>Ga0193726_1000372_pt1 | contig 51114 bp, 46 predicted proteins | sample H2c1metaG_FD_144928 | JGI IMG/M metagenome (GOLD analysis project Ga0193726, IMG submission 144928) | Soil microbial communities from a riparian zone of the East river system, Colorado, United States - H2c1 | ecosystem: Environmental > Terrestrial > Soil > Riparian zone | place: USA: East River... | reverse complement strand
GGGGAGGAGAGCCCAGCCTTAACTAGAGGTTCATCGGCCTAGCGTCTAACGACTTTCGCGGACCGCTCCACCTTTTCTTTTTTCACGCATATTTCCGCGAGAACGCCGCGACGAAACAGTTCCAATAATTTATGCGCATACTTTTCATCGGAGATATTGTCGGCTCGCCCGGCCGCGAGATGGTCACAAAACATCTTGCCGAAATTATTGCGCGTGAACGCGCGGATCTGGTCATCATTAACGGAGAAAATTCCGCAGCGGGATTCGGTATCACTCCGAAGATCGCTGACGAATTGCTCGCGCTTGACGTGGACGTAATCACCGGCGGCAATCACAGTTGGGATAAGAAAGAAATTCAGGAATACATTCCCAATGAGCCGCGCTTGCTGCGTCCTGCAAATTTCCCGAAAAGTCCTGGCCGTGGATTGTATGTCGGTACATCGCGCGGCGGCGTTCGTTACGCCGTGCTGAATCTGCAAGGGCGCGTGTTCATGACGCAGCTCGATTGTCCTTTCCGCACGGCTGATGCCGAGCTTGCGAAAATTCCTTCCGACGTAAAAGTTATTTTCGTCGACATGCACGCCGAGGCCACCAGCGAAAAACAGGCGATGGGCTGGTATTTGGATGGCCGCGTGTCGGTGGTGGTCGGAACGCATACGCATGTGGCCACAGCTGACGAACGCGTGCTGCCGAACGGAACCGCGTTTATCACTGACGTGGGTATGACCGGGCCGCATGAATCCGTAATTGGCATGGATCGCGCCGCGATGGTCAAACGTTTTCTGGATTCGATGCCTACAAAATTTGAAGTGGCGATTGGCGATGTGCGCATCAACGGAATTCTTGCTGATGTGGACGAAACCACCGGGCGCGCGCGTTCCATCGCGCGTGTGCGTGTTCCTTAGAAATTCCGGCTGGCATCCCTGCGGCCAAATTCAACATCTCTTGCTATGTACAAACTTTCGACCATGCAAGCACGCGTTCCAATTCTTCGATGGCTTACCGCAGCGCTTCTTTTCGCGCTAGCGACGAGCGTTGCGTCGATCGGCGCGCACGCGCAGCAAGTTGTTGAACAGGACATCACTGCCACCAAGCGCGTCTTACCTGAAATTGGCGCTGGCGTGTGGAGCATTAAGCGGGGACCCGCAGGAAATTACTATATTCTCGTCGGCCGCAGCGTTTTGGTTTTTGGCGACGATCAGCAGAAGCTCAAAGAAATCCCGCGCCCGCCTGCAAAAGATTTTCGCGGCGCGCCTCCACTTGTTTACGGTGTAGCGTTTGACGTCGACTCCACGGGCCGCGTATACGTCGCCGACCGCGCCGCAAATATCCTGCGCATTTTTTCTCCGGAAGGCGATTCTCTTCTGAATATTTCTTTCCAAAGTCCCACAGGAATCGCTGTGTTACCCAGCGGAGAAATCGTCGCGTCTAGCGCTACGTCAGATCACTTGATTACTGTTTTCGACGCGCGTGGCCGCGAACTGCGCTCCATCGGAGATATGGTCGACTTCAGTGACAACCGCACGTTCAATCGTTTCCTGAATGTGGGCCATCTTGCCGCCGACCCCGCGAACAATATTTATTTCGCTTTCAATTATTTTCCCGAGCCGACTTTCCGCAAATACGATCGCGCCGGCTACGCGCAGTTGGATATTTCACTGACGACTGTTGAATTCGCGCCGGCCGCGATGGCTGCTCGCCGCGAAATTAAACGCGAAACAACCACGGGAAATGTTCCCGAATTGAAGCCAACCGTTTCCTGCATCGGCGTGGACCCGGTGACCCAGCGCATTTGGATCGGATTTGGAAATGAAGTTATGTTGTTTGAAAAAGACGGACTGCAGCTCGCCGAATATCGTTTGTACACGCCCGAAGGCGGCCGCTTGATTTTGAATTCGATACTCGTTGAACCAGAACGCCTCGTGATCACCGCCGATCCTTTAGGGATTTACGAATTTCCGCGGCCGGATAAATTATTTCCGGGCTCCACGGCGGCTCCGAAGCCGTTTTAGCCTCTGGAAATGCGGGAAAGTTGGGCTGTGGAAATACTGTGCAAAGCCTGTGGGAGTCGTCCTGCCATAAATTTTATTTTCGCTTGCCCCCGTACACTTATTTGTGGAGAATCACGCACACGCTTCTCATCCGCTAAGCAAAGTTGCTTACGGTGACGCGCAAAGAGTTTTCGCGCGGGAAGTGAGATTCGGGCCGCCAGCGTTTCAGAACGCGCGCTGGGCAAAATCGAGCTTTCCAGGGATCGGAGTAGTATCCGATACAGGGCTCTGGGACTCGGCGGGGTAGTGGTAGCGTTCTTTTCGACGGCGAATCACCTAAAGTTCGCGTTTTAGCAACTTCCACAGGATATCCACAGGTGTGGATAAAACCCGTGGCTGGACTTTTCGTCTTTCAGAAGGGCTTAGGCGACTCATTGGCAACCGCAGCAACGCTATCGAATTCCTGGGATAAGATCCTCCAACACATGGAGCGGCGGGTGAACCCGCACAGCTTCCAAACGTGGTTCCGGCCTACGCGTCAGCAGGGCACGGAAAATGGCAAGCTGCTCGTCAAAGTGCCGAACCGGATGTTCCGGAAAAAATTGTCAGAGACGTATGGCTCGCTTTTGGAAGCGGTGCTTTCGGAAGTCGGCATGGCGGAAACGCGCGTGGAATTTTTGTGCGACGAGCCTGAGGCTCCTCCAGCACCCTCGCCGTTGGTTCGGCAATCACGGCTGGATTTTGACGCCGTCGATCACCAACTGAATCCGCGATACACCTTCGATAGCTTCGTGGTCGGAAATTCCAATCAATTTGCGCACGCCGCTTCGCTGGCCGTCGCAGAGCAGCCTTCCAAATCCTACAATCCGCTTTATCTTTATGGCGGCGTGGGCATGGGCAAGACGCACTTGATGCATGCCATCGGTCATACCATCAAGAAACGCAATCCGGCGCTGCGGCTCACCTATGTGAGCGCGGAAAAATTCACGAATGAAGTGATCACGTCACTGCGATTCGATCGCATGATCAGTTTCCGCGATCGCTACCGCAATGTGGATGTGCTGCTCGTCGACGATATTCAATTCATCGCCGGCAAGGAACGCACCGTCGAAGAATTTTTTCACACCTTCAACGCGCTTTACGAATTGCGCAAACAAATCGTGCTCTCGTCCGATTGCCCACCGAAGGAAATTTCCGCAATTGAAGAACGGCTGCGTTCGCGTTTTGAATGGGGATTGATCGCGGACATTCAACCGCCCGATCTGGAAACGAAGATTGCGATTTTGCAGAAAAAAGCAGAATCCGAGCGCGTGCAGGTGCCTGACGACGTCGCTGAGTTCATCGCGCGCAGCATCAAGAGCAACGTGCGCGAACTGGAAGGTGCGCTGACGCGTCTACTGGCCTATGCGTCGCTCACCAGCGCGGCGTTGAATCTGAGCACCGCACAGCAAGTGCTGCGGAACATTATTGCCACGCAGGAAAAGAAAGTTACGATCGAGCTGATCCAGAAGCGCGTCGGCGAACAATACGGTCTACGCGACGCGGATCTGAAAGTTCGCAGCAACACGAAAGCGATCGCATTCCCGCGCCAGGTGGCAATGTATTTGGTGAAACAGTTGACGTCAGCTTCGCTCCCGGAAATTGGACGCCAGTTCGGCGGGAAGCATCACACCACGGTGCTGCACTCGATCAACAAGATTGATGCGCTGCGGCGAACGGACAAAGATCTAAATCGGACGATTAATCGGCTGCTGGATTCGTTTAATTAAGATCTTCTCTGCTTTCTCAGATTTTCTCTGCGCCCTCAGCGTCTCTGCGTTGAGGGCCTTTGTTTTTTTCGCCGCAAATGCCATGTGCAAATTCCTCGCACAAGTTGTGAGTACCCTGTTGAATTCGCGCGCCCACCTGTGTGAATTTTCGCAAAATTCCGCGCGTCGCCGCCGAACGCGTCACTTATCCGCGTTATCCACCGCCGCGAAAATATATTTCCTTTCGCTAACTCGATGCGCGTCAGTGACGTATAATACTTTTTCACCGATTCACAGGCTCTACGACTACGACGATCTTTAACGTTTTCTAATTTTAGAGTAGATTGGAGCCGTCATGAGTGGAGCTACAACAAAACTCCGCGAGGGAACCGACACGATGGAATTCAGCGTCAAGAAATATGACCTCTTAGAAGAACTCGAAATGACGCAGGGCGTCGTCGAACGCAAGACAACGATCCCAATTCTGTCGAACCTTCTGTTCGAGGGGGTCGGCAATAAACTTTCCCTCACCGCAACCGACCTCGAGCTGAGCATCTGCACGTCGTGCGAAGCAAAAATTAAAAAAGAAGGCAGCGGAACAATACCTGCCAAAAAACTTTTAGAGCTTGTGCGCTTGCTGCCCGACGAAGAAATTAAATTTAAATTTCTTGAGAATCATTGGGTGCAGATCGAGTCGGGGAAGCGAAAATACAAGATGGTAGGCATGTCTAAGGAAAATTTCCCAGCGATTCCCGAAGCGCCGCACGTGCTGGCGAAAATTCCCGCGAAGTTAATGTCTGGCCTGATTTCGCGCACGGTATTCGCAATTTCGGCCGAAGAATCGCGCTACACATTGAATGGCGGTTTGTTGCTGGTAAAGCCGGATTCAGTGACGATGGTGGCCACGGACGGCCACCGCCTGGCTCTGGCCGAAACAGATCACAAGATTGCCGGCCTGAACGCCGAAGTGCGCGTGCTGGTCCCCAAGAAGGCGCTTTTAGAATTGCAGCGCCTTACGGCGGAAGCCGGTGATGAAGGCTCGATTGAATTTTCGCGCGACGATAGCTATCTGTTTTTCCAGGTGGGATCGCGCCGGCTGGTTTCGCGCATCCTGACCGGACAATTCCCGAACTACCCGGCGGTGATGCCGCGCGATAACAATAAATTTGTGGTGCTGGAACGCAATGAATTGAATGACGCAATCCGCCGCGTCAGCCAACTTGCCGACCAGCGTAGCCGCGCTGTGAAACTTTCCGTTTCCACGGAAGGCGTAGAACTTTCCGCGCAAAGCCCGGAATACGGCGAAGCCACGGAAACAATCGAGAAGCCCTACAAGGGCGATCCGATCACCATCGGATTCAACGCGCAATATTTGTTGGATTTTCTTGCCGCAATTCCTGATGGGCCCGTCCGTTTCGAGCTGAAGGACGAACAATCCGCCGGGCAAATTCGGCCTGAGGGCGACGGACCATTTCAGTATCGCTACGTAATTATGCCGATGCGGATTTGATTGCGGACGCTAAGATAAAAAGAGCCGGCAAGATGCCGGCGCTACGAAACCGCTTTTGATCGGTCGACAGCCGCGGCCGCGAAATCCAGTTTCATCTCTTCAGAAACGATCACTACTGAATCCGTAGCGCCGGCATCTTGCCGGCAGGGAACACGCTGTAGTTTCGGCCGTAAGAGCTATGGTTTTCGGAGCCCGTAACTTAACGAACCATCGCCCGCAAAAACCGTATTTCTAGTCACATACAGGCGAAACCAGCCTCGATTTCGCCTTGAGAAAACGCCAAATTTCTCGTATAATTCTCTTGTTGCCGGACACGATTTTTCCTCCAGTTCGGCACGTCGGCCAAGCATTTTTATCTGAGTTTGGGGATCCCGCAGCGCCGGGAAAGCTCAACTTGCTTGGAAGAAAGAAAGACTTCGCCACGTTTCGCTGCGCGGAACGGGATGAAGCAAAAACCCTACGAGTTCCGTTCGCTTGCGGCCGGAATCACAGGGTAAGGCGACGGTAAGCTCTTCGTTTTCTTCGTCGAGCTCCTTCCCTTCAAAGAAGTGGGCCTTCAAAGCATTGGGAGATCACATGGCAGAAAAAGAAGCAGCCGCCAAAGGCGCTGCTGGGCATAAGTATGACGCGACATCCATCAAAGTTCTTGGCGGATTGGAGGCGGTGCGCCTGCGTCCCGCGATGTACATCGGCTCCACGGGTGAAATGGGTTTGCATCACCTCGTCTGGGAAGTTGTGGACAACTCCGTGGACGAAGCGATGGCCGGCTTCTGCGATGAAATAAATGTCGAGGTGCACGAGGACAACAGCGTCACCGTCACGGACAATGGCCGGGGAATTCCTGTGGATATGCACGCGACGGAAAAACGTCCCGCGGCGGAAGTGGTGCTGACCGTTCTTCACGCCGGCGGAAAATTTGATTCGGACACTTATAAAGTTTCCGGTGGACTGCACGGCGTCGGCGTTTCCGTTGTGAACGCGCTTTCCGATTGGTTGGAGTTGGAAATTGCGCGCGATGGCGCGACATGGGAACAAAAGTACGAACGCGGCGCGCCCGTAAATAAATTGAAGCAGACCGGAAAAACGCGCAAGACCGGAACGAAAGTTACCTTTCATCCTGATCCCACAATTTTTACGCAAACCGTTTTCAGTTACGACATTTTGGCCGGACGCCTTCGCGAGCTGGCCTTTTTGAACAAGGGCCTGAAAATCACGCTTACCGACGAGCGGAACGATAAAACCACGGAATTCCGATTTACCGGCGGCATCGCGGAATTTGTGAAGCACCTGAACAAAGGCAAAACCGTGCTGCACGACTCGCCGATTTACATGGAAGGAAAAAAAGAGCAAGTCGATATGGAAATCGCCGTCCAGTATAACGACGGCTACGCGGAAAATATTTTCGCGTTCGCGAACACCATCAACACAGTGGATGGCGGCACGCACCTTTCCGGATTTCGTTCGGCGCTCACCCGCACAATTAATTACTACGCGAACCAAACTGGAATGTTGAAGGAGCAGAAAGACGAAGTCACCATCACCGGTGACGACGTGCGCGAGGGACTTGTTGCCGTAGTTTCCGTGAAACTTCCGCAGCCGCAATTTGAAGGGCAGACCAAAGGCAAACTGAATAGCGACATCAAGGGACAAGTCGAGCAGCTTGTTAATGAAAAACTCGGCGAATATTTTGATAAGCACATGACCGTCGCGCGCCGCATCATCGGCAAATGTATTGACGCCGCTCGCGGCCGCGAAGCAGCCCGAAAAGCGCGCGAGTTGACGCGCCGAAAATCCGCGCTCGATTCCAGCGGGCTGCCCGGCAAGCTGGCCGATTGCCAGGAACGCGATCCCGCGCGATGTGAACTGTTCATCGTCGAAGGTGAGTCGGCAGGCGGCTCGGCAAAGCAGGGGCGCGACCGCAAGAATCAAGCGATTCTGCCGCTGAAAGGTAAAATTCTAAACGTCGAAAAAGCGCGCTACGACAAGATGTTGGGCCACGAAGAAATTCGCGTCATCATCACTGCGCTCGGCACAGGCATCGGCAAGGACGATTTCGATCCCGCGAAACTTCGCTACCACAAAATTATTCTGATGACCGACGCCGACGTCGACGGTAGTCACATTCGCACGCTCCTGCTTACATTTTTCTTCCGTCACATGCGTGAATTGATCGAGCGTGGGCACATTTATATCGCGCAGCCGCCGCTGTATCGCCTGCGCCGCGGGAAAATGGATCGCTACATCCGTGACGACCGCGATTTCATGGGCGAAATGATTCGCCGCGCCACGGAAGAGCGCCGCGTGAAGCCGAAGGAAGGCCCGGCACTGGAAGGCGCCGCGCTCACAACATTCCTGACGAATATTCAGGAATACGAACTGGTGCTGAAGCGCCTTTCGCGCCGCGCTCGCATCCACGGCATCGCGGAATTGCTGGCCGAAAGCGAACTCGAAAAGAAGACCGATTTTGAGGACAAGAAAAAACTCGAAAAATTTGAGCGCGCGATTGAAAAAGCGAAAATCGATATCGAAACCAAAATTACCTTCGACGAAGAGCACAGCCTTTACGAATTAAATCTGGCGGGCGGCACAAAAGAACGTCCCGTGGCTGCGAAAATTAATTGGGCGCTAGCGTCCACGCCGGAATATAAACGCGTGCGTGCGCTCTATCGGCTGGTCGAGCCGGTGGATCATCCACCGTTCCAGGTTTCGCGTGAAGGCGAAGAAAAAATCATGAAGGAAAAAGCGTCCGACGTGCTCGCATACCTCCTGGCCGACGCGCAAAAGGAATTCACCATCACGCGGTTCAAAGGCTTGGGCGAAATGAATCCCGAGCAGCTTTGGGCCACCACCATGAACGGCGAACTCCGCACGCTTCTGCAAGTTAAAATGGAAGATGTCGTGGAAGCTGAAAATATTTTTACCACGCTGATGGGCGAAAGTGTGGCCGAGCGGCGCAAGTTTATTGAGGATAACGCGCTGGATGTGGTCAATCTGGACATTTAATTTCTCTTGGACAGACTCCGGACAAGGAGAAATCCACGATGAGAATCAAAGTTAACAACGTCGCGCACTTTGCGATTCACGCGGACGATTTGGAACGAGCGCAAAAGTTTTACGGCAAAGTTTTCGGATGGCAGTACGAGGGATTCGGTGGCGGCCCGATGACGGACTTCTGCAAAATCACGACGATGGATGGCAACGATATGAATCCCATCGGCGCGATGCAAAGCCGAAAATTCAACGCAGCGCGGGAAAAAGTGATTGGCTACGAATGTTCGATCGCGGTGAATGATGTGGACATTGCCGCACAAAAAATCGAAGCGGCCGGCGGGAAAATTCTGATGCCCAAGACGGCGATTCCGGGCGTCGGATGGCTGATTAAATTTCTGGACACCGAAGGAAATTTGGCCTGCGCTGTGAAATTCGATACGAGCGCGAAGTGATTTATCAAATTAGCTGGCAGACGTTGCCTGGTCTGCGCGGAATTAGTTGCAGTGAATTTCGTGCAACCCCAACGGCGACACCGGATAACGAACGCGGCGCGGCGGTCGAATTTGCGGACGAAACGAAGTGCAATAATTTTGTGCAGCAACTCGAAGTGCAATTCGCCGCGCGAAGATTCACAAATGCCGCGGACGCGTTTGACGTCGTAAAGGCGTACATCATCGAAAGCGCGGCGCGTCAGTAAAAAGAATTCAGGAGAAGAAATGGCCGACGAAATAATTCAGGCGCAAATCGTACCGATCGATATCGAAGCGGAAATGAAGCGGTCGTACCTGGATTACGCGATGAGCGTGATCGTGGCGCGCGCGATTCCTGATGTGCGCGACGGATTGAAGCCCGTGCAGCGCCGCATTCTGGTCGCGATGAACGATCTCGGCCTCGCCTCCAATCGCGGCTTCCGCAAATGCGCGAAAATTTGCGGAGATACTTCCGGCAATTATCACCCGCACGGTGAAGCGGTAATTTACCCCACCATGGTTCGGCTGGCGCAGCCGTTCAACCTGCGCTACATGCTCGTCGATGGCCAGGGAAATTTCGGCTCGGTTGATGGAGACCCTCCGGCCGCCATGCGATACACCGAAGCACGGCTTTCGCGTGTGGCGGAAGAACTTCTCGCCGACCTGGAAAAAGAAACAGTAGATTTCGTTCCCAATTTTGATCAAACACGCGACGAACCTTCTATTCTTCCCGCGAAAACTCCGAATCTTCTTGTGAATGGCGCTTCGGGAATCGCCGTCGGCATGGCGACGAATATTCCGCCGCACAATATGAATGAGGTCATTGAAGCCACGGTGATGCTCATTGAAAAACCGGATGTCACTCTAAAAGAAATTATGAAGGTGATGCCCGGCCCGGATTTCCCGACGGGCGGCTACATCGCGGGCAAAGAAGGAATTCTTGCGGCATACAAAACCGGCCGCGGCACATTCACGATGCGCGCCAAGGCGGCGATTGAATCCTCCGCGAAGGATCGCGAAAGCATCGTCATCACAGAAATTCCTTTCCAGGTAAATAAAGCGCGGCTTATCGAGCGCATCGCCGAACTTGTTCAAACGAAAAAAATCGAAGGCATCTCCGACGTGCGCGACGAATCCGATCGCCAGGGCATGCGCATCGTCATCGAAATAAAACGCGACGCGGAAAGCCAGCTCATCCTGAATCACCTTTTCAAAATGACGCAGATGCAGGAATCGTTCGGCGTAATCATGCTGAGCATCGTGAAAGGGCAGCCGCGCGAATTGCCCATCATGGATATGCTGCGGCTGTTCATCGAGCATCGCGTGGAAGTTGTGCGTCGCCGCACGCAATTTGAATTGCGCAAAGCCGAAGACCGCGAACATATTTTGCTCGGCTTCAAGAAAGCCATCGATCACCTTGACGAAATCATCAAGCTGATTCGCAAGTCGAAGTCGCCCGCCGAAGCGAAAGCGGGATTAATCGAGCGCTGGGAATTTTCCGACCGTCAGGCACAGGCCATCCTCGACCTTCAATTGCACCGCCTTACGCAAATGGAGCGCGAGAAAATCATCAATGAATTAAAGGAAATTCAAGCGTTGATCGCGGAACTTCGTTCGATCCTGGCCAGCGAAAAGAAATTGAAGGCCGTGATCATCACCGAGCTTCGCGAAATGCAGAAACTTTTCGGTGATCCACGCCGCACGCAGATTGTGGATAAGGTTGAGGAAATTAAGCTGGAAGATTTGATCGCCGATACGGATATGGCCATCACTGTGAGCCATGCCGGATATATGAAGCGAACTTCGGTGGACGTGTACCGCCACCAGACGCGCGGCGGCAAGGGCCGCATCGGCGCGAAAACGCGTGACGAGGATTTCGTCGAGCATCTTTTCATTGCTTCAGCGCACAGTTACATTTTGCTGTTCACGTCGAAAGGCCGCGTGTACTGGCTGAAAGTTTATGAAGTTCCCGAAGCTGCCGCAGCCACTCGCGGACGCGCGATTTCTTCGCTGGTGAAATTCCAGGACGGCGAAAAATTGACGGCGCTGGTTTCGTCGCAGAATCTGGAAGAAGAAGGCCGACACGTTTTCATGGCCACGAAGAATGGCACGGTAAAGAAAACCCCCATTGTGGATTTCTCAAACCCGCGTCCATCGGGAATCATCGCCATCAATTTGGAAAAAGATGACGAGCTAATCGGCGTGAAACTTACCGACGGTAAACAAATGATTTTCCTGGCCAGCCACGTTGGCCAGGCTATTCTGTTCCGCGAAACGGAAGTTCGTCCGATGGGCCGCAACGCAGGCGGCGTGAACGGAATGGATCTTGCGAAGGGCGATTACGTGGTCAGCATGGACGCCGTGCAGCCCGACTTCGAAATCATCAAGAACGAAACCAAGAAAACCACAGACGATCTGGAAAAATTGGAAGGTGAGGAAATCAAGAATTCGCTCACCACGCTGATGCTCACCGTTTCCGAAAAGGGTTACGGCAAGCGTACACCGCTCGCGGAATATCGCATCACATCGCGCGGCGGAAAAGGCGTAATCAATTTGAAGACGACCGATCGCAACGGGCCCGTCGTTGCCGCGCTGCAAGTGAGCGAAGAATCTGACGTGATGATTATTACCAGCGGCGGAAAAGTGATTCGCGTGCACTCGAATGAAATCCGCGAAGCCGGACGATCAACGCAAGGCGTTCGCCTGCTGCGTGCCGACGAAGGCGATAAAGTTGCCGCGGCCGCTGCGATTGCAGAAGACGAAGCGGAAGAAGGCTCGAAGGAACCACCGAAGAGCTAGGTCGTAGCAGAGTCTCGTGAGACACGGGTGAAGAAAAGAGCCGGCAAGATGCCGGCGCTACGCCTTCAGCGCCGACCGTTCCTGAGAGGACGAAGAGCAATTTCGTAGCGCCGGCATCTTGCCGGCAGGGTTTCGATATGGCCGGAGAATTAATTCGCAACCGCGGCTACCTTCCTCATTGGGAGCAAACAGACCGGACGTACTTCGTAGCATTTCGTCTACACGACTCGCTTCCGGCGGAAGTTCTTGCGAAAATCCGCGAATCCTCCGATCGTAAGAAATTTGACGATCCTCAAGCCCACAGAAAATTCTCAGCTGTAATTGAACGGTCACTGAACGCGGGCCACGGAGCCTGCTATATGGGAAAGCCATTGATCGCCTCGATGATCGCCTTCGCGCTCAAGCAGTTCGACGGGCAGAGATATCATCTTTCAGCGTGGTGCGTCATGCCAAACCACGTACATGTCGTTTTTCGACCTTTTGTTACCTGGAAACTTCCGGCAGTTATTCATTCTTGGAAGTCATTTACGGCAAAACGCGCAAATGTCTTATTGGGGCGCAGCGGATCTTTTTGGCAAAGAGAGTATTACGATCATCTAGTTCGGAACCGCAAAGAATATCTCCGCGTCGTGCGTTATGTTGTTGATAATCCGACTAAGGCGGGACTGAAGGATTGGGAGTGGACCGGAATTTGTCTGGAGTAATGCGAAGTATAGTGGAGGCAAATAAAAAGAGCCGGCAAGATGCCGGCGCTACGCATGCAGCTATGAAGCGGAGTGAGCGGCGAAAAGGAATTTAGTAGCGCCGGCATCTTGCCGGCTCTTACAATCTCGACACTACTGTCCCACCGGCTTCTCATCATCCAGCGGCAAATAATATCCCGGCCGAGTTTTCACTGTCGTTCTCGGCCTATCCACCAAAACTTTTATTTCGTGGAATCCTCCGGGCGAACTATCCGTTGGATGATAGCTCAGCGTATATTGCGCGTGCAGTTCGCCGCCGATGCGATCGAGCGCCGGCTCAATACTTTTATCGCGACGCGTGGGCACATGTTCGCCGCCCGTTGCGAGCGTGGCAACTTCCAGCGCGTGTCCCTTCGCCAGATTCATGCCGTTCGTAACAGCCCAAATTCCCAGCGCTAGAAGGTCTCCAGCGCCAACACCTCCGGCCGCAGTCGGGCCGCCCGGAGTCTGAGGCGTTTGCGGAAGTCCGGGCGTCGGAGGGCCGAGCATCACGCCCTGCGGAGCTTCAGGTGCCTGCGTCGGCCCGTTCAAAGGCGTGCGCCATTCCGCGGCGGCCGACGAAAGTCCCACCGTGTAAATCGTAATGTTCTCAAGCTCCGCAGCGCGCAACGCCATTCCCAATTTTGCCGTGCTGCCCGCGTCGGCCGCTTCTGAAATCGCCACGATTATTCGTCGACGTTCAACGGGCCGGTCACGCAGCATCGCCACAGCTTCCGTCATCGCGTCGAACAGCCGCGAACCGCTGCCGTCCTCAGTGAGCTTCTCAATCGACTTATCAATTTTGTCGTGGTTTGTGGTGAACGATTGAACGCGCCGCACTTCATTTCCAAACGAGAGCACCGCACCTTCGCCGTTATCGCCAAGAATGCTTTGCGTAAAAACAATTCCAGCTTTGCGAATTGCGGGAAGCATCACAGAAACGCGCGAACTTGTTTCCACCAGCAGCACCACAGAAAGCGCGTCGCCGCCCATGTCGAAATGTTCGATTCGTTGCTGGACTCCGTTATCGAAAATTTTGAAATTCAGTTGATCCAGATCCGTTACCATGTCGCCCTTCGCGTCGCGCACTACCACTGGCGCGCTTACAACTTCTACTTTCACGCGAATCGGTTGTTGCGGCGGGCCTTGCTGAATCGGCAATCCGGGCGCGGGCTTGATTCCGCCGGGCGGTGCTTGTGCGACGGCGAGCGCCGGTATCAGCGCCAAAACTGCGCAAAATGCGAAAGCGCACATTCTCGTGGGCCGAATTTTGATTGAGGAGTTCATCGCGTCAACATTAATAAGTGTAACGGATTGGACGCGCCCACGCCGATATACGTTGGCTGAAGTGTTTAGCGAAAAGAGCCGGCAGGATGCCAGCGCGACCGCTCTAGCGCGAACCTATTTCAATTGCATTTCGCGAATCGCGCCACCAACCCACGCTTGCGGCATCGCCAGCACCGTCAGCGCAATTGGATACCAGTGTGGTCCCAGATGCGGCACCATGTTCCATGTGGCTACCGCGCCAATCAAACTGACGACCATTCCCAATGCACCCACCATGAGCGCATGTTTCATCGCACGCCGAGGCGCAAGCCGCGCTGTGACATAGCAACTCAAAATTCCATAGACTGTGCGATAAGCAGTCGCCAGCGCGAATAATCCGTCAGACATCATGCCGACTCCGGAAGGAAAAATGTGTGCCGCGCGCAGCGCTATATCCGTGCCAAGCGATAAAATAATTCCCACGAGAATTCCCGCCACTACTGCGCCAATGCTCCGGCCAATATTTTTCGTGCCATGCGTTTCGTTCACAATTTCCTCCGACAGATCTGCGTTAGCGGAATTGTGCCACGAATTCCCTGTTTTCTCTTGCGCACGCTGCCCGCAAGCACCGCAAAGAATCACGCGAACTACGCGTTAGAATATCCATCGCCTCATACCGGCCGCGAAACGAAGCGCTCGCCGTTCAGGGCAGCACTCTGGAGAAAATAATGAGCCCGAAGCACGGCCGAAAAGTGAAGCTCGCCTATCAAGATCCAAAATTTATGGATAGCGCCGGCGCGCGTCCCGTCCGAATCATCACGGAATATTTAGATCCGAAATATCGTCTGCGCCAGGAAGGTGTGGCCGATACGATTGTGATGTTCGGCTCCGCGCGAATTTTGCCGAAGGATCGCGCCACCACACGTTTGAAGCAAGCGCAGAAGGCCGCGAAGCGCCTGAAGACTCCCGCGGCGCAATCGCGTGTTCGACTTTGCCGAAATGCGCTTGCCATGTCGCACTACTATGAAGAAGCGCGCCAACTTTCGCGGCTCATCACCGAATGGGCCATGACTTTCGGCGATCATCCGCGGCGGTTCCTCATTTGTTCCGGCGGCGGTCCGGGAATTATGGAAGCCGCAAACCGCGGAGCCGCTGATGCCGGAGGAAAATCCGTCGGACTCAGCATCGAGTTGCCGCACGAGCAGGCGCCGAATCCCTACATCAGCAACGAGCTGAGTTTTAATTTCCATTATTTTTTCATGCGGAAACTTTGGTTCGCGCAAATCGCCAAAGCGCTCATCGTTTTTCCCGGTGGTTTTGGCACCATGGACGAGCTTTGGGAAATGCTCACGCTGATGCAGACCGGAAAACTGCCCGAGCACAATCTCGTGCTGATTTACGGCCGGAAATATTGGGATCAAGTGTTGAATTGGAAGGCCATGGTGCGCGGAGGAACAATCAGTGAGCACGAATTTTCGCTGCTGCGTTTCACAGACACCGTGGAAGACGCATTTTTGCAGGTCAGAACCGTCCTCGAGCAATATCACATGAAGATCGACAACGATTATTCCTGAACTTTTTCTCGCCGGAATAATGGCAGTACTTTCGTACCTCCGCGAATGTATCTAACGCTCTATCGCCGCCGCGGAGTGATTCCCGTAGTCTGAAGTTGGTTCGGAGTTGATAGCGCCGCTCCCCATCAGCCAGTTGATTCGTCCGGTCCTGAGCCAGACGACACGCCAACTCGCAGGTTCTCGGCAGCCGCTTCTTCGGCTTCATGTACCCCGTAAAGATCGTAAGAGCGGCCGGTCCCTCCACTGGCCGCTCTTTTTATTTTTGGAAACACTTGCCGCGCGCCGGAGCGTTCATTTCGCAATCGAACTCCAGTCCATCTAAAACGAAAAAAGGCCCGCAGTTTTCACCGCGAGCCTTCTTTCGATTCTCAAGGCCGGTCAAATTCTTTTGAGAAATTTGTCGAACAAATTTGTCGAAAACTTCCGTGAAGCAAACGCGCCGCGTTCTTACCTCGGACGGAACGGGCGATACGAACTTAGCGTGCGGGGACGAAGCCGCAGCCGTGGACCCAAGGGTGGCGGCACGCGATGCAACGGTGCGCCACAATTTGTGCAAAGTTCGGAATGCACCTGATCCGCACGCAGCCATGTTCCGCGCGCCATACATTCAGCATTGATGCAGTGCACGGTCCAGCCGGGAAGATATTGCACGGTGCCTCCAGAACTTTTCCGAGCCTGTCCGCTAAGACAAATGCCCCCTGGAAAAGTTGGGCGAATTCTGCGGCAGCGCGCTTGTTGTGTCAAGAAGAAAACCACTATTAGTAGTAGGTAGGTTGCAGAGGCGAAAATGCGCGGTACGACAACCAGGGCGCCGCTTGAACTCTTGCTGTGACCCAACGTGACCGGCAGTGCCTTGATAGGGTATCCTTCCGCCAGGTAGCGCGTCAGTAACGCTGGGTACGGTCGACGCCGTCGACAGGTGAGGCCGAATGAAGCGCAAACTGATTCCTCTTTTTTGCATCATCGCCATGATGGCCGCTGCCGCAACCGCGCAGACCGCGCAAGCGCCACCGAAAACTCCTACGTCACCCGCTTCGCCGGGTCTTGTGCGAACGGAGGGACCTTCACCCGAATTTCTGCGACTCGCGGCGCAAATTTCAGACTACGCAACTGCACAATGCGGCGGCAAAGACGCCGACGCCGCTCCAGAATGTCGCGTGAAAGCACTGTGGGTCGCAACGCAATGCCCGGACAGGATGACCGCATCGTCCAGTGAAGCGAACACCGGATCAAGCAACTGCGCTGCCCACGAACCTGGATTTGAATACGCGGTCTCTTCCATCAAGCCGCGCAAAAATGACGGCGACTCCTCTTCTCGCTTCGGCCCCACGTCGGACGGCTATCGCGCGACGAATGTGGAGATGATAAGCCTCGTCAGCATTGCGTTTCCGGTCGGACCGCACGCGCAATTTACCGGCGAGCCCGCCTGGACGGGCGAACTGCGCTTTGACGTCGAAGCGAAATTCGAGCCCGAAGTGGGAGAAGCTATGATGAAGTTAGGCCGGGACGACCGCGCGTTGGTGCAGAGTTACATGCTACAGAAACTTTTGAAGGAGCGCATGAATCTTGCGTTGCACATCGAAACGAAAGAGGTGCCAGCGTACGATCTGATCGTTGGAAAAAATGGGCCGAAGATGAAGGTGGCCGAGCCGAGCACGGATGGTTCCGGAGGGAGAATAATGCCAGTGCTGGACCACGGAAGGCGAATGGCGAACTTTACTCGGATTCCGATGGCGACTCTGGCTGTCACTTTGTCAGGCCTGGCGGACCGGCCAGTGTTTGATAAAACAGGACTGACGGGCATCTACGATTTCACGCTTTATTTCGTGCGAGATCAAAATTTGTCGGCTACCGTGCCCGGAGATGACGCGCCAGGAAGTTCAGTTGTGGCGCCATTCGATCCTGCCGGGCCGTCGCTGCAATCGGCAGTGGAAGATCAGTTAGGATTGAAACTAGTGCCGTCGCGCGGCCCCTTGAAGATCGTTGTAATCGACCATATAGACAAGCCAAGCGCGAATTGAGTAGCACCGGCATTCCTGCCGGTGCGATTTTCCGCCCGAAGCCCGCAAGAACAAATTAATGTAAACAGGAATGTAATTACGAGGTAGAACTACCCAAGTCCGCTAAATAATTCCGCCCGACGTCGCTCCAGTTTCACCCGGCGCAGGCGCCACCTTCTTCTGTCCCGCATCAACCTTCGTCCGCAATTCCGTCACGTGCGCACGCAGCTTTTCCAAGTCCGCCAACATCGCGTCAAGCTGCTTCTGCACCTCCGCCAACTGCGCCTGTCCGGCGTCATCCTGATTGGCTTTGGCATTTGCATAAAATGCCTGTTGCTGCAAAGCGAAGTCGCGCTTGGAAAGATCGTATTGCTTTTCGGCCAACGCCAGCTTCTCAAGCTCCTTCGCGAGCTGCGCTTCCATTTCCTGCTGTGATTTGGGCATCTCTTTTGCGTCGGCAGACTTCTCGTCTGTCTTCGTTTTATCCGTAACGGGTTTTTCTTCCGCAGGAGCCGGAGGGCCGACTATGCTAATCGCAAAGGGATTCGTCGGCAGATTGTCGTTCGTCCAAACTTTTTTCCCGGGCGCGACAGGCCCTTTTTCCGCGCGCGCCTGTTTGGCGGACGTTCCCAATGGCGGCGCCTGTTGATCCTGCCAAGATTGCCGTGCTCCGGCCGCTGGCGCAAAAATCACTATCACCGACGCCAAAATTACGCCGCAAATTCGCCCGTCATTGTTGATAAATTGACCAAAACGCCGCATAGCTTCGCCTCCTGCCAATCCCTAATATGCTAGTCCCGCTGCCTACGGAATCGCAACTGGCCTGAAGTACAATGTTCAAGCTTCGTGCATGGTCTTTGTGGCGCGGACCGTGCCGAACGGGACTTGCTTTTTCGCGAAACCAAAGCGAAACTGCTGCGTCAATTACTTCGCAACATCGCCACCCCGTTGCGCGTTTACTATCTCTAAGGAATACTGCTTACATGCTGTCGGAGTTTAAATCGCCTTCGGGCATCAACATGAAGATGGGAATTTCTCGCTCGCCGGAAAGAATTTCGGCGTTGCGCCGCGCTATCCGCATTTCAATTTTTGCTGCCAGCGCGTTTTGTAGCGTCGCAATTTCCGCAATGCCCGTTCGTGCCGCGGAGGCCATTCCGCCGCAAGTGAATCTCGCGCAACAAGCCGCGCAAGCAATCGCGCCAAACAATTCCAGCGCCATTAGTGCGTCGCAGATAACGCAATTCACGCTCTCTCCAGAGAAAACTCGCCAGGCGCAGGCGCTCGCCCGCACCGGACGCCGCCTCTACTTCGCCGAATTTTTCTGGGGCTTGCTGATTTTGTGGCTCTCGCTTCGCACCGGATGGGCGGCAAAAATTCGCGACTGGGCCACGCGCGCCTCTAACTCTTTTGTGCAAGCCGCAATTTTCTGTCCGCTGCTGGTGCTCACGCTCGATCTCGCCGCGCTTCCGCTTCATGCTTGGGCGCACTCCGTCGTGCTCGGCTACGGACTTTCCGTGCAGGGCTGGAACTCGTGGCTGCTCGACTGGATGAAATCTGAAGCGATTACATTAATTCTCGCCACGATTGCCGGGTGGATTTTATTCTTATTGATTCGTCGCAGCCCGCGCCGCTGGTGGATTGGCGCGTGGGTTGGCGCCGTCCTGCTGATTGTCGTCGGAACTTACATCGCGCCGGTTGTTATCGAGCCGCTCTTCTACGATTTCCATCCACTGTCCGATTCGCATCCGCAACTCGTGCGCGACGTGGAACAAACCATAGCGCGCGCCGGAATATCAATTCCTGAAAACCGCATTCTCGAAATGGTGGCTAGTCAAAAACTGAATGAGACGAATGCCTATGTCAGTGGAATCGGCAACGCCAAGCGTGTGGTTTTCTGGGACACGCTGCTTTCGCGCACAAATGAACCGCAATCGCTTTCCGTTTTCGGCCACGAACTCGGCCACTACGCGCTCGGTCACATCTGGAAAGGAATAATTCTCAGCGCGATTGGATTAGCGTTTGCGCTTCCGCTGCTTGCGTGGCTCTTCAACGGCACGCTTCGCAAATGGGAAAGCATCTGGTACGTTCGCCAGCCGCAGGATTGGACGTCTCTCGCCGTATTGCTGCTTCTGATCTCAATTTTGCAATTCGTCGCCACGCCCATCAACAACGCCGCCAGCCGCTACATCGAACATCAAGCCGATGTTTACGGCCTGGAAGTAATTCACGGCATCGTTCCAAATTCTCAGCAAATCGCCGCGCAAACAGATCAAATTCTCGGCGAAACAAATCTCGAAGATCCAAATCCTTCGCCCTACGTAGTTTTCTGGTTCTACACGCATCCACCAATCGCCGAGCGCCTGAAGTTCTCGCTGAATTACGATCCGTGGGCGAGCGGCCAGCCAACAGAATTTGTTCACTAATCGTGACGCCCATGCTTTCGTAGGCGCAACCTTCAGGTCCCTCTGTCTGTGCTTTCGACGCTGTAGGGGCGGGCCTGTGGCCCGCCCGCCTCAAATCGCGACATTACCCTTGCCCCTCACATCTTGACAATCAAGATGAACACGCCTAGCATTTCCCCATATCCACTCCGCCGGAGGCTCCATGGACGATCAAACCACAGACGTAATCCAGGGCACGCTGGACATGCTCATCCTAAAAACGCTCAGCCTTGAACCGATGCACGGCTTCGGCATTTCCCGCCGTATCGAGCAGATTTCTCGCGGCGTCTTCAAAGTAAATCCTGGCTCGCTTCTCACCGCATTTCAAAGACTCGAACGCGCCGGATTGCTCGATTCGGAATGGCGCGAGACAGACAATTCCCGCCGCGCAAAGTTTTACAACCTCACGCGAGCGGGCCGGAAGCAACTCGAAGTTGAAACCACGGACTGGACTCGCCGCGTCGCTGCCGTATCGCGTCTGCTGAAAACGGAGGCGTAAGCATATGTCTTTCTGGCGTCAAATTACGCGTGGAATTCGCACGCTAACAAATCGAAACGCCGCCGATAAGAATATCAGCGACGAAGCGCAGCATTTTCTCGATCAATCAACCGCCGAATTTTCCGCGCGCGGATTTTCTCCAGAAGAAGCACGCCGCGCCGCAAAAATTCAAATGGGAAACCTAACGACCGTGAAAGAGGAAGTGCGTTCGTATGGATGGGAGAATCTCGTGGATACATTTCTCGCAGATATTCGCTACGGCGCGCGCCAGCTTCGCCGTAATCCCGGCTTCACCGCGATCACGATTCTCACGCTCGCGTTAGGAATCGGCGCAAACACCGCGGTATTCAGCGTCGTCAATAGCGTGCTACTGAAACCTCTCGCATATCCGAAATCAGAAGAATTAGTTTCTCTCCATCAAGATGCCCCAGGCGCCCCAGGATTGTTCAGCGTCTCAGACGGACTCCGTCTTTCTCCTTCGATGTATTTCACATACGCGGAACAGAATCGAACATTTCAGTCGCTCGGCGTTTGGACTGCCGGAACAGCGAACGTCACAGGACAAGCAGAAGCCGAGCAAGTTCGCACCGTAGAAATCACCGACGGCGTTCTGCAAACGCTCGGAGTTTCTCCAATTATCGGCAGATTGTTTTCCTCCGAGGACCAGCAACCACGCAGCGCCGAAACTGTAATGCTCAGTTACGGATACTGGCAACGACACTTCGGCGGAGATCATTCTGTCGTTGGTCGCAAAATTATTGTTGATTCACAGCTTCGCGAAATTGTCGGCGTGATGCCGCGCGGATTTCAACTCGTTAATACCGATTTCGATTTAATTCTGCCGTTGGCATTCGATAGAGGAAAAATTATCCTGGCTCAGTTCGGTTTTCAGGGCATCGCCCGACTCAAGCCCGGCATAACAATCGCGGAAGCAAATGCAGACATCACGCGCATGGTGCCAATCTGGATGCATTCCTGGACGAATGGTCCCGGCACAAATCCGCTATTTTATTTGACGTGGCAAATCTCGCCGAATCTTCGTCCGCTAAAACTGCAAGTGGTCGGCGAAGTTGGAAATGTTTTGTGGATACTGATGGCTACCATCGGCATCGTGATGCTGATTACCTGCGCAAATGTAACGAATTTACTGCTCGTCAGAACCGAAGCACGCCAACAAGAGCTTGCGATCCGTGCTGCGCTCGGCGCGGGATGGTGGCGAATCGTTCGCGCTTTATTGGTCGAAAGTTTGCTGCTCGGACTCATTGGCGGCGCGCTCGCAGTTGGGCTTGCATATGAAGGTCTGAAGCTTCTCGTCGCGCTTGGTCCAGATAGTTTGCCGCGTCTCGCAGAAATCTCTCTCGACGCGCGTTCTCTCGCATTTACACTCGCGCTTTCGCTGCTTGCAGCTCTGCTCTTCGGGTTAATTCCTGCGCTGAAATATGCCGGATCTCGAATTTCTCTTTCGCTTCGCAGCGCAGGCCGCACTTCCAGCGTCAACCGCGAACGCCGCGGTGTTCGCAGCCTGCTCGTCATTGCTCAAGTGGCGCTAGCTCTGATTCTTCTTGTAAGCGCAGGTTTAATGATCCGCACTTTCCAATCACTCAGGAACGTTGAGCCCGGTTTCACGCATCCAGAACATCTGCAGGTAATGCGAATTTCAATTCCTGCATCATTGATCCCGGAATCAGTGCGCGTCACGAGAATGCAAAATGATATTTCCGAAAAACTCGCCGCAATTCCCGGCGTAACCAACGTCGGATTCGCAACAGAAATGCCGATGGAAGGAATCGAACCAAGTTGGGACGCGATTTTCGCGGAAGGCAAAACAAGCCAGAACGACGAAAATCCACCGCTCCGAATGTTCAAGAATGTCTCGCCAGGATATTTGCAAACAGAAGGCACGAAATTAATTGCCGGCCGCGACCTTACATGGACGGATATTTATGATCAGCGGCGTAACGCGATGGTCTCCGAAAATCTGGCGCGCGAGCTGTGGGGAACTCCTTCTGCTGCAATCGGAAAAAGATTTAAGGAATTCAGCGCGTGGTGGGAAGTAGTCGGAATCGTACAAGACGTTCGCGAAAACGGAGTAAATGAAAAAGCGCCGGCAATCGTCTACTGGCCTCCGATGATGGAAGGGCTTTTCGGTCCCGGCAAGTTGGACGCCGTGCGCTCCGTTTCATATGTGCTGCGAAGTGATCGTACAAGTACGGCGAATTTTCTCAGTGAAATCCGGCACGCTGTTTCCTCAGTAAATTCCGATTTGCCGCTCACTTCGGTGCGTACAATGCAGAATCTTTACGATCACTCACTCGCGCGAACTTCTTTCGCGCTCGTGATGCTCGCGATCGCTGGTTCGATGGCGTTAGCGATTGGCGTCATCGGAATTTACGGCGTAATTTCCTACACAGTTTCGCAGCGCACGCGGGAAATCGGAATCCGTCTCGCACTCGGCGCGCAACAAAATTCCATCACGCGAATGTTTGTTCAACATGCGTTGGTGTTGGCAGGAATCGGCGCGGTGATTGGCCTGGCGGCAGCTTTCGGACTCATGCGCTTGATGAGCTCACTTCTTTTCGGAATCAGCCCGCGAGATCCACTCACATATACTATCGTGCCGATTGTGTTGCTAATGGTGGCTGCGTTTGCAAGTTATCTGCCAGCGCGTCGCGCTGCTGCCGTCGATCCCGCAAACACATTGCGCGCAGACTAATCGATCGCAAAATTTGCGCGATCCGTTCACATGAAAACTTCATTTCGTATTTCAATTTCAAATCGGCTTGCAACTCCGCGCCAACCGTCCTAGCATTTTCCTCGTCGTTTACAAAACGTAGGAGATCTCCATGAACGCAGCAAGAGATCGCGCAACCGCTTTCTGCTCGCGATTTAATTTACGCGTGCCAATTCTTCTCGGACCCATGTCCGGTGCAAGCGCGCCTTCCCTTTCCATTGCAGTCGCAAACGCCGGCGGACTCGGCGCGTGTGGCGCGTTGCTGATGCAACCAAATGAAATCATCGCGTGGGCAAATGAAGTCCGTTCAAACACAAAAGGTGTTTTCCAAATTAATTTGTGGATTCCCGATCCGCCGCCGAAGCGCGATTCAGAACATGAAGCGCGCGTCCGAAATTTTCTTGCCGATTGGGGACCTGCTATTCCGGCCGAAGCCGGAGATGCAGTGCCACCAAATTTCGCAGCGCAGTGCGAAGCTTTGATAGCCGCTGCGCCTCCGATTGTTTCGTCCGTGATGGGAATATATCGACCGGAATTTGTGGCGAAATTAAAAGCGCACGGTATCGCGTGGTTCGCGAATATTTCCACAGTTGCAGAAGCTCGCGCTGCCGAAGCCGCCGGCGCAGACGTGATTGTTGCGCAAGGATCAGAAGCGGGCGGACATCGCTACATCTTCAACGCAGCTGATGCGGAACCAAAACAAGTGGGATTATTTTCTTTGGTTCCTGCGGTTGTTGACGCTGTCAAAATTCCGGTTGTAGCAACCGGAGGAATCGCGGATGCGCGTGGCGTTGCCGCTGCGCTAATTCTCGGCGCGAGCGCGGTGCAAATCGGTACGGGATTCTTACGCTGTCCCGAAGCAAGAATTAATTCCGCATGGGCAAATGCGCTGGGGCAAACAGCGCCGGAAAATACAATGTTGACGCGAGCGTTCAGCGGACGCGCGGGACGAAGCGTCGCTACGGAATATACTCGCGCCGCAGCGGCTGAAGGAGCGCCACGAAATGCTCCTTATCCCGTTCAGCGCGGACTAACTGCCGCGATGAGATCTGCCGCAGAAAAAGCCGGTAATGTGCAGCGCATGCAGATGTGGGCTGGCCAATCAGCAGCACTGGCAAAAGCGGAACCTGCGGGCGAAGTGGTTCGACAATTGTGGGAAGGCGCGCAGGAATTTCTTAGATGATTTGCCGCGCTGATTGCATTACGGCAATCCACGGCGCAAACTAATACGTGAGATGTTTTGTTAGGATTCGGAAATGAAAAAAATTCCCACCATGAACCTTCGTGTTGCTTTTGCGCTGACTGCGATTTGGTTGCTCGCTACATTTGTGGCGCGAACTGATTCGTCCGCTGAAATGCGTCCGCACAATCTAATCAGTCAGCAGGCTGCAAAGAGCGCGCCGAAATCGGCAACGCCTGTTTTGGTGGAATTATTTACTTCGGAAGGATGCTCAAGCTGTCCGCCTGCGGATGTGTTGCTTGCGCAGATCGATGCGAAACAACCGGTGAACGGAGCGCAAGCGATCATCCTCGAAGAGCATGTGGATTACTGGGACGATCAAGGATGGCGCGATCCATTTGCTTCAAAAGCGGCGACGCAGCGCCAATACGAATATGCGAAGGCGTTGCGCACGGAAGTTTATACGCCGCAGATGATCGTCGATGGACGCACAGACCTTCTCGGCAGCGATCAGAACGGCATACAACGCGCGATTGAAAAAGCAAGCGGCGCGCAAAAAACTTCGCTGGAATTATCGTGGGTTGGCGCAACGGCGACAATGGGCGGAGCAAAACTTTTGCGTGTGCGTGCAGGAAAATTATCAGGTAGTGACAACGCTTCGGCTGGCAAGAGCGCCGAAGTGTTTTTGGCGATCACTGAAAGTCATTTACATTCCGACGTTCGGCGCGGCGAAAACGCTGGACGCGGATTGGAACATGATGGCGTTGTTCGCGAACTTAGAAGTCTTGGTAACGCTAGCGGCAGTGGAGAATTTTCGTTCGACTTACAAACTGCCGTGAAACTTTCTCCGGAGTGGAAACGCGAAAACGTTCGCCTCGTTGTTTTTGTGCAGGATGCTCGTTCGCGGCGAATTTATGCCGCTACTTCAACAACGTATTAAATAATTCCTCGCATGTTCAATCAGCGCGCCGCTGCAAGTGATAAACTTTGGCGCGCAAATGGCTCTGATCGAACTCACTATCGAAATCGCTACAACACCGAATGAAGTATTTTTGTTTTTCGTTCCGCAGCGCATGCCTTACTGGTACGGATCAGAAATGGCCAGTGAATTTGAAGTTTCCGGCGGCGCTTCCGATTTTGCGGTGTCGCAAAAAGTGCGCATCACGGGAAAACTCGGCAAAAAAGAAATTTCTCACACCGCAGTAATCACTCGCTACGAATGGCTGCGTTTGCTAGAATGGCGATTTGATGACGCTTACGGCGTTCGCGGACTTGAACGCTGGCAGCTTGAATCTTCGCCAACCGGTACGCGCGTCACGATGCGCAGCGAATACGAAATGCCCGGACGATTTGGCCGCGCGATTAACTGGCTCATCACACGCCACGCTGTTGCTCGCCGCAACCACGAATATTTAGCGCGCCTAAAAAAATTCGCCGAACGGAAATAATCCACTGCGTTAAACTATTCAGCGCTCAGCCGCAGAAATCTCTTTTTTCCAGCGCGAAGCAAAATTTCCTTCCCCGCCGTTATATTTACTTCGTGTTTTGTTTCTTCAACTCGCGCGCCATCAATTTCTACTCCGCCTTGCTTAATTAATCGCTCGGCTTCGCTGCGCGATGGCGCTAAACCAGTTTCGGTTAGCAGCGAGTGCAGCGCACGCGGGCCGGGCTTTAATTTTTTCTCGGGGACATCAGAAGGCGCGCCGCGCTTTTGGAAAACCTGGCGGAATTCGTCAGCGGCATGTGTGGCCGCGGTTTGGCCGTGAAATCCGGCGATAATTTCTTGAGCGAGGGCGATTTTTACTTCCATCGGATGCGCGGCGCCTTCGGCGACCTGCTGGCGCAATTTCGCGATTTCAGTTGGGAGACGATCGGTGAGCAGCTCCATATAGAGCCACATTTGCTGGTCGGAAATGCTCATCAATTTGCCGAACATTTCCTGCGGCGCTTCGGTGATGCCCACATAGTTGCCCAAACTCTTGGACATTTTGCGTTCGCCATCGAGGCCGACGAGAATCGGCATGGTCAGCGCCACTTCGGAAGGCACACCGTACTCGCGTTGAATGTCGCGATGAACCAGCAAATTAAATTTTTGCTCCGTGGCGCCAATCTCCACATCCGATTTCAGCGCGACTGCATCGTATGCCGTCAGCAGCGGGTAGAGCAATTCGTGTACGGAGATCGGATGGTTGTTTGCAAGACGCGAACGAAAGTCCTCGCGCTCGAGCATTCGCGCCAAGCGGTAATGGCCGCAAAGCCGCACTACTTCGTAGCTGGAAAGTTTTTCCAGCCACTCGCTGTTGTAGCGCACCTCGGTTTTCGCGGGATCCAGAAGTTTGAAAACCTGATCGAGGTAGGTTTTAGCGTTCGCGTTCACCTGTTCGCGTGTTAGCGGCGGGCGCGTTTCCGATTGGCCGGTGGGATCGCCAATCATCGCCGAAAAATCGCCAATTAGAAAAATTGCCGTATGACCGAGATCTTGAAAATGTTTCAGCTTGCGAAGCACCACGGTGTGCCCCAGGTGAATGTCGGGCGCCGTCGGGTCTACGCCCAGATAGGCGCGCAATGGTGTGCCCGTCTTCGCTGAGTTTTCGAGCTTCGCCTTCAAATCCGCTTCAGGGATCACTTCGGCCGCGCCTTTTTTCAAATAGGCGAGCTGCTCTTCTACTGGAGCGAAATTTATTTTTTTATTTTCTGGCTGCGCGGTCATTTTATTTTCTGATCCTGTTCCTGAGCAAGGTCAACACCGTGCCACCCTCAAGGGTGGCGCTACATAATTCCTATATTATTTCGCGTTCTGAGCCGCGAGCGGCAAATGAATTACGCGACGGCCTTCCATTCGGTAGCGGCCTTCGAGTACGAGCCGCACTGCTTCGGTGTAAATGCGGTGTTCCTCTTTCAAAATTCGCGCGGCCAAAGTTTCCGGCGTGTCTTCATCCAGTACCGGAACGGCGGCTTGCAGAATAACAGGGCCAGCGTCCAAGTTCTCGTCCACAAAATGCACGGTGCATCCGGAAAATCTCACTCCATATTCCAGCGCCTGGCGCTGAGTTTCCAATCCCGGAAACGAAGGCAGTAGCGACGGATGAATATTCAAAATGCGTCCGCGATACGCGGCTACAAAAAACGACGAAAGCAAACGCATGTAGCCGGCGAGACAAACCAAATCCACTTTATATTCCGTGAGGACGGCGGCAACTTGACGGTCGTAAGCTTCGCGTTCGAGACCCTTGCTGGGAATTACTTTCGCGGGAATTCCGCGCTCCGTGGCACGAGCAATTCCGGGAGCGCCTTCGCGATTACTGATGACGACGGCGATTTCCGCGCCGGGAATCCGTCCCGCGACGATGCTTTCGGCAAGAGCCTCAAAATTCGATCCGCGTCCGCTGAGGAGCACGGCAATTCTTTTTGTCATGGCTAATGAAAGTTAGCACATGGGGCGGCGGGGGCAAAACGCGCCGAACCCGGTCAAGAGTTCATAGTCTAGAGTCGAGAGTTGGGGCCCGTTACCAATGTCATGTCCGATTGCGGGTCGGAAAAGCCCCGGGTTCGGGGAACCCGGCCTACACGTGCGATCAAAACCGTGCCGCCCTTAAGGGCGGCGCTACATAGTCTAAGGCTCCGGCCAGAACCGTTTGGTCACCCCTCCCCCTCCCCCCTGTTGTGAGCATCAGTGTGAAAACAAAGGGGTTAGGCTAGGCCATTTTAGCATCAGTGTGAAAACAAAGGACTTAATAAGTCGCTTGTTTTGATATTGATGCGCGCCCTTCTGAAATTGATGGATTTGCGCGTCCGGCAGGCTGGTGAGATCCATTCGTGAGGCCACGCTTGAATGGAGCTTCCGAGTCTGCGATTCAGGGTAGCGCGGGCGGGCGTTAGATGTCAAGAAAAATATAGTACTTAGTACTAAATAGTTGAAGGGAAATACTTAAACTCTATTCGAATTGAATTGGGAAGTCCTCGCGCGCTGGTTAAGTTCAAGCGCGGTGATTGAACCTCAGAATTGATCTGTCACTCGGAAAAGTAAAACCAATGGGGCGCGATTTGGGAGAATCCGGTCTTGGGAAATTCATCGGCTAGAGCGGCAGGATCGTCATCTGAGTAATACATGTAGCCGCGGTGGCCTAACGCACTTGAATCTCGCGACGGGAAACGGATCGTGACGCTTTCTTTGGTGAACTCAATCAGGACCGCATCTCGTACGTGCAAGTCAGAGTAACCGGACGGGAGAGGAACCACGGTTGAATAGATCTGGCCGTACCCTTTTTTCTTCTCTCCTTCGATCAAGATGTTTGCAGCTTCCTGGAACCTAGGAAGATGAGTCAGAAAAATGTGATCTCTGATAGAGGCGCCGACTCGTATCACCGGGAGAAACAGCAGACAGAAAACGACGTTGATCAGAATGCGGTAGACGGCTTCTTTCGACCGTCGCGCGATTCCGAGGAACACGCTTACTACAAGACTGATGAGGAAACACGCGACGAAGAACAAAACAAAAAGGATGCTGTAAGCATCCTGAAACGCGCACGACCAGAGAAGCGATCCGAGAAAAGCGATGCCGAGGAGGCACGTCCATTTGTACGGAAATGATTTGATCCACATGTCTTGTGACCCGGAGAATCCAAATAAGCAGCCTTCATGCCACTTGCCAACGTTCTGGATTATACGCAACGGAATGGAGGGTGCTGCGGAAAGGCCCTTTGGTGACGAAAAAGTATATAGCTGGTTGAGCTAAATCGCCCGCCGTACCATTTACCTGGACGTTTCTAGGCCTGAAAACTGTAGTTGGGAGCATTTATATCTGAGGGTTTAGGGAGGAAATGATGTTTGGATTTAGAAGTCGATTAATTTTGGCGGTGGGTGGATGCCTGCTTGCTTCGTCTGTACTGCGCGCGAACGATTTAGGCTTGGGATTTGTGGACTGCGGCATTCATTCCGACCCGGTTGAGGTAAACGTGAAGGCCTCGGCGGCGACTCCGGTGGTGGCGACGGTAAAATGCGGAGAACGATTCACGGTATTGCTGCGTGGAAATATTCTTTCACGGATCGAAACGAAAACCGGGAAGGTTGGATTCATTTATACGTATTTGATCACGCGAGACGACTCTGCTCCAGACCCTTTGGCTTTCGGAGTGCCCCCTTCCGAGCCGCCGGCGGCATCGCGTGTTCCAGTGCAAACGCAGCCTGCGCCTGCACAAGTTCAACCGGCCGATGCGGAGCCGGTCTACGCCGGTCCGATTCCTACAAAAATTGTGGCGGGGTCGAAGGTTTTCATCGAGGACATGGGTGGTTTTGAGAAACATTTGACGGCGGCATTTTTGAAGAGGAAAGTGCAGCTTGTTTTGGTTGCTGATAAGAATCAAGCCGATTACGTGATTTCGGGAACGTCGAAAGAGAAGATGTCGGAATGGGCGAAGGATGTTTTTTTGTTGAATATACATGCGGAGACGGATGCGGACATTATGTTGAAGGATAGAAAGTCGAGCGCGATTCTTTTTACGTTTTCGGTGGAGAAGAAGAGCAGCCTGCATGGCGCGCAAACGACGGCGGAGGAATGCGCGAGGCATCTTGAAGCGCAGATTGAGGCAGAGAAGTAGGACGAACCAAGTTAAGGGAATTTTGTTTGGAGTTGATTTGAGCGGGGACACCGGCCCTTCGAGTCCCTCAGGACAAGCAGGAATGCCGGTGCTACTTGGTGAAGTTAAAAACGGGTTGGCGCTTCGCGGGAAATGATTTGGCGCGGAAGAATTTTGGGATGGTTGTACTATTGGGGGCAACTGCTGTGGCGGACTGTGTATCAAATGGTTTTTGAGGGGGATTCCGTGAAACGAATGATCGTATGGGCTGGGGGAATCGTGGCGGTTCTTGTTTTGACGTTGGGAATTTCGATGCGGGCGCAGGCTCCGCAGGGCGCGCCGACAGTGGGGCCGGAAGTGAGGCGGCTGGGGTATTTTATTGGAACGTGGAAGGAAGTGGGCACGGCGCACATGGGCGCGATGCAAGGGCCGGAAGGGAAAGTAACGTCCACTACAAAATATGAATGGCTGGCCGGTGGATTTTTCCTTGTGGGGCATTCGGATACGACGACCTCGATGGGGCCGAACAAAGAAATGACGGTGATGGGTTGGGACGAGGCGAAGAAAAGTTATACGTATCATTCGTTCGACGATACGGGCGAAGCGGATGAGGCCACTGGCGCGGTGAACGGAGACACGTGGATATGGACGGCGAATGAAATGGGCGGAGCGCCCGTCAAGGCGCGCTTTACAATCAAAGAAGTGTCGAAGACGGAGTACACATTCAAGATGGAAGTTTCGCAGGATGGGAATACGTGGATGACGGCGATTGAGACGACGTCGACGAAGGTTGTGGCTGCGGCGCCGGCTGCGAAGTAGGGATTGGTGGGGATTTAATTGGGGGCGCGTGGCGATTGGCTGCGCGCCTTTTTTGTTTGTGATTCTCATACTGAGGTTCTCTAAATATTTATTTCCACGAGAATATTTTCTGCCGGCTTTAAGTTTCCGGCACCAATAGTTCGCATTTAGAGAACCGTGATGGAAGAATCCCGTGTGGAGTTGATTTGAACGGGGGGCACCGACAGGAATGTCGGTGCTACTGATGCGGTTAGCGGCGCGTCGGGGGAAATGATTTGGCGTGGAGGATTTGGCGGATGGATGTATGATTTTCCGCAACTGTCTCGGCGCGGAGATATCGGAGCGCGCGTTCGCCTAGAACGTACGCGTATTGAAAAATCGTAGCTGCGATTCCAACGATAAGGAGATTTCAATTGAAACGAACGATCGGGTTGATTGCGATTTGTGTTTTGTTGCTGGGAGTTTCGATTCAGGCGCAGGCTCCGCCGAAACCGGGCGCGGAAGTGAAGCGGCTGGCGTATTTTGTGGGCAACTGGAAAGAAGAAGGTAAATCTACCGCGCACGGTGCCGCTGGACCGGTGTCGTCGACTCAAAAGTGGGAATGGACGGCCGGCGGATTTTTTCTTGTGGGTCATTCGGACAACAAATCGCCGATGGGCAACTTTACGATAATGGCCGTGCTGGGATATGACCCGGCAGCAAAAATGTACACCTACAACGTGTTCGACAGCTGGGGCGAAGCGTTTGTGGCCAAAGGTACGGTGAACGGCGACACCTGGACGTGGACGACCGAGATGATGATGGAAGGCAAGACGATGAAGTCGCGCACGATCTGGAAGGAAGTTTCCGCGACGAAATACACGTTGAATTATGGATCGTCCATGGATGGCGGGAGCACGTGGAGTTCGGATATGGAAACGACGTTTACGAAGGTGATGGGTGCGGCGTCGGTGGCGCCTCCGAAGAAAAATTAAGTACGCAGCATTTTATCGGCGCGTGGCGGATTGCTGCGCGCCATCTTTATTTTGCGAGCAAGAAATCAAATGCGCCGATCAGGCGATCGGCGTGCCCGGGTGTTTTTTGGCGAGGCGACGCTGGACGGCTGGGCTGGTTAGTTCGCGGAGAGCGTCGGCGGCGATCCAGCGGGCGGTGGAAGAGTCGAGTGTGCGGATTTGTTCAGCGGTGCGGATGGCAGCACGGTTCAGTGCGGGATTACGTTTGCCGATGTTGCGGAGCGCCCAGTTCACGGATTTTTTCACGAAGTGGCGATCGTCGCGGGATTCGCGTTGGATGATGGCGAGCATGCGAAGGAATTTTGCGTCGGGCGCGGATTTATCTTTGTAAGAAAGATAGGCGATCAAAGAAAAGCCTGCGCGCTTGACGAATTCTTCTTTGCGGCTGCTCCACTCGACGGCTTTTTTCCACGCGGGCGCGGCGTGAACGAAAAGATCGCAACAGGTTCCGTCGACAACATCCCAGGAATCGAAGTCGCGCGCCCAGCTTTCCATTTGCGCGGCGGTAACTTTCTCTGACTCGCCAATCATGCCGGCCAGAGATTTCGCCTCGTGAATTCCGCTGGCCCACAATTGATTTGCGAGATCGTGATTCTTGCCGATTTTTTTCGCGATGCGGCGAAGTTCGGGTACCGAGATTCCGTGGGCTTTTTTCACGCTGATGCCGAAATAGGACATTTTCGCGCGGATTTTGGGGTCAGCGAGAGAGCGTAGGTCGCGAAGGATGGCGGATTTGGTTTGCGGAGTAGATTTCATTTTTCGAGAGGATACTACCACAGGATAAATTCTAGTTCGCCAATCGGGAAATTCATGCCGCCTGGACCGCAGGATGGAACAGAGTGGGCGTTCCCGGAATGGCCCGCGCGCGGAGAGTGGTCTGCGCGCGCGGGCACTGGCTCGACGGAGGGTACCGTGCATTCTCTGTTGAGCGCATGGGTATATTAACAAATGGATATATTTCTGCAACTGGGCACCGTAGTACGTTGCGGAAAATTCGATGCGCGCAAGTTCGGCGATGCAGATTCAGTGGAAGGCGCACCGACAGGAATGGCTGTGCTACTTGGGCGGTTGCTGATGTGGGCTTGGTGAATTATGGTAGGAATGGAGCGCGAGGGGGATTGCGTTGATGCGACGGTTAGCTGGAAATTTTGGGTGGTTTGCGTTGGTGATGTTGGTAATGGCGGGGACGGTCTGGGGACAAGAGTTGGGCGGAAGTTCTGTTGGTGGAGTGGTGGAGACGCGGAGATTTGATTCGATTCGAATTTTGCAGGATGTGAAATCATCGCAGTCGAGTGGAAATTCTGGAGGACAGAGCGTGTCCGCTGCGAAAGTTGCTAAGCCTGCGGTGCATCGATTTTGGGATACCGAAAATATTCTGTTATTTGCGGGAGTGGGAGCGGCGCGGGGATTGGATTATGCGTCTACCTTGAATATTCGGCGGCGTGGAATTAATGAGGCGCTGCTGAATAACGAAACGGTGGATAATCACGCGGCATTTGCGGCGATTGAGGCGGCGACAACCGCGGCGTCGGTGGGACTTTCGTATATTTTTCATGCGACTGGACATCACCGGTTGGAGAGATGGACTTCGTATGTACATATTGGAGTGACGGTTGCCGGGGCGGCGCGGAATTATGCGTTGAAGACGCCACATGCGGGGACGTAGGCAAGTTTTGCGGATGATATCGGGAAAGAGCCGGCAAGATGCGGCGCTACGAGAGCAATATTTTGCGGCAGTGGGAGGAACTTCATGAAGTCGCGGAGAGTTCTGCTTAGCGTGATGTGCGCGCTGGCGTTGGTTGCGGGAGGATGCGAGGAGGAGCACATGCATCAGATACCGGATACGCGGGCGGCGGATGAGGTGGCGATTCGCGCGGCGTCGCAGGAATGGAGTAAGGCGGCGAGCAGCAAAGATTTGGAAAAAGCGGTTTCATTTTACGCGGACGACGCTACGTATAATCCGCCGGGCGCGCCGTTGGCGGCAGGCAAGGATGCAATCCGAAAAGTTTGGGCGAATGTGGTGGCGATTCCGGGAGGAAATTTGCGCTGGATAACTTCTAAAGTGGAAGTGGCGCGGTCTGGAGATTTGGCGTACGACACTGGGGCTTACACGTTGACGAAAAATGATGCGAGCGGTAAACCGGTGACTGCTACGGGGAAATATGTGGTGGTTTGGAAAAAACAGGTGGATGGAAAATGGAAAGTGATTCAGGATATTGATAATCCGGATCAGTAGGAAAACTTCACTTCAGGGGTTAAAACCCCTTCGCTGGCGTTGTTGATGTCGCGGCTGAAGCCGCGACCCACAAGGCAAATTCGTTGTTTTGGAAAAGAGCCGGCAGGATGCCCGGGCTACGTGAGTCGAGCGACGAAAATTTTAGAGCGCAAGTTGGCCGGAATAGGTGATGCGGGCGCCGTTGCCTACTACGATTTCGCCAATGCGATAAAATTTTTCGCGACGGCGCTTGAGATCGGTTTCGAGAGCGCGCAAATGTTTTTGTGGGACGATCAGAATCATGCCGACGCCCATGTTGAATGTGGAGAGAAGTTCTTCGCGGTCGAGTTTACCTAGCGACGCCAAATAACTGAAGATTGGCGGAACGGGCCAGGAGCCTAAATCAATTTTCGCTCGGACGGAGCGGGAGAAAACGCGCGGTAAATTTCCGGGAATTCCGCCGCCGGTGATGTGGGCCATCGCGGAAATCCATCCGTGAGACACGCCATTTTTTACGGTGGCCAAATAACATTGGTGCGGGCGCAACAATTCGGCGCCGATTTTATTTCCGACCTTGGGGACGTAGGTTTCCGGCTTTAAGCCTTCCTGATCGAAAATTAATTTTCGCGCGAGAGAATATCCGTTGGTGTGAAGGCCTGTTGATGGCAGAGCGATGAGGGCGTCGCCGGCTTTCACGCGATGCGGGCCGAGAAGTTTGCTGCGTTCGACGGCGCCGACGATGAAGCCTGCGAGATCGTATTCGCCGGCTTTATAAAAATCGGGCATCTGGGCGGTTTCGCCGCCGACAAGCGCGCAGCCGGTGGCGTGACAGGCGCGGCTGATGCCTTCGAGAACTTTTTCCACGACGACGGGATCCATTTTTCCTAGCGCGAGATAGTCGAGGAAAAAAAGCGGCTCGGCGCCGAGGGTAAGAATGTCGTTGATGCAGTGATTGACGAGATCGCCGCCGACTGTGGAATGAACGCCCATCGCGAAAGCGATTTTCAGTTTTGTGCCGACGCCATCGGCGCTGGAAACGAGAAGAGGCTCGCGCCATTTTTTCAGGTCGAGAGCGAATAGTGCGCCGAACGCGCCGATGCCGCCGACGACTCCACGAGTGAAAGTGCGCGCGGCGAGGCGGGCGATTTTTTGTTTAGCCTGATCGGCGAGAGCAATGTTGACGCCTGAGTCGGCGTAGCGCATTCAGAGTGCCTCGAGCAATTCGTTTCGGACGAGGGCGCAGCAAGCAGCGCCCCTACAGAACCATTTTAGAAAAAGTGAAAGAGGCGCTTCCAGCGAACGCGGCTCGGGTGAATCATGCAACTTGCGTAAGCGGTGAAGCGCTCCATCAGATGGCCCGGCTCCCAGGCTTCTGTGTGCGATCCGCCGTCAGCCGTTGGCGCGTCCACAGAAAGATAAATCATAACCGGCACGCCGATTAGAGTGTTGCGCGGCGCAAATCCCCAATAGCGACTGTCCAAGGAGTCGCTACGATTGTCGCCCATCACGAAATAATTTCCGGGCGGCACTTTCCATGGCGGCGGGCGATCGATGGGAAAAGTTATCGGAGCGTCCGGCTCCTTCAAGTACGGCTCATCGAGACGCGCGTCGTTGACGTAGATGTGGCCATCGCGAATATCGACTGTGTCACCGGGAATTCCGATTACGCGCTTAATTAAATCCGGCGCGCCTTCCAGTTGCGGAGCGCGAATAATTACAATTTGCTGACGCTTGGGATCTCGCCATAGCGGAACGTGCCACGGCGTGAAGGGCAGGCCGATGTCATATCCGATGCGGCTCATGATGAGGTGATCGCCGACCAGCAAAGTATTTTCCATGGACTCGGAAGGAATTACGCGAGCCTGTCCGACACATGAATAAATAAAAAGGAAGGCGAGAATAATCCAAAGCCAGGCGATAGCTTCGCTTTTGGCGCGTTCGCCGAGCGGCTTCTGCACAGGTTGTTCCGGAGCTTCTTCAATAGTTTGATCGACTTTAAGATTCACGCGTCACCGTAGGCTGGGGTTCTCGGGCGTTTTCTGAACTTTGCGGACTATCATTCTGATTATTGTTGCGTACTTCCAGTTGAACCGGGGGAGTGGGATAAACGCCGGTAAAGCAGGAAGTGCAGAAACGGTTTTCATTATCGGAAACGGCGTTGCGAAGATTTTCGATGGAAAGATAGCCGAGCGAATCTGCTTCCAGGAAACGGCGGATTTCTTCGATGGTTTGCGGCGAAGGATCGCCATCGGCCGCATTTGGCGCGGAGCTGGGCATGGTGATCGCGTCTGCTTCGGAAAGGCGCGGGCGAAATTTGGAATCGGCGCTGGCAATTAATTCTTCGTGCGTAGGTGTATCGATACCGTAGTAGCACGGAGAAATTGTTGGCGGCGAACTAATGCGCACGTGAACTTCTTTGGCTCCGGCTTCGCGAACGAGGCGAACAATTTTTCTGCTGGTGGTTCCGCGAACGATGCTGTCGTCTACGAGTACGACGCGCTTGCCTTCGAGAAGCCCACGAACCGGATTTAATTTCAATTTCACGCCGAAATCACGAATCGCCTGCACGGGTTGGATAAATGTGCGGCCGATATAGTGATTGCGAATCAGGCCCATGCGAAATGGCACGCCGGATTCCAGGGCATAGCCGATTGCGGCGGGCACGCCGGAGTCTGGAACGGGTACGACGACGTCCGCCGGTACGGGATGCTGGCGCGCGAGAAGCTTGCCGAGATTTTCGCGGCTGTGATGCACGCTGCGATTGAAAACCAAACTATCTGGGCGCGCGAAATACACATGCTCGAAAACGCAGTAATGATGCGGCTTGGGCGGCGCGAAACGGAATGATTCCATTCCGGAGCGGGAGATGGTGACCATTTCTCCTGGTTCAACTTCGCGAATATATTTCGCGTCCAGCAAATCGAACGCACAAGTTTCCGACGCGACCATATAGGAATCGCCGAGGCGTCCGAGGGAGAGCGGACGGAATCCGCGGGGATCGCGAATGGCGTAAAGTTCGTCGCGCGTGAGAATCACGAGCGAGTAAGCGCCTTCGACTTGATTGAGCGCGTCGGCAATTGCGCTGGAGAGATTTCTGGCGGAACTGCGCGCGATGAGATGAACGATGACTTCGGTGTCGCTATTTGTTTGGAAGATGGAGCCGCGATGCTCGAGTTTGCGTCGCCACTCGGCGGCATTTGTAAGATTTCCATTGTGGCCAATCGCAAGTTTCCCTTTGCCGCAATCAATCATGATTGGCTGCGCGTTCAACAGGCCGATGTCACCGGCAGTGGAATAACGCGTGTGGCCGATTGCGGAATCGCCGTGAAGAGTTGCGAGGCGCTTGGGATCAGAAAAAATATCCGCGACGAGGCCCATGCCTTTTGCGATGTGAAGATCATTTCCGTCAGAGGAACAAATTCCGGCGGCTTCCTGTCCGCGATGTTGCTGCGCGTAAAGGCCGAGGTAGGAAAGTTTCGCGGCTTCGGGATGCGCGAACACGCCGAAAACTCCACAGTGATCGTGGAAGTGGTCGTCGTCGATTTGGACTAGCTTCGTCACGTGTCTCGAATCGCCTCGTCAAATGTTTCCTTGGCTGCAGAGGACATCAGCCAGAGCAGCGCGAGAAACCAGAGCGCCAGCGCGGTGAACGGAAACCATTTTATGTCTTCGTAAAGGCCAATTGCGCCGTAATTCCAGTAACCGAATGCGGCCCACAATCCAAACGAAAAAGTTCTGGCCCAGCGGAGGCGGCGAGCAAGGCCGTAAGCTCCGGCGAAAAATGCGATTCCGGCGAGCGTGAAAATTACGTCAGCTGAACTGTAAACAACGACTACTCTGTTGGCGCGCGCGACGAAAAATCCGTACCAAATATTGTAAATGGAAAACGCGCCCGCCAGAGTCCACAATACCACGACAAACCAGCGTCCGAACTTTCCTGCGATGTTCATTTTACAAAACTGGCTTCAGGGGCTGAAGCCCCGTTTTGAGTCCCTGAGAATGTCGCGGCTAAAGCCGCGACCTACAAACCATTTAATGCTTCAACTTGATGTAGGGGCTCAGTCTATTTGACGCCCGGAGCCGCTACCACGATTCATCCGATTAAATCGGAACATGCCATTCGATAGCGCGCTGGCGGCAGGGGTTAAAACCCCTTTTCTCCGCTCGGTACGGCACGGCTGAAGGCGTGCCCTGTTACAAACCAACTTCTTGCGAAACATTCTTAAGACAGTTTCGACTTATCCAGCCATCAGTGTCGGGAATGAATTGGTCCACGCATCGCGCAATTTAGAACATGGCGCGGAGATGGCGTCGTGTCCGCTAAGCTTGATTTGGAAATCGCCTCGCGTAACGCGTCCGATGTCGTGAATCCCCAACTCATATTCTCTCGCAAGGTCGCGGAAGCGGGCAAGTTTTTCGGGGCTGACGCTGATGATCGCGCGCGCGCCGCGTTCGCCGAACAGAGTTACTTCCGGCGGCTCCTTGGTATTCATGGAAATTTCGGCGGAAAGGCCGTCAGAAGCGAAACAACTTTCCGCGAGTGTGACGGCGATGCCACCATCGCTGACGTCATGTGCTGAACCCAAAAGATTTTCTTTCGCGCAGGCGACAAGAAAATCGATGAGAAGTTTTTCGGCGGCGAGATCGACAGTTGGCGGCGCGCCGGCTGCGATGTTGTGAAGCGCGAATGCGTATTCGGAGGACGAGAATTCGCGGCGCGCGTCATCAACGGACGGAACTTCTAGAGCGTGAGGCTTATCGATGCGGCGGCCATCGAGCAACACGATAACGTCACCTTCGTTGCGAAACGCCATGCCGATGGCATGCGATGCGTCATCCAGAATTCCGAGCACGCCGAGAATTGGAGTGGGATAAATGGATTGGCCGAGCGTATCGTTGTAAAAACTGACGTTGCCGCCGGTGATTGGAATTTTCAGGGCGGTGCAGGCTTCGGCGATACCGTCAATGCATTCGCTGAATTCCCACATCACTTCGGGCTTTTCCGGATTGCCAAAATTTAAACAATTTGTGGCGGCCAGTGGACGCGCGCCGCTGCAGGCGATGTTGCGCGCGGCTTCTGCGACGGCCGCTTTCGCGCCTTCGCGTGGAGAAAGCCAGCAGGCACGGCCGCTTCCGTCAACGGTGAGAGCGAGCGCGCGATTGGTTCCTTTCACGCGGAGAACTGCGGCGTCACCTGCGCCGGGGCCGGCGAGAGTATTTGTGCGGACCATGGAATCGTACTGCTCGAAAATCCAGCGCTTGGAAGCGATGGCGGGCCAGGCTAATAACTTCAGAAAATTTTCCGTGAAGTTTGTATTGAGCGCGGAAAATTCGATCAAATGCCCAGAGCCGCGTTCAGTTGTAGGTGCGGCGATGGGGCGTTGATATACGGGTGCTTCATCGGCGAGCGCTTTCGCGGGAATATTCGCAGTGGTATTTTTTTTCCAAACGACGCGCATCATGCCGTCGTCGGTAACGTGGCCGACTTCTACGGCGTCGAGTCCCCACTTGGCGAAAACTTCGATGACTTCGTGCTCGCGTCCGCGAGTAGCGACGAGCAACATGCGTTCCTGCGATTCGCTGAGGAGCATTTCGTAGGGAGTCATGCCGGTTTCGCGTTGCGGCACGCGATCGAGATCGAGTTCAATGCCAACTCCACCGCGCGAAGCCATTTCGCACGTGGAGCTGGTGAGTCCGGCGGCACCCATATCCTGAATTGCGACAATGGCGCCAGTGCGCATCGCTTCGAGGCACGCTTCGAGCAAAAGTTTTTCGAGGAAGGGATCGCCGACCTGAACGTTGGGGCGCTTCTGCTGAGATTCTTCCGTGAATTCGGCGGACGCGAGAAGAGACGCGCCGTGAATTCCGTCGCGGCCGGTTTTCGCGCCCACATAAAGGACGGGATTTCCGGTGCCGCTGGCGCGTGCGAAAAATAAATCTTCGCGGCGCGCGATGCCAAGCGCGAGCGCGTTCACCAGAGGGTTGCCGGAATAACATTGCGCGAAGGCAACGTCACCACCGACGGTGGGAACGCCGAAGCAATTTCCGTAGAAGGCGATGCCGCCGACGACTCCATTGAGGATGCGGCGATTTTTTGCGGCGTCGGAATTATCGGATGAATCGGTTTTAGTTATGGGGCCGAAGCGGAGTGAGTCGAGCACGGCGATGGGGCGCGCGCCCATGGTGAAAACATCGCGTAAAATGCCGCCGACTCCTGTTGCTGCGCCCTGAAGCGGCTCAACGTAGCTGGGATGATTGTGCGATTCAATTTTGAATGCGGCGCAGAGGCCGTCGCCGATATCGACGACGCCCGCATTTTCGCCGGGGCCCTGCACGACTTGTGGGCCTTTTGTCGGCAGGCGGCGAAGATGAACGCGACTGGATTTGTAGGAGCAATGCTCGCTCCACATCACGCTGAAGATTCCCAGTTCGGTGATGTTCGGATCGCGTCCGAGAATTTTTTGAACGCGCGCGTATTCGTCGGCGGAAAGGCCGTGTTCGGCGGCGATGGCTGGAGTTACCTTAATTTCGGTTTCGATCATTGATTTAGAGTGCGCCATTAATTTCCTGAAGGCCTTTCGACGTGGTCGATCACGATTACTTCTACGGGGCCTTTTCCGGATTCCAATTTTAGCCCAAGCTGTTCCTGAAGAGCGGTGAGCAACGGCGGTCCGTTGGAATCTGAGACAACGGACGGAGAACCGTCGTTCGACGAACCGCCTATGAGCGCCGGCGGCCGATTGTCATCCGGCCCCCACGTCAGGGTGAAGTCATATTTGCCGGCGAGTCCGGTTTTGTCCAGAACGGGCCGGCCGAGAAATGCCAATAACAATTGCGTGAGCGTGGAAATAGGAACAGCGTGAGCGGTTAGTGTGCGTGCGTTCCTCCCACCTGTCATACGAGTGTTGCCTGCTTCCAGCGGGGAGCCGTCGCGGCCTTTTATTCCGTCGGCGTACGTGTCGCCAGGTTTTGCTTCCTGAAGTTTCGCGCCATTCTTCGCGATGACCAGCAAGTAGACTGAAAATTCTTTGGCTTCGCGGTGGATCGTCAACATGAGGCGGTCGGCCAAAAACGCCTGAAGCATTTGCTGGCGCGCGACATTTTGTTCTTCTCGAGTGAGCTTCTGCAGCTCAGCTGCCGCCGAGCCATCCATTTTCGCCTCAACATCGTATCGATCAGAGTTGAGCCACTTCGGCGCACCTAGGATTTGATCGTCGCCAATGTGGTAAGCGGCTTCAACGAGGGTCTGCAGCGACACGTTCGTTGCCTTAAATCCATCGGATGGAAAGCTATAGCCGCCGGGTCCACTGCCAGGTTTGCTGGGTTTGATTATGCCGACTTCGTACTGAAATTTCGGAGCGTGGGCGGATGCGTTTTGGGTTGGTGATTCAGCGCGACCTGACGTCGCGACCGTGAGGCCGAGTGCGATTGTCGCGGCGACCGAGGTCAATCGAAACACGGTTGGCATTGATTTTGTGCGGCTATCCAATACATCTCCAAAGCTTCGTGTTTCAAGCGCGCAGCGCGGGGGCCGCGGCTTGCGCTGCTGGTGAATTTGCAGCGGATGCTTTGTGTTGCGTGAACCATTGGAGCAGCGACTTGAAAATTATTAGTCCATCTGCGGAGCCTAGCGCGATTTCCGAAGCGCGCTCGGGGTGTGGCATCAATCCCATTACGTTCCGTTCGCGATTACAGATGCCGGCAATATTTCCGATGGAGCCATTAGGATTTGCAGAGGCTTCTTCGCGACCGTCGGGAGTTGTGTAACGGAAAATAATTTGATTGTTGCGTTCGAGCGCGTCGAGAGCGGAAGGATCGCAGAAATAATTTCCGTCATTGTGCGCGATGGGGGCCTGGATAATTTGTCCGCGTTCGGCAGCGCAGGTGAAAGGCGTGTCTGTTGCTTCCACGCGAATGTGAACGGGCAAGCAGCGGAAACGCAGGCCAGCATTGCGAAGCATGGCGCCGGGAAGAAGTCCGGCTTCCAGAAGAATTTGGAACCCATTGCAAATACCGAGAACGATGCCGCCCGCGCGCGCGAATTTTTCGACGCTGCGCATAACGGGAGAAAAACGCGCAATGGCGCCGGTGCGAAGATAGTCACCGTATGAAAAACCACCGGGAAGAATTATGGCGTCCGAGCCGGCGAGATCGGCGGATTGATGCCAGATAAATTCGGCCTGCTGGCCGAGCACGTGATGCGCGACGTGGAACGCGTCATCATCACAATTGGAGCCGGGAAAAACGACAACGCCGAATTTCATGCGCTCCTCCGCGCTGAAGTGAATACCGATATTACCGCTGAAAAGGGGTCTGGGGAATGCGACAAGAGTGAATTATAACATAGGCGGCGCGGCGGTTTGGAGTGAGCGCTGTCGTGGAAGTTGAGCGCGCTTTCATCGTCACTTTGCATCGGGACGTGGCTAAGGTATGTTCGTTGTAGCGAGTGTGGCTGAAGTAACGAGATCGATTCGGGTTTGCGCGGAGGCAAATTATGGCGATGCGAGAATGTCCGCAATGCGGGAATAAAGTACCGGCGACGGAAGTGTCGGCGTACACGGACGAGATTGAATGTCCGCACTGCCAGGCGTTGTTGACGGTGGCGTTGCCGACGCGTGTGATTGGCGCATTCATTGGATTGGGCGTGGGATGGCTGGTTTACGGATGGGCGCAGAATTCGTTGGCCGGCGAAGAAGCCTGGTTGCTGCCGGCGGTGTATGCGTTTTTGACGTATAGCCTTGTTTATACGATGTACGTGATGTTGACGGCAGATTTGGTGATGCGGCCAAAGGAAGTGGAAGTGGCCATTCCCGCGGTTACACTTGCGGCAGCGCATGGAGACGGCGGCCATCACTAGGCGCCAAAAACGCTCGGAATACAGCGTTGGCGGGCGATTATTGAGGTTATCGAGTTCCGGGACTTTCGTACTATCCGGAAATTGTACTTGTGTACCATTGCCCGAATTTATCGTGCGGCGCACAATGTTTTTAATGTGCCGCTATCACGAGCTGGTCGGGCGAAGGATCGAGGTTCAATACCGAGCCGGCGATGTGATTTTGCCCGCAACGGGCTGGCTGGCGGCGGATTCCGGTAAGTCAATTTTCCTGGAAGAAAAGCTGGCGCAACGTGGGCAAGTGAAAAGTTTCCGCTGGGAAATTCCCTATTCATGCATTCTAAGCTTGGATGAAAGTTTTGCGCCTGCGCCGGTGGTGCCGACTGAAGTTCCTGAGAAGGCCAAAGCGGATAAGGCTTTGGGCTTTGCGGCTTTGCGTAGACATATTGAAAGAGCGTAAAAAAACTTCTCCGCAATCTGGCCCTGTATTTTTCTAGGAAACCCTTCACGTTTCAATTCAGCTCCTAACTTCCTCGCGTCATTCCGTGACCCGCGCTATATTCCTAGTGGACGGATTCACGACATGAGCAAAGATGCTGGTTCGTCACCAAGGCCTAAGACTGTGTTGAAGATAGCCTTGTGGTTTTTTGTGATTGGCGTGCTGTTGGCGGTCCTGCTGGATATCGTTTGGTACGTAGCTGGTTACGGGCCGACCGGATATGCCATCGAGCAGACTGCGCGGGTTCTTTGGCCGAGCTGTATTTTCCTGATGGCGCTCGACGGTCCTAACGTCGGCTTGGCGGAAGTTATTTTAGTAACGAGCATTTCGATCGTAGCCAACGGAGTGATATACGGTCTGTTAGGGGCTCTCGTCGGGGTCTTTAGAATTTTATTCACATCGAGGGAGGAATTGTGAAACCAGTCATTGGGTTTATTGGATTGGGGCTGATGGGCCGGCCCATGGTGGCGAATCTCCTGAAGAATGGATTTTCGGTTACGGTGTGGAATCGCACGCCCGGAAAAAGTGACGCGCTGGCTGCGGCGGGCGCGAAAGTTGCGTCAAGCGCGCGGGAAGCGGCGGCCGTGGCGGATGTACTGATCACAATTGTGAGCGACCCTGCCGCGCTGGAATCTGTTTTGTGGGGCGAAGGCGCGCTAGAAGCAATGCGTCGGGGAACGGTGCTGATTGACTCGAGCACGGTCTCACCAGCGCTGGAGCGGCGAATCGCCGCGGCGTGCGCGGAGCGTGGAGTGGAATCATTGGACGCGCCGGTAACTGGTGGCACGTGGGGCGCGGAAAAAGGCGAACTGGTTTTCATGGTCGGAGGCGAAGCGGCAACGCTTGCGCGCGTGGAACCTGTTCTGAGCGCAATGGGAAAGAAGTGGTTTCACCTGGGTCCGCATGGCGCGGGACAAATAATTAAATTGGCGATGAATCTTTTGCTGGCGCTCGAAGTGCAGGCGTTGGCGGAAGCAATGGCGTTGGTGGCGGGCGCGGGAATTCCCGCGGAAAATTTAATCGGAGTGATGCAGGCGAGTATGGCGCGCGCTCCGGTGTTGGATATCAAAGCGCCGATGATTCTGAAACAGGATTACACGCCGAGTTTTCCTCTGCGATTGATGCATAAAGATCTGGGGCTGGCGATGGATTTGGCGAATCAGATTGGCGTGCCCATGCCGGCTTGCGCCGCGGCGCGAGAGGTTTATAGCGCCGTGAAGGGCGCGGGGAAGGAAGACTTGGATTACGCGGCGGTTGCGAAGTTTTGGGCGAGGCCGTAGCTGACTTACGCGATTACGGCTGCGCGGTAGGCGGAAAAAAGCTCATGGGGAGATCGCGCGAAGTGCGTAGGCCCGCGGGTGCGGCGAGAATGCTGGGAATTGTATTCACCGCCACAGCTGCTGTTGCCAGATCTCCATGGGTGCCGCCGGGAATTGTGAGTTTCAGTCCGGGCGTGCCGGTGAGTTCGATAGTGTCGTGCGGGTCGCGTGCGCCGACGTACATCTGCAATTCCATGTAAATTTTCTCGACGCCGGCAATCAGTCCGCGGCCAACTTGATGAACACCTGCGGCCTGACCTGCTGCAACTTCCAGAAACTCTGTTTTTACTAATTCCTTTGCGACGACGGGATTAATTGTTTCGGTGATTTCGTCGACGGCGAAACCGAGTGCGTCAGCAACCATGGCGATGGATTCGGGCAGTCCGTGATGTTTGATCACGCCGGCTTCAACTTGCGCGCGAAATTCTTCGACAGTCATACCCGCGCCGATTTTTTTCTGGAGAGGCATGCGGCGTTTGCTGGCGTCTACAACGCGAATGCATTTGGCGTGCTCGATCGTTTGAGAAACCGTGGAAAGCGTGATGGCGAGTTTATCCATCACGAAGCCGGGGTTTACGCCGGTGCCGACGAGCGCGACGCCCCAGGTTTTTGCTTCTTCGTCGAGCTTCTTTGCGAGCTCGGGATATTTTCGGAATGGATAGGAAAGTTCTTCGCATGTGGAAACGATGCAGGATTCCGCGGCGAGGCATTCCATCAACTGATCCATCACGGATGGGAGTGACGAGGACGTGGAATGTATGACGATATCGGCGGATTTGCCCAGCATGGCTGCGGCGTCGGCGACGACGGGCACGCCCCAAGGCGCATCGGGTGCGCCGACAGCTTCGCCGAGATCGCGTCCGGCTTTTGCGGGATCTTTATCAATGGCGCCGATTATTTGGACGGCGCTTTTTTCGCGAAGCAGGCGAACGATTGCGGCACCGATGGGGCCAACTCCGTATTGAATGGCGCGAATCTTCTTTTTCTTCAAAGTTGTTCACCTTTTTTCCGAGAAAAATTCCGCTGCGCGAATCAAGATTGTGAAAACGGTGCGCGCGCACGTTTCATATGATTGCCGCGATAACATAAAGGATTCACGGGTCGTGTTCAACACTTGTTCGATGCGGATGTGCTTGGAAGGATTCTCGCCACTGGCGATAGATGAGCGGCATCTTAAATAGGCGGATAATGAGTCGCGGTGATCTCACACGGACGATTGTGGAGGGCGAAATGAAAGCTGAAAAATTGACGGACAAACAAGTGGCGGACGAGCTGGAAAAATTGCCGGGGTGGGCGATTAAGGGCGGGAATTTGCATCGGAGTTTTGAATTTGCCGATTTTAATGAAGCGTTCGGATTTATGACACGCGCGGCGCTGGTGGCGGAAGCGATGGGGCATCACCCGGACTGGAGCAATGTGTGGAATAAAGTGGACGTGAAACTTTCCACGCACAGTATCGGCGGCTTAAGCAATTTGGATTTTCTGCTGGCCGCAAAAATGCAGAAGTTGCTGTAAGAAAAATTCGCGCTTGCCGCGATTTAACTCCGCGCGGCGATGCCCTGAATTTCAAATCGTGCGCCGAAAAGAAGCGGGCCGGAGCCGATGAACGCGCGCGTTGGAAAATCTTTCCCAAAGTACGTGCGATAAACCGTGTTGAAGGTCGCAAAGAGAGAAACGTCGGAACAGAAAATCTGCACGTAGACGAGATCTGTCATTTTCAATTTTGCAGCGGCCAGCGTGGCTTTGAACGTGTCGAGCATCAGGCGTGCTTCGTCTTCCACTTTTTCGGGCGGGCGATTCACGGTGCGGTCCACGCCGAGATGACCGGAGAGATAAAAAGTTGAGCCGGCCCAGACGCCGTCGCTAAATGGCAGGTCATTTGTACGGCCTGGACGCATTACATATTGACGCTTGCTTGCCGGTTTGGCGGATTTGGTTTTCGCGGTGCGTTTTTTGGCGCGTGATGGCATGAATGAAATCTCCTTCTATATTCTCGCGTAACTACGTGCGGTCAATCTTGTGTTCCGGCAAACTTTCCGATAGGTCCAATTCAAGATAGCGGACACCTTCGACCGGATTGGAACAATATGCGGCGATTTCTCGGAATCCCAATTCCTGATACAACTTGTGCGCCTCTCGCATTTCAGGAAGTGTATCTAATCGAAGGGCGCGGTAGCCAATTTCCCGCGCGGCGGTGATGAGCGCGAGAGTGAGAGCTCGTCCAATGCCGAGACCGCGAAACTCCGAGCGAACATATAGGCGTTTCATTTCGCAAACATCGGTAGAAAAAGGCCGCAGGGCGCCGCAGCCGGCGAGACGCTCGCTTGTACCGGTATCATTATAATAGGCGAGAAACAGGCGCCCGGCGGGGGGCGTATATTTGCCGGGCAGTTCTTGTAGTTCGCGGGTGAAATCCTGAAAGCAAAGGTCAACGCTCAGCCCTTTTGCATATTCGAGGAATAATTCGCGCACCAGTGCGATTTGTTCGTTAGACGAAGCTGGTTCGATGCGCAGCATTTTTCTTCTCTTGTATTGTTCCACGCACGAAGCTGCGCGGGAAGATATAGTCGGCATGCGCGGCGGCGCTGAGAGGCTCCAAAATGGACGGACGAGCCGAGAAGCACTACGGAGAGTGCGCCTCTGGTAAAATAAAAGCGCGGTAACCGTCACACCGAAGAACGACACTCATGGCGAAAACAAAAAATACTTCCACGAAAACAGAAGTGCAATCCGGCCAATCGAAAATTTCCAACGTGAGCGCGGTTTTCGATGCATTCCGGCGCTGGGGATATTTTGAAGCGAATCTGGATCCACTTGGATTTATGCGCCCGCTGGATCACCCGGAATTGCGGCTGGAGGGCGAAGAAGCAGAGAGAGCGCGACGGATTTACTGCGGCACGATCGGCGCGGAATTCATGCATATTCCGAATCCGGAGCAGCGGCAGTGGGTGATTGACCGGATGGAATCAGCGGCAGTGGAACCGAATCGCGCGCAAATTCTGGAACGATTGGTGCGCGCGGATTTATTTGAGCAGGTTTTGCAGACGCGCTATCTGGGAACAAAAAGATTTTCGCTGGAAGGAATTTCCGGATTAATTCCACTGCTGGATTCGATTCTTTTGGCGGCCGCGCCGCTGGGAGCAGAGGAAGCGGTGGTAGGAATGAGTCATCGGGGACGGCTGAATGTGATGACTCATATTGCGAACAAATCTCCACGAGATGTTTTTGCGGGATTTGAAGATGTAGATCCGCGCAGCGTGCTGGGCGGCGGCGACGTGAAGTATCACGTTGGAGCTACTGGGAATTATCCAATTGCGGGCGGAGGAAAACTCAGAATTCATTTGGTGTCGAATCCGAGCCACCTGGAAGCTGTCGATCCGGTGGTGATGGGACGCACGCGCGCGAAGCAAACTCGGGTGAAGGAAGATGCCCACGCGAGAATTCTTCCAATTGCGATGCATGGTGACGGCGCTTTTGCAGGACAGGGCGTGCTCGCGGAAGTTTTGAATATGGCGGACGTGGAGGGCTATACGGTCGGCGGCACAATTCAAATTGTTGTGAATAATTTAATTGGATTCACAACCGCGCCGGCGGAGTTACAGTCCACCCGATTCGCTTCGGATATTGCGAAGCGGCTACCGATTCCGATTTTCCACGTGAACGCGGAAGATCCGGACGCGGTAGTGCGCGTTGGAAAAATCGCGCTCGAGTATCGCTACAAATTTGGGACTGATGTGGTGGTGGATATTATTGGTTTCCGGCGTCACGGGCACAGCGAAGTGGACGACCCGACAATCACTCAGCCGCTGATGTACCGGAAGATTAAGGATCATCCGCAGCTTTGGCAGATTTACGCGAAAAATATTGGCGTTGATCCCGCGCCGGTAGTTGCCCGAATCCGTGCGGAATATGAAGAAGCTCAGCAGGGCGCAGGCAAACTGAAAAAAATTCCGGCGCTGCGGGAACTTCCGGCGTATTGGACGCCGTACAAGCGCGGAAAGTACGAGCGCTCCTACGAAGTGGATACAGGCGTGGCGCAGGAAACGCTGGCCGAGATTTCAAATGTGTTGACCGGCGCGCCGGAAGGATTTCACGTCCATCCAAAAATAAAAAAACTTTTGGAACAGCGCGCGGAAATGGGTGCGGGCAAACGGTTGGTGGACTACGGCTTTGCGGAATTGCTCGCGTACGGAACTTTATTGCGGGATGACACGCCAGTGCGGCTTTCGGGGCAGGATACGCGGCGCGGAACATTTAATCAGCGGCACGCGGCAATTATTGATAATGAAAATGAAGCGGTGCACATCGCGCTGAAAAATCTAACGCCTAATCAAGCGCCGTTTGAAGTTTATAACTCAACTTTAAGCGAAGCAGGGGTGCTTGGATTTGAATATGGATTCAGCCGCGATTTTCCGGAGGCGCTGGTTTTGTGGGAAGCGCAGTTTGGGGATTTCGTGAACGGCGCGCAGGTGATCATCGATCAATTTATCAGCGCGGGCGAGGACAAATGGGATTTGCCATCCGGCGTGGTGTTGTTGCTGCCGCATGGATTTGAAGGGCAAGGGCCGGAACATTCCAGCGCGCGAATGGAAAGATTTTTACAACTTGCCGCCGAAAACAATATTCAAATTTGCCAGCCGAGTTCGGCGGCACAGTATTTTCATATGCTGCGCAGGCAAGCGATGCGTCCGTGGCGCAAGCCGCTGATTGTGTTTACGCCGAAGAGCATGTTGAGGAATCCGCTGGCGGGTTCGCCGCTTTCGGATTTGACTGAGGCGCATCCGCGATTCTTGCCGGTGGTTCCTGAAAACGAAATCGGGAACGGGCAACGTGTGCTGGTGTGCACCGGAAAAATTGGGCACGAATTGCGCGAGGAGCGCACGCGCCGAAAAGATAATGCGACCGCGATAGTTTTTCTGGATCAACTTTATCCGTTCCCGGAAGAAGAATTGGCGGCAGAGTTGTCGCGCCACACCGGAGAAATTGTTTGGGTGCAGGAAGAGCCGGGAAATATGGGCGCGCTTTCCAACGTGCTGCCGAAAATACGGCGGCTTGCGGGAGAGCGTCCGGTGCGAGCGGTGCGGCGATCGCCGAGCGCGAGTCCGGCAACAGGATCGGCGAAAGCGCATGAGATGGAACAGAAGACGCTGATTACCTTGGCGTTTACTACGGGAAAAGCTTGAGCGCTTCTATTATTTGAAATTCATGCCCTAATAATCGATTCATCTGCGGGCGCGAAATCGTGTGCTACACTCCGCGCGTTCTAAAGGTAAAACCCCATGATGGTATTTAGAAGACCGGTCTACCGGAATCGACTCGCGTTTCTGGCATGTGCTTGTGTGTTTGCGTTTCTTCCCGCAATTGTCCGCGCGCAAAAACCTTCGTCCGCGCAGGAATTACTTCCAACCGGGCAAGCGATCACTCCGACTGCTGCGCCGCTTTCGCGATTTCAAACTTTGAAGCCGGGGCTGGCGGGATATCCAAATCACGAAGTAGGCTATGCGGTGGCGACGGCGATTAGTCCTGATGGCGCGACGCTGTTGGTGTTGACGAGCGGATACACCGAGGTGCGCGATAAGAAAGGTGCGAAGGATAAAAACGCGTCGATGGAATTCATTTTTGTTTTTGATATTACGAAGGGCGAGCCGCGGCAGATTCAGGCGCTTCCGATATTGCATGCATTCGGTGGAATTGTTTGGAATCCGAATGGAAATGAATTTTATGTTGGCGGCGGAGTGGACGATGTGGTGCACACGTTTGCGAAGAAAGCGAATGCGTGGGCGGAATCGGGCGACGCAATTTCGTTGGGACATAAAGTGGGCCTCGGAATGGACGTGAAGCCGATGGCGGCGGGAGTTGGAATCACCGCGGACGGAAAGCGATTGGTCGTTGCGAATTATGAAAACGATTCGGTGAGCGTTGTGGATTTGGCCGCGCGAAAAGTTTCCGCGGAATTGGATTTGCGTCCAGGAAAATCGGATGCGTCGAAAGTTGGCGTAGCTGGCGGATCATATCCATATGGAGTGACGGTGCGTGGAAATGATTGGGCTTATGTTTCGAGCGTGCGCGATCGCGAAGTGGTGGTTGTGAATTTATCAGGCGAGCCAAAAGTGACGGCGCACGTCGTGTTGCACGGCGAGCCAATTAAGATGACGCTGAATCGCGAAGGGACGCGGCTTTACGTGGCGGAAGATAATAGCGACACGCTGGCCGCGATCGATACGAATAGCAATCAGGTGCTTGGCGAATTAATTGTTACAGCGCCGCAAGCAATTGTGGCGAAACTTGATGGATTTAAAGGAAGCAATCCAAATAGTGTTTCGCTGGCGCCGGACGAGCGCACGGCGTATGTCACGTTAGGCGGAGCGAATGCTGTAGCGATTGTGCGATTGAATGCGACGGGAATTCCTTTGGAAGTTGCAGGATTGATTCCGACAGGATGGTATCCGAACGCGGTGAGCGTGAGCCGCGATGCGCAAACTATTTACGTTGCGAATGGAAAAAGTGTGACAGGGCCGAATCCGAAAAATTGCCGCGCGAGTACTTCCACCAAAAAAGGCGATGACGACGATTGCCGCGGCAGCAATAATTATATTTTGCAGCTGATTCGCGGCGGATTGCTAATGGCACCGGTTCCTTCCGGTGCGGTGCTGGCGGATTTGACGAAGCGCGTTTCCGAAAATAATCGCTGGCCGGAAATTATGAAGAGCGCGGAAGCATCAGATGCTATGAGCGCGATGCGCGGAAAAGTTCATCACATAATTTATATTGTGAAAGAAAACCGCTCGTACGATCAGGTGCTGGGCGATTTGGAAAAAGGTAATGGCGATCCGAAGCTGGCGATTTTGCCGGAGGCGCTTTCGCCGAATCATCATCAGATCGCGCGCCAGTTCGTAACGCTGGATAATTTGATGGCCAGCGGCGAAGTAAGTGGTGACG
>Ga0193726_1000371_pt1 | contig 51372 bp, 56 predicted proteins | sample H2c1metaG_FD_144928 | JGI IMG/M metagenome (GOLD analysis project Ga0193726, IMG submission 144928) | Soil microbial communities from a riparian zone of the East river system, Colorado, United States - H2c1 | ecosystem: Environmental > Terrestrial > Soil > Riparian zone | place: USA: East River... | reverse complement strand
CGTGGCGATTTTCGCGCTCGCCTTCGCGGGGCTCGCCTACAGCCTGTTTCCCTACGTGGTGATGGATCGCATGACGCTCTGGGAAGCGGCCTCGCATCCGTCGGCGCTCAAGTTCATGCTTTTGGGCGTGGCGATCGTGTTTCCGCTCCTCCTCGCCTACACGGTGTTCGCCTACCGCGTGTTTCGCGGCAAGGCGCGTGCCGGGCTTTACGAGTAGGTCGCTCAGCCTTCCTTCAGCGGCGCTAGCGTCACTTCGACCCGCCGGTTCGCGGCGCGGCCCTGCTCGGTCGCATTACTCGCGATCGGATGGTCCTCTCCGCCCGCGGCGGTCATGATGCGCGGTTCGCTCACGCCTTTGCTCTCGAGGTACTGGGCGACGGCGCTGGCGCGGCGCTGCGAAAGCTGCTTGTTGAAATCCGCGCCGCCGACGTTGTCGGTGTGACCCGCGATCTCGATGATGGTCTTGTCGTACTTCTTCGCCACCAGCGCGACGCCGTCGAGCACCTTGAAGAACTGCGCGTTGAGGTCGGCGCTGCCGGTGCGGAAAGTGACGTTGCCGGGCATGTTGAGGACGATGTCCTCGCCTTTGCGGGTGACCGTCACGCCGCTGTCGCGCATCAGCGCTCGCAGCTCGCTTTCCTGCCTGTCCATGTAGTTGCCGACCGCGCCGCCGGCGAGCGCGCCGACGCCGGCGCCGACGAGCGCCCGCTGCCTGCGCTGCTTCGCGTCGCGGCCGGAAATCATCCCGATCGCGGCGCCGGCGCCAGCGCCTATGAGCGCGCCGAAGGTGGTGCTCGTGGTTTTCTTCTCGCCGGTATACGGATCGGTGGTCTGACAGCCTGCCGCAAGGCCGGCGAGTGCCGCCAGCACGAGAGCCGCCTTCATCGTGGGGGTGGATTTGGGCATTTTGAAAATCTCCTCGAGTATGAATTCCGTCGACGTCAGCGCACTGCGGTCATGTAGTAGGTCTCATCGACGTACTTCAGCGGTTCCGTGAGATTCTTCTGCGGCTTGGCGAATTCGCTGCGCAGCTTGAGCACGGTGCGTGCGCCTTCGACGTCGAGCTTCGCCCTTTTCTGAAAACCCTCCCTGGCTCCCAGCATCAATTCGTAGGCCTTCTCGGCAGCGGGACGCGGGACGCCGGGAAGGTTCTTGACGTAGATAGCGACGGCCTCGTCCCTGTTCGCGGGCTGGAACAGCCAGTCCATCGCCGCCACATAGGAACGAATGAAGGGAACGAGCTTGTCGCCGTTCTGTTTTGCCCACGAGCGGCGCGCGACCCCGACGGAGGCCTGATACGGACCGAAGGTCGCCGTCGTGTCGCCCAGCCGCGTGTAGCCTTTCGATTCCGGCAATATTTCCGAGGGGGAGCTGATCATGGTTCCCGAGATCTTGCCTTCCATCAGCGATTTCACCCGTGCCGGCGTGCCGCCGAGGCGCTCGACCTTGTAGTCGCCCGCCGAAAGTCCGTTCATCGCGGCGAGTTTGTACAGGATGAACGCAAATCCCGTGGTGGCCGCGTCCACGCCGACCGTCGTGCCCTTCAGTGCCGCGTAGGTCTTGATGTCCGGCCGGGTCACGAAGCGCAGCATCCCGGAGATGCCGCCCATGAAGGCGAACAGGTCGGGTTGCGTAGCGAGCTCGGTTTCGCCCTGTCCCTCCTGGTAGGCGACCACGTTGTCGTAGGCAGTGGTGCCGAAGTCATACTTGCCTTCCATCAGGCCGCGAATCTGCGTGACGGAATCGGGCGTGAACGCGAGCTTCACCGCGATCCCGTTCTGCGCAAACAATCCTTTTTCCTGCGCGATCCAGACCGGCCAGTTGCCGCCGCCGCCGAAGGCGATCACTTCCAGCGGCTTGGGTGCTTGCGCCGTCGCGACGCTGGTCGCGGCGAACAGCGCCGTCGCAAGTGCGAATTTCTTGAGTAATTTCATGGTCTCCTCTCCTCGGTATCGAATGCCGCTGCACGAATTCTCCATTCGCGCTTCGCGGCCCGGGCCCAGTATAAGGCTCAGCGCCGTCCTTGCGGATCCAGAACGTCACGCAGCTGGTCCGCGACCAGATTGATGCTGACGACGGCGAGCAGCAGCGCGATTCCCGGGAAAACGCTGATCCAGTAGTGGCCGGATAGCAGGTAGGTGAATCCGTTCGAGATCAGCAGGCCGAGCGAGGGCTCGGTGACCGGCAGCCCGAGGCCGAGGAAGGACAGCGTTGCCTCGAGCGTGATCGCCGCGGCGATCTGCACGGCGGCGATCACGATGATCGGCGGCAGGCAGTTCGGCAGCAGGTGCCGGAACAGGATGCGCGTATTCGACAAGGCGAGAGCGGTCGCCGCCTCGATGTATTCCTTCCTGCGCTCGACGAGTGCAGCGGCGCGCGCGGTGCGGGCGTAGTAGGCCCATTGCACCGCGACCAGCGCGACGATGATCTTCTCGATTCCCTGGCCGAGCACGGCGAGCAGGACGAGCGCGATGAGGATGGAGGGGAAGGAGAGCTGGAGGTCGGCCAGGCGCGCGATCAGCGCATCGACCCAGCCGCCGAACCAGGCCGCGGCAAGTCCCAGGCTCACGCCGATCGCGAGCGCGAAGACCGTGCTCGCGACGCCGACGGCGAGACTGGTGCGCAATCCGTAGAAGATCGCCGAGAGCATGTCGCGGCCCTGGTCGTCGGTGCCGAGCCAGAAAGTCCCGCCCGCAGTCGAGTGCGAGCCGGGCGGCAGACGCGAATCGAGCAGATCGAGTTGCGCGAGATCGTACGGATTCTGCGGCGAGATCAGCGGCGCGAACAGGGCGACGAACAGGATCAATGCGATCAGCGCCAGGCCCGCAAGCGCGATGCGGCTCTTCGCGAATTCGGCGGCGATGCCCCGCAATATCATGCTTGCGAATCCACGAGGCGCATCCGCGGATCGAGCCAGGAGCAAATCACGTCGACGGCAAAATTGATGAGAACGAAGAGGGTCACGACGATGCACAGATAGGCGACGATCACCGGCCGGTCGAGCAGGTTGATGGAGTCGAGCAGCAGCTTGCCCATCCCCGGCCAGGCGAATATGGATTCGGTGACGACGGCGAACGCGATCACCGAGCCGAACTCGAGGCCCATGACGGTGACGATTGGAATCAGGACGTTCTTCAGCACGTGCACGCCGACGACGTGGATTTCCGTCAGCCCCTTGGCGCGGGCGAACCTGACGTAGTCCTGCCGCATCGCTTCGCGCGTCCCGGCGCGCGCCAGGCGGACGATGAGCGAGAGATTGAACAGCGCGAGGTTGGCGGCGGGCAGGATGAGATGGCGCCAGCCTTCCAGCGAAAGAAAGCTCAGCTGCATTCCGAGAAAATTCGCGGTCGGCCCGCGGCCCGCCGAAGGCAGCCAGCCGAAATACACCGAGAACACCATGATGAGCATCAGCCCGACCCAGAAGGTCGGGAGCGAGAACCCGAGGATGGAGCCCGCCATGATCGATTTGCCGGCGGCCGATCCGGGCTTGAGGCCCGCCCACAGGCCGAGCGGGATGCCGAGGATCATCGCGATCAGCATGGCCGCGGTCGCGAGCTCCAGCGTCGCCGGCATGCGCTCGAGAATAAGCCCGATCGCCGGGACGTTGAAGGCGAACGAATTCCCCAGGTCTCCGGCCGCAGCGTGTCTGAGGAACACGAAATACTGTTCGGCGAGCGGCTTGTCGAGGCCGAGCGCGGCAGTCGCGCGCGCGATTTCCTGCTGGCCGGCCTGCGGATTGATGAGAATGTCGACCGGATTGCCGATGGCATAGACACCCGCGAATACGGCGAGCGACATGACGGCGAGCACCACGGTGCTCTGCAGGAGACGGCGGACGATGTAGGCGAACATGGTTCCGACCCGGTGATTCGCGACATCTTACCGCAGAGATTGCAAGGAATTCGGCGGGACGGCGCCGCGGCCCGTGACGGATTTTTCTATTGAGGCCGGAAGTGGTGCGCGAAGGTGAACTCGTCGGTGCGCGGCTTGTAGGAGAGCGATTTCTTCATCGCCCAGGTGGCGAACTGGTGGTGCAACGGGATGACGGCGTAGTCGCGCATCGCCATCCGCATCGCATCGCGAGCGATCGCTTCGCGTTGCTTCGCGTCGACCGTGGCGAACCCGTGCTCGAGCAGCTCGTCGACGCGCGCATTGGCGTAGCCCGACCAGTTCCACGCCCCGAAGCCTTGGGCGGGGTTTGCGGTCGCGACCAGGGACCGCAGCGCAAGGTCGCCCGAGAACGAACCCCATCCCAGCATGGCGAAAGCAAACTCCCTCTTGCGCGCTTTGGGGAGATAGGCGTTCATCGGCAGCAACTCGACGCGCGCGCGGATGCCGATGTGGGCGAGCATCTGCGCCACCGCTTGCGCGATCTGGTCGTCATTGACGTAGCGGTTGTTGGGGGCGGCGAGCGTCATGGCGAACCCGTTCGGGAAACCCGCTTCGGCCAGCAACTTTCTCGCTCCTTCCGGATCGTAAGGCTCGGGTTTCAGGTCCGGCGCGTGGCCGAACACCGGCGGGGACACCAGGTTCGACGCCGGCAGCGCCGCGCCGTCCATCAGGCGGTCGACGATCGCCTGACGGTTGATGGATTTGGAGATGGCCTGCCGCACCCGGATGTCGCGGAACGGATTTCGTTCCAGCGGGCGCCCGGAATTGTCCGTCAGCGAAGGCGGACGGTCACGGTACTGGTCGAGATGAAAGAAAATCGTGCGCCACGAAACTTTCTGCGCGGTCGCGAGCCGCGGATCGCGGCGGATGCGCGGCAGGTCCGCGGTGGGAATCTGCTCGATGGCGTCGAGTTCGCCGGAGAGCAGTCCCGCAAGGCGCGCCGGATCGGTGGGCACGATGCGGAAAACGACTTTGTCCCAGGCGGGCTTTCCGTCCCAGTAATCGTCATTGCGCGCGAGCTCGACGCGGTCGCCGCGCGCGAAACGCACGAACCTGAACGGTCCGGTGCCGATCATCGCCTTGCCCGAATCGAAGTCAGCGGACCCCGCGTTCGCCGCGGCCTTTTTCGATACGATGAATACGGAGTCGAGGTCGTAGGGCACCATCGCGTCCGGGGTGGCGGTCCTGAGCCGCAGCGTGTACTTGTCCACGATCTGTTTCCCGACGATGCGCTGGGTATAAATCTGGAACTGGCCGTTCGGCACCTTCTGCGTGCGCTCGATCGAGAACACAGCGTCTTCGGCGGTGAATTCGCTGCCGTCGTGAAACTTCACTCCGCGCCGCAGCTTGAACTCCCAGGTGGTCGCGTTGACGGCGCGCCAGGACAGGGCGAGACCGGGGATGAGGCGCGCGTCCTCGTCCACGTGGGTGAGGGCGTCGAACACGTGCCACGAGATGTTGGTGTTCGGGGCGATGTTGAGGAAATGCGGATCCATCGAAGTGACGTCCGCCGCCATGCCGATGCGCAGTTCCGTGCCGTTTGCGGCGAGCGTCCAGAGCGAGCAGGCTGCGAGGAGGACGGGCAGGAGGCGGCGCATGATGCTGCGAATGCAGGCCTTACTTCGCGGCGAGCGGCCCGATGATTTGAAGCATTTGAGCGAAGATTTTCGGGCTGCCGCAGACGATGCGGCCCGAATCGAGGTAGCCGGAGTCGCCGCGAAAATCCCCGACCAGGCCGCCGGCCTCCTGCACCATCAAGGCGCCTGCCGCCATGTCCCAGGGCGAGAGGCCCATTTCCCAGAAGCCGTCCAGCCTTCCCGCGGCCACGTAGGCGATGTCCAGGGCCGCGGCCCCGGCGCGGCGCTGCCCCGCGGTGCGAATCGTGAATTCGCGGAACATGGCGAGATATTCATCGAGGCTCTGGAGATCGCGAAAGGGGAAACCGGTGCCGAGCAATGCCTCGTTGAGTTGCACGCGCTTGGAGACGCGCATGCGCCGCTCGTTCAGATAGGCGCCGCGGCCGCGTGTCGCGGTGAAGAGCTCGTTCTTGGTGGGATCGTAGATCACGCCCTGCGTCAGCACGCCTTTGTGCCGAAGACCGATCGAGACCGCGTACTGCGGAAAGCCGTGGATGAAATTGGTGGTGCCGTCCAGCGGATCTATGATCCAGGTGTACTCGGACTCGCCCGCGTTTCCGGCGGAGGCGCCGGACTCCTCTGCTAGAATCGCATGGTCCGGATAGGCGCGGTGCAGTATCTCGATGACCGCATGTTCCGCGGCTTTGTCGACTTCGGTGACGAAATCGTTGTGCCGCTTGCGCGTGACCGGAAGCAGTTCCACGTCGCGCGCGGCGCGATTGATGATCGCGCCGGCCCGCCGCGCGGCCTTGACCGCAATACCGAGCATCGGATGCATCATGGATCGTTCCTGAAATGAAAAAGAGCGGTGCTGCGAGCGCGGAATTCTAGTATGAATACCCCCGGTCCGCTGTCCAGAATTCGCATCGTGCTCTCCCATCCCGCGCACCCCGGCAACATCGGCGCCGCGGCACGCGCCATGAAGACGATGGGGATTTCCCGGCTTTATCTGGTGAACCCGAAGAAGTTTCCCCATCCCGAGGCGCGGGCAATGGCTCCCGGGGCGCACGAGGTGCTCGAGTCGGCGCGCGTATGCGCAAGTCTCGACGAAGCGCTGGAAGGCACGACGTTTTCCATTGCAATGAGCGCCCGCCGCCGCGACCTGTCGCATGCGCCTTTCGATGCCCGCACGGCGGCGCGGGAAATCACGGCTGCTGCGGAGCACGGCGAGGCCGCGCTGGTATTCGGCACCGAGACCGTGGGGCTCGCCAACGAGGAAGTGATGAAATGCACGCGGCTCGCGCACATTCCGGCGAATCCGGAGAACACTTCGCTCAATCTCGCGCAGGCGGTGCAGGTGATGGCGTACGAGACGCGCATGGCCTTGTTCGACGGGACCCCGGAAAGCAAGCCGGTGGAATATGCCCGGCATGAGGACATCGAGGCCTTCTACGCGCATCTGGAGCGCAGTCTCCACGGCAGCGGCTTTCTGCACCCGAAGTCTCCGCACCGCCTCATGGAACGCATGCGCCGCCTGTTCGCGCGGGCGCGGCTGGAAAAGGAAGAGGTCAACATCCTGCGCGGCATGCTCGCGGCCTGGGACGGGGAGAATTGGCGCGAGAAGAAATAGTTGACCAATTCACTATGGTTTCCGATAATGCGGCATAACTCTCCGGAAAACCGATGCTTAGCCGAATTCGAGAAGACATAGCCTGCGTGTTCGAACGCGACCCGGCGGCGCGTTCGACCTGGGAAGTTATCACCTGCTATCCCGGTTTCCACGCGCTTTTGATCCACCGGTTTGCGCATGGCCTGTGGCGCATGAAGATACGTTGGATCGCGCGCTTCGTTTCGCATTGCTCTCGTTTTCTTACCGGCATCGAGATTCATCCGGGCGCGAAAATCGGCCGGCGCGTATTCATCGACCACGGCATGGGCGTGGTGATCGGCGAAACCGCCGAACTCGGCGATGACTGCACTCTGTACCACGGCGTGACGCTAGGCGGAACCACCTGGAACAAAGGCAAGCGTCATCCGACGCTCAGGCAGGGGGTGGTCATCGGTGCCGGGGCGAAAGTGCTCGGGCCGATCATCATCGGCGAGGGCGCGAAAATCGGTTCGAACGCCGTGGTGGTGAGAGATGTTCCCGCAGGCGCAACCGCGCTGGGGATCCCGGCGCGCATCATCCTCGACGACCTGGACAAGACCCGGGAGGAGAAGGCCGCAAAGCTTGGCTTCTCCGCCTATGCGGTCAGTGCCAAGGCGGAAGACGATCCCCTTGCCAAGGCAGTGCAGGGCTTGCTCGATCACAGCGTTGAGATGGACGAGCGTATCGAATTGATTCTGAATCAGATTGAGCAGCTTCAGGCAGAGCGCGAAGACTCGCAGGCCAAACTTCGCTTAGGGCCCAAGGTAGTCAATAAATAGTTGATTGATTTCCTCGGGATTGTGTATACTTGAGTGAATTTATCGGGTATTCCAGGCCCCTCGGAGCGCAACCATGAGACTCACGACCAAAGGACGATTCGCGGTAACGGCGATGCTGGACCTCGCCTTGCACGGCGGCAAGGGTCCAGTGACGCTCGCCGGCATCAGCCAACGGCAGAGCATTTCGCTCTCCTATCTGGAACAGCTCTTCGGCAAGTTGCGGCGCCACACGCTGGTCGACAGCACCCGCGGGCCGGGCGGCGGCTACACGCTCGCGCGCAAGCTCGAAAAGGTATCGGTGGCGGACATCATCACGGCGGTGGACGAGCCGCTGGATGCGACGCAGTGCGGCGGCAAGGAAAACTGCAAGGACGAACGCCGCTGCATGACTCACGACCTCTGGGCGACGCTGAACGAGAAGATGTACGAGTACCTGGATTCGGTGAAGCTCGCCGACCTCGTCGCGCAGCAGGCGACGCGCAAGGAGGAGGCGGTGAACGTGCTTCAGGACAAGCGCGGCAAGGAAGCCGCGGTCTCGGCCTGAACCGACGCGCACAACATGAAATTCCCGATCTACCTCGACTATTCCGCGACCACGCCGGTTGATCCGCGCGTGGCGCAGAAGATGATTCCCTTTCTCACCGAGCAGTTCGGCAATGCGGCGAGCCGCTCGCATGCCTACGGCTGGGAAGCGGAAAAGGCGGTGGAGGAAGCGCGCGAGCACGTCGCGGCGCTCTTGAACGCCGATCCGAAAGAGATCATCTGGACTTCCGGCGCGACCGAAGGCAACAACCTCGCCATCAAGGGCGCGGCGAATTTCTACAAGGGCAAGGGCAAGCACATCATCACCATGAAGACCGAGCACAAGGCGGTGCTCGACACGGTGCGCGAGCTCGAGCGCCAGGGTTTCGAAGCGACCTACCTCGACCCGCAGCAGGACGGCCTGCTCGACCTGGAAAAATTCAAGGCGGCGATCCGCCCCGACACCGTCCTCGTTTCGGTGATGATGGTGAACAACGAGATCGGCGTGATCCAGCCGATCGCCGAGATCGGCGAAATCTGCCGCGCGAAGGGCATCATCTTCCACTGCGACGCGGTGCAGGCCGCGGGGAAGATTCCGGTCGATCTGCAGAAACTGAAAGTGGACCTTCTGACCGTGACTGCGCACAAGGTCTACGGGCCGAAGGGCATAGGCGCGCTGTACGTGCGCAGGAAACCCCGCGTGCGAATCGAAGCGCAGATTCACGGCGGCGGCCACGAGCGCGGCCTGCGCTCCGGGACGCTCCCGACCCACCAGATCGTCGGCATGGGCGAGGCGTTCCGTATCGCGAAGCTCGAGATGGGCGCCGAGAGCGAGCGCATCCGCATCTTGCGCGACAGGCTCCTGGCGGGCTTCAAGGACATGGAAGAGGTCTATGTCAACGGCGACATGGAGCACCGCATACCGGGCAATCTCAACATCAGCTTCAACTTCGTCGAAGGCGAGTCGCTGATCATGGGCATCAAGGACGTGGCGGTGTCCTCGGGCTCGGCCTGCACTTCGGCGAGCCTCGAGCCCTCGTATGTTTTGCGGGCGCTCGGCCGCTCGGACGAGCTCGCCCACAGCTCGATTCGTTTTACGATCGGCCGCTTCACCACCGAAGAGGAGATCGACTACGCGGTCAATCTCCTGCGCGGCAAGATCGGCAAGCTGCGCGAGCTCTCGCCCTTGTGGGAGATGTACAAGGAAGGTGTGGATTTGAATTCGGTGCAATGGGCCGCACATTGAGTATTCAGGATCAAGGATTCAGGTAATAAGCAAAACCTAGGAGCAACACCATGGCATACAGCGACAAGGTACTGGACCACTACGAGAACCCGCGCAACGTCGGGTCCTTCGACAAGGCCGACGATCATATCGGCACCGGCATGGTCGGCGCGCCGGCCTGCGGCGACGTGATGAAGCTGCAGATCCGGGTCAACGAGCAGGGCATCATCGAAGACGCGCGCTTCAAGACCTACGGCTGCGGGTCGGCGATCGCCTCCTCGTCGCTTGTCACCGAATGGGTGAAGGGCAAGACGCTCGATCAGGCGGAGACGATCAGGAACACCCAGATCGCCGAGGAACTGGCGCTGCCGCCGGTGAAGATCCACTGCTCGATCCTCGCCGAGGACGCGATCAAGGCGGCGATCGTCGATTACCGCAAGAAGCACGGGCTCGAGCAGCCCGCGGCAAAGGAAGCGAAAGCAGCCTAAAGAACCATGGCCATCACTCTTACAGAACGCGCGGCAAGCCACGTCACCTCGTTCCTCACGAAGCGAGGCAAGGGCGTGGGCCTGCGTCTGGGCGTGCGCACTTCAGGCTGCTCGGGGCTCGCGTACAGGATCGAATACGCCGATGCGGTGAATCCGGAAGATCAGACTTTCGAGAGCCACGGCGTCAAGGTCATCGTCGACCCCAAGAGCCTGCAGTTTCTCGACGGTACCGAACTGGATTTCACACGCGAAGGCTTGAACGAAGGTCTGAAGTTCAACAACCCCAACGTGAAGGATGAGTGCGGCTGCGGGGAAAGTTTTAACGTTTGAAGGTTCGTCGCTCCCGCGGAAGCGGGAGCCCAGTGACTTCAACGACGCTGGATTCCCGCTTGCGCGGGAATGACGGAGTGCAACGAGGGGGCCTGACCGCCCCCTTTTTTTACGAATCCCAATGACCGCCAGTCTCAATCAGAACCACTTCGAGCTGTTCGGCCTGCCGGCGCGCTTTGCTGTCGACACCGCGGCGCTCGAAGCGCGTTATCACGAGCTGCAGCGCGAGGTGCATCCGGACCGCTTTGCCGCCGCGCCCGATGCCGAGCGACGCGTGTCGATGCAGCTGGCGACGCGCGTGAACGAAGCCTATCAAGCCCTGAAGTCGCCGCTCAAGCGGGCCGTCTATATCCTGCAATTGCGCGGCGTGGATCCCGGGTTCGAGACGAACACCGCGATGCCGCCTGAATTCCTGATGGAACAGATGAGCTGGCGCGAGCGCATCGAAGCCGGCTCCGAAAACCCCGAAGCGCTGCTTCAATTGCAGGCCGGCTTGCGTGCCGAGAGCGGGAAGATTTATGAAACGCTGCACGTCCAGCTGGACGAAGGCCGCGATGACGCAGGCGCTTCTCAGACCGCCCGCATGCTGATGTTCTACGAAAAACTGGCCGAAGAAATCGACGACAAGCTGGCGGAGCTGGAGACATGAGGCTCAGGATCTGACATGGCGCTGCTGCAGATCTCCGAGCCCGGCCAGTCGCCCGAACCGCACAGCCATCGCCTCGCGGTCGGCATCGACCTCGGTACCACCAATTCGCTGGTAGCCGCGGTGAGGAACGGCATCGCCGTGGTGCTCAACGATCACGACGGACACGCGCTGCTGCCGTCGATCGTGCGCTATCTGCGCGACGGACGAACCGTCGTCGGCCGGGAGGCCGAGGCGGAGCAGGCGCGCGATCCGAGAAACACCATCGTGTCGGTGAAACGTTTCATGGGGCGCGGGCTGAAGGACGTCACCCACGCCGAGAACAGCCCCTACGACTTCCTCGATTCGCCCGGGATGGTGCAGGTCCGCACCGTCGCCGGCGTAAAAAGCCCGGTCGAGGTGTCGGCGGAGATCCTCAAAGCGCTGCGCGCGCGCGCGGAGGAAAGTCTGTTCGGGAAAGCGGGCGGCGAGCTCGCAGGCGCCGTGGTCACCGTCCCCGCGTATTTCGACGACGCGCAGCGCCAGGCGACCAAGGACGCCGGGAAGCTCGCGGGCCTGAACGTGCTGCGGCTGCTGAACGAACCGACCGCGGCGGCGATCGCCTACGGCCTGGACAATGCCGCCGAGGGCATCTACGCCGTATACGATCTTGGCGGCGGCACTTTCGATATCTCGATCCTGAAACTTTCGAAAGGCGTCTTCGAGGTGATGGCGACCAACGGCGACGCCGCGTTAGGTGGCGACGATTTCGACCAGCGGCTGTTCTGCTGGGTGGTGGAACGCGCCAAGCTCGCACCTCTTTCCGCAGAAGACACGCGGGCCCTGCTCATGAAGTCGCGCATCGCCAAGGAGTTTCTCACGGCTTATCCGGAGGCGCGGATCTCCGCGACGCTCGCGAGCGGCGAGACGGTGGACGTGACCGTCACGCAGAAGGAGTTCCAGGACATGACCCGGCCCCTCGTGACGAAGACCCTGGGGCCGACGCGCAAGGCGCTGCGCGACGCGCGCCTGGAATGGAGCGAGGTGAAGGGCGTGGTGATGGTCGGCGGCGCAACGCGAATGCCGCACGTGCAGCAGATGGTCGCAGAGCTTTTCGGCCAGGCGCCGCTCAACAATCTCGATCCGGACAAGGTGGTCGCGCTTGGCGCCGCGATCCAGGCCAACGTCCTCGCCGGCAACAAGGCATCCGGCGACGACTGGCTGCTGCTCGATGTCATCCCGCTCTCCCTAGGCATCGAAACAATGGGTGGGCTCACGGAAAAAGTCATCCCGCGCAATTCCACGATCCCCGTGGCGCGCGCGCAGGAGTTCACCACCTACAAAGACGGCCAGACCGCGATGAGCATCCACGTGGTGCAGGGCGAGCGCGAGCTCGTGTCCGACTGCCGTTCGCTCGCAAGGTTCGAGTTGCGCGGCATTCCGCCCCTGGTCGCCGGCGCCGCGCGCATCCGCGTCACCTTCCAGGTGGACGCGGACGGCCTGCTCTCGGTCTCGGCGCGGGAAGCGACCACCGGCGTCGAGGCGGCGATCGCGGTCAAGCCTTCCTATGGGCTCACCGATGAGCAGATCACGCAGATGCTCAAGGACTCGTTCGACCATGCCAAGGACGACGTGCATCTGCGCGCCTTGAAGGAACAGCAGGTCGAAGGCGGGCGCATGCTCGAGGCCACCGAAGCCGCGCTGCGCGAGGACGCCGACCTGCTTTCCGCGGAAGAATCGGCCGCGCTGCGCTCGGAGCTCGACGCGCTGCGCAAGACGCTCTCCTGCACCGAGCATCGCACCATCAAGTCGGCGATCGAGCGCGTCAACCGCGCCACCGAAAGCTTTGCCGGCCGGCGCATGGACCGCTCCATCAAGCGCGCGCTCGCCGGCAGGAAAGTCGAGAGCTTCTAGCGCCTCATGCCGCAGATCGTCGTCCTCCCGCACGAAGAGCTGTGTCCCGACGGTGCCGTCATCGAGGCAAAATCGGGCGTCTCCATTTGCGACAGCCTGTTGCAGAACGGAATCGAGATCGAGCACGCCTGCGAGAAATCCTGCGCCTGCACCACCTGTCACGTGGTCGTGCGCGAGGGTTTCGAGACGCTGGATCCCTCGGAGGAAAAAGAGGACGACATGCTCGACAAGGCCTGGGGGCTGGAGCCGAATTCGAGGCTGTCCTGCCAGGCGCTCGTCACGAACAGCGATCTCACCATCGAGATTCCCAAGTACACCATCAACATGGTCAAGGAAATCAAGACATGAAGTGGACCGACACCCTCGAAATCGCCATCGCGCTTTCGGAGAAGCATCCGGACGTAGACCCGCTGACCGTGCGTTTCACCGACCTGTTCAAGTGGGTGAGCGAGCTCGAAGACTTCGAAGACGATCCGAAGCACTGCGGCGAGAAGATTCTCGAGGCGATCCAGATGGTCTGGATCGACGAGGTCGAGTAAGCGTTTCGGTCAGTGCGGGTACGCTTCGCGATCGTCCGGATCGAAAGCTAGGGCTGCCGCTCCCGCTTTGCCCCGCTCTTTGCTTTGTCGGCTTGCTGCGGCGTTTCGTCCGGCTTCTTGTAGTCGCCGATGACGCTTTTCAGCGGACAGACGCTGAATGCCGGGCATTTCTTGCAGCCGACTGCTATAGCGATAGGACACAGGGTCATCTCAGTTCTCCTTTCGTAGGCGTTCCTGCCTCAGGCAATGCAATGCCAGGCCGGTCGGCCGTGCGTTGCACTCAACGTCGTCTGGGTTCTCGCAGCGCCGGGTTGAGCATGTCCAGATCGGCCTGAACCTGTTCTCGGCTTCGTTCGTAGATCAGCTCCCGCCCGCGCACGCTTCCGGCGTATGAGAGGCCCATGCGCGTCGGCGTCAGGTCGCACTTGACGTTGTGAATGCCTTCGCCGAGCACGATCTCTATGCGGTCGGCCCGCTTGCTGTAGACCACGACGTCCAGGGTCTGCCCGGTTTCGGTTACGCGTACCTTGATCTTCTCCGGGGCCATATCTGTTTCCTCCTGAGTATCGGTTAGGCCTTCGCTTCGTCGAGCAGCTTCTCGAAGCGCCGGTCGGGGCACAGCCAGATCGCGGCAACCAGCACGTACAGGCCGCCCGAGATCCAGGGCTCAACGAAGGCCAGCGGAATCGCGACGACGTAAATCACGAGCGAAATCTTTCCCTTGAAGTCCTTCCCCAGCGCCCTGGCGAACGGCGAATCCTTGCCGTGCGAAGCCAGAAGCACGAGCGTCAGGATGGTGTACGCGCACGCCGCGCCGAGCAGAACGAACCCATAGGCGGCGACCGTGACCGCGGCAAAGTGATTTTCGTCCATCCACCCCGTGACGAAGGGCACGAGCGACAGCCAGAACAGCAGATGCAGGTTCGCCCACAGCGTCGCGCCGTTTACGTGATGGACCGCATGGAACATGTGGTGGTGATTGTTCCAGTAAATTCCCGTAAACACGAAGCTGAGCACATAGCTCAGGAATACCGGAACGAGCGGCATGAGCGCCTTCGGATCGGCATCGTGCGGAACCTTCAGTTCCAGCACCATGATCGTGATGATGACCGCGATCACGCCGTCGCTGAAGGCTTCCAGCCGCGCCTTGTTCATGCGTCCCCTCCTGACTCGAGATGCCGCGTCACTCCAAGGCCCTGCATCCGTGTTTGATCGCTGCGGAGTATGTGCTCCACATGCGCCCGGTGCAAGCCGGGCAGCCACGTAGTGATAGCATTCGCGATACGCCGGTTTTCTTCATCACGGAAAGGGAGGGGTGCCTGCGATGCCTGCCCGCTGTACTCATTTGAAATCTGTAAAGACGGACGCGCCCAATACCGACGGCTGCGAGGAATGCCTCGCCATGGGAGACAGCTGGGTGCACCTTCGCCTGTGCCGGGAGTGCGGGCACGTCGGCTGCTGCGACGATTCGAAGAACAAGCACGCGACCAAGCATTTCAAGAAGACAAAGCATCCGGTCATGACCTCGCTCGAGCCGGGCGAGAGCTGGAGCTGGTGCTATGTCGACGAGATCGACATGGAGCTCGAATGAGCGGGGAGGCCGGGAGCGGGGAAACCGCGCCGCCCAATCCCATCGAAGCCCGCTGGGGACAGGCCTTTCCCACGCTGACCCCCGCGCAGATCGCTCGCCTCGAGCCGCACGGAAAAAGGATACGCATAAGCAAAGGCCAGGTGCTGGCCGAACCCGGCGACCGCCACCGCCTGATGTTCGTCATCCTTTCGGGGAGCGTGGAGATCGTGCGCCCCGGCCTTGCCGGGGAAGAACTGATCGTGGTGCACGGGCCGGGCCAGTTTTCCGGAGAGATGAGCACTTTGCGCGGCATCGCGAGCGTGGTGCGTGCCCGCGTTCGCGAGGAAGGCGAAGTGCTCGCGATCGACGGCGACCATCTGCGCCAGCTCGTCCAGACCGACGCCGAGCTGAGCGAAATCTTCATGCGCGCTTTCATCCTGCGCCGCGTGGGACTGATCGCCTCCCAGAGCGGCGATGTCATCCTGATCGGCTCCAGCCACTCGGCCGGCACGCTGCGCCTGCAGCAGTTCCTCACGCGCAACGCCTTTCCCTACATCAGCATCGACGCCGAAAAGGACCCGTCGGCGCAGGCGCTGCTCGAGCGCTTTCACGTGAGCGTGGACGACATTCCGGTCGTGCTCTGCCGCGGCGAGACCATGCTGAAGAATCCCAGCAACGAGGAGCTCGCCGCATGTCTGGGCATGAATCCGCAGATCGACGATGCAAAGATCCGCGACCTGGTCGTGATCGGCGCCGGCCCCGCCGGACTGGCCGCCGCGGTGTACGGCGCCTCCGAGGGGCTCGATGTGCTGGTGCTCGAAGCGAGCGCACCCGGAGGGCAGGCCGGCTCGAGCTCGAAGATCGAAAACTATCTGGGCTTTCCGACCGGCATTTCCGGGCAGGCGCTGGCCGGACGCGCACTGGTGCAGGCGCAGAAGTTCGGCGCCGAAATCACCGTCGCCAGCAGCGCCGTGCGCCTGCGCTGTGAGCAGCGGCCCTATGAAATCGACCTCTCGGACAAACACATCGTCAAGGCCCGCGCTATCGTCGTCGCAACGGGCGCGGAATACCGGCACCTGGCCGTCGAGAACCTGGAACGCTTCCTGAACGTGGGCGTGTATTACGCGGCAACGCCGGTCGAAGCGCGGCTGTGCAAGGCGGAAGAAGTCATCGTCGTCGGCGGCGGCAACTCGGCCGGCCAGGCCGCGGTGTTTCTCGCGGGCGGCTGCCGGCACGTACATGTGCTGGTGCGCTCCGATGGCCTGGCCAACAGCATGTCCCGCTACCTCATTCGCCGGATCGAGGAGAGTCCGAACATCACTTTGCACACGCGCACGCAGGTTTCGGCCCTGGAGGGCGGCACACGGCTGGAGCGGGTGAAGTGGCGGAACGGCGCGGGCAATGAAGAGACGCGCGAGATCGGGCACGTGTTCCTCATGACCGGCGCCGTGCCCAACACGCGCTGGCTGCAGGGATGCGTGGCCCTGGACGACAAGGGATTCGTGCGGACGGGATCGGACCTGCACGCCGAGGACCTCGTGCCGGCGCAGTGGCCCCAGGCGCGCGCGCCTCATCTGTTCGAAACCAACTGGCCCGGCATCTTTGCCGTGGGCGACGTGCGCTGCGGCAGCGTGAAGCGCGTTGCGGCGGCGGTGGGCGAAGGGTCGGCGTGCGTTCAACTCGTTCATCGCGTGTTGCACGAATGACTGATTCTTTTCTGCAAGGGAGATCGACATGTTCGGATTGACACCGCTCGGAGTGGTTCATACGGCGATCAGCCTGGTTGCCCTGGCTGCCGGACTCATCGCCTTCATTCGCGACAAGGAGATCTCGCCGAAAAACGACATCGGGAAGGCCTACGTGATCGCGACCATCCTCACCTGCCTGACCGCGCTCGGAATCTTCCAGCATGGCGGCTTCGGCAAACCCCACGCGCTGGCGATCATCACGCTCGCCGTGCTGGCGGTCGCTGCCGTGGCGGGAAAAACCCGCCTGTACGGGCGGGCATCGCCCTATGTGGAGACCGTCAGCTACTCGGCGACTTTTCTCTTCCACATGATTCCCGGTGTCACCGAGAGCGTGACCCGGTTGCCCCTGGGAGCGCCTCTGGTCACCAACCCCGAAGCGCCCGTGCTCCAGGCGGCAGCCGCGGCGTTTTTCGTCGCGTTCCTGATCGGCGCAACGTTGCAAGTCCTGCGGTTGCGCGCCAGGCTTGGAGGAACGGCGAACTGAGCCGGGTTATCCGCCTGAAAGCTCGGGCACAACGCGGGCTTCGCGGATCGGCAGATTGACGAGAGCCGCCGCGCTGGCGAGCGCGATGTCCGCGTACCACATCCAGAGGAAATTTCCGTTGCGCTCGATTGCAAGCCCGCCCAGCCAGGCGCCCAGGAAGCCGCCGATCTGGTGCGACAGGAGCGTCAGCCCGAAGAGCGTGGCGAGATAACGCGTGCCGAAGAGCTTGCCCACCAATCCCGCGGTGGGCGGCACGGTCGCGAGCCAGGTGAAGCCCAGCGCCGCGGCAAATATGTAAAACGTGAGCGGCGTTTTCGGCGCCAGCAGATAGAGAACGACCATGAGCGCGCGGCTGGCGTACATCAGCGCGAGCAGGTTTTTCATACGGTAGCGCTGTCCGAGCGCACCCGCAGTGAGGCTGCCGGCGATGTTGAACAGGCCGATCAGCGCCAGCGAATTCGAGGCCACGGTGGGCGGCAGGCTGCACAGCTGCACCTCGCCCGGCAAGTGCGTGACCAGGAACGCAATATGAAAACCGCAGGTGAAAAAGCCCGCGTTCAGGTAGAGGTAGCTCGGATCGCGGAACGCCGCGCGAAGCTGCTCGCGCAGTCCGATCCCCGGCGCGATGACTGATTGAGGAGACGCAGGCACCGCGTTCGCCGCGGGCTTCGCGCCGCGCTTGCGCAGCGGCAAGGCGAGGGGAATGGTCAGCAAGGTCGCGGCGGCCATGGTCAGCATGGCCGCGACCCAGCCCGCCGCGCCTATGATGAGTTGCATCAGGGGGGCGAACACGAACTGCCCCAATGAGCCGCCCGCGTTGATGAAGCCCGCCGCGAAAGAACGGCGCCCGGCGGGCAGGCGCTGCGCCGTGGCGCCGATCAGGATGGAGAAGCTGCCCGCGCCGGCACCGGCAGCGGTCAATATTCCCATCGTCAGCAGCAATCCCCACTGCGAATGCACGAAGGGCGTGAGCGCCAAGCCGAGCGCCAGCAGGATGCCGCCCGCGATGAGTATTTTCACCGACCCGAATTTGTCCGAAAACGCTCCGAAGACCGGCTGAACCGCGCCCCATACGAACTGCCCGACGGCCAGCGCAAAACTGATGGCCACGATGCCCAGGCCGGTGGAGGTGTTGATCGGCGACACGAACAAGCCGGTGGTCTGGCGCGCGCCCATCGTGATCATCAGGATCGCCGCCGAGCAAAGCAGCAGCAGCCAGACGCTGCGCGTGGAAGGTTCGGAGCTCAAGCGAAAGGCCTCAAAACGGCAAGGATAGCCGGAGAACGCCGCTTCGTTCAGCGAAACTTTGCGGTATGATCACGCCGCGATCATTCCAGACCGGATTTGAATAGGAGGAGACGCATGCCCCGCAACAACAAGCTGCTGGTTTCCGCTACCTGTCTCGCGTTCCTTTTCGGCTGCGGGTCGAGCCAGAAGAAAAAAGATACGCCGCCCCCTGCCGCCTCCACTTCGCCTCAAGCTGCCGCCTCGAGCTCGCCTCAAGCTGCAAGCGGCTCGAAACCCGCGCCCGCTCCGGCGAGAACAGACGGGCGAAAAGTGAAATCCAAGGATGGCAAGGTGGACGGTGAAATTTTCGGCACCCCTGCCGCCAAGAGCAAGTTTGCCAAACTGGAAATCGGGATGAGCAGGACCGTGGTCGAGAAATTGATCGGAGGGCCTGATGATTCGAGCAGCCACCCCACGGGGAGGCAATTCACGCCGTTTTATTTCGGCGGCGACACGCTGCATTACGACGCATACTACAAGAACGAAGGCCAGCTGATCTATTCCAACCCCAGCAGATACAGCGCCCCGGACACGCTGACGGTCATACTGGTCGACCGCAAGGCGACCGGCAAGCGCCCCTGACAGGTTCGACTCGAGCTTTTCCCCCTCAGGGCCTGGCAACGTAAAAGTAGTAGGTAGCCTTATAGGCGACCCGGGTTTCTTTGCCCGCCTGTGCCTGGCTGCAAGCTTCCGCCGGGGCTTTCCCGCCGACGGTATTGAGCCGTTGGATCCCTGCCGTGTGACCGAAGACGCCATTTTCAGAGCTGGTTTTTGCGTAGAGCAGCAGCCATGGAATGGCGTTCGCGTCCGGACCGGGGTCCTGCGCCCTGACTTCGCCGACAACCCGGCTTCCGTCATTCGATTCCCAGGTCGGTCCTGCGTAGTGTTTGCCTATCTTCTTGCCGGTATTGTCGAACAGATCGGCCTCCGGGGCTTTGAACACCCACTCGAACCGTGCCGGATCGGTCTTGCCGGCCTTGCACTCGTAAATCTGTACGCCGGTGGCTTGTGCCTCGAGCGATAACACTTGATTCGCCGGGACCTTGAGATTGTCGGGGACCACGGGAGGATAGGTTACGGCAATTGAAGCAGCACAGCCCGCGAGAATCGCGGCGAGCGATGCTCCTGCCATCGTGCATGTGTACGGGTTTTTCATGGTTCAAGCTCCTTGGGGTAGGCGCGCCGATTGCGATGGCGCCATTTTAAGGCAGCTTCAGCCACACGGTGGCGCGGAGCTGCGGGCGATCAATCCTGGGAACCCGGCACTTCGCGCCGATCACACTCCGATAGCGGCTTTGACTCGCCCGGCCGTGAGCGGCAGCTCGCGGATCCGCACGCCCGTCGCATCCGCGACCGCGTTGGCGAGGCACGCCGCCGTGGGGCCTTGCGTGGCTTCGCCGGTTCCGAGAAACGGCTGACCGGGCCGGTCGATCACGTGCACGTCGATGCGCTCGGGCACGGCCGCAAAGCGCAGGATCGGATAGCTGCTCCAGTCCCGGCTCGTGATCCGCGTGCCGTCGAACGTGACCGACTCGTACAAGGACCAGCTCAAGGATTGCAGGATGCCGCCTTCGATCTGGTTGCGGATGCCATCCGGATTGACGGCCTGGCCGCTGTCCACCGCCGCCATGGCGCGCACGACGCGGACGCGCCCGCTTTCGCGCTCCACTTCCACTTCGAACGCCACCGCAGCATAGGCTGCGAGATTCTTGTAGCGCGCGAAGGCAAATCCGCGGCCCCGGCCTTTCTGCGACCGATATTCGGACCAGCCGAAGCGGTCCGCCGCCGCCTGGATGACGTCGCGGGCCCGCGGGTCCTCCAGGTGGCGCAGGCGAAACTCGACGGGGTCTGCGCCGGCCGCCTTCGCCAGCTCGTCGACGAAGCTCTCGATCGAAAAAATATTCATGTAGGCGCCGAGCGATCGCAGCGCGGACACCCGCAGCGGCATGCCCGGCACGAAATGGTGGACGACGCGCGCGTTGCGGAACTTGTACAGCGGAATGGCGTTGCGATCGCCGCCGCCTTCAGGCTGCGGAATCCCCTTGGGGGGCGGCGGCGTAAAGGGCGTTTGAAGCTGCTGTGCCGAGGCGAGATATCCGGCGGGGCCGGGACGGGTCGAGTGCGTATTGCTCCACACCTCGTATTGCCAGTCGGCGACCCTGCCGTTGCCGTCGAGCGCCGCCCTGGCCTGGGTGATCATGGCGGGACCGTAGGGTTCCCAGGTGTGCTCCTCCTCGCGCATCCATTGAATCCGGACCGGGCGTCCGGGAAAGGCGTGCGCAAGCAGCGCGGCATCGGCGCCGGCGTCGTCGGCGGCGTTGTGCCCGTAGCAGCCCGAGCCTTCCATGTGGACGCAGCGCACGCGCTCCTTCGGAAGGCGCAACATTTCGGCGATCGCGTCGCGCAGCGGATAGACGCCCTGACTGTGGGTCCATACCGTCAGGGCGCCGTCGCGAAACAGCGCGACCGCGCAGGAAGGGCCGATCGATCCGTGCATCTGATACGGACGGAGGTAGGTCGCCTCCAGCGTCCGCGTCCCGGAACCGGGCGCGGTGCGTGTGTCGAGAATCGCGGTATCCTGCGACGGCAGGCGCTGCATGAGGGAATAGATATCGTCCTGCGCCGGCAGCGTGGGCCGCTCTTCCCAGCTCGCCGCAAGCGCGAGCGCGCGCATGGCGGCGACCGCCTGAAATTCGCGCTCTGCGATGACCGCGACGTAGTTTCCGTCGCGAACGATCTTCAGCACGCCGGGCATTTTGCCGGCTGCGTCCGTATCCAGCTTTCCAAGCCGCGCGCCCGGGCTCGGCGCACGGACCACGCGCGCGTGCACCATGTCCGGCAGCCGCAGATCCTGTACGTAGCTCGCGCTGCCTGTGACTTTGCCGGGAATGTCGACGCGCTCTATCGGCTTGCCGATGAGGGCATGGGCGCCCGGGTCTTTCAATTTCGACGAAGCCTGCGCGCGCACATGCAATTGCTGGCCGCCGACCAGCTCGCCATATCCGAGGCGGCGTCCGTCTTCGGCGCGCACTTCGCCGTTCTGCACCGTCAACCGGTCCGCAGGAACATCGAAGCGGCGTGCCGCGAGGCCGACGAGGATTTCCCGGACCTGCGCCGCGGCATTCATGATGGCCGTGCCGCTGTCCTGCATCGAGTGGCTGCCCGCGGTATAGCCTTCGTTCGGAGTGCGTTGCGTGTCGGCCGTGATGAGATCGATCCGCTTGAAATCGACCGAGAGTTCTTCCGCGGCCACCTGGATGAGCGCGGTTTTTATGCCCTGTCCCAATTCCGCCTTGCCCGTGAACACGGTGATGCTGCCGTCGGCGTCGATGCGGATCCAGGAGTCGAGCATCGGTTCGTCTTTTAGGCTCCCTGGAAGAGGGACCTTCTCCTGACCTGCGGCAGCATTCGGGTCTTTCCCCTGAGCGGAAAGCAGCCGCGGAAAAAGGGAGAAACTGACGATCAGCGCGCCCCCGCCCGCGAGAAAACGGCGACGGGAGACCGACACGGCGGCGAGGGGATCGATCATCGACCGGTTCCCTTCGCGTTGCCGGCCGATGCTTTTTGCATGGCGAGCGCGGCGCGGCCTACCGCGCGCAGGATGCGCATGTGCGTGCCACATCGGCACAGGTTCGGGCTCAGGGCTTCCCGGATCTCGGCCTCCGAGGCCGAGGGATTCTTCTCGAGCAGCGCCTGAGCGCGCATCATCATTCCCGGGATGCAGTAGCCGCACTGCGCCGCCTGCTCCTCGATGAAGGCGCGCTGCATCGGACCGGGGCTGGCGATCGTCCCCAGGCCTTCGACCGTCGTGATTTTCCGGTTCTGCAGCACCGAGACCGGCGTGATGCAGGAGAACACCGCCTCGCCATCCACCATGACGGTACATGCGCCGCACTGCCCGAGGCCGCAGCCGAATTTCGCGCCGTTCAGCTGCAGGTGATCGCGCAGCACGTAGAGGAGCGGCGTGTCGGCATCGACCTCGACGCGGTGCGATTGTCCGTTCACTTCGAGCGTGATCATTCCTCGCCTCGCGCGATCTTGCGCACGTCGCCCGGAACGTCCTTCCATTCCGGCTCCGAGGTAAGCGTGCGGAGATAAGTCACCAGGTCGACGAGCTGCCCGTCGGTGAGCGCGCCGCCGAAGCCCGGCATCCAGCCGCCGCGCTCGTTCTCTTCGGGCATGATGCCGTCGCGGATGATGCGAATCAGATTGCGCGGCGTCGGCATGGTGAGCCCCGTGGCGAGCGGAAGCGGCAATGCGCCGCCCTCGGCGCTCCTGCCGCGGTCATGGCAGTCGGCGCAGGCGCCCGCGTAGACCGCTGCGCCGTTTGCGATGCCGGGTTGATTCCCGTTCGGGCCTTCGGCCTTGCGCGGCGCCTTTGCGAGCGCGTCCCGCGACTGCTTCTCGCGTTGCTCGGGCGGACGCGCGTCGAGCGACGCGACGTAGGTCGCGATCGCATGCACGTCGCTTTCCGCGACATTCGCGAGTTTATGCGTGACTTCCGCCATCGGGCCCGCCGTGAGCGCATGCGCATCGGCCGTGCCGGTGCGCAGGTACGTATAGAGCGCATCCGCCGTCCATGGCACGGGCGAAGGCGAGCTGGCGTTCAGGGCCGGCGCATGCCAGCCCTCCGCTTCGCCCCCGGTGAAATCGAGCGACTTTTTCTCCGCGCCGAGGAAATTGCGCGGCGTGTGGCAGGCGGTGCAATGGCCGAGGCCTTCGACAAGATAGGCGCCGCGATTCCATTGCGCGCTTTCGGACGGAGACGGCTGGAACGCGCCCTTACTAAAATAAAGCAGCTTCCAGACGCCCACGGTCGCGCGGATATTGATGGGGAACGCCAGCTCGTTGGGCGGCGTCTCGGCGCGCACGGGGTCGCGCGTCATCAGGAACGCGTAGATCGCTTCGACGTCTTCGTCCGTGACCCGCGTGAAATGATCGTAGGGAAAGGCCGGATAGAGGTTGCGGCCGCGACGGTCCACGCCCTCGTGCATCGCGCGCAAAAAATCCTCACGCGACCATTGTCCGATGCCGGTATCGGGCTCGGGCGTGATGTTGCTGCCGTAGATCGTTCCGAACGGCGTGGGCACGGCTCTCCCGCCCGCGAAGGGTTTGCCCTGTGGAGCCGTATGGCAGGCGGCGCAGTTACCGATCGCCGCAAGTTGAGCGCCTTTGCGCACCAGGGCGGGATCGAATGACGACGGCGGCCCATCCGCCGAAAGCGCCTGCTGCGGGCCGAGCGCCCCAAATGCCGCCGTGCCGAGCAGCACGGCCGAAAGAGACCTTATCGATGAAATGAGTATGCGTTTCACGACTTGCCCGCCAGAAATACCCCGTACCTGACTCGCTGCTGATCGAAAGCCTCGTGCATCAGCTTGCCTTGTCTCGCAAACAACAGTCCCCGCCAGCCTGACATCCTGAATATTTTCAGGAAAGAAAAAGTTCGCAGACTGGCCAAGCCCACTACCCAGGTTTCTTTGACATTCGCGGACCAGTCCAGTACCTGTCTGATGACGAAACCCTGCTGCTGCAGAAGCTTCGTGTAGGAATCTATCGTCGGCATGTAGGGAAGCTGCAATGCAAGGCACAGCTTCCGATATTGCTTCGCCTCCAGTCCGGCATATTCATCGGCGCCGGAACACCAGGTCGCCAGCATCAACCGGCCACCCGGCTTCAACACGCGAAACGCCTGCTGGATGAACATCCGCTTATCGTAGAACTGCTCGCAGCTCTCCAGGGACCAGACAATGTCGAATGAATTGTCGGCAAAACTCGCCAGCGACTGCGCGTCTTCCACTTTGAAGCTTACGTTCTCCATCCGGTCCTTCCCGGCCAGCTGCGTCGCCATGTCGACCTGCTTTTGACTCAAAGTGATCCCGGTGACGGTGGCGTCATATTTCTTCGCAAGATAGAGACTGCTGCCGCCCAGGCCGCAACCCACATCGAGGATTTTGTCCTCGCGGGAAATCTTCAGCTGCGCGAGCAGTTTCTCTATCAATTTCTCCTGTGCTTCGACCGGAGTCTCGCGGTGGGTTTCGAAGTAACCGTGATGGATATGCGGCCCCCAGATGGTCTGCCACGCCTGGGAGGTCTTGTTCCAGAAGTCCGCAATCTCGCGCGTGATCTTCAGGCGATCCAGCTCAATGGGCCGGTCGGTCCTTATCGCTTCCATAGAATCACTTCCCAGCGAAAAGCCCAGCGCCAGCGAATCAGAGGGTGATCGAAACCCGCCCGTTCGATCAAATCGATCAACTCGCGCTTTCGGAAGGCGCGCAGCACCGACAGCGGTCCGTCGTGCCTGGCAAGATGCGAGAAATTGAGCAGCCGCGATATCCACTTGATCGACACGTAGGCGATCCAGTGCCGATGCAGATCGTTGACGATGATGGCGGTGCTCGCCTGCGTCCCGAGTTGCCTGAATAGCTTGATGAGATCCGCATCGCTCAAGTGGTGGCAAAAGGTGTTCAGGCAGGCGATATCGAAGCGCATCGTCTTGAAGGCATCGGACAATACGTTGGCGGTCTCGAAGCGGATTTTTCCGGATGTCGCGGATTTTTCGATCGCGTACCGGACCATGAACGGGTTCGCATCGATGCCGGTCAACACGACGTCCAATCGTTTCGCCTCGGCCCAATCGTGAACCGCCCTCAATAAATCGCCGCCGCCGCACCCCAGGTCGGCGATGCTTATTGTCCTGGCTTCGAGCAAATGCAGATGCCGCCGGCAAACTTCGTCGAGGGCGGAAATCAATGTCGTCTTGCCGCCCAGCCAGTTATTCACGGCCTCGAGCTCCTGCAGATTCCGGGTCAGAGCCGGGTCATCGAGCGCGAGGTCATCCATCCATTCCTTTTTGTCGGCGCGCTTGCTGAACATGTCGCTTCCGGCCCGGTTCGAACGGATGGCGCCGCTAGGCCACACGAAGCATTGCGCCATGACAGCTGAACCCGGCTCCGAAGGACGACATCCACCACCGTCCCGCAGGCGCATTGTTGCGCAAGGCCGCCTGCAGCACGAAATACACGAAGGGGCTGCTTACGTTGCCGAACTCGCTCAAGACTTCGCTGCTCCAGCAAACATCGGCGATGCTGAGTCCCAGCGTTTCCCGCAGGGCGGCCAGTACCTTGCGGCCGCCGGCGTGCAGGACCCATGTGCCGATGTCGCCGCGCTGTATTCCTTCGCTGCTCAAGACGGTTTTGAGAACGATTTCGGCATGTTTCGCAGCGAGCGCCGGCACCCGCGGAGTGAGAATATTGCGCAGCAAACCGTCTCTCTGCTCGAAACGCAGCGCGTCGCGCTCAGCCGGGTTATTCAGCGAAGAAGCCGCCTGCCACTCGATGCGGCGTGTATTCGCGTTCGGCGCGGCAGAGAGCACCGCGGCGCCGGCGCCGTCGCCAAAAAGACAGGCACTGATCAGGACGCCGGGATCGTTGTCCAGATAGAACGCGGCGCTGCAAACCTCCACGCACACCGATAGGATCGTTTCGCAGCGCTTCGCGCCCAGCAATGCCTCGGCGGTTTGCAGGTTGGGCAAGGCCGCGCCGCAGCCTTGCCCCACAAGATCCAATGCGAGTACGTCCGGTCGCAAGCCGAGCTCTTCCGCCACATAACTCGTGAGCCCCGGGCAAAGGTAGCCCGTGCAGGTGCTGATGATGACGGCGTCGATGTCCTGCGGCCGATAACCCCCCTGCTGCAAGGCGGCCGTCGCCGCCCGGGAAGCAAGCTCGGGGGCATGTCTGGCGAAGCGGCGATGCAGCGTGTCGGGGTCCGCGTCCGAGACCTCGTCGAGCGAGTCGAGCGCGAGATGGCGCGTATGGATGCCGTTGTCGCCGAGCAAGACTCTGTGCAAAAAGGTACGCGCGGTCTTGTCGAGCCGGACGAACTGCCTGCCGGCGCGGAGCGCATCCCAGCATTGCGCTTGTGTGTACCGATGGGGTGGAGTGGCGGTGCCCAGCCCTGAGATGAACATCGCGCCAAGCTACAGCAAGAGCATGTTGCCGTATGTGCGAGAGCGTACAGAGCGCGGCTTGCAGCCCTTCTGGTCCTCGGAGACCTCCAGCAGCGCAGTTGTGAAGGCAGAACCGCCGTCTCGCGACGGCCTTTTCTTTCGGGTATGTAGGTAAACGCACAGACCATCCTTCGGCGCAGGAGGATAGTCGCCGCTACGCGATTATCGCCGCCAAACGGCACACCGCGGTCGCAGTGAATCAAGCGTGCACCAACCCCTTTTGCGATCCGACGATCAGGAGAACAACATGAACAGATTCGGAAGCCAATTCAAACCGCTGCCGTGGTACGTGGCATTGCTGATGGCCGCTTTTGTGGCGGGATGCGGCGGCGACAGCAACAGCGGATTCGGGCCAGCCACAGCTGCAGGCGCGGGCACTGGCGCGGGAGGCGGCCGAGGACCGGCGCCGGTCGATCTCTTGTCGATATCGACGAACAATTTCGCGGTTCTGTCGGCGGCAGGAATCACGTCCACCGGAAGCCATCTCTCGGTCATAACCGGGAACATCGGTGCCAGTCCGATCACTGCCGCTTCGATGAGTACCGTGTTTTGTTCAGAAATGGTCGGAACCGGAAAAATAATCGGTGTCGATGCGGCCTATGTAGGTGCCGGTGTCGGCAACCAAGCCTGTTTTGCGGGTAACCCACCGGCGTCAAACAAGACCCTGGTGGACACCGCGATAGCCGATGTGGGGACCGCGTACACCGATGCCGCAGGGCGAGCGCCCGATTACACCGAGCTGGGGGCCGGAAATATCGGCGGGCTCAATCTCGGCCCGGCCACCTACAAATGGGGCACCCCAGTTCTGATACCAACGGATCTCATGCTCACAGGCGGCCCGAACGACGTCTGGATCTTCCAGATTGCGCAAGGCCTCACCGTAAGTTCAGGCGTGCAGATCATCCTGGCCGGTGGCGCACTGCCCGAGCATATCTTCTGGCAGACCTTTGGCGTTGCAGCCTTTGACACGACCTCGAAATTCAAGGGAGTCATACTGTCTCAAACATCGGTCGTCCTGAAGACCGACACAACGCTGGACGGCAGGGCGTTGGCCTTGACAGAGTCGGTCACTCTCGACCGGACCCGGGTGACCATAGCCCCGTAAGGGCGCATCTCTCCGCTCGGGGTCGCACCCCCGAGGAAGGACAGGGTGGATGAGCCCGGACTCAGCCGGCTTTGCGTCCGCGCGGCTGAGTATTGCGGCTTTTGCCGGCCTTGGACAAGGCGATCGCCACGGCCTGCTTGATCGCTTTTTTCTTGGTCGCCGGATGGCTGGTGCCTATCGATCCATCCTGCTTCCAGTCATCGACCAGTGTCCTGATATTGCTGCTGACGGTCGACTGGCTGGACCCTTTTCTGAGCGGCACGATATTTCTCCTGGCTACGGAAATCAATTGGTCGCGCTTGCCACCAGCCGCGGCGCCGCAACCGGATCGAAATCCGTCCAGTCTCCGTCGAGCCATTCGCCCTGCGCCTGCTCGATGTCCGCCGCGCCTTCCGCGCGCAGGGTGGCGATCACGCGCTTTTCGTTCGCCGGGTTCGCAATGCGCACCGACAACATGACGCCGCCCGGGCGGCGTTCTGATGCTCTCGGCTTGTCGTCACGATTTCCCATACCGGCCATCGCGCCGGCCATCGACCCCGTATAGGCGCCGGCTGCTGCGGCGGCAAGCGCGACCACCGGGCCGCCCAGTGCGCCGATTGCGCCTGCGGTGAGCCCTGCGGCAACGGCCGTGCCCGCCGCCGACTTGTGCGCACCTTCTGCGCCGGGATCTGCATCCTCGTCTCCGCCCGCGGGGAAAGCGTCGTGCTGGCCCGGCGGATTGTTGTGAAAAATGCAGATATCGGCGGCGGCGACATGTTGCGCAAGCAATGCCGCAGCCGCGTCCGCGCCGTCTTTTGTCTGGAATCGCCCTGCGATGATTCGCTCCATTGCATTGCACCTTTCGCGCCACGGATGGCATCAGCCAGACAAGATGGTCTACCGCGGCGCACGTCCCGGTCTGTGCGCCAAAACACACATGAATGGCATGCGATCGTTCACGTCTTGACTCCGCCACGAAAAAAAAGAGCGGCTGCGCTCAGCACGAGGACCGCGGTGGCGGCGAGCAGGGTTTGCGCGACACCGCTCTTGTAGCTGACCCACAGGGGTCCAGCGATCTGGCCGAGCGCAAACGCGGAGGTCATGGCGGCCATGAGCGGGCGCGGGTGCTCTGCCGCGACACGGCGTGCTTCCTGCATGCCGGCCATGGTGACTACCATGAATGTTCCTCCGACCAGGAGTGCCGCAACCAGGATTCCGGAAAGTCCCGGGATGGCGAGAGGCAGCACCACGCCGAGCGCCATCAGCAGTGTGGCGACAATCCAGACATTCCGCTGGTTGGGGAAAGACCCTGCAAAAAACGTGGATGCCGCTGCCGCGACGCCGAAAACCGGCCAGGCCCAGCCGAAGAGCACGGGATCGGAAACGACTTCCCTCGCCATCGCGGGGAGGAAGGTCGCGGGGATGACATAGCCGAAGCCGAATGCGCCGTAGCACAGGATGAGCAACCAGTGACGCGAGCCGGTCTTTGCCTTCGCGAATCCGCTTGCCGGATTCGGACCCGGATCGAAAATGCGCCAGAGAAGGGCAGTCGTGGCGAGTGACACCGCGCCGAGCGCCATCCAGGCTTCGGACGACGGCGCATGCACTGCCATGAGCACGAGGCACACGGCGCCCGCGGCGGCGATGCCCGCGCCCACGCCCGAGTACAGCGTGCCGCCCTGGGCCCGTTTCCCCAGGGCCCATGCGGAAACGAAGATCAGCACCCAGGCGCTCGCCATACCTGCGACCGCGCGCAGGGCGAACCAGTACGCGAAGCCGTGGTGCAGACCCATGGCGAGCGTCGAGAGGCTGATGAGCAGCAGCCCGGTGCGAATGGCCGCAACCGGGGAGAGCGGCAGGCGGATGGCCGACAGTGCCCCCGCCAGGTAGCCCGCGTAGTTGGCCGAGGCGAGCCATCCACCGGCGGCGATGGAAAGGCCGGCATCGTCCTGCATCATCGGCAGGATCGGCGTGAAGGCGAAGCGCCCGACGCCCATCGCCACTGCGAGCGCGGCGAGTCCGGCGAAGGCGACGGCTGTGGCGGGCATGGATGCAGTCCAGGTTGGCTGCCGCCGAACGAAAAGTGAATAGAACATATCATTTATGTCGAGAGAACGCGCATCTCGCCAGGAAGGCCAGCGAGTTCCTCCGAATCCAGTCCTCCAACCCGCTGCACGGCTTTGTCGGGCCGGCTTGTCCGTATCAACCCGGTCCGCAGATGTCAGGTATTCCTGACATACGCGCGGGCTCAAGGAGTCTAGATTACGGATTGCACAGGAAGCCGGAGCCGGAGCCGAGACTTCGGCGCGCGTAAATGACGCTGGGAGGCGGCCGCCATATCTTCACGCGATACCCCGAAGCAAAACCATATTCTCGCGGCCTTGCCCGCGGCGGACTACGCGCGCCTGCTGCCGGACCTGGAGCTCGTGGCGCTGCCGCTCGGCAGGGCGGTCTACGAGTCCGGCGGAAAATTGGACTACATATATTTCCCCACCGACGGCATCGTGTCGCTGCTCTACGTCATGAGAGACGGAGCGACGGCGGAAATCGCGGTCGTAGGTCATGAAGGCCTGGTCGGCATCGCGCTGTTCATGGGAGGGGAATCCACGCCCAGCCGGGCGGTGGTGCAAAGCGCCGGCACCGCGTACCGTCTCGCATCGAACACCTTGAAAAGGGAATTCGAGCACGCTGGCCCCTTGCAGCATCTGCTGTTGCGCTACACCCAGGCGCTGATCACGCAGATGGCGCAGACCGCGGTGTGCAACCGGCACCATGCGATCGACCAGCAATTATGCCGCTGGTTGCTGTTGAGCCTGGACCGCTTGTCGGGCAATGAACTGGTGATGACGCAGGAGCTGATCGCAAACATGCTGGGCGTACGCCGGGAGGGCGTGACCGACGCCGCCGGCAAATTGCAGGCGGAGGGATTGATTCACTACAGCCGCGGCCGAATCAAGGTACTGGATCGCGCAAAACTGGAAAAGCGCGTATGCGAATGCTACGCGGTGGTGAAAGAAGAGTTCGACCGCCTGCTGCGATATAAAACCCTGCCGGACACGACTTCCGGCTGACCCCGATCGCACGCATCCATCCACCTATCGAAACTAGTCGAGCGGTTCGACCTTGACGATGGACGCGCCGTGGTTGCTGCCGATCCAGAGCGTGCCGGGGCTCGTCGACTCGTCCAGATAGACGCGGCGGATGTTGGTCGGGCGCGGCAGCATGTACTCTGTGTATTGCCCGCTTCGGATGTCGAGGCGCGACACGCGGTCGGTCAGCATCGATCCCGTCCACGCTTCCCCGTTGCGGCCGGCCACGACGTCATAGGGCGCGCTCCACGGCGTCGGCACCTTCCACTCCGAGATGCGCTCGGTCCTGGGATCGAACATGCCGATGGCGTTGCCCTGATATTCGGCAAACCACAGGCGGCCTTCGTGATCGACGCGGCCGCGCCGCGGGCGGGAGTTCGGAGTCGGAGTCAGGTAGATGCTCACGTTCTTGGTCTTGGCGTCGATCTTGACGATGTTGCCGGCCGCGAAGTCGAGCAGATAGGCGTTGTTCTGCACGTCCGAGTGGATGCCGTAGGTGCCGATGCGCCGGCCGGTGCGCGGATCCTTGAACGCGCCCAGATTCTCCATCTTGTTGGAGACGAGATCGAGACGGTAGATATTGCCGCCGTCGGAATTCTTGATCCACACCTTGTTGTCGTTGTGGGTGCCTTCGATCGCGATATGGCCGAGCTGGCCGCCGTCCGTGTCCCATTCCTTGGGCGTCGACCACATCTGGAATTTCTCGGTCTTCCTGTCGAACTTTGCGATCGCGCTCTGGTACATCACGCCGACCCAGGGATTGTCGTCCCTGTCGAACTCGAGATCGAGCGTGCCTTCAGACCATCCCGGCTTGACCACGGGGATCGGATATTGCGTCACCTTGCCGGTCTTCGGGTCCATCTTGCCGAGGAACATCTGGCCGAAGTCGGAGTACCAGACGCTACCCTCCCGATCGAGCACCACGTCGTGCGGCTGGATCAGCGGATTCGGCATGTCGTATTCCGTGATGATCACGCGCGTGGATCTGCCGGTGAGCCGCGGCTGGGTCTGCAACGGAAACGACCACGTCTGCTGCTGGCTCAGGTTGACGCTGGCGAGCCATTCCGCGGTCTTCCTGCCGTTGCCGCCGCGCTCGACGTCGCGAATCGCGGTGCCGGCGAGCCGCTGCGGTTTCAGCGGCGTGCTGCCCGGGTAGTAGCCGGCCATGCGCTGGAAGATTTGCATGAAGCCGTCGGCGTCGTACGCGGACTTCATGATGCGCTCGAACGTGTGGCAACCGTTGCAGTTGAGCAGGAAGCGCTTCTGCTCGTCGGTGCCCGGCATGCTCATCATCCACTCGGCGTTGGTGAGCTGCGCGGAAAGATTTTTCACCTTCTTGAGCCGGATGTCGGCGCTGGCCGCGTTGCCCGCGGCGACGTCCGCGGCCCGGGTGCCGTCGACCTCGAAGCCCGCGGCGCGCGCCTTCAAGCTGTAATGGCCGGGCTCGAGTCGCGTTGCGGGAAAAGCGAAGCGTCCTTGCGCGTCCGTGACGACGCTGGTGCTGATCGTCGAGCCGTCCTTCCTGGCGCTGACGACCACACCTTCCATCGCCCCTTCCTCGGCGGAGCTGACCTGCCCGATGAGTGCCGCAGGCGTTTGAGCCTGCGCGGCCGCCATGAGGAGAGCGAAACAAGCGGCGCTTGCGGTGCGGTAAACAAGGGTAGGCATCTGTCTCTCCTCTCCCAGATTCGGGATCCGGCGGTTATTGTCCGCCGGATTCCTGCGATCTCCAAGTACTTCGCGGGGACTAATGGGCCTTGGAATTGAATGCGATCCCGGTCACCGCCCTGACATTGCGACCGACGACCATCTTGGCCACTGCCGCCTGGTATTTCTTGAAATGATCGGTCGTCCGATGGGCGGCCAGCGCCGCCTCGTTGTCATAGACTTCGTACAAGACGACGTGGTTCGGATTGCTGGCCAGCACCGAGATGTTGAACACGCGGCAACCCGGTTCCTTGACCGACGCCGCGCCGTTCTCCTTGATCAGTTCCATGTATTTCGCCGTCTCGCCCGGATCGATATCGAGTTCCACCAGGTTAATGTATGCACCGGCCGATTGCGCGGCCGCGTCGCGGTTCGGCATCAAACTGAATATTGCGACGCCTGCCAGCAGCGCCAGAGCGGAAATAGACATCACGGTTCGCTTTTTCATTTTGACTATCCTCCTTGAGTTGAGTTGAGTCGGGCAGAACTACGGGAAGACCTCGTTCGGCCACGGGTATCTAATCTATCACCGCAAAGGCCTGGATTTCCACCAGCTGTTCCGGCTCGCCCAGTTCCAGCACGGCGAGGTTGGTGGTGGTGGGCTTGTGGTTGTAGGGCTTGAAGTACTCGTTGACGACGAAGCTCGCTTTCCCGATGTCACCGATGCGCGGCCGCGCGCGGAAAATAAACAGATGCACGACGTCCTTCATCGTGCCGCCGGCGGCTTCCACGGTCTGCTTGATGCCGTCCATGGCCTGGCGGACCTGTTGTTCCAGATCGTTGACCATGTATTTCTGCAGCTGATCGCGCTTGTGCGGATGGTCGTGGTAGACGGGCAATGCCGTCCCGCCGGCGAGCCAGAGAATCTTGCCGCTCTTGATCTTGATGGCCGGGACGAAGGGCATGAACACCGTTTTGTCGTAGTTGGGATGGTGGATGATCTCCAGGTGCTTGCTCGGGGTCGTATCGACAGGCTGGCTCTGCGCCGTCGCCGCGGGGCTGAGAACAACTGCGGTGGCGCCGAGCGCGACGATCATTACGGCCGGGCGGATCGATTTCAGTTTCCTCATGGTTTCTTCTCCTTTAGGGGGTGGCGGGTGATCTTGCGAGATAATCTTATCCACGCGTTCAAGTAACATAAAGCGTATTCCGTTCAGCTCGCGATAAGGGAGGGTCCATGCGCAGTCAGAACAAGTTCTTCGTCGTGTTCGTCGCCGTAGTTGCGGGGTTGGCAAGCACCATCGCGCAGTCCCAGGAAGGAGAGGGGGGTGGAGCCGCAGCGGCAAGAACGCCTTCGGCGTCTCCGGAGGCCAGAAAGTTTCTCGCGTCGCCGAACCAGCTTGTCGCGATCCGCGCCGGGCGGCTGTTCGATGCCCGGTCGGGCAAGATGCTGAACGACCAGGTGATCCTCGTCCGGGGCGACCGTGTCGCGGAGGTCGGCGCGGGCGTGCAGGTTCCCGCCGGCGCGACGGTACTCGACCTGCGCTCCGCGACCGTGCTTCCGGGCATGATCGACGGGCACGTCCACCTGAATCTCAACGCGCCCAACACCCCCGCCAAGCGGGCATTGATCGCGCTGGCGAACGCGCAAGTCGATCTCGAAGCCGGTTTCACCACCGTTCTCGACATGGATTCGCGCGGCGGATTCAATACCGTCGACATCCGCGATGCGATCAATTCCGGCATGTTCCCCGGGCCGCGGATGCAGGTCGTCGGCCAGTCGATCAACCAGCGGGCCACCAACTACTATCCGGACATGCAGTCGCTGCGCTATTACGAGGGATTCGCCGAGAACAAGAACACCAACTCCCCCTGGCTCGCCCGCGCCGCCGTGCGCGAGGCCAAGCTGCACGGCGTGGACTGGATCAAGATCTACACGACCCAGGATTTCGTCGGGCAGGTTCACATGTGGAAGGCGGACGCCACCCTGGTCAACAGTCCGTCGTTGACGCTGGAAGAAGTCGAAGCGATCGTCGATGAGGCCCACCGGTTGGGGCTGAAGGTGGCCTGCCACACCTACGGCGGCGAAGGCATGCGCAGTTGCCTCAGCACGGGGGTCGACTCGCCCAATCACCTGCTCGAGCTCGACGATGCGGGGGTTCGAATCCTTCTGCAGAAGAAGCTCTATTTCGTGCCGACCATCGACGATCTGATCTCTCTCGAGAAAGCGGATTTGCGGGAAACCGGCGGCAGAAACTCGCGCCTGCGCCTGATGGAGCAGGCCTTCAAGAAGGCGCTTGCCGCCGGGGTTACTATCGTATTCGGAAGCGGCGCCACATCTCCGACCATTCCTCACGGCAAGCAGGCCGATCAGTTCGCCTACTTCGTGAAATGGGGCATGAGTCCGGCGCAGGCCTTGCAGACCGCCTATCTTCCCGCTGCGCGGATGCTGAACTACGGCTGGGAAAGCCAGATCGGGACCATCGAGAAAGGCAAATTCGCGGACATCATCGCCGTGTCCGGAAACCCGCTCGAGGATGTCGCCGAAATGGAACGGGTCAGGTTCGTGATGAAAGGCGGCCTGGTCGTGCGCAACGAACTGGGCGCCCGTTAGGTGTCGCGGCTCGCGCGCAGGCTCTACAGCGCCTTCGCCTTGCGGGCCGCGAGTTCGGCCTCGCCGCGAATGGTCATGACGCCCATCTGGCTCGAGCGGTAGACCGGCACCACCACGGTCAGCTTGCCGTCGCGCTCGTGCAGCGCGATGTGGCGGATTTCGGTGCCGCGCACGGGCAGATCGAACAGGGTCCAGGTGTTGCTGCCCGGGTCGAGTCTGACGATGCGGTCCGACGTCCACATGTTGCCCCACACATTGTGCTTGCTGTCGACCACGATGTGATACGGCTGCATCGTGGGGTCGGGGAAGGGGACGAGGCGCGTCTCCATCGTCTTGGTGTCGATCCGCGCAAATGTCGCGCCCCAGGAATTGGCCACCCACAGCACATTGGCGTTCTTGTCGGTGCCCATGCGGCGCGGGCCCTGCGACCAGGGAACCGGCGCGTTGAATCCAAGGTCGCTGACGGTTTCGTAGAACGCGCGATCGGTCGCCGGAAGGCGATCCATCTTGACCGCGGGCAGCCTGATTTCGATGGCTTTGCCGGTTGCGACGTCGCCCTTGACGACGGTATCCATCGCCATCTGTGCCCACCAGCCGTTGCCGTCGCGATCGCCGGCCGCGCCGTAGGTCAGGCCCGAGCCTTTTGCGTTTTCGAGGGGAATGATCGACTTGAATTCGGTGAACTTCTCGGCCACCGGATCGAAGCGCACCGCCCCGGCGGGCGTGGACGCCCAGATCTTGCCCTTGCCGTCCACGTCCATCGTCACCGCGCCGCCCAGCGGAGACATGTCCGGCGGCGTCTGGTAGATCGAGATCTTCTCGGTGGCGGTGTCCAGCTTGCCGAGCGCGCGCCGGCCAGGATTCACGTCGAACCAGAAATTGCCTTCGCCGTCGCGCACCAGCCCGTGCGCAGTGGCGGCCCGCCCGTTCCCCGCATCGGCCTTCAGGAACTTCACCGCGCCCGTCCTGGGATCGACCTTGCCTATCGTCACGCTGCGGTTGGGATTGTTGACGGTGAAGTAGATCATGCCGTCGAAGCCCATGCCGCCGTCGTGCGGCAGTTGACCGAGCTTCGAAGTGGTGCCTTGCGACCAGTCGGTGCCGTCATTCGCGTTGTATCGGGTGCCGATCCCCGCGTCGGGATTGAGGGGAAGGTCGTAGAGCGTCCACACCGCGCGCGCCGCTTCGCCGGTGGGGCGCGCACGCGGCGGGATTTTCATCGACGATTCGCCCGGCCCCCGCGCGCGCGCGAGGTATGCGGCAAGCTGCGGCTGGTTGCGGTCCAGTATCTGGTTGGGCTTGGCGGCCGGCCCCGGATAGACACCGGTGACCGGCACCACTTTCATCAGGTCGATGATCTTGCTCCATCCGGCTTCGTCGAAGCGGAACTGCAGCGCGTAGCTCGTCGAGTGGCACCCGGTGCAATTGTTCATGAAGATCTTCTTCATGTGCGCGTCTTCGGGCGTCGTCTCGGGCAGTCCCGCGACCATCATCTCGCCCGGCAACTGGCGGAAGCGCCGCTCGGCGTCCGCGATCTCCTGCAGCGTGAAATTCTGGCGCCGCGCCGCGGTAAGGTCGACGGTACTCCTGTTCGTCTCGAAGCCGAGCGCCTGCGCCCACACGCGGTACTGGCCCGCGGGCAGAGGCGGGAACACATAAGTGCCCGAAGTGTCCGTGTACACGCTGGTAGCGATGGTGGAGTCCTCCAGCTTGGCCGATACCGTGACGCCTTCCAGCGTCTGCCCGGACCGCGCGGTGATCGCGCCGCTCAGTATCTGATCGGCGCCGTAGCTTGCCGTCGCCGCGATGCTCGTAACGCACACGAGGAGTAAGGCCAGGACTTTGCTCATCGGAAGTCTCCTATTTTTGCGGCTCGTTCGCCCCGCGTACATCCGGCGCGGGAACGGTTCTCAGGTAGGCGATGATCGCGTCGATCTCCGCCGGTTTGAGGTAGTACTTGAACGCGGGCATGCGGTCGGTGCCGTTGACGATGAACGCGCGCATGACTTCGTCGTTGCCGGCGGTCGCGGCCTTGTTCAGCATCGGCCCATAAGTCTTGACGCCCAGCGAAGGTTGCAGGTGGCAGATGCCGCATGACTGCGCGAAGACCTGGCGGCCGAGCAGCTGCGCTTCGTTGAGATCGTTTCGCTGCGCATGAACGGCCGGTGTGGCCGCGGCAAGTACAAGCAGCAGCGCCAAGACTCTGTGTTTCATTCCGTTCCCCCTGCGATGTTTCGTATTTCTACCGGCAGCCCCGATACAACTATCCCACCGGTGGCCAGGAATTTCAACTCTCGCTGCGGCTCGCGCAGCCAGGAAACCCGGCGTTGCCCGCATGGGCCGAAGGGCCTATCCGGTTTCGCCTGCGGCTGAAAGCGTCGGCAAGAAAATGCTCGCCGGAAGAGCGAACCCGGGATTCTGCAACTGATTTTCCCGCCTTCTTCATAAACGGCGCGCCTTAGTCGTCGTGAGACGACAGCCTTTTCTTTTTCGGGCTATGTACGCAACCGAACAGAGCATTTTACGAAGGCGGAGGATAGTTGCGGGTGCGAGAGAGGATCCAAAACTAGGAGAAAACATGAACGGATTTGGAAAACTTTTCAAACCACTGACGTGGTCCACGGCGTTACTGCTGGCCGCCTTTGCGGCCGGATGCGGCGGAGGCGGAGGAGACAATGGGCCCGGTCCAATCCCGGCACCAGATAACGCTCCGGGCACAGGCACTGGCACTGGCACTGGCCGAGGCCCCGCACCCGTCGAACTGTTGTCGATATCGACGAACAATTTCGCGGTTCTGTCGAAAGCAGGGATCACCAACACCGGAAGCCATCTTTCGGTCATAACCGGGGACATCGGCGCCAGTCCGATCACCGCTGCTGCGATGGACGGTGTATTTTGCTCGGAAATAACCGGAACGATCCACGGTGTCGATGCGGCCTACGTAGGCAGCGGCGTTCAAACGTGCTTTGCAGGCAACCCGCCGCTGGCTAACAAGACCTTAGTGGACAACGCGGTAGCCGACATGGGAACCGCGTATGCCGATGCGGCCGCACGAGCGCCCGATTACACCGAACTGGGGGCCGGAAATATCGGCGGCCTCAATCTCGCCCCTGCTACGTACAAATGGGGCACCGGAGTCTTGATACCGACGAATGTCACGCTCACAGGGGGCCCGAACGATGTCTGGATCTTCCAGATTGCGCAAGGCCTCACCGTAAGCTCGGGCGTGCAGGTCATCCTGGCCGGCGGCGCACTGCCCCAGAACGTCTTCTGGCAGACCGTTGGTGCTGCGGACCTTGGAACGACCTCGGTATTCAAGGGAGTCTTGCTGTCTCAAACATCGATCGCCATGAAGACCGGCTCATCGATCGACGGCAGACTTCTGGCGCAGACTGCGGTCACTCTCGATCAGACCCGGGTCACGAAAGCGCCGTAAGGACGGCAAGGAGCACCCTCGGGGAACAGGGGCCGGCGAGGCCGGTTCCCTGTTTTCCTGCGTTGCCTCCCGGATGTGTTCGACCCGGTCAGCCGCCGGGCGGATCAACGCCCGCGCCGGGCCTTGCTGACGATCTCCTCGCGCACATCGGTGATTTCCCGGGCGCGCGAGGCGCCGGCGCCGTTGCAATGCTCCGTGCGCGGACAATGCGTGCTGCGCGGACAAATGATGCGCGCGGGACCCGCCAGCGCATCCTCGACCCAGGCAATGTTCAGCACCCTGGCCGCGCCCTTGATCGCCTCGGCGGCGGCCTTGGGTATTCTTGCCTCGCCGTGGTGATGCAGGCATTCCGCGGCGATGCTCGCGGCGACATCTTCCGCATCGACGCCGTGCGAACGCAGCGCCGGCGCCAGGTCGATCCCCACCGACAGCACATGCGGATTGCCCGCCATGTCGTCGGTGCGCCGCGAGTGACAGCAATACAGCAGGGATTGATCGCCGTCGCGCAATACGGAAATCTGCGAGCCGCGGTCGCCGCCGCGATTCCCGGCGAGCATGCGGAAAACGGCCCATTGCGGACAGGGGTCGGTGACTTGCGCCATGTTGCCCCAGGGCAGCGGGATACCGTTGCCGCGATACACCGCGCGCAAATATCCGGGCGGATAGGCGTCGAAGAAATGCCAATAGGGATACGGCGATACCTTGGTCATTCGCCGCATCACTACCGCCGGAGTGAGCTCGATTTTCTCCCCGGCTTCGACCCGGTAGGACTCGCGCGTCAGGAAGCGCCGGAACGGAACCTTGGGACACAAGAGGGCGCCGGCAAAGAAGCTGCACTCGAAATCGCGCCAGGCGTGCAGCACGTCCTGCGCGTTCATGCCGGCGGCGAATTCCGCGCCGCCTTCAGGGCTCCCGCCCATTTCCCCGCCGGTGGCATGCGCTGACTTGAGTCCGTCGCCTTCGTGCAGCACCTTGTGGCCCAGGTGCGAGGCGAGGTCGAACTTCAGGCGCGCCGGGTCGGACTGCAATTCGCGATTCAGATAAACGGTGCGCGGCGATTCGAAGAACGAGCGCACCATGCTGCGCAGCTCGCGATCCTTGTCGCGCGCGAGCACCGGCTTCCGGTCGAACCAGCGCAGGGTCAGGCCGTGGTGTTTGCACAGACGCGTCAGGTCATCGGCGCCGAGCGGGAATTTGCGCTCGCCGACGCTTTCCGCCGATCGCTCGAGATCGGGAAAGTCGTTGCGCGACATCTCCTGATGCGAGCGGATCAGCAGATGCGCGAACTGCCGCCCGGTGGTGCCGGTCTGCGCCAGCAACTCGGGGATCGCCGCCTGCAGCAGTTCCTTTGAAAACAGGAAGGCCGGTTCGAGCGGCACACCGGCCGCGCCGCCGGCCCGCTGCTCGGATGCAGGGGTTTCCGTTTCCGGATTGCCGTCGAGAAACCAGCGCGGGTCGCGTTGAAACAGGGACGAGAGCAAGCCCAGCACGTCCTCCGACGGAACCCGCTTTCCGCTCTCGATCATGGAGAGGTAGGAGACCGAAGGCGCGCTCTGCGAATCCAGCTGGATGCAGCGCGCCGACAGTTCTTCCAGGGTCAGGCCGTTGCGCTTGCGCAGGGCGCGCAGCTTGGTGCCCAGGAAGTGGCTGTTGCGGGTGTGCTGGGTCATGGCCGGCTCAGGGAAGTGTGTGAAATTAACAGTGTGAAATTTCCGCAGTCAAATTTACCTGTTTATGCGGATATGATGCACTGCATCGACGCCGATGTATACGTGGCGCGCGTGAATGGAGGTCCAAGTCATGAAATACCGCATTCTCATTCTGGGCGCTTCTTACGGCTCCCTGCTCGGTACCAAGTTGTTGATGGCCGGGCACCGCGTAACGCTGGTCTGCACCGGGCCCACCGCCCGCCTGATCAACTTCGAAGGGACGCGGGTGCGCTTCCCGATCCGGGGCCGGGAGTCGCTGCTAGAGATCGCCTCGAGGGAACTTCCGGGGGTGCTTTCCGCGAGCACGCCCGACGAGGCCGACCCGCGCGCATTCGACCTCGTCGTGCTCGGCATGCAGGAGGCCCAGTACGGCTCGCAAGGAGTCCGGGAGTTGATGGGTCGCGTCGCCCGGGCGCGCAAGCCCTGCCTCGCGATCATGAACATGCCGCCTTTGCCCTACCTCAAACGCATTCCCGGCCTTTCGACGGAAGCCCTGGCAGCTTGCTATGCGGATCCCTCGGTCTGGGAGGGCTTCGAACCCGGGCTGATCACGCTCGCGAGTCCCGACCCCCAGGCATTCCGCCCGGCCGATCAGCCGAAGAACGTTCTTCAGGTGGGCTTGCCGACCAATTTCAAGGCGGCGCGCTTCGAAGCCGAGGAGCCGACCGCGCTGCTTCGCGAACTCGAGGCCGGCATCGAGGGAGCGCGGTTCCCCCTCGGCGGCGACGCCATTGAAATTCCGGTGAAGCTCAAGGTGCACGATTCCATTTTCGTGCCGCTCGCCAAATGGCCGATGCTGATCGCCGGCAACTACCGCTGCATCCGGCCGAACGACATGATTCCCATCAAGGAGGCGGTGCACGGGAACGTAGCCAAGTCGCGGGAAATCTACGACTGGGTCTCGAAACTTTGTACCGGGCTGGGCGCCGAGTCCGCCGACCTGGTTCCTTTCGAGAAGTACGCCAAGGCCGCCGAGAGCCTGGGCAAGCCGTCTTCCGCGGCGCGCGCGCTTTTTGGCGGCGCCGAGCACATCGAGCGGGTCGACAGCCTGGTGCGGCGGATCGCCCGCCAGCTGGGACTGCAGTCCGACACGCTGCACGAGATCGTCAGGCTGGTGGACGAGCGCCTGGGAAGAAACCGCGCGAGGCTCAGTCCATCGCGCAGCTTCGAGGCCTTGGCGAGCGTCGAGTAAAGGAGCCGGACGTCAGGCGGGCTCCAGCCCATGCTTCCTGAAGACCGGTGCGGCGGCCGGCGCGGTGATGAATTTGAGTAGTGCCCTGGCCGCATCCGCCTGCTTCGCCCCGGTATGGACGCCGGCGGTGAACACGGTCATCCGCTGCAGCTCGCCCGGCAGCGGGCCGACGTAGTCGATGCCGGGGAAACGCTTCAACTCGCCGATCTGCTGGAAGCCGACCTCCGCTTCGCCGCTGGCGATCAGGGAGCCGACGAACACGCCCGACGGGGTCTGCCTGAGCTTGCCCTTGACCTCGCCGGCGATACCCAGTCTCTCGAACACGCTCAGCATATAGACCCCGCTCGGGCCGGTGGAATAGCCGATCGATTTCGCCGCCAGCAGCGTCTTCTTCAATGCCTCGGCTGAACTGATGTCGGGCCTCGCCGCGCCCTTCTTCACCGCGAGCCCGGCGCCGGATTTCGCGATATCGACGCGGCTGCCCGCGACGGCCTTGCCCAGCTTGATCTGCTCGTCGATCGCCGGGCCCGCCATGATGATGAGGTCGTAGGCTTCGCCGTCCGCGAGACGCTTCTGGACGTTGAGCGTTCCAGTGAAAATCGTCGCGACCTTGTGCCCTGACGCCTTCTCGAATTGCGCCACCAGTTCGGAATAGGCATCTTCGGTCGCCTGCGTGGATATCACTTTGATTTCTGCGGCACCGGCCACGCCCGAGAGCAGCAATGCGCTGGCTGCGGCGACGACAATTGCGGTTTTCATGAGTGTCCTCCCTTGATGATTTTCGTGCTCTTCGGGGAATGAACTTATGACGCCGGCGAAGTAGGGCGCGGCGCCCCGGCCTAACGGCTCCGGGCGGCTTTCACGAACTCGAGCGAGGTCTGGAACAACTCGAGATCCTTCTCGTACTCGGCCGCGTCGGCGCGATTGATCTGTATCCACTCTCTGGTGCTCGCCGTGCCGCCGGGCTGAAACGGAACGATGTTGTCCCTCGAGAAATGCAATTCGGTCGCGGTGGCGACGGGCAGGCGCAGTCCGACGCCATCGCCGCTGATACAGGCGAACATCTTGTCGCTGACGAAGTAGGCGTCAAGTCCGTTGATTTTTCTTGCGCTGACGCCCGGGAGTTTCAGAAGCAGGGCGTCGATCTGCGCCTTGGGGCCGGAGTCAGGGGCATCAGGATTCAAAGGGGATCCACCGTCTTGAACGGAACGATGGAATTATAAACGCCAAGTCCGGTGCGATCGGATGGATGTTGAAAGATCGGTAGACATAACTTTATTTCGAACCTAGTCGATCGGCCAGGGCATGGACTTCGGCAGGGTGCTTGCCGCAGGTGTCCTGGGCTCCGGCTCACGCGCGGCAGTATGGGCCGCGGCGTCGACGACGCGCCACCATGGTTCGACGGCTTCCGCGTGCGCCGGCTCGACCGGTTCGCCGAGGCGGGGCATCACCAGCCGCGCACCCGCTTTCGGGCCCTGCGCGAGCAAAGTCTCCGCGGGCTGGTCCCAGGCGTGCATCGCCAGGTTGAACGTGCCCCAGTGCACGGGCAGGAACGCGCCGCCGCCGAGCAGCGCCAGGGCCTTCAATGCATTCTCCGGTCCGAGGTGGATGTCGCCCCAGGCAGGATTGAACGCGCCCACCTCCAGCATCACCAGGTCGAACGGCCCGAGCCGTTCGCGGATCGTCCGATATTCCGTCGTGAGCCCGGTATCGCCGCTGAAGAACACCGCGTGCCCTTGCGAGCGGATGACGAGCGAGGACCACAAGGTCGTGTTCCGGCCCTTGATGGTGCGCCCGGAAAAGTGCTGCGAGGGCGCGGCGGTCACCGTGAGCCCGGTGTTCGCCAGCTTGTGCGTTTCCCACCAGTCGAGCTCGACGATGCGTTCGGGCCGCACGCCCCAGGCTTCGAGGTGCGCGCCGACCCCGAGCGAGGTCACGAACGGCGCGTCGCACCTGGCGAGCTCGCGGATGGTCGGGTAGTCGAGATGGTCGTAGTGGTCGTGCGATACGAGCACGAGGTCCAGCGGCGGCAGCGCGCGAAGAGGAACGGGCACGGGCTGGAAGCGCTTGGGGCCGGCGAGCCGCGACGGCGACGCGCGCGGCCCCCAGACCGGATCGGTCAGCACGCGAAGGCCGTCGATCTCGATCAGCACCGTGGAATGGCCGAGCCAGGTGGCGCGCAGCCCGCTGCCGGGCGGCCTGGCCCAGGTTTCGAGCGGGTTCATCGAGGGCAGCGGCCCCCGCGGCACGCGCCGCTCGCCGCCGCAGAGAAAATCGCCGAGCGACGGCATTGCCACGTTCGGGTCCCGAAGGCCCGGGATGATCGGGTGCACGTTGCGGAACCGCTCGCCCGACCACAGCGGCGAGGCCTTGACGCGTTCGAGTCGCGCGCCTTCTGGTTTTCTGCCCAATGATTTCATGTCCGAGGATTTGTGGAAATAGCCGCTAGCAATGTACGGCAACGAATCCGGAGCGTCCAGACGCAAGGTCGCGGGCGATGCAGCGGAATCCTCGGTCGTTTGTTTTCGATCGACGCGCCCGATGGAGGCGGTATGAGCGAAATGCCGCCTTCTAGAACGAGCGCTCCCAGCGGAAGCCGATGAAATGCGGTCCGATGACCGGCGCGATGTGAGTCGCGTTCTGCGGCGTTACAAAAAATTTGGACACGCCCCAGCTCAGGGCAACGCCGCCGACGGCGTCGCGCCAGCGGTGATGCCCGGTCCGCACCCGTACGTCAGCGACATAGCCGACCAGCGCATAAGCGGGCAGGCCATATTGCCAGCCGTAGCGATCCTGCAGGAACGCGGCGCCGGAAGCGGTCAGAGCCACATGTCCTGACGGGAATGCATGCCGGCCGCCGTTGGGACGTTCGCCCCAACTGGTGTAGTTGACAGCGCCGGAAACGAGCGCATGCGCGACGATGCCCGCGGCGACGCTGCGCAGCAACTGCCTCTGGCCCTCGTCATCGTCCTTGTGCTGGGCGATGAAGTAGCCGGCAATCGGCACCCCGAGCATCACGACGTTAGCCGGGAATTCGGCTTTGAGCTTGGCCGCCGCAGTACCGGAGTGCAGGAACAGCATGGCTGCGATCGCGGCCGAAAGAATGGTAAGCGCGATGGGTAAATGCCCTCGCGACATTACCGAAGCGTGCTGTTGCTTGTGGTTCTCGATCAGTTTACGAAGACCTGCGCCGATGCCGGAATGAGTCATACCCTAATCGTGTACCTGTGCTCCCCGGGCCTCTGTGCGACAACGCACATATCCGCTTGCACACGGCGACAAGCAGTCCTCGCTCCGCCGGGATCCCGCCGTTCGACCGTAGTAAGATCACGCGCCATGAGCGAAATCAGAGATTGCCTGCCTCCGGACCGAAACCCCCGCCGGCCTGGCGTGGTGCTGCCCAAAGGCTCGATCGACACGCACGTCCACGTGTTCGAGCCCGGGTACGCGCTTTCCCCGGGCCGCGGATACAACCCGCCCGACTCGACACTCGCCGATCTTACGCACCTGCACGCCACGCTCGGCATCGCCCGCGTGGTGTTCACGCAGCCTTCGGTCTATGGCACCGACAATTCGGCGATCCTGGATGCCATGGCGAAGCTCAACGCGCAGACGCCCGACCGGGCGCGCGCCGTCGTGGCGCTGGCCATGAACGTCAGCGAAAAACAGCTCGCCGCGCTCGATGCGGCCGGCGTGCGTGGCGTGCGGCTCAACTTCGACAACAAGGGCGGCATGCCGATAGCGATCGCCGAGATTCCAGAACTTGCCGCCCGCATCGCGCCGTTCGGCTGGCATGTGGAGTTCCTGTTTCCCGGCAAGGATATCGTCGAGCTGATGCCGGTCTTCACCGCGCTGAAAGTGCCGATGTCGATCGCGCATTTCGCCTACCAGCCGGCGACCGCCGGGATCAAGGCGGCCGGCTTCCGGGCGCTGATCGAGCTCGTGCGGCGCGGCAATACCTGGATCAAGATCTCCGGCGCCAACCGCGTGTCCGCGACCGATCTGCCGCCTTACGACGACGTGAAGCCGATGGCGCATGCCCTGATCGACGCCGCGCCCGAGCGCATCATGTGGGGAACCGACTGGCCGCACCCGAACAAATACGTTGCCAACCCCAACGACGGGGATCTTGTCGATGCCTTCGGCGACTGGGTCGGCGACGACGCGATGCGCCGCAGGATCATGGTCGACACGCCCGCGGCGTTTTACGGATTTGCGCGTGCGTCGAAGGCGCAGCGAGAGCTCAGATAGTTGCGGCGCTTTCTGGTGCCAGCGCCGCGGTTGAAATAATTCCGTAATGATAGTTAGTGACTAGCCTCCGGATATTCGGGCGGTCAATACCTTGCCACGTTGTCCTCAAGCTTTTTCGTCGGATGATGAAAATTGAACAGGCGACAAACGTCTCGCCTGTCGCCGCCGCTCGGTGTAGGCTTTGCTAGCGGCTTGGATCGAGCGACATACCACCCGACAAAAATGAACGGCACCGCCTGCGGCATCCAGCAGGCGGATCGATGTCACTTCGGGGAGAGCAATGCAGACGCCTTACGAGGACCATGACGAGGAAGCGCTGCACCAGTCCGTGGTCAACGCGCTCGCGCAGGAAATCCGACAGCCCGTAGCGAAGGTGAAGACCGTCTATGAAGTGGAATTCGCCCGGCTCAAGTCCAACGCAAAGGTGAAGGATTACCTAGCCTTGCTCGCCAGTCGCCGCACCCGCGAGAAATTGCTCGGCGAGCACGCGACGTAAACGCACCGGGCCCGCCCGAGTGACGGATTCATGACTGCGTCCTAGCGCCCCGTGCGCGACCTCACGCGCGCTTCCGCCGGGCGCCGCGAGGACGCCGGCGCGCGAGGAGCGGGCGCGCCGCCCGCACCAGCCACTTCGCAAATCGCGCTGCGGCGCGGCGCATGAGATGTCGCGGCGGGTCCTTTCCCGCACCGCGCGAGATCAGGCGATCGGCCGTACGCAGCAGGCGCCGGCTCCGTGCGAGATCGAGCGCTTCGATCGCGTCATCGAAGGCGAGCCAGCGGATCCTCCGCTTGTCGAGCGGTTTCGCCTGGCCGGCGTGGGCCATGAGGAAGTACGCGATCGAGATCGATTTCCCTTCCTGCTTCTGTTCGACGCGCCGCAGGCGCCGGATCGGCCGTGCGCGCACGCCCGCCTCTTCGGCGACTTCCCGCAATGCGGTGTCGGCGGCGGTCTCTCCGTCCTCGACGTGCCCCTTCGGAAAGACCCACCGGCCGCGCCTTCCGCCGGCTTCGATGAGGAGGTAGCGGGGCCCTTTGCCGGTCGTCTTGAAGACGACCGCCCCTCCGTGGGTCGGGCGGCTCAAGCCGGCGGCTCCTCGACCGCGCGCTGTGCGTCGTTCCACAAAGGATCGAGCTTGTCCGCGAGCGCGAACGCCCTGCGCAAGGTCACGCGGCGCTGACGTATCACCTTCACGGACAGGCCCTCCCACGCGCGCCGCTCGGGCTTGGACGCCCCGGCCATGGAGGTCTCGAGCATCACCGCCATCGAATCCGCGTCGTGGAGGTCGCCGAGCACGTCGTGGAATCGCGATGCGCTCCGGTAGAGCCGCCCGACCTCCTTGCCGAGCATGCGCGAGAAGGGCTCGATCGCGTAGCGCAGGCGCTTGTTCCCGATGCGCACGCGGTGCAGGGACTCTGGCGTGGCCTCCCGGCGCGCGGCCGTCCAGCGCGCGCGCACGCCGAGCAGGCGCTCGAGCACCCGCTCGCGCGCGAACTCGTAGGTGAGCCGGCCGGGTGCCGCCTCCTGCTCGATAGCCTCGATGCGCGCGGCGAGCTGCGCGTGAACACCCTCGAGCTGCAGGCGCTCGAGCATCGCCGTGAGCGCATCGTTCGCGACCAGCCGCTCCGACTCCAGGCGCGCCATCAGATCGGCCACGCTGCCAGGCGGCTCCGCGAGGCCGCCAGTCAGCTTCCGCAACTGGGCGAGGGCCACGTCGCGATCGCGCACCTCCCCGAGGGCGTCGTTCAGGTCCTCGATCCACTCTTGATGCCTGCGGAAGGTCTTCTTCCGCAACACCGGCCGGAAGAGCCGAAAGGCCTCGCGGAAGCGCTTCACCGCGACGCGCAGGTCGTGGATTCCTTTCTTAGAGCCGCCGCTGCGCGCCTCGGGCAGCTTCTCCAGGAGATCCAGCAGGACCGCCCGCAGGACTTTCGACGACGCGCGCGCGACCGGCATGCGGCGCGAGAGCCCGGCGATCCGGATCGGTTTGGCCATGCACGAAAGAATGCTTCATGGGCAGGCGCGGTCTCCCTCATCGCGCCCGTCGTGATGGGGGCATCGCGGCGCCCGATTTCCGGGCGGGCCGGGAGACTATTGCGGAACGACGCCGTCGCGGCCGACGTTGATGCGGCTCGCTTCCAGCGTGCCATCCGGCTTTTTGGTCGCCGCGATCACGGTGAAGCGCGCGCCGGCCTTGAGGTCGGCCTGGCTGCCGATCTCGTAGCGGAGGATCGGCGCGTTCGACGGAATGACGATCTTTTTCTCGCCGCCCTTGTATTTGACCGTCATGGTCGAGCCATCGACGCCCGCGACCGTCATGCCCGCGGCCGAGCCGTTGGTCATGGTGCTGTTCGGCACGGGATCATAGGGACGATGACCCTCGCCGGTGCCGCGCATCTGTTCGGGGAAGATGTGCACTTCCAGCGCCTTCTGGCTGCCGTCGGCTTGCGGCATGGCCGCGCTGCCGAGGAAGGTGCCTTCCTTGATGTCCGCCATCGAGGCTTTCACCACGGCGACGATCATCGCGTTGTCGGTGAGCGTGAGCTTGTGCTCGGCGCCGTCGCTGGATTTCAGCGTAAGCACCTTGCCGTCGGCCTTTTCAATCGTCCCGCGCACGCGCAGGGTCTGCGCGGTGGCCGTTGCACACGATGCGGCGACAATCGCGCCAACGAGCGCCAATCGAATCGTTCTGGTCATGTTGTTCCTCCGGGATGTGGACGCACGCCATCACAGGGCGTGCGGCACGCACATTGTAAGACAGGACGGGCTGATTTTCCCGCGCGATAGGTGTAGCCTTCCCCGGAATTCGTTTCGCTACCGAAAGCTGGAGGGTCTATGAAGATGCAACGGACGATGAGTGTCGCGGCTGCGCTGCTGTTGGCCGCCTGCGTACCCTTGGTGCCCGGGGAGGTCCGGATCGATGGACCCGTCCCGGGCGTCGTGATCAGCGCGGCCGATCCGTACTACTACTCGCCCACGTACTGCGGCGGGTGCTGGTACGGCCAATGGGGCGGTCGCACCGGTTACCACCGGGGCGGCGGGCGGCCCTGGGAGCGCCCGCACAGCGAGGCGGACCATCACGGACTAGACCGCGGGCGCGACATTCAGCACGAAGGGCACCGCTGAGACTGTTCACCCAGGATCTCTCATGTATCACTCGATCTCCCGCCGCCGTGTCATCGCCGGCATGGCCGCCTTCGGTCTCTGCGGGCTCGCGCCGAGGCTCCCGGCGGCGGAATCCGACGCTTCGAAGTCGCCCGGTCCGCTGGCGGATCGGCTCGCCGCCTATGCCGATGGGCTGCGCTATGACGATCTCGACGCGGCGACCCTCGAACGGGTCAAATCGCATTTCATCGACACGATAGGCTGCGGAATCGCCGCGTTCGACGAGCGGCCGGTGCGCATCTGCCGCGATGTCGCGCTGGCGGTTGCGACCGGAACCGCGACCGTGATCGGCACGCAGCGGCGCACCACGCCCGATCTCGCCACCTTCGCCAACGGCGCCGCCTTCCGCTACTACGACTTGAACGATTCCTACGTCGGCGGCCTCGCGGGACATCCGAGCGATCACATCGCCGCCTGCCTCGCAGTCGCCGATAGCGAGCGCTCGAGCGCCGCGGAGCTCATCACCGCGATCGTGCTCGCCTACGAGATCAACTGCCGCCTGATCGATGCCTTCGACGTCACTTCCCGCGGCTGGGACGCGCCGGTGTTCAGCCTGCCCGCCGTGGCGCTCGCCGCCGGCAAGCTGATGAAGCTGTCGCGCGCGCAGCTCGCGCAGGCCGTCAGTCTCGCCATCAACGACCACATCCCGATGGCGCAGACCCGGGTCCAGGCGCTGTCCGATTGGAAGGGACTCGCCGACGCCGAAGCCGGGCGCAACGCCGTGTTCGCGGCGCTGCTCGCGCGCGCCGGCCTGACCGGCCCCGCGCCCATCTTCGAGGGGAATTCGGGTTTCTTCAAACAGGTTTCCGGACCGGCCGACGTGGACGTCGGAGCCTTCGGCCGCCGCGGGATTCCATTTCGCATCCATCAGTGCGGGATAAAGGCTTACCCGGCCGTGGTCTACTCGCAGACCGCGGTCGTGGCCGGCATCGAGGTCGCGAAGAAGCTGGGCTCCCTCGATCGCATCACGGCGATCGAAATCGCGACGACCAAGCGCGGCTACCAGCGCGCCGGGAGCGAGCCGGAGAAGTGGACGCCGGACACGCGCGAAACCGCAGATCACAGCCTGCCCTATATCACCGCGCGCGCCATGTTCGACGGCGACATAACCAACGACAGCTACGCGCCCGAGAAGCTCCGCGAGCCGCGCATCCTCGCTTTCATGCGCAGGATCACAGTGAAAGAAGATCCGGTCCTCACGGCGCGCAGCGGAGCGATGGTTCCGACGCGCGTGACCGCGATCCTCGCCGACGGGCAGCGCATATCGAGCGAGGTCGACGACGTGCCGGGTTTCCCGGGGCGGCCGATGAGCCGGGCCGAAGTCGAAAGGAAGTTCCGCGGCAACGTGGGCGGGCGCTGGCCGAAGGAGCGGACGGACGCCGTTCTTCAGGATTTGTGGGCGCTCGATCGCACGCAGGACATTGGCGCCCTGCTCGGCGGGCTCTCGGTGCACTCATAGTCCTCGAGATCTCAGTCGCCCGACGTCCGGGAGAGATCACCTGGAAACCGGGGGATCACCCAGCGGCACGAAACCCGCGCTTCCGGAGAATGTGGACCACTGAATCGCCGTCGCCGGCACCTGCCCGACGCTAGGCTGGCTCCAGTCGCATACGCCGGACGGGAAGATCGCGTTCAGGTGCGCCAGATTGGCCGGGTCGGAAAACGCTCCGGCGGGATAGTCGGCCGGATCGACCGGTTTGAGCTGGCACTTCATCACGTCCTGGACCAGCGGCTCGCCGGTCTCCAGCCTGAGCGTGCTGAAGCGCGGGTAGATCGTGTTGCAGGCGTCCGCCGGGTCGGACGACGCGGGTTCGAAGATGGGATTGCCGCGTTTGTCCGCGCAGGCATCGCTTGCCTGCGCCGGCTTGTTGCGGACCACCTTGTCGGTGGAGGGCGGCGCGGGGTCGGCCGCGATGTTGTCGAGCCAGGCGTTGATCAGGTCGAGCGAAGCCGAGGCGACGTCGAAGCCCGCCACCGCGGCCTCGTCGCTCGATGTCCAGATGATCTGGTTGTCCGCGCGTCCGTTCGCGCGCTGCAGCCGGGCGCGGATGATCAGGTCCTGCATGGTGTCGTGGATGTCGCCGGTGTTGCTGGCATTTTCGCGCTGCGTGATGATCGGGACATTCGCCAGCCCCGGCCCGTTGAAGCCGTTGACGAGGCCGCCTTCGTAGGCCAGGCGCAGCGCGTCCGGATCGGCGACGTGACGGGCAGCCTGCGCATAGCCGTCGCCGTCGAAGCCCCCCACCTGCGCATTGAAATCGAGGAAGTCGGCGACCGTGATCTCGCCGCGCTTCAGCGCGCCCAGACCGTATTGCACGCCGACGTTGTCGATCGGCCGCCGCGCGTAGCCCTTCGCGTTCGTGCCGAGCAGGTTGGCGTTGGTCTGGAAAACGTCGCAGCGAATGCTGCCGGTCCGGGTGGCGATGTTGTAGACGTTCGCCATGTTCGCCGGCTCGGTGACACCGCAGCCGCCCTCGCCGAAAACGCCGGCTGCCGTGGCGTCCGCTCTCACGAGGGCGCTGGCGAACGACATGTCCCAGGAGTTGCAGGTGCCG
>Ga0193726_1000370_pt1 | contig 51378 bp, 34 predicted proteins | sample H2c1metaG_FD_144928 | JGI IMG/M metagenome (GOLD analysis project Ga0193726, IMG submission 144928) | Soil microbial communities from a riparian zone of the East river system, Colorado, United States - H2c1 | ecosystem: Environmental > Terrestrial > Soil > Riparian zone | place: USA: East River... | reverse complement strand
AGAAGTCCGAAAACTCCAGCCAAGACATTTGGAACATAGAAAAACAAGCCTACCCACAAATTAAACGCAGGCGTTCCCGGTCGTAGATGGCCCAGATCGGCGAGCGCGGGACGTACGATCAGCGCCATCATCAGCGTCTCGTAGAGATCAAAGGCGAAGCCCAGGCAGGCTACGGCGCACACGAGCCACTCGACGGGCGTCAACTTGGCCGGGATCACATCAAGTTCGCCGCCATGCAAGAAGGCGGTTCGGACGGGCAGCTTGTTTGTCGAATCGCTCAAATGGAGTCACCCTCCGCTATTTCCGGGTCCAACGAAGTTAAAGTAGCGCCATTTAAGACCCGGCGGAGTTATGATACAAGCTCTAAAAGCTTAACAATTATTGATAGAAACTCACTAATGGACTTTACCTCACGACAGCTTCGCGCTTTTCTGCTGGTGGCCCAGCATCGCAGTTTTTCACGGGCTGCAGAAGCGCTCTTCATCACCCCGTCCGGATTGAGTGTCCTGGTCCGGGAACTGGAAACTCAGCTGGGATTCAGGCTTTTCGAGCGGACCACGCGGCACGTCACGCCAACGCCATACGGCGCCGAACTGATCGCTGTTGTGCAGAGGAATTTGGCAGAACTCGATGCCGCCACGTCGCGGATCGGGCAATCCGCCAGCCAAGCCGATCAATCATTAGTATTGGGCGCTCCGCCCTTGATCTCTGCCAACTTCATGGTGCCGGCCATCAAGGAATTCCGAGCGCACCGTCCAAGCCTGCAGATTCAACTGTATGACGAAAAGGTGGCGACGATTCTGCAGTTGGTGCAGTCCGGCAAGCTCGACATGGGGCTGGGCACGTTTGGATCGGCGACCGGCGTCCGGCGCACACCGTTTCTTCGTTCTCCGCTGGTCGTGATTCGCCCGGACAAAGACCCCGCCTTTCGCAGGGCCACCACGACCTGGTCGGCCCTCAGAAACGAGAAACTGATCAGCCTACAGAGGACCGGTCACATCCAACAGGTTGTGTCGAAACATCTCGCGCAGGCAGGTATCAAAAGCCCCGCGAATACCTCCATCAACTTGCTCGATACCCAGATCGCGATGGTCGAAGCCGATGAAGGCGTAGCCATTATTCCTTCCTTTGGCCTGGCAGCATGCCGGAATCGGCGGGTGTTCATGAGCCGTCTGGTCAACCCGGTAGTCACCATAGGACTGTACCTGATCAGCAATCGGGCGAAAAAGCTCCCGCCTGGCGCCGACGAGTTTGCCGAATTCCTGAAGAGCTTTGTCGGCAGATGGATGGGTCCTGTAGAGGCAGTCTGAATGGGGCAGCGAAGGTGGACCTAGCGATCCCGCTTGGGAGAAGCGCGCGCGATTCTCCCGGCGGCATGCCCCCTGTTTCGTTGTGCTCAGGGCCCGGATGGGTGCTCGAGCCGCACCGTTCAGACGGCAACCGCGGTAAACTAGGCGCCGAATCAATATGCATCAGATTCTGATCTACTCCGATTCGTTGACCTGGGGCATCGTTCCGGGTACTCGCGCCAGGTTGCCTTTTGACCAACGCTGGCCAGGCGTGCTCGAGAACACGTTCAATGCTTCCGGGCCGAGGATACGAGTCATTGAAGATTGCTTGAATGGTCGACGCACGGTCTGGGACGATCCATTCAAGCGAGGCCGGAAGGGGCTCGAGGGCCTCGCGCAACGCATGGAGATCAATTCGCCATTGTCGCTGGTCCTGCTTATGTTGGGAACGAACGACTTTCAATTCTGCCATCCTCACAATGACGCTTGGTCGGCGGCTCAAGGTATCGTTACGCTTATCAACGAAATCCGAATGGCGCCCATCGAGCCAGGAATGCCGGTTCCACCCGTTCTCCTGATTTGCCCACCGCGGATCCGCTCCGCGCAGGGAAGTATTGCGCCGAAATTCCGTGGCGCCGAGCAGCGATGCGCCGGTCTGGCGGAAGCCTATAGGCAGGTCGCCAGCGATCTTGGTTGTCACTTCTTTGACACAGAAACCGTCGCAACCAGCAGCAGGGTGGATGGCGTGCATCTCGATCGCGATCAGCACGCAAAACTTGGCAATGCGCTAGCCGAAGTCGTGCGACGAATTCTCCTCCCTGCGACCAACTGCGGTTGAGCTGCGGGCGCTCGGTCACACCGGGAGCTGGGGATTTTGTCCGTATCCCAATGGCCACTGGCTGCGTAGTGATAGATATGAACCATTCACGCGACACCGGAGCCCGTGGTCCGTTCGATGCGCGCTATTTGGCGTTCCTTGAAACCATCACTCAACTCCGGCCCCGACTGCACCGGTACTGTGCGCGCATGACCGGATCGGTGATGGACGGCGAGGATGTTGTTCAAGATGCGTTATTCGAGGCATATCGGAAGCTGGACCAGTATGACGACAGCCGTCCTCTTGCTCCGTGGCTGTTCCGGATTGCCCACAATCGATGCATTGACTTCCTGCGGAGGCGTGGTGCCCGGGTTGCGGCTGAAACTACTGCCATGAGTCCGGATTCTGTAATGCCTGCTAGTCCTGCAGTCCTTGGTGTTGGTCGAGCCGTTGAACAGCTGGTGATGAGTCTCCCTCCTAAGGAACGCGCCTGTGTGTTGCTCAAGGATGTTTTTGATTACACGCTTGAAGAAATCGCCGAACTCGTCAGCTCCACCGTTGGCGCCGTCAAGGCCGCGCTCAACCGGGGCCGATCGAAATTGACGGCCGCGCCTGAACCCGTGACATCACGCCGCGCCGTGAGCCCGGAGTTGTCACGGCTTTTGCATCTCTACGTCGACCGGTTTAACAAGCGGGATTGGGAAGGGCTCCGCGAACTTATTCGCGCGGATGCTCGACTCCGCGTCGCCGATCGCTTTACCGGTCCCGTCGACGAAGCGCCGTACTTCAAGAATTACGAACGCCAGACAGTGCCGTGGCGACTGGCGGTGGCAGAAGTGGACGGCGAGTTGGCGATCGTCGCACTGCACCGGCATCGTGACGAGTGGAGGCCCGCTTCTGTCGCTCGCCTCGAAGTGATCGATCAGCACATCGCGCATATTGTGGACTACTGGCACTGCCCCTGGGTTCTTCCGGCGGCGAACTCGGTCGTCGTCACCGACCCTTTCTAAGAACTGCCGTTGGCCGCGTATCTTGTAGCGCTCCTCTGTCGTAATAAGAGTGGAAGGCAATTCAATTCTAGGAGCAAGAAAATGCACACGAAAGACGCTATTAAGTTTGCGCTCGCCGTTTCAAATGGAGCGGTGCTGAGTGAAATCGACAAGATGAGCGGCGCCGCAACGACGTTTCCGACGCCGAATGGTGGGTGCCACCCGTTGTGGGTGCTGGGTCATCTCACACTGGTTGAGGGCCTGATTCCGGCGACACTTTTCGGAGACAAGAATCCCGCGGCAGAATGGCAGCAGTTTTTCGGTGAAGGATCAGAACCTGTCGCCGATGCCAAAGGGTATCCACCGTTCGCCGAAGTTCGCGAGAAGTATCTCGAGTTGCGCGAGCAGAACCTGAAGATTCTGGAGTCGCTGAGCGAGGCGGACCTCGACAAGCCGACGAAAGCGCCACCCAAAGGCCGGGAACGGGAGTTCGCCACGTACGGACAGAGCTTCCTCGTGCTGGCCCTGCACCAGGCGATGCATCGCGGCAACGTGACGGATGCGCGGCGTGCCGAAGGGCGTGCGCTTCGGACACAGGCCGCCATCTGAAGCGCGGCGAAATCTGGTGCCGCTGTCCGGGCTCGGAAGATTGGACCGAGCGGCACCCGCTTCGCAAGTCCTTGTTTGCCTTCAGCTGGGCTCAGATGGTAGAAAGGCAAGAACTCGATGAAGAGGACAGACCCCTCTGAGAGGTTCCCTGGAAACGGAAGCTGAGATTCAGTCGGCCTTAGTAGACGGATCCGGAGGCCGAGCGGCAATTGTGTCAGATGGCAGAGAAGAGCACCGGTATCGCCGCCGTTTTCGTTCTCGGGTTTCCGTTGTCGGGGCGCCCTTTCTATACAGCTCCACGAGGGACCGTGGGGGCAGCAAATAGTTTCGATTTGCTGTTTCAGGGAATGGAAATTACGACCGGTGGCCAAAGACTGCATCGTCGCGAAGATCTTGAACAAGCCCTGCGCGGACGTGGAATTGATCCCGCGAATTTCGAGAATCATCTAAGAATGTTCGATCTCGGAATGCCTCCTCACGGCGGCTTGGCCATCGGACTGGAACGGTTGACTGCCCAGATCCTGAACCTGCCGAACATACGGCAGGCTACGCTCTATCCGCGCGACAGGACCAAATTGACGCCTTGAAAATCGCCTCTTGCCTGTACAAACCTGCGTAACTGTAAGGTTTACAAGGAGAAATCCCGTGGTCCCGTTGCCCAACTCCAGTAACAATTTGACAATCAATTTCGCTGCATGATACGTACCGTGACGTACTCCGTCGCCACCGGCTGGCGCCTGGCATGCGGAGGAGGCACTCTCTGCAATTGAAATCTATGCCGACGAGCAGGGATGCGACGTTTTTCAGTTCGCATTCGACAAACGCGTCTATCTGGCTTATTTTGTAGACCCTGGCTTCACGCGCCGCATGTGGTTCGTATCACGCTCAAGACGAAGAATGTCAATTTCGACGCAGCACTTCACGAAGGTAGTACCAAGGCAGCACGACGATTGAGGAGGCTCGATGTCTGAAATTGATGTCCCCTTGTTGCGTTCGCGTTTCGGGCAGTCCCAGCGAACCGATAATTGGTGGGTGCAACCACTCCTGGTCTTTCTGGGGTTCGCCGCGTTCATCGTTTATTCCACATGGGCTGCGCTGCAGGGGCAGCACTTCCGGTTCGGACCCTACCTTTCCCCATTTTACTCGCCAGAACTGGTGGGACCTTCCGGAGAAGCCTGGTTTGGGGCGAGTCCGCGTTGGCTACCAAGCTGGGTTACGGCGGCAATGCTCATTCTCTGGGCACCGGGAGGCTTTCGCTTCACGTGCTACTACTATCGTGGCGCGTACTACAAGGCATTTTGGGCCGATCCCCCTTCGTGCGCCGTAGGTGAACCGCGAAAGAAGTATCTCGGTGAGCGCTCATTTCCCTTGATCATCCAAAATATTCACCGCTATTTTCTTTATCTGGCCTTGGTGTTTTTGATTCTGCTGGCCCTCGATGTATGGCATGCATTCTGGTTTAACGGCAAGTTCGGCATGGGAGTGGGAACGCTGGTACTGCTCGCGAACTTGACGCTGCTCAGCTGTTACACATTCGGGTGCCACTCTCTGCGACATCTTGTAGGTGGTTTCCGCGATCGGTTGTCCGGCGCGCCGGCGCGCAAACAAGCCTATGACTGCGTGAGCTGTCTCAATCGGCGCCATATGCTTTTTGCCTGGTGCAGTCTTTTCATGGTGGGTTTTAGTGACCTATACGTTCGGCTGTGCTCGATGGGCGTGTGGGCGGACTGGAGGATTTTCTAGTGGCCGAGTACATCACACACGAGCACGACGTTCTCATCATTGGTGCGGGAGGAGCCGGACTGCGCGCCGCTGTGGAGGCTTCGGCGGCCGGAGCGAAAGTTGCCGTCATTTCGAAATCGCTTTTGGGCAAAGCGCACACCGTGATGGCCGAAGGAGGAATCGCGGCTGCCATGGGAAATGTGGACGAGAGGGATGGCTGGTCGGTTCACTTTGCGGACACCATGCGTGGCGGCCAATATCTGAACAACTGGCGGATGGCCGAGTTGCATGCGAAAGAAGCGCCTGCCTGTGTGCGTGAGTTGGAAGCGTGGGGCGCTCTTTTCGATCGAACGAGCGACGGCCGGATTCTGCAGAGAAATTTTGGCGGGCATCGCTACCCGCGCCTGGCGCACGTTGGGGACCGCACCGGCCTGGAGATGATCAGGACCCTGCAGGATCACGGAATACATCTTGGGCTGGATGCTTTCATGGAACACACCGTCGTGACGCTGCTGACGGAGGGTGGTCGCATTGCTGGCGCGTTTGGTTACGATCGCGAGCGTGGCCGATTTCACCTTTTCCGCGCCAAAGCTGTGGTTCTCGCCACGGGAGGAATCGGGAGAGCTTTCAAAATCACGAGTAACAGCTGGGAATATACCGGAGATGGCCACTCACTGGCGTACCACGCCGGCGCGGCTCTGATGGATATGGAATTCGTGCAGTTTCATCCCACGGGCATGATTTGGCCACCCAGTGTGCGCGGCATCCTGGTAACGGAAGGAGTACGCGGTGAGGGCGGAGTCCTTCGCAATAAAAACGGCGAAAGATTCATGTTCCAGGACATTCCGCCACTCTATGTAAACCAGACGGCCGATTCAGAAGAGGAAGGCTGGCGGTATACGCAGGGCGACAAGAATGCCAGACGTCCGCCCGAACTGCTGACGCGCGATCACGTAGCTCGCTGTATCCGACGCGAAGTGAAAGAAGGACGCGGAAGCCCGCATGGCGGCGTATTTCTGGACATCGCCTGGATTAAGGAACGGATTCCACATGGGGCGGAATACATAAAGAAGAAACTTCCGAGTATGTACCACCAGTTCAAACAGCTCGCAGACATCGACATCACAGAAGTGCCGATGGAGGTGGGGCCTACGACGCATTACATGATGGGCGGAGTGCGTGTTGATCCGGATTCCCAAATGTCGGACGTTCCTGGTCTGTTTGCAGCCGGGGAATGCGCCGCCGGCTTGCATGGAGCCAACCGGCTGGGAGGGAACTCTCTTTCCGACCTGCTGGTTTTTGGCAAGCGCGCCGGAGAATACGCCGCTCGCTTTGCGAAAGAGAATTCTCTGGAAACCGTGAATCCCGCACAGCTCGAGTCCGCGGAAAAGTGGGCACTCGAGCCTTTCGCGCGGGAGAATTCTGAAAACCCATATTCTGTACAGCACACCCTGCAGGCCATGATGCAGGATCTGGTGGGAATTGTGCGTCAAGAAGACGAGATGTTGCAGGCCCTCGATCGCCTACGGGAATTGACGGCGGCGAGTGAACGGGTCAGCGTGAGCGGACACCGTGAATATAATACGGGCTGGCACACCGCACTCGATCTACAAAACCTCCTAACCGTTTCCGAAATTGTCACGCTGGCTGCGCTTGAACGGCGAGAAAGCCGGGGAGCCCATTTCCGCGACGATTTTCCGAACAAAAGCGATGAGTACAGCAAGTTTAATATTGTGGTGCGAAAAGGCGGCGATGGGCAGCCTCAGCTGAAGCGAGAGCCCATACCGGCGATGCGGGAAGATCTGAAACAGGTCATCGAGGAGATGAAGTAATGGCGACGGCAACGTTTCGAATCTGGCGGGGAGAAAAAGGCCAAGGTGGATTCCAGGACTACCCGACGGATGTCTCCGAAGGCATGGTGGTCCTCGACGCCGTACATCAAATTCAGGCCGAGCACGCCGGCGATCTGGCCGTTCGCTGGAACTGCAAAGCGGGCAAATGCGGTTCCTGCTCCGCGGAAATAAATGGAATGCCGAAATTGATGTGCATGACGCGGCTGAATACCCTTCCGCTCGATGCGCCGGTCACCATTGAACCCATGAAAGCTTTCCCGCACTCCAGGGATCTGGTTACCGATGTTTCCTGGAACTACAAGGTGAAACAACGCATCCCGAAATTCAAGCCGCGGCGTCCCGATGCCTCCGATGGCACCTGGCGGATGGCGCAGGAAGATGTAGACCGGGTCCAGGAATTTCGAAAATGCATTGAATGCTATCTCTGCCAGGACGTCTGCCACGTGCTGCGCGATCACCACATGCATGAGGAATTCATCGGGCCGCGGTTTCTTGTTTACGCTGCCGCGCTCGAGATGCATCCGCTTGATGAGGCGGATCGTATCCCCGAACTGCGGACGAAATTTGGTATCGGCTTGTGCAATATCACCAAATGTTGCACGAAGGTGTGTCCGGAGGGAATCACGATTACCGACAACGCCATCATTCCGCTCAAGGAGCGCGTAGTCGATCGCTTCTTCGATCCGGTGACCAGACTGTTTCGGATGTTCAGTAGCTGAGAAGGGTAGGAGGAGTTATGCAATTCAAGCTGAAGTCCATTGCCGAACAGAGTATTCCCGAAGCGCTAGCGAAAGTAGAGCGTTACCGGTTTTTGAATGAACCGACCCTGGCTGAAAGTATCTGTCTCGACATTTTGGCGATCACCCCCAACCATCAACAGGCGCTTATTTCTCTGCTCCTCGCGCGCACCGATCAATTCGAATCCAATGTGAACGCAAGCGCAGCGCAAGACGTGCTTCCGCAAATTACCGGTGAATACGAGCGCGCCTATTATGCCGGCATCGTTTGGGAACGCATGGGGCATGCTCATATTCATCACGGCGCTCCGGGAGGAGCGTCCGCCGCTTACCATGCCCTGCGTGCGGCGATGAGCCTCTATGAGGAAGCGGCCCATTTTAGTCCGCCGGGAAACGAGGACGCAATTCTGCGATGGAACACCTGCGCCCGCGTGATCATGAAGAATGCGGAAGGCGATCCCCTGGAAGACGAGCAACCGAGAGACGCACTGGTCCGGGACGAAGCCGATTCAAGAATTGCAGACGCGTAGATTGAAAAATATGGGTTCGTGGGAGTAGAAAAAAACCGAGGAAGTTGGTTTGTCTGGCCTCGCCTACGAACAGACCTTAGATCAGGCATGCCGTGTGAACTGTCCCTTGCACGAAAAAGTTCTGCGCGAGACCTGCACCCGTTACTCCGTTCTTTCTTCACGGCCGGCGCCCGCTCCCGATCCTGCCGCATCAGAATCGAGCATAGGCCTATTCGTTCGCCGTGCCACAATACATCGAATATGCGTTTATTTATAATATTTAACTCGTATAAGAGTTATTTTTACTGTTTTTGAAAAACTGTATATGCTATATATCATGGCAAAATACAGCGTAAACGATGTAATCGTCCAGCTCCGCGAGGCCAGAGAGAGCCAAGGACTATCCCAGGTAGAACTGGGCAAACGCCTCGGTGTTGCCCAGTCTCAGATTACCCGCATCGAACGCGGTACGAGCGACATCCGGCTATCTACTCTTGTGGAAACGGCACATGCCCTCGGTTTGGAACCCATGCTCATCCCCAAATCCCTTCTCCCCGCCGTTGGCCATCTCCTCACGAAGCAAAAGAGCGGAATCGAGCCCACTCTGAGTACACCGCCCCGGCGGCTCCTCGGAAGTGAACCGGAGGATGGCGATGCCGAAGTCGGATAAAAACAGTCCCACCGTTCTCGAAATCTGGCTTAACCAGACTCGTGTGGGCACACTTACGAATCTGCCCTACGACCAGAACCTGTTCGTTTTCGACGACGACTACGTTCGAGCCAGTGATCGGCCGGTATTGAGCCTCAGCTTCTACGATGAAAATCGCAACCTCATCGTCGAACCGGAACAGGTGCAAACCAAGATTCCACTTTTTTTCTCCAATCTTTTGCCCGAAGGTCGTCTCCGGGAATATCTGGCCGCGACCGCCGGAATCAAACAGGTCCGTGAATACTTTCTTCTCTGGCTGCTCGGCGCCGACTTGCCCGGCGCAGTCCTTGCTCAGGATGCAGAAGGTGCGCCCTTGCCTCCGGAAGATTCCGGTGCCGGAGAAAAGATAAGGCGACGGCAGGAACGCATTCTGCGCTTCTCGCTCGCCGGAGTTCAGCTGAAGTTCTCTGCGATCGGCAGCCCCGGCAAGCAACTCACCATACCTGCAGAGGGCCGCGGCGGAGTTTGGATCATCAAGCTGCCTTCGCCTCGATTCGCCCTAGTTCCCGAAAATGAATACTCCATGATGAAACTTGCCGCCGCCGTCGGTATCGATGTCGCCGAGGCCGGACTCATTTCCACGAATCAAATCGAGGGTCTGCCCGAAGAATTTGCCGAAGAAAAAGCCAATTCGCTGTACGTGCGAAGGTTCGACCGCACACCGGAAGGTGGGAAGATTCATATCGAAGACTTCAACCAGATCTACCACCAGTTTCCGCACGATAAATACAAACACTACAGCTACACGAATATGGCGCGCGACATCTCCAACTTTCTCGGAACCGATGCCGTGTCGGAATTTATCCGCCGCCTCGTCTTTAACGCAGCCATCGGCAACGCCGACATGCATTTGAAGAACTGGTCTGTCATTTACCCGGATACTCGGACACCGCATCTCGCGCCAGGCTACGACTTCGTTTCTACGATCGCCTACATCAAAGACCGCGAAATGGGCTTGTCGATCGCCAAAGAAAAAGACACAAGAGAATTGGATCAGACGCTCCTTGAAAAATTTGCCGTCAAAGCAGGCCTCCCAAAACACATGGTCGTCGAAACGGCCTCTGAAACCGCTGAAAAAACTGTGCGCTTGTGGACGGAGATGGCTCACGACCTCCCGTTGGACGATCACGCGAGAGAACAAATTGATGAACAATTGAATCAGGTTCCATTCATGAGACAGTTCCTACGCTCGGCGGCGGCCAGAGGCCCCGAGACACCTACCCCACAAACAGGAAAAAAAACGAGAGGTTGAGACCTTCACCGGCAACTGCGTTGGGGCCGCTATCAATGCACTTCGCATGACGATTTCTCAAGGCTCGGAACGATTCAAACTACCGGACCGTTCCAAAGACAGTAGCCGGAGCATCCTCCCAAATCGTCCGATTAGGATGCCTCTCGCAGCAAGTACGAAGATTTTCGTTGACACTACGAAGGTGTTCGTAGCATAGTGCGGGTCATGAGCAACGCCTCTACACAAAAGCCCACAACGTCTGAGCTGCAAATTCTGCAGGTGCTCTGGGAACGAGGTCCATCTACGGTTCGCGAGGTTCACGATGCGCTCCAGGAAGAAAGAACGCTCGGCTACACCACCGTGCTGAAACTCATGCAGATCATGACGGTAAAGGGCCTTGTCCGCCGCAATGAGGAGCAGCGAGCCCACGTCTACGAGGCCGAGCAACCGGCCGAAAAAACCAAACGGCAAATTGCCGCCGACATGCTGCACAGGGTTTTCGATGGCTCGGCGCGGGAATTGATGTTGCACGCTTTGGCGGGCCAACGCAGTTCAAAGAGCGAAATTGAGGAACTTCGGCACCTCCTGGACGAACACGAAAGGAAATTTCGATGATCGGCTTCCCGCACTTGCTGGCTCCAGATTTCTTGCACACTCTCGGACTCTCGCTGCTGCACTTCCTTTGGCAAGGTGCGGCACTGGCAGCGCTGTCAGCAGCGGCTCTCGCGGTGCTACGTAACGCATCCACTCGCTATGTAGTTGCCGTGATCACCCTGGTGGTGATGATCGCGGCGCCGATCGTTACATTCTTGGCCATTCGACCTTCGGAATCCCTTTCCGCGCCCATAACACAGGTTGTAATACCGGCCGTTAGTCCAGTGGTCAAAGCAGCGCCTCAGCCCGCTGCGGCCACTTCTGACACAAGTCCGCTACCCGCGGGCGTCTTAAACTGGCTCGTGGGCGTCTGGTTTGCGGGAGTTATCCTTTTCAGTCTTCGCACGGCGGGAGGGTTTTTTCTCATAACGCGCTTGCGGCAGAGGGATGTGAATCCTCTTGGAACAGGCGTGCTCGGGATTTGCCGTGAGATGCAGGTCCGCTTGGGAATCACCGGGACAATTCGCTATTGCCAGTCGCTCCATCTCGATGCGCCTGCTGTTCTCGGCTGGTTTCGCCCTGTCGTGCTGCTGCCCGTGACCGCACTGACCGGGCTCACCGAGGTCCAGCTGCGAGCGGTGATTGCCCACGAGCTTGCGCACATTCGGCGGCTCGACGCGTTCTTCAATCTTTTGCAAGTTGCTGCCGAGACGGTACTTTTTTATCATCCTGCTGTCTGGTGGCTGAGCAAACGGATTCGCGCTGAGCGAGAAAATTGTTGCGACGATGTGGCCCTGGTGGTCTGCGCGGATCCCTCGGAGTACGCACGCGCTCTGGCGCAAATGGAAGAATGGCGTACCGCGCCGCATCTGGCGATGGCCGCCAATCGCGGACCGCTGGCTTCGCGTGTCGCGCGCCTTTTAGGCCTGCCGGAAAAGGGCAGCAGCCTCCGCAATGCTGGCATCGTTTTCGGCGCGTTGTGCCTGGCCATAGCGCTGACGGCCGGAAACGCTTTCTTCGGACTTGTGCGCTCCGCTTCGGCCCATTCTCTATCTTCGTGGCAAGACGTCGCGCCGGAAGACCAGACAACGGGGGGCGTGATTGTTATCCGCGCGCCGCGTCCTGATCCGCGCCCTGCCGCTTCCAGGCCTTCTCCGTCTCCTGCGCCAAACAGCAATTCCGGGGACCCGCAGGCCGCAAAACCGCAATCCTTTGTTGACGGTATGAAAGCCGAAGGATTCGACAATCTTTCCGCCGACGAACTGATCTCCCTAAAAGTGCAAGGCGTTACTCCGGAGTACATTCACGAAATCCGCGCAGAAGGATTGCAACCGTCCGTAGACGAACTTGTTGGATTGAAGGTGCAGGGCATCACGCCGGAGTATATCCGCAAAATGCGAGCCATGAACTTGAATGCTGATCTGGACCAGCTCATTGGCATGAAGGTGCAGGGCATCACGCCGGAATATATCGACAGTATGCGCAAACTCGGGTTTCAGCCGGATACCGACCAATTGATTGGCATGAAGGTGCAAGGAATTACCCCGGAATACGTCGAGGAAATGCGCAAGATTGGCTTCCAACCGGACGCCGACCAGATCATCGGCATGAAGGTCCAGGGCATCACGCCGCAGTATGTCCGCGAACTAAACGAATTAAATATTCATCCCGACGCAGACGCTGTAATCGGCATGAAGGTACAGGGAGTCGACGCCAGCTTTGTACAGAGCATCCGCGCTACCGGACTCAGTCCAGACGACGACTCGTTGATCGCATTCAAGGTACAGGGCGTGACCGCTGAATACATCAAAGCGCTGCAGGCGGCCGGTTTTAAGCCTGACGTCGATGACGTGGTCTCAGCAAAAGTCATGAACATAACGCCGCAGTTTATTGAACTGGCGCGCAGCCACGGTTTCAAGAATCTCGATTTGGACAAATTGATCGAGCTTAAGCACGCTGACGTTCTGGAGTAAACGCAATTTATCCCGAGGATTTGCCGGTGTTTACGGCGAAGCGGCCGACGTGTGTCCGAACGAAGTCAGACGTTGTTTGAATCACGCTGCCCGAGGTACAACATGGAGGATCCTGCCGATATGAATCGCCGAAATGCTTTGATTGCTTATGTTCTGGTTGGTTGCACGCTGCTGTTCGCGCTCATAGCCCGGGCGGCGGAATCCCGCACCGGAAGCTGGACTCTCACGCATAGCGATGAGGCCGGCAAGGTCTCTTTCGCGATCATGTACCACAGCAAACACAACAACTCGAATCACCAGGCAGACTGGCCGGCCACCGATTTCCGGGGAGTCGATTTCTCAAAAGCAGACAAACAGGACGTGAGATTTACCATCACGCGTGATGCCGGCCACTTCGAATGCGACGGATACTTGAGGAGCGGCGAAGGCGCGGGCATTTTTCACTTCACGGCAGAGCCGGGATATGTTGCGCAAATGACTGCTCTTGGATTCACTGGAATCGATGACGACAAACAGTTTTCCATGGCCATCATGGACGTTTCTCTGGCCTTTGCCAAGGAAATGAAATCGGAGAATATTCAAGGGCTCGACACTGACAAACTCATAGCGTTCCGAATTTTCAATGTCAACCGGGAGTTTGTGGAAGCAATGCGCAAGGCCGGACTGGCCGCAACCGACGCGGACAAGCTCGTGGCCTTTCGCATTCATGGGGTATCTCCGGAAATGGTTAGCTTCGTGCGGCAGGCGGGTTATCAACCCGACGAAGACACGCTGATTGCCATGCGCATCCACGGCGTCTCGCCCGAATACATGCAACAACTAAAATCGGAGGGCTACGATCACGTAGACCTGCAAAAACTAATCGCCTTTCGTATTCACGGCGTTTCGCCGGACTTTATCGGGAAGGTACAAACACTCGGATACAAACATCCCGAGCCTGACCAGCTCGTGACCATGCGCATTCACGGCGTCTCGCCCGAGTTTATCTCCAGCATGCAAGCGCGCGGGATAAAAGATCTCACGATCGACCGCCTGGTCAGCCTCCGTATTCACGGCATCGACTAGCCCCGGTCTTCTGAGTCGTTCGTTCCGACACCTCCAACTGCAGATTTTGGGGCCGCCCCCAGTTTAGAGCCTGCGGGCGGAGTGTCGACCAGGACAGGTCCGGGCCCGCAGGTGAACCGCCGCTTCGGCCCGCGAGACTCATCACCGATTCGACACAGACTTGTGGCGCCCAGGCGACTTGGAGATGTGACCATGGGTGTGTTTAAAATTGAGATTCAGGCGCCGAACTGCGCCAATAGATTCATTCCACGAGCCACCCGCAGCCCGCCGTGGACTGGATAGCCACAGACGTGACTGTGGCAAGGGAGCAAGGCTTGAACCTGCGGCGTTTTTCCACTTTTTACTTTCTGATTTTCCTGTTGCTCGCTTTGCCATCGAACATTTGTGCAGAACAGACCACGCCCCGGCCGGAATTGTCGCGGCCGGTGCGTTCCTGGGAATTTCTGTCCGCTGTCGGTCAGCAAGCCGGGCTTTTTGGAGACGAGTCGGGACGTTTGGAAGCCTGGATTTATCCTTTAAAGATCGTGCGCGATTTTCAGCTCCAGTTTCATGTGGGCGGTCACGTCTTGCCGGGGAGCGCTTTTGCCCGAACCGTGACGGTTCGCCCTGAGTCCACCACGATTCTTTATGTCGGTGACACCTTTACCGTTCGCGAAACGCTTTTTGTACCGATACACGAACAGGGCGCAATCATTTTGCTGGATGTGTCAACAACAGAACCTCTGGAGGTAGAGGCCACGTTCATCCGGGATTTTCAATTGGGGTGGCCGGGAGCTATCGGCGGGAGCTATCTGAATTGGAATCCCGCTCTGCACGCATTCACCTTCAGCGAAGATTTAGATCGTTTCTCGGCGCTGGTTGGCTCACCTGCGGCAACCGATGCCATTCTCGACTACCAGTCAAATTTTGTGCAAACCCGCGAGTCTTCCTTCCGATTGGGAGTCACCAGGAGCGGCAGGCAAACCAAGGCCATAATTCTGGCGGCATCTACGAGTGGGCGCACGGCAGCGGAGAACACCTATCGACATTTGTCGTCTGCATATCCGGAATTGCTGCAGGAAGCGTCGCAATACTACGCAGAATATCTAAAAAAGACGGTACAGGTTGAACTCCCGGATAACCTTTTGCAGCAGGCCTTCGACTGGTCGCGTATTGCTCTTTCTCAGGGCATTGTGACCGGTCAAAAGCTTGGGACCGGACTCATTGCAGGCTATCGCGGCTCGGGAGAAAGCCTGCGTCCGGGATTTGCATGGTTTTTTGGACGCGATGCGCTCTGGACGGCACTGGCGCTAAATGGCGAGAGGGATTTTGCGACCTCGCGACTGACCTTTGATTTTCTAATCAAATACCAGCGAGCGGACGGGAAGATCCCGCATGAAGTTTCGCAGAGCGCTGGTTTTGTTCCCTGGTTTAGGGATTATCCCTATGCCTTTGCTTCAGCGGATGCCACTCCTCTTCTGCTGATCGCAATTGATGACTATGTCTCGCAGAGTGGCGACGCGGGATATGCCCGCGAAAAGTGGGAGCAGATCTGGAAGGCGTACCAGTTTTTAGCTTCCACGTTTGACAGCAGTGGCTTTGCGCAAAATCGCGGCGTGGGTCATGGGTGGGTAGAGGGCGGACCGCTGCTTCCCGTCGATGCTGAATTCTATCAGAGCGCGCTCGGTGTCCAGGCCATGCGGGCGCTCGCGCATCTGGCACAGGCGGTGGGAAAACCGGATGTGGAAAAAGATTTGCTGGAACGCTTTGCACGCCAGAAATCGATGCTAAACCAAACTTTTTGGTCGCAGAGAAATAAGTATTTTGTTTTTGGGGTCAATGGCGGCAAGGACCAAGTCGATTTCCTGAGCACCCTGACCACGGTGCCGATGTGGTTCCAGTTGGTTGACGAAGACAAGGCTGAGAGTACGATCAACCAACTTGCGGGTCCGCAGTTCGAGTCCGATTGGGGAATGCGGCTCGTGTCCTCAAGCGATCCGAAATATGCGGCCTCCGGATACCACTTTGGGTCGGTCTGGCCGTTATTTACGGGGTGGGCTTCGGTTGGAGAATATCGCTATCACCGCGGCATAGCCGGATATTCGAATTTGCGGGCGAATGCGATGTTGGCCCTGGACGGTTCGCTAGGCCATGTGACCGAAGTTCTTTCCGGAGATACATACCAGGCTTTGCCATCGAGCTCACCACAGCAGATTTGGTCGTCGGCGATGGTCATTAGCCCGATTGTGCGTGGGATGCTGGGGTTCGCGGTTGATGCGCCAAAGAAGGAGATTTCACTTTCACCGCATATTCCTGCCGAGTGGAATAGTTTTGGGATTCGCAATGTGATCGTGAACAGGCAAGGCCTGGATTTTGCCTACAGTCGCGGCGCGCAAGAAATCTCTTTAACAATTAACGCCGGTCCGGAAAATTCCGGGTATTCCGTGGTGTTTGCCCCGGAAATTAGTTTGCGGGCGCATGTGCTTGCGGCCGAACTGGATGGGCGACCTGTGCAATTTCACGTCGCTGCGAATAACGAGGATCAGCATGTTTCTGTAAAGTTCGCTCTACAGAGCGGAAGAAACACGATACGCATCCGTTTCAAGGACGATTTTGGATTGGGCATCACCAATTCCATGCCGGGTCTCGGAGAACTGAGTCGCGGATTGCACATCGTTTCGCTTGATTGGACTCCTTCGCATGACGCACTGACTGTTCAACTGTCAGGGATTGCTGGAGGAAAGTACGACCTCAATGTGCGAAATGCCGAAGAGATTCAGTCGGTTGCCGGAGCAAGTTTGAGGAAAGCGGAGAATGGAGCGGAGAAAATTCAAATCGTATTTCCGGCCGATGGGAAGTCTGAGCCAACGTACGAGAATGGGACCATGACAATCCGCTTTAAGGACACCAGGAAGCGTTCCCGTGTGGGAAAAAACGAAGGGCCTGCTGAATAACAACCAGACTGACTATTTCTCCGATTTTGTTACTGGCGACAGAGGAAAGGCGACGGTATTGATCGTCGCGGGATCGTCGCGCAACCGGACATACAAAACTGCTTCCGTTGGACGAGGAACATTCAGAGTCGACTCTATGAAGCTCGTGGGCACTGGTGCCGTGTGAGTGAATTGCGCGTCAGACGCTACTGAATCAATCAGAAATAGGTTGGTTCCGCTCAAGCGGCACTGCTGGTCCTGTCCGCGGGGACAATGAATATCGGTGATCTGGGGAACGCGCACGAGCGTTGCGAGCGGCTGCCAGTCACCTTTTGTGCCGTCGGGTTCCACGGGGCGGAAACGGAGCGGACCGAACGCCGACGGGCCAAAGGCTCTTTCTGGATCGAGAGTCGCCGACACAATTTGCGAATCGCGAGCCACCAGCGAACCATCAGCGATGCTCAGCACAATGCTGAACGCACTGTCGACAGTAGAGACTTCGACGCGCTCGTCTCGCGATAGTTTTTCAGGAATTTCTGTTTTGAGCAAAAACGAAATCTGCCCATCGAGGGGCAGTTCATCCAGACTGCCAAGAGTGATGCCAGAAGGAGTTGGGCCGGCCTCGATGTTTTTGGCAATCAAGGCCATTTTGGGCCGGGGTGCATCAATGATCGTGGGCAGATCAAGGACTCGTCCGTCCTTGAGAGCAACATGCGCCACCAGGCGCTGGCCAGACGCGAGCACCGAGCGCTCCATGTGGGCAGCCGATAGCTGCAGTTCATCCTTCGTATTGGCCCGGGTCAATTTTTCGAGTGTGAAGTGGACACCGTTCAATTCAAACCGCTCTACTTCATCAAGGCGTGTCCCTTTTAAAACTCCGTTCTCGTCACCGGCATGTATGGCGAAGCTCTCGAGATACGCCAGTTCGGCGTAGGCGCGCAGGTGCACGTCTTCGGGTTCATGCAATCCGTATTGCCGGACTTTCATGGTCATCGGTCCTGCCAGTTGGTCCTTAAGCGCTACCTTCACTTCAAGTTCGTCAGATCGCGTGCGCCGCCATGTCGTTTGGACTTCGCGCCCCTGCTGGTCCTGAATTTTGACTTCCTCTACACATGCAGCGCCACTCGATTGCACGTGGAACGTATCTTCGCGGCCCACAATCAAGGCGGTTTGCTCAGCAGGCGGAATCTTCCATTGGCCGGTTCGCGCGATCCTGATGCGGAAATTGGGCCCTTCATAGGGTTCGAAGCCCCAAAAACCGCGCAGCGTACCGATCACTTCGGGATCCATCTTCGCGGCATCGATCGCGTGCGCGTCCACCCGAAAGCCGCCGCTCGAAGGGACCGCTCGTGCCGGGAGATCGAGTACCGCCCCATTACTGGATTGAACATGGAGAGAGAAATCGTGTGCGATATCGGAAGAGAAGACCAAAGGCGCTCCTTCAACCGGCAATACCAAAGCAGATTTTTGGAGGCAATACACCTGATCCGGATTTACGGCGCGCAGTGGAGGCAGTTGTGCGGACTCAATGGCCGGGAGGCCGACGACAATTACGGATTTGGGCTTGCGAAATGACGGAGGATTGTTCAGCCTCAAATTCATCTGATCCTGTTTAGGGAGCGCCAAAGCCGGAATATAAACGAACGAAGCGGTATGCATGTTTCCCAATACCCGAGCCAGATCGACGACCGCCCCCACATACGCGCTATAAAATCCACCGCCGGCCATAGGAGTGGCGCTCACCGCTCCAATCAAATCGGTGTTGGGGCCCGAAGCCAGGGTCTGCACCATGGACTGACTTTGACCATCATCAAGAACAAGATTGTCCGTGTTTCGCGTCAAACAAGACGCTTGCTCGTCAACTTGTTTGTCAAAGCACTGCAAATCCAATCGGATGCCCAGCGTGCGGGCCATGAGTACGGAATGTTGCTGCAAGGCTTTGGGATCGGCATCAGAAATTGTTTTTATGTCGGTGAGATACTTTTCAAGACGCGTACGATCCAGGCTGGCACGGTTGAGATCTTGCGAAGCGCGAACAAACACGCCGGGTCTGCCCCGCACAGCGGCGCGCAAGGTAGCAAAATCTCCGCCCGTTTGGGGCGCGAGAAACAACAAAGCCTGGCTAGCACCTTCCGGAACTGTAACGACGATGCCTTCCTCGCGAACTTCTTTCGTCCATGTCTCGGCTTTTATGAACCAGCTTTCCGGAGGCGGATTTGTCGGGCCGCGAAGGAAGGCAACAATCATTAGATAGCGAGCGGACTGGTCGGGGGGAAAGTCCGGATGAATCCAGATGCGGTCGCCGGGCTGCAAGTTGGCCACATCTGAGATGGGCAAGGGCTTCCCCTTGCGGGTCACCTTCATCTCGATGCGCGGTCCGACAAGATCAAAGTCATTGTTCGCAGCCGGCGAATGCCCGGGTTGCAGGAGCAACGCCAGGAACAGCGAGATATAACGTGCCGAGCGATGAAAGCGAGTCCGACACATGTCCGACTTAGACATTGTTACCTCAACTCTTTAACAATATTTCGGCTTGCCACATCGTGCATCAGTTCCAGGAAGCAGTCTCTGATTTTCCTTGCCAGAGTTAAGATTGCGTTTCGAATGCACTTTTCGAATTAACTTGCACTGCGCACCGTCCCAACAGTTTGATGCTAGCTGATTCCCATTTGTCGCCAGCGCTGGGTGTGGAGCATTAGAGCCGATTCTGGAGTGAGGGCGGGACTCGAATCAACCGGCAGGGCGCTGCAAAACTCCAATCTAATATTAGTTCGCACGCGCAATTCTTTGCAAGATATTCGTCCCGGTGCTTTCCAGGAGATGAACGGGAGGGCATACAATACCGCTCAAACCCTATTGGCAGATGACGAAAAATATTCCAAGCAAGGTGCTTGCCTAATCCTAATCTTGTTACGCTGGAGAGATGTTACTTGAACATTTGGGCCTCATTGGGAATTGCCAGCTTTCTGCGCTGGTTCATTGCAATGGCGAAATAGCCTGGTGTTGCTTGCCGCGTTTCGACTCCGAACCGGTGTTTGCAACTCTACTCGACGAAGAAGATGGCGGGAGGTTCCTCGTCGGTCCGGCGGATAGCGAACCCGGCCAGCAGACTTATATTGAAAACACGAATATTCTGGAAACGCGGTTTGATACGCCTTCAGGTTCATTCCGTGTTCTGGACTTTGCGCCGAGATTTGTTCTCTACGATCGAACCTTCAGGCCCACACAGATTTTTCGAATTGTAGAACCCCTGGAAGGCACGCCCCGCATCCGTGTGGTGTGCAATCCACGATTGGGTTGGAGCAAAGGGCAACCGACTCGGATAAACGGTTCAAACCATGTTCGCTTTGAAGGTTTCGAGAGTCAGCTGCGACTTACAACAGATTTTCCAATTTCCTATCTTGGTGGACAATCCTTTACCCTGACCGAACGAAGGCATCTCGTGCTGACGTGGGGAGTACCCGTAGAAGAACCGCTGAGACCGCTTTCCGACCGGTTTCTCAACGAAACACAAAGGTATTGGCAACGCTGGGTGAAGCAATGCAGCGTCCCGCCACTTTATCAGGATGCCGTGATTCGTTCGGCGCTGGCCTTGAAGCTGCATTGTTTTGAAGACACCGGAGCGATTATTGCGGCGATGACCACGTCGATTCCTGAAGCACCAGGAAGCGGTCGAACCTGGGACTACCGCTATTGTTGGCTACGGGACGCCTACTATTCGCTCGGAGCTTTCCGGTTACTCGGACAGTTCGAGGAGCGTGAGAGCTTTATCCACTATCTCCTGAACATCGCCGGCGGCTCGCCGGATTTGAATCTAAAGCCACTCTATTGCGTTGATGGCACTACCGGCCCGGAAGAGCAAATTCTCAGCCATTGGAAGGGCTTTAACGGAGAGGGTCCTGTCCGCATTGGAAACGGAGCCGCGATTCATACCCAAAACGACGTGTTCGGTGAAATGGTTTTGGCTCTGGCTCCCATATTCCTTGATGAGCGGTTCAGCGCGGAGCGCTCGAAGGCCGCCTTGCAGCTGATTGAACGCCTGGCGCGGAAGGCCATCTCTGTTGCGGGGCAGCCGGATGCCGGCATTTGGGAATATCGCACGGAATGGAAGCCGCAAACGTTTTCGAATCTGATGTGCTGGGCAGCCGCTGACCGTATGGCTCGAGTGTCTTCGCTGCACGCTCCGGGGCAAGAGAGTGAATTTCGAATTGCGAGCGAGAGAATTCGCGAAGAGCTACTGTCCCGTGCCTGGTGCCCTGAAGTCGGAGGCTTTGCTGCAACGTATGGGGGGCAAGATCTCGACGCTTCCTTGCTGCAAATGGCGTATCTGCGATTTCTGCCATTCGAAGACACGCGGCTATCCGGGACCATTCGTGCCATTCGCAGCGGGTTGTCAAACGACGGATGGTTGTTTCGCTACCGTCTCGATGATGGATTTGGTGCTCCCCAGGTGGCGTTCACCATCTGCACCTTCTGGCTGGTCGAAGCTCTGGCCGATTCAGGGCGCATGACTGAGGCCAAGGAAATCATGGATCGCGTGCACGCTTCTCTTTCCCGACTCGGTCTGTTGTCGGAAGACTATGAAACCTCCAATATGCGGATGTGGGGAAATTTCCCGCAGGCGTACTCTCACGTGGGTCTTATCCATGCGGCCTTTGCAGCCTCCCCGCCTTGGGCCGACGTTTTATGAATCCGGAATCCCGTTCCGGTGCCTTCCCTGTTTTCTGCACTGCGGCTGACCCGCTCGATGCCAGGATCTGCTTTAGTTTCAATATCTTGTAGCTGTCCCACAGAGTTACCCGATGGCGCTCCGGTCTGCGGAAATCACTTCATGCCCGATCTGTTGGCTGGGGCATCTGAAACTGAGTATGGCCACAACCGAGGAATCTGAAATAGCCAGCGGGCAAGCTGCTAGCCGCTATGAGGCGCTGTTTCGCGTTTCCAGCGCAATCGGCGCCTATCGCGACCCCAAAGAGTTATTCCATGTTCTGGCAAGTGAATTGCGCCAAGTGGTTCAGTTCGACTTCATGGCCGTTTTCCTCTACGACCAGAACGCGAACACCTTACAGATTCCTGCGATCGAAATCATGCAAGGCGCCGGAGTCGTTATCCCTCCCGATTTTCCCGTCGAAGAGTCGATCACCTGGTGGGTGTATCACCACCAGCAGCCGGTCGTCGTATCCTCGGGCGATCGTCGATTCCCGCGGGTGATGGAGCTTTATAAGCAGTTCGAAATTGCGTCGGCCTGCTTTCTTCCCCTGACCACCGTACGCCGAAGGCTGGGCAGCCTCGCCTTTGGCGCCATTCATTCTGAAACTTACAGCCAAGAGGATATCCGCTACCTCTCTCTGGTGGCCGATCAGGTCGCACTGACTGTCGACAACGCGCTAAGCAACGAGGAACAACAACGCAGCGAAGCATTTCTAGCCGAAGGGCAGAGGCTAAGTCGGACGGGGAGTTGGTCGTGGAAGGTCCAAGGCGAGCAAGTCGTCTGGTCCAAGGAACATTATCGCCTCTTTGGTTTCGATCCAAATCTAGGGAAGCCCACATTGCGGAATTTTTGGGAGCGTGTCCATCCGCAGGACGAACCGCAGCTCAAGGCAATGCTGGATCAGGCGATTCTGGAAAAGAAGGATTTTGATCGCGAGTTTCGAATCGTTCTCCCGGATGGATCGGTCAAAAATGTGCACGGTGTGGGACGTGCCGTCCTCAACGAGTCGGGAGAAGTAGTGGAGTTCATCGGAACGACAATTGATATCACCGACCGCAAGCAGGACCAATGGAAGCTGCAAAATCAGAAGGCCCACTTCGAAAGGTTGTTTGAGCTGGCACCGGAAGCGGTTGTCTTGCATGCGGACGGGAAAGTGGTTCGCATCAACAAAGAATTTACCGAACTTTTCGGGTACACAGCCGAGGAAGCGATCGGCAAAAATATCGATGAATTGATTGTGCCGGTGGAATACCGCGACGAACTAAAAACGCTGAGAGCAGAAGTACGGAGAGGCCAGCGAGTAGAAGCAGAAACCTTGCGTATGCGCAAGGACGGCAGCTCGTTTCACGTTTCCTTCGCTGCTGCCCCTGTCGTGGTTGGCGGTGGCGAACTGGGCGTCTATTCGATCTATCGGGATATCACGGAGCGCAAACGGGCGGAAGAAGCGCTGAAGCGCAGCGAAGCGTACCTGGTCGAGGGGCAAAGGCTCAGTCACACGGGAAGCTGGGCGCGAGAAATTTCAACTGGGCAAATCTTTTGGTCGCAGGAAATGTTTCGCATCTTCGGGTTGGATCCCGGGGAAGAAAACCCAACCGAAGAGGTGTTCCTCGAACAGATTCATGTTGAGGATCGCCAGATGGTGAAAGAGCTGAGGCATCAGGCCCTGCTCATGAGCAAGTATTATGAATATGACTGCCGGATCACTCTGGCAAACGGCGAGACCCGGTATATTCACGCCCTCGGCCATCCCGTTGTGAACGACGCGAATCAACCTGTCGAATTCGTCGGCACCGTTGTTGATGTAACGGAACAGCAGAATTCGCGAATGGCTCTTGAGCAAGCATTCGTCGAAATCAAGACGCTCAAGGACGAGCTTCACAACGAGAACATTGCGCTCCGCGAGGAAATCGATCAGACCTCGATGTTTGAAGAAATTGTCGGAAAAAGCGAGATATTGCGTCGCTTGCTCAACGAAGTTAATACCGTAGCGTCTTCAGAATCCACTGTTTTGATCTACGGGGAGACCGGAACCGGAAAGGAACTGGTTGCGCGAGCCATTCACAACCTTAGCGGACGCGCGGCGCGGGCGCTGGTAAAGGTAAACTGTGCGGCTATTCCCACGGGCTTGCTCGAGAGTGAACTCTTCGGCCATGAAAAAGGGGCGTTCACCGGCGCCATTGCGCAGCGCATCGGTCGCTTTGAGCTTGCCAACCAAGGCACTGTGTTCCTGGATGAAGTGGGTGAAATTTCTCTCGAGTTGCAGCCGAAACTGCTGCGGGTATTGCAGGAAAAGGAATTTGAAAGGCTCGGAGGCGCAAAAACATTTAAAACCGACGCCCGGCTGATTGCGGCAACGAATCGTGATCTCTCGGCAATGGTAAAGGAACAGAAGTTTCGTTCCGATCTTTTCTACCGTCTGAATGTATTTCCGATTCGCCTTCCGGCCCTGCGCGAGCGGCAGGAGGATATCCCCCTGCTGGTGCAGCACTTTGTACAGCAGTTTGCGCGTCGAATGCACAAGACCATCGAATCCATTCCTTCTGGAACGATGAGGCAGCTGTGCGAATATTCCTGGCCGGGCAATATCCGAGAACTTCAGAATGTGATTGAGCGAGCCATGATCCTGTCCCGAGGTCCCATTCTCAGAGTTCAGCTCGCGGACTTAAAAGAACACGGAATGACTGCTTCAAGAAAACAGAGCGAGGTTCCTGGTTCGCTGCCGCGCCAACGATTGAAAAGCTTGGTTGAGGAAACGGATCGCCAGCAGATTATGAGCGCCCTGCAGGAAGCCAAAGGCCGCGTAGGCGGACCGCACGGGGCGGCGGCGCATCTGGGACTCAAACGAACCACTCTGCTTACCCGGATGAAGAAGTTGGGTATTCGCAGAGACGACATGTCGTGACGGGCAGAGGTGTCGGAAGCTTCGACACTCCGACACTTCGCTCACAGTCAGCTTCCAGCATGTCCTTCCTCATCAATCACTTATAACGACCAAGGCCCCCGCCAGATCTGGCACGCCAGCTGCATTTCTATTCTCGCCCAGCCGCCCAGAAAGAAACTCGCTCGAGGAATAGCAGTGCTGAAAATCACGGTAGTCGATTCACCCGATGAGCAGAGATGGCTGCTGCAAGGCCGTCTGGCCGGCCAATGGGTCGATGCATTGATAGGGTCCTGGGAAAAGGATCACCACCAAAACGATAAACGCAGGTGCCTGGTGGACCTCACGGATGTGACCTTTATCGACCGAAAGGGCCAAGCGGCTCTCGCGGAATTGATGGCTCAGGGCGCGGACTTTATCGCCACGGGCGTCTACACCAAAGAGCTGCTGAGCAGTTTACGCAGTGCGCAGGAAAGATCAGAAAAGGAAGGAACGCGAAGATGGCGCTGACAGCAAGCGATGAAGTTGTAAAAGAGGGAATTGGCCCCGCACTCACCAGTCGATCTTTTGACGACGAGGCACAGCTTGTGGCGCAGGCAAAAGCCGGACATGCCATGGCCTGGGGCAAGTTATTTGAGCGTCATGAAAAAAAGATCTACGCGACAGCAAGCCGCATCATGCGAAATCACGAAGACGCAGAAGATGTTGTGCAGTTGTCATTTCAGCGCGCCTTCATGCATCTGAACAGCTTTCACGGTGATTCGAAGTTTTCTACCTGGCTGACGCGCATTGCCATCAACGAAGCATTGATGATGATACGACGGCGACGTCTCAATACCGTGCCCCTGGGGGATTCGTCGAGAAACGAAACAGATCCTGTCGAACTTATCGACATGAAAGACTCCAGACCGTCTCCGGAACAGTGCTATGCGGAATTGGAGCAGCGAACCAGTTTGATGAGCTCGGTGCTTCGCCTTCGGCCAACTTTGCGCGCCGTGGTATTGCTGCGTGAACTGAGAGATCTGTCGACAGAAGAAACAGCGAAAGTGCTGGGTATCTCGACGGCCGCAGCCAAGACCAGATTGTTTCATGCGCGAGCCAAACTCCGGAAAACTCTGCAAAAGGCTGACCGGGTACAGAAAAACAATTCTGAAAAACTCGACGTTGGATACCAGTGGAGTTCGGCTCGCGCTTGATTGCTTGAATTCGTCTTGGACATGGCAGACAGGCGGTACCCCCGGAGACAGGCGACGTAAACAGTTACAGAGCTGAGGAGTTTTCCCGAAAATGTGGATCGTAAAAATCGCGCTGGATCGGCCCTATACGTTCATCGTTCTCGCTGTGCTCATTCTGGTCTTGAGTCCGGTGATGATTTTGCGGACGCCCACTGACATCTTTCCCAATATCAACATTCCGGTAGTCGCTGTTGGTTGGCAATACTCCGGTTTGAATCCAGAAGAGCTCGAGGGCCGTCTGACGAGCGTTTATGAGCGGGTTCTGACCGTGCTTGTGGACAACGTTGAACACATCGAATCAACAACCATCAATGGCCAAGCGATGGTGAAGATATTTCTGCAGCCGGGCGCGAGTTTGGATACTGCCAACGCGCAAGTGACAGCCGGATCTCAGACCATTCTTCGGCAATTGCCTCCCGGGACTTTGCCTCCGCTGATCATCAATTACAGCGCTTCGAGCGTGCCCATCTTGCAGCTCGGCTTGTCGGGGAAAGGGTTGTCAGAACAGCAATTGAATGATCTTGGCCAAAATTTTCTAAGACCTCAACTCGTTACTGTTCCTGGCGCGGTTATCCCCTACCTCTACGGCGGAAAACAGCGCCAGATCATGATGGATCTGAATCCCGGGTTGCTGCAATCAAAAGGACTTTCTCCGCAAGATGTCCTGAACGCGGTGCAGCAACAGAACGTTATTCTTCCGTCCGGGACGGCAAAAATTGGGCCGTTTGAATACGATGTCCGGCTGAACTCCAGCGCTGAGACGGTTCCGGAACTCAATGACCTTCCCATAAAAAACGTGGCAAATTCGACGATATATCTGCGGGATGTCGCCAACGTCCGGGATGGCTTCGCTCCGCAGACCAACATCGTTCGCCAGGACGGCCGGCGCGGTGCGCTGGTTTCGATTCTAAAGGCCGGCAACGCATCTACGCTCGACGTTGTAAAAGGAATTCGAGGTTTGCTTCCCCGCGTCGCGCAGACACTTCCACCGGAGCTGAAGATCCAGCCGCTCGCGGATCAATCCGTTTTTGTGCGCGGTTCAATCAACGGGGTTATACGCGAAGCAATCATAGCTGCATGTTTGACAGGGCTGATGATTTTGCTCTTTTTAGGAAGCTGGAGGAGCACGGTAATCATCGCGATCTCTATTCCTCTGTCGATTCTGACTTCGGTCATGATTCTCAGTTTCCTCGGCGAGACCATCAACATCATGACGCTGGGCGGATTGGCCCTTGCTGTTGGAATTCTCGTTGATGATGCGACCGTAACGATTGAAAACATTGAACGCTATTTTGAAGAAGGTCACGGCAAACGCGAGGCCATCCTGGACGGAGCTGCGCAAATCGCCCTTCCTGCCCTAGTTTCCACCCTGTGCATTTGCATTGTGTTTCTCCCCATGTTCTTTTTGGGGGGCGTCGCGCGGTATCTCTTCGTGCCGCTGGCCGAAGCGGTCGTTTTCGCCATGCTGGCATCCTACGCTCTGTCGCGAACCCTGGTACCGACGCTGGCGATGTTTTTGCTCAAGGCCAAAGAACACGGCGAGACGCGCTCGCGGAATCCGTTTGTAAGGCTTCAACGGGCATTCGAGCGCAAATTCGAACAGCTTCGTCGTGCCTACAGTTCTCTGCTGACCGTGTTGGTACATCGCCGTGCGCTTTTTGTACCCGTATTCCTTCTCGCCTGCCTTGCAACATTTCTTCTGGCGCCCTGGCTTGGGCAGGATTTCTTTCCCAACAGCGACAATGGCCAATTTATATTGCACGTTCGGGCAAAGAGCGGAACGAGAATTGAAGAAACGGCCAAACTGTGCGACCTCGTGGAGGGCTCGATACGCCATCAGGTTCCGCAGTCCGAGCTGGACAATATCCTAGACAACATCGGACTACCTTACAGCACGGTCAATCTCATGCACAGTACGTCCGGTTTAATTGGAGCCGGCGACGCCGATATCCTGGTGGCACTTAAGGAAAAGCATCATGCAACTGCGGACTACATCCAACAGCTCCGTGAAACGCTTCCGCGCGAGTTTCCGAGCGCCACTTTCTATTTCGTGCCTTCTGACATTGTCACGCAGGTTTTGAATTTCGGATTGCCGGCGCCCATCGACGTTCAGATTGAAGGCGCAAATATCGATGGTAACCGGGAAGTTGCGGATCACATTCTGAGCGAGATTCGGCGCGTTCCCGGCATTGCGGATCCTCGAATCCAGCAAGCTTTCGACTATCCCGCTTACAACGTCAAAGTGGATCGGACCAAGGCCGCCCAAGGCGGCTATTCGGAGAGGGACGTAGCCAACAGCATGTTGAACTCTCTCAGCGGCAGTTTCCAAATTTCACCCATGTTCTTCCTGAATTATAAAAACGGAGTCAGCTACAACCTGGTGACACAGACTCCGCAATATGCGGTGCAATCTCTGCAAGATCTCCAAAGCACTCCGATCAATGCCGCCTCAGCCAAACATCCAGAGATTCTCGCCGACCTCGCTTCTATCAACCGTTCGAACGAAATGGAAGTAATCTCCCATTACAATATCCGCCGCGTGGTCGATATTTATGCTTCGGTTCAGGGCCGCGATCTGGGGGCCGTAGGCCGGGACGTGACACGGATCGTGGACGCCAATCGCAAATCATTGCCCAAGGGAAGCTTTGTAACGATTCGCGGCCAATTGCAAACCATGCGCACCTCTTATATCGGTTTGCTGGCTGGGCTCGGTTTTTCAATCGTTCTGGTCTACCTGCTGATTGTGGTGAATTTTCAGTCCTGGCTGGATCCTTTCATCATTATCATGGCCCTGCCCGCGGCATTGGCCGGCATCGTTGTATTTCTTTTTCTCACGCACACCACACTAAGCGTTCCGGCTTTGATGGGCGCCATCATGTGCATGGGCGTGGGAACGGCGAACAGCATCCTGATCGTGTCATTTGCAAAAGAACGCCTTCTGCTGCACGGAAATCCGGTGCAAGCGGCCATTGAAGCCGGCTTCACGCGATTTCGTCCGGTGCTGATGACTGCCTTGGCAATGATTATCGGAATGATCCCGATGGCGATTGGCCTTGGCGACGGCGGCGAACAAAATGCCCCGCTGGGCCGCGCAGTAATTGGCGGCCTGCTTTGCGCTACGGTGGCTACGCTCATCTTTGTCCCCGCGTTCTTCAGCCTACTGCAGAAACGGCGCGAAACTCCACTTGCGGGAAACGGATCGCCAACTCAGCCTGAGCCAATTCATGGATGAAACCGGAGCAAGAAGATGACATTGAATGAGACGAGCCTAACCGCTAAAGAAAATATCTGTGAAATACGGACCACGGAAACAGGTGATGAAGCTGTACCTCCACGGGGAAATCGTCGCCCGACCGGGACGCTGCTAGGGGCGACTGTCGCTCTGATCTTTGCAGGTCTGATTTACACAGGTATACATTCTCGTGCGGTGGCCGAAGCAAAATTGAAAGGATCGACCGAACAGAATGCAATTCCGACGGTAAGCGTAGTTTCGCCGGCAACAGGCGCTCCTACGCAAGAAATAGTCCTGCCGGGAACAACTCAGGCCTTCATCGACTCCCCGATCCACGCGCGAACCAATGGTTATCTCAAAAAATGGCACTTCGATATCGGAGCCCACGTTCGAAAGGGCGATCTGCTTGCAGAAATCGAAACCCCCGAGATCGACCAGCAACTGCTTCAGGCGCGCGCAGACCTGGATTCAGCGCAGGCAAATTTAAATATTGCGAAGATCACAGCCAGCCGTTGGCAGGATCTGGTAAGTACCGGGTCGGTTTCGCAGCAGGAAACTGATCAAGCGGTCAACAATTTGAATGCGGTGCGAGCTACGTCTGAATCCAGCGCCGCCAACGTGCGGCGTCTTGAGCAATTGCAGTCTTTTGAGAAAATTTATGCGCCGTTTGACGGGATTATCACGGCCCGAAACACTGACATCGGAGCGCTAATCGATGCAGGAGCAAATTCCCCGCCCAGAGAGCTCTTCCACATCACAGCCATCAACAAGCTTCGTTTGTACGTTTCAGTCCCGGAAGTCTATTCTCGCGCCGCCCAATCGGGGTCATCCGCAGCCGTAACACTTGACGAATTCCCCGGCCAAACTTTTCATGGAATTATTGTTCGCAACGCAAATTCGATTGACGTGGCGTCGCGCACGCTTCTGGTCGAAGTCGATGTTGATAATCCGAGGGGCCAGCTCCTGCCGGGTGCCTATGTATTTGTGCATCTGAAGCTTCCCGATCAGACGCGGTCCGTTACCATTCCGGCCAATACGTTGATCTTCCGCAAAGAAGGACTTCAAGTAGGGCTCGTGCGCAACGGAAAAGCTGAACTCGTGCCCATCAAGATCAATCGGGACTACGGCAATACCGTTGAGGTGATTTCCGGCCTGCAACCGACCGATGCCGTCATCATTGACCCATCTGATTCCCTGGTTTCCGGCGAACCGGTTCGACTAAGTAGCAACGGCGAGTCCGTCCAATGAAGAACCTTTTCGTTGTCGCGCTTCGCCTCGTTCTAACAACCATCGCCTTGGTCCTTATGGCGATGGCATTTGCAGGTTGCACCGTAGGGCCAAAGTACGTGAAGCCCAGCGTGCCAATGACTCCGGCCTACAAAGAAGCTGCCCCGGCTGCCTTCAAGGAAACGGAACCGTGGCACACCGGCCAGCCCGCTGATCATGCCAATCGCGGAAATTGGTGGGAAATCTTTGGAGATCCTGAACTCAACAAACTGGAAGAACAGGTAGCGCTCGCAAACCAGAACCTGAAGATCGCAGAAGCCCGTTTTCGCGCAGCGCGCGCGGCGATTCGCTTCAATCGCGCTGCACAATTTCCCACCATCTCAACCACTCCCAGCGCGAGCTATGTGCGGAACTCGGACTACCTGGCAAGTCTTCCGTCGAAAATACAGCAAGCCGGCAAGGGTGACTTGGAACTACCCTTTGACCTTTCCTATGAATTGGATTTCTGGGGGCGGGTGAGGCGCAGCGTGGCCGCCGCAAGAGAAGAAGCACAGGCCACGGCCGCAGACTACCAGACGGCAAAACTCAGTCTGCAAGCAGAACTGGCAATGGACTATTTTGAGCTGCGCAGTGCTGACGCCCAGAAACAACTTCTGGATGACACCGTAAATGCGTACACGGACAATTTGCAGCTCACAACGAACCGGTTCAAGGGGGGAGTGGCCCCGAAAGCCGATGTCGCGCAAGCGCAGACCCAACTGGATACTACGCGCGTGCAGGATACCGATGTCACGGTTCAGCGCGCACAATTTGAACACGCGATCGCCATCCTGATAGGAAAGCCCCCCGCAGAGTTCAGCTTCGCGGTGGCGCCACTTGATTTGCAACCTCCTGCGATTCCGGTTGGCTTGCCGTCGGAATCATTGCAAAGGCGTCCGGACATCGCCGCAGCGGAACGCCGGGTTGCGGAAGCGAATCAGCAAATAGGTATAGCCAAAGCGGCGTATTTTCCAACTGTGACCTTGGGCGGTGTCGCGGGATTTGCAGGTTCCCAAGGTTCCAACTGGTTTGGATGGCCCAGCGGTTTTTGGGCTGTCGGTCCGGCCCTCGCCCAAACCTTATTTGACGCCGGACGCCGCCGCGCGACTTCCGAGACAGCACGCGCAAACTATGAAGCGACAGTTGCCAATTATCGGCAAACCGCGCTGAATGCCTTTCAAGAAGTGGAAGACAATCTGGCGGCGTTGCGCATACTTGAGGACGAAGCGCAGCAGCAAAAACGGGCGGTCGCTTCTTCCCAGGAATCGCTTCAGCTCTTTACCAACCGCTATCGGGGAGGAGTGGACACCTATCTTCAAGTCATAACCGCGCAAACCATTGAGCTTGCCAATGAACGGAATGCGATTGATATCGAGCGGCGCCGCATGGATGCCAGCGTTCTATTGGTTAAGGCCGTAGGCGGCGGCTGGGACCGTACCCAGCTTCCCGCGGTAGGTTCTTCGCCCGTCAAAGACTATTAAGATCGCCACCCGGGACTCGTCCTGTTGCCGGCGGCGGCTTGCTCATTGCGATTGCAGTGCGGAAAGTATTTTTTGTCCATCGGGACTACCCAGCCCGGTGCACGGATCCCAGCCGCGTGCCGCCTTCCAGGCGCCATTATTACCCGAAGTAATGTCATTCAGCGCGCCTGGCAATCCCCCGTAAAGAATTGGATGGAAGTATCCCACGGGAGTTCCCAATGCCTGATTCAGCCTGGCGACAAGTCCGGCCCATAACGGAGCGACAGCGCTTGTTCCTCCAAAAACTTCCTGGTTTCCGTCCACGAAAACCTGGTAACCAGTTTCAGGATCGGCGTCTCCGGCGACATCCGGAACACCGCGAAATTTTTGCGTGTTCACCGCCGTTTGCCAATCCGCCGTGGGAAATGTCGCGCTGAAACCGCCTCCTGTCGCTCCTTGTCCCGGGCCGTCGTTCCACACAGTCTCGGAAGTTATCGAATTCCCAGACCCGTCGAGTCGTGTGCCGCCGCAAGCAAGCGCATGCGGACTGGAAGACGGAAAATCGACGTGACTTTGATTGTCGGAAACCCCATCGCTCGAACCATCATCGCCGGAAGCCACACATACGGTAATCCCCATTGCGCCAGCCGTTTGAAACGCGGTGTCAAAGGATTGCATGGCTTGCGTCGTCCAGGATGACTCGGGACCTCCCCAGCTGATGGAAATTACCGACGGTTTGTTCTGTTCGTCATGAATTGCCGCGTTTACAGCATCCAGAAATCCACGATCCGTGTTCGGCGCAAAATACACAGCTATTTTCGAACCCGGTGCCACGGCGCCCGCTACCTCAATGTCTAGTGCGACTTCGCCGTCAGGACCGTCGGCGCTTCCGGTTGGAGAATTACCTGCCCCATCTACGGCCACGGATACTACTCCGGGGACAGCCATACCCAATTGTCGAAAATAAGTTTGCAAATCGGAATCAACATAGCCTCCGCCAAGTTCGATGAGTGCAATGCACTGACCTGCCCCATTCTGACTGGCGGGAAACTTGTAGAGCTGCGCCAGTTCTGTTGGCGAATAGGATTTTGAGGTTTGGCGCTGGCGAATGCCGGCGGCAGAGTTCTTGCGTCGAAAATGTGGTTTTGCCTGGGGCCGGTTGTCCAGACCGAGAACACTTTCAATATCGTCTTTCAGTTCCTCGGGAATCTCCAGACCGCCAGTGCGCCCGCGATACCAGGTTTTGCCATCTTCAAAGCGCTCGAGCGATACTCCGAACGCCGCTCCGAGGTCTTTGGCAGTTCCTGACAGCACGACGCTTCGCTTTGTCGCATCGCTTTGCAGGACCCGCAAATTGTACCCGCCCGCAAACTCTTCAACTCTCTTTATGCTCTCAGCGGAAGCACCGCACTGGTGTCGGACCTCCTCTCTGCTTTGCGCGGCTTGTGGAGACCCCAGGAGAGTTCGGATCGGCCTTCGATTAAGGGGAATCGGTGCCTTGGGCTTGAGCGTAATTGTAACTTCCACCTGCTCGGTTGGCGCAATTGGCCCGACGGACCGAAATCCCGCAATTGCTTGCCGTTCACTGCCAGAAAGTCGGATGCGTTTGCTTGACGCCATGGAATCCTCCTGCTGGGCTCGCTTGGTTGGATGTAGTGAATGGGAATAAGGTGACCGCTTCACCTGTTGGAAACTCATTTTCGCACAACGGCCGCGAGAACCTGCATACTGATTTTTAGCAACCTTAGATCCGTTCGACAGTACAATCCTTTGGCGTCAAAAAGCGGGCCTACACAATGGAAGCTACGGCACACCCCAGGAAGTTGCTTGCTGAGGAAATAGAAACGGTCGTGCAGGACGTACTGGCAACCACTCCGTTTATCGACATCCACACCCACCTTTTTCCTCCGCAGTTTGGCAAGTTAGTTCTCTGGGGAATCGATGAACTATTGACGTACCACTATCTGGAAGCGGAATATTTTCGCTCCACCCGTAGCGCGCCCGATGAATACTGGAAACTCTCAAAACTTGAAAAAGCGGAAAGAATTTGGCAGGCCCTGTTTGTGGAGCGAAGTCCGATTTCTGAAGCCACTCGAGGTGTGCTGGCGGTTCTGCAGGCCTTTGGGCTCCCGACAGGAGACGCGGCGCTGGCCGAAGCGCGGTCATTTTTTAGAGCGCAATCCCTGGAGGCCCACACGCAGAAGGTCCTGCAGCTTGCCGGGATCGATACAGTTGTAATGACCAACGATCCCCTGGATCCCGAAGAGGCGTGGCTGTGGAGGAACGGGAATTGCCGCGATCCCCGGTTTTTCGCCGTTCTGCGGCTGGACAGAATTCTGTGCGGCTGGTCAACCCACTGGCAAAAACTAGCGGACCAGGGATACCGGGTGGACGGAAGCCTGTCCGGCGACTCGATCGCCGAAATCCGCAGGTTTCTCGCCGACTGGTATCAGCGCATGCATCCTTTATATATGGCTGTTTCACTCAGCGACGATTTCCGGTCCCCGGAGCAAACGCTCTCTGACAAAATCCTGCGTGAAGCGGTATTGCCCTCCTGCAGGGAGTTTAAGCTGCCCATGTCTCTTATGATCGGCGTGCGACGTCAGGTCAATCCCGCGATTCGCTTGGCCGGCGACGGAGTGGGCAGGTCGGACCTGCGTGCTTTGGAAAATCTATGTCGAAATTTTCCGGAGAACCGATTCCTGGTCAGTGTTTTAAGTCGCGAGAATCAGCACGAGCTTTGTGTTTATGCCCGCAAATTCCAGAATCTGATGCCCTTTGGATGCTGGTGGTTTCTCAACAACATGTCTATTGTGGAAGAAATCAGCCGTGAACGCATAGAGATGCTGGGAACAAGTTTCATCCCACAACACTCCGACGCCCGTGTTCTTGAACAAATGATCTATAAATGGCGCAACACCCGGCTGATTTTTGGGCGAGTGCTGGCCGACTCCTATCGATTGATGACTCAAGATGGCCGCGCTGCCACGCGTGACCTGATTCAGCGCGATGTGAACCGCTTCTTTCGGGGCAATTTTGAACAATGGACCGGACAAAGTCTCGCGGCGCCGCCGAGTTTCAGCGCTCGCGGGAACGACATGATGAATGTGAATACCCGCTCGGTTTCAGTCGACGATGACCCGGCCCGATCCTAAGACGGAAATTTCTTCGCCATTGCCGGGGCTGCCTGCAACGGCGACTGCCGAATCTGGTGTCGGACGGTTTCGTTGGGTCATTTGCGCGCTTCTTTTCTTTGGCGTCACAAAAAACTACATGGATCGCAATATCCTGGCGGTATTGAAAACAACCCTTCAGCATGATCTGGGTTGGAACGAGATTGACTACAGCAACCTTATCGTCGCATTTCAAGGGGCTTACGCCCTCGGCATGCTGCTTACCGGACGCTTCATCGACCGCATAGGCACCCGAATCGGCTACGCAATTGTCATGGTCGTGTGGAGTATTGCATCCATGGGCCATGCCCTCTGCACTTCGCTATTTAGCTTCATTATGGCGCGTTCTTTGTTGGGATTTAGCGAATCAGGAGTATTTCCTGCGAGCATCAAAGGTGTCTCGGAATGGTTTCCAAAAAAAGAACGCGCATTTACGACCGGTGTATTTAATTCGGGAACAAGTATTGGAGCCATTCTTGCTCCGCTGTTCGTCCCGTGGATTGTAATTCACCTCGGCTGGCGGTGGTCCTTCCTGATAACGGGCGCATTGGGATTTGTGTGGCTTGTGCCGTGGTTGATGTTTTATCAGAAGCCGGAAGAGCATAAAAGGTGTTCAGCATCGGAACTCGAATTCATTCAAAAGGATTCGCCGCAAGAAACGGGCTCCGTCAAGTGGACCAAGCTCATAGGCGAGCGCCAGACGTGGATATTTGCGATTGGAAAATTTCTGACCGACCCGATCTGGTGGTTCTACCTCTTTTGGATTCCTGACTTTCTACAGCGGCAGCATGGCTTGCACTTGACGCAGATCGGTTTACCGATTCTTGTCATCTATGCAATTTCCGATGCCGGAAGCGTTGCCGGTGGCTGGATATCTTCAGCGCTTATCAAACGCGGTACGTCGGTGAATATCGGAAGGAAAGCTGCCATGTTGCTCTGCGCCCTGTGCGTGGTTCCCATCGCTTTCGCCTATCAGGTTAGCGGGCTATGGTCCGCCGTCATTCTGGTAGGAATAGCGGCAGCGGGTCACCAAGGATTTTCCGCAAATCTCTTCACGCTTAGCTCAGACATGTTTCCCTCGCGGGCGGTAGGATCGGTAGTCGGAATCGGCGGGATGGCCGGCGCCATCGGAGGAATGCTGATCGCGAAAATAGTTGGCTATGTTCTGCAGTGGACGGGCAGCTACAAGCTTCCGTTTCTCATGGCGGCATCAGCATATCTGATCGCCCTCGCAATAATTCAAATTTTGAGTCCAAGACTCAGTCCTAGCACACTGGGCACCGAATAAATTTCTCACGGCGACGCAATTCCAATTTTGCCTGACCGATGTACTATGAATGTGTCGACCAGCCCATTTAGAGCAGTGGGTATGCAAATTCATAAGGCATAAGAAAAAATAAAAGGAAGTCTATGGCCGAGAGTGTTCTTGTAACTGGTGGAGCCGGATACATCGGAAGCATCGTCGCCACTCAGCTTGTGCAGCAGGGATATGAAGTAACTATTTTGGACGACCTGTCTCATGGAACGCAGGCCGCGGTTCCAACTTCCGCAAAATTCGTCAAGGGAGATATTGCGGACCGCGGTCTACTCGATCGCCTAATCCAGGACTTCCGCATCGAAGCGGTGATGCACTTCGCAGCATTTATTGAAGCCGGCGAATCCATGCAAGTTCCTGAAAAATATTTTCGCAACAACACCACAAACGCGTTGACGCTTCTGGAAGCTCTGATTGCTCACAAAATTTCGCGGTTCGTCTTTTCCTCTACTGCCGCGCTCTATGGCACGCCGGAGCGAACTCCGATTTTGGAAACGGACCCGTTGCATCCTACCAATGCTTACGGCGAATCGAAGCTCCTGGTTGAGCAAATGCTTGCCTGGTTTCACAAAATCCACGGCCTGCGTTATGCCTGTCTGCGTTATTTCAATGCAGCCGGAGCCGCCGGATTAAACGGCGAAGATCACCTGCCAGAGAGCCATCTTATTCCCTTAATCCTTCAGGTAGCCCTTGGCAGGCGCGAATACATCTCCATTTTTGGCACTGATTACCCGACTGCCGATGGAACATGCGTGCGAGACTACGTCCATGTCAGCGATTTGGCGAGCGCCCATTTACTTGTGCTGAATGCCCTGAAGCAAAAGGACAAGTTGATTTACAATCTTGGCAACGGCCAAGGCTTTAGTGTGCGAGAAGTGATTGAAACTGTTCGTCGTATCACTGGGCACGGCATTCCGGTCCGCGAATCAGGACGTCGTCCTGGGGATCCTGCGGTGCTGGTTGCAAGTTCTGAGAAAATTCGCACTGAGCTCGGCTGGAAACCGCAATATCCGGACCTGGAGTCGATTGTTCGCAGTGCGTGGGACTGGCGGCTCGCTCATCCGAATGGCTATCGAAGCTGACGCTGATTGTTCTTTTACAGATTCAATTACAAAAGCAAAAGCTCGCTCAGGAAATCCAGAAAGGATAATTCATGAGCTCAAGGCCCCACAAGATATCTCCACTCTTCCTGTGTTTCATCGTCGTTGCCGTCAGCGCCACGCTGGTTGCGCGTTCTCCCCGGTTGAAAAAAGCAGCTCCTGTTGCTGCGAGCAATCAGGACTGGCCGGTGTATGGCGGTACACCGGAAAACAATCATTACTCAACGCTGGCGCAAATCAATCGCAGCAACGTGACAGAACTTGCCGTTGCCTGGAGTTTTGACTCTGGAGAAGAAGGCGGATTACAAACCAGCCCCATTGTTGTGCATCACGTTTTGTACGGTATTACTCCCACGCAAAAAGTATTTGCTCTCGACGCCGCAACGGGAAAACTGTTGTGGAAATTCGATTCCGGCGTCAAGGCAACTCAGCCGGACCGCGGATTGACGTATTGGGAAGACGGCAAGGACAAGCGGATTTTCGTTGGGGTCATGAACTATCTATATGCGTTGCACGCCGACACGGGCCAGCCAGTCTCGACGTTTGGGCAGCAGGGGCGGATTGATCTTCGTCAAAATCTTGGACGGGTGCCGGCAAAGGTACAGTCCGTTGATCTGACAAGTCCGGCCCTGGTGTACAAGAATCTGGTCATAGTCGGAGGTCGCAATCCAGAAACTCTACCCGCGCCTCCCGGTCCTATTCGCGCGTTTGACGCGCGAACCGGCAAACTTCGCTGGTCCTTTCACACCATCCCGCGGCCTGGCGAGTTTGGGTACGACACGTGGCCCAAAGGCGCCTGGAAATCTGTGGGATCCGCCAATAACTGGGCGGGCATGTCGATTGATCTCGCACGCGGAATCCTTTTTGTGCCAACGGGTTCCGCCGCGTTTGATTTTTACGGAGCTAACCGTATCGGGGATGATCTATTTGCAAATTGCCTGCTGGCTCTGGACGCGCAGACCGGGAAGCGCATCTGGCATTTTCAAGGGGTTCGACACGACATTTGGGACCGCGATTTTCCCTCGCCGCCGGTACTTCTCACGGTTCAGCGCAACGGAAGAGCGATCGACGCCGTCGCGCAAACCTCCAAGCAAGGATACGTCTATCTCTTCGATCGCACGAACGGAACTCCGCTTTTTCCTATCGAATATCGCAAGTATCCGGCGAGCATCGTTCCTGGCGAAGTTGCTGCTGCCGAACAACCCCTGCCTACACGCCCCGCTCCTTTTGCGCGACAACTTCTTACCGAAGACCTGCTGACAAATCGCAATCCAGAAGTTCATCAGTGGGCGGTCGATCAGTTTCGCCAATTTCGTTCCGAAGGACAGTTCGTTCCGCTCAGCGTCGGACGGGATACCGTCATCTTTCCGGGCTTTGATGGCGGTGCGGAGTGGGGCGGACCGGCCGTGGATGCGGAGACCGGAATTATCTATATCAATTCCAACGACCTGGCGTGGACCGGCGCGTTGGCAGAAAACACCGGCGAAGATACTCCAAAAAGCGTCTACTTGAGCCAGTGTGCGGTCTGTCACGGCGAAAAAATGGCAGGTTCACCTCCGGCATTTCCTTCTCTTGTGGGAATCGCTGATCGTTTAACGCCCAAGCAGATCGAAACCGCAATAAGAAGCGGCAAAGGAAGAATGCCGGGCTTCCCGAATCTGAAGGATGATCAAGTATTTTCAATCGTCGAATATCTAACGAGCGGTGAGAACAAGGAACTGTCCAGCGCCAACCCCGCACTGGTTTCCATGAAATATCGATTTACAGGATATCGGAGATTCTTCGACCCGGATGGTTATCCCGCCGTCGCGCCTCCCTGGGGAACGCTCAATGCCATCAATCTCAATACCGGTGACTATGTCTGGAAGATTCCCTTGGGCGTGTATCCGGACCTTGCGATCAAAGGCCTGAAAAACACGGGTTCTGAGAATTACGGCGGTCCAATTGTAACCGCAGGCGGTCTCCTTTTTATCGGCGCTACAAATTTTGACAGAAAATTCCGCGCCTTCGACAAGGCAACCGGCGAATTGTTATGGGAGACGACCTTGCCTTTTGCCGGGAATGCCACCCCGGCAACCTATGAAGTGGATGGACGACAGTTCGTCGTAATTGCGGCTGGAGGAGGAAAAGATCCAAAATCCGGCTCAGGCGGAATTTATGTGGCTTTTGCGCTGCCCAAAAAGTAAGTCAGCGCCCGGTGGATCATGCGCAGGTACCGGAGGGAGGCGACTATTCTTCCTGATACCAGCGCGAACCGTGGCGTTGCTCTTCCGCAGTGCGCTTCATCAAGTCCAGGCTTGTTCTTCGGTCGTAGAATCCACAGGCGGTGAGAATTCCATGCAACAGACTGATCGGCGCCGAGTAAGAGACGCCGTAGGAAGGCGAGTCAACGGAAGCAATAAAACATTCATTCGAAAACCGCGCAATGGGTGAAATCAGAGTGTCGGCAACTCCCACGCAGTACGATCCATTGGCCTTGGCACGTTTCAAGCCTTCCACCGTGTGCCGCAAGCCGCGCCGAAAACTTATGGCGATAATCACATCATTCTTGCCGGATGCAAGCGTCAGATGCGCAGACTCTCCGGCTGACGTTGCGATCACGGCGGGCAATCCCAGCACAATCAGGTGGTAATGCAGAAAGCCCGCCAGATTGGCAGCCAAATCGCCGCCTAGAACGACGATGCGATTGGCGTTATGAATGCGCTTTGCCAATGTTGCGATCCGCCCGGTGTCGATGGCGTTCCTGAACCTTTGCAGGTTTTGATAGTCCAGATCAATTGCTTCTTGGATATGGGCCGTCAGGCTTGAGCCCTTGGTCTTACTCGTTTGCATGGAATCAAGCGAGGTGGCCTGCGATGTGGAAAGTTCATGGAGATAGTGCTGAAATTCCCGGTAACTCCCGAACCCCATCTTCAGGATTACGCGAATGACCGTGGCCGGATCAACTTTAAGTCGCAGAGCCAGCTCGCGAACATTCAAGAGCACAAATTCACGCGGATTTTCTAGTACGGGCCGAAAAAATTCCTGCCGCTTCCTGCTGAGTCCGGCCAAAGCCTCTGCCAAATGTGGTCGCTTGTGGTTCCGGTCGGTTCCCTGACGCTTCTTCGGCATAGCTAGAACCAATATCCCATCGTCGGGCGCATGTCAACAGCAGGGCCCCTGCTCGAGGGTACGCAGCAATCGCGAGTCATAAAATGCAATAAACATTGCGTACAGGATAGCTAGTCTTCTCTCGCTAAAACAGCTTGACAGCGTGACGCTCTTCTCTCTACATTGATGCGCAAAACGAAGCTACTGCCAAAACGCATCAAATGTTGCATTCCAAGGCAAAGGACAGGACCATGCCCGCTCTCAGGAACGCCAAGCATTCAGCGCCGCCCCCCGCAAATTCCGGGTTCCGTCGGGGCCATGACAAAAACGTTGTCGATCGGCGGCAGCTGCTGCGTTCTGCCACAGTGACCGGCATGGGCCTGCTGGCCGCTCCCATGCTCAATCTGGGCCGGTTTCAGCTTTTCGCCGACACCCGGGCGCAGTACTCCAGCCGTGCGGTTGAGCTGGTTGGGCGCTCGACGGTTATCGACATGCTCAGCCCTTTTGCGATCAGTCCCAGCAAGACCACGCAATGGTTCATGCATCCGGAAACATTTACGGCAACGGATCTAGAACAGTTCCGGTCATCCGGCATTCGCGCATTCCACATAGGAATTGGTATCGGCGGTCCGGACGCAAAACTCGAAACTCTGCAATTCTTTGGAATGTGGAACGGTTTTATCGCCCACCACGAAGACCATCTGATGCGCATCGACAGCCCGGCTTCCCTGGAAGCTCTCCAGAAGTCCAGCAAGATTGGGGTGATTCTCGGGCTTCAGGATTCCGATCATTTTGTGAAGGTGGATGATATTGATCTTTACCATGGTCTCGGCCAGCGCGTTTCTCAACTTACCTACAACAGCCGGAATCTGATTGGCAACGGTTCGACGGAACGTCGGGATGACGGTGTCAGCGATTATGGCGTTGCCGTCATCGAGCGCATGAATAGAGTAGGCATGGCCGTGGATGTTTCGCACAGCGGAGATCGCACCACTCTCGATGCTTTTGAGCTGTCAAAAAAGCCGGTTCTCATTACTCATGCCAATTGTCGCGCTCTTGTTCCTCATCCTCGCTGCAAAACGGATGAAGCTATCAAAAAGATGGCCGCAACCGGCGGCGTCATGGGAATCACCGGTGTGCGCATGTTCGTCAAAACCGAAGAGCCCACCACCATCGAAGACGCGCTCAACCACTTTGATCACGTAGCCAAACTGGTCGGAGTCGAACACCTTGGCATCGGCAGCGACATTGACCTCTGGGGTTACGACAAGATGCCGCCAAAAGAAAACGAACAATTGCGGGCAGGCTACAAAGGCAGCTATGCTTTCCGCGAGAAAATCGACATTGAAGGACTCAATCATCCGCAACGAATGTTCGATCTTACCGAAGGGCTCATCCGCCGGAAGTACAGCGACGCGGACATTGAATTGATTCTCGGCGGAAATTTCAAACGCGCATTGACCCAAATCTGGACCAGCTGACAAACAGCGGGTCACAAGCCAGGCACTTAAACCCAGTCATGATTTCGCGAGGAGAACCAACATGCTCAAGCGCCCGATGCGGTTAGCCAGTCGCCTGATTGGAGCTGCTTTGCTTACCCTGGTGCCCGCGCCAAGGTTCATGCTGGTCCACGCGCAAGGACCAGTGCCCGCTGAAACGAAAGCAAAGCAAGAGCAAAGCGCACAAAAAAGTACCGCTACGCCAACGACCAGCTCCGGAAAACAGCTGAATGCCGGCGATCTGGAATCCTTTCTCGATGGTCTGTTGCCTCTGCAAATCGGCAGTAACGATATCGGAGGCGTGGTGGTTGCGGTCGTCAAAGATGGCAAACTCCTGTTTGCCAAAGGCTACGGCTATGCGGATGTAGAAAAGAAAATTCCCATTTCACCAGAGCACACTCTTTTTCGTCCCGGTTCCATTTCGAAGTTGTTCACCTGGACCGCTGTCATGCAGCAAGTGGAATTGGGAAAACTGGATCTGGACCGCGACGTAAATAATTACCTTGAGTTCAAAGTTCCGCAGAAATTTGGTAAGCCACTCACCCTGCGCGACATCATGACGCATCGCAGCGGTTTTGAAGAAACAGTGAAGGATCTTATCGTGGCCTCGGACCAGGACATTCGCCCGCTCGACGAGTACCTCCGTTCGCACATGCCCGCCCAGATCTTTGCTCCGGGCGCCGTTCCCGCGTATTCGAACTACGCTACGACCCTGGCTGCCCACATTGTAGAGCGCATCTCCGGCCAGCAATTCGATGACTACGTTGAACAGCACATTTTCAAGCCGCTCGGGATGACCCACGCCTCTTTCCGGCAACCGCTCCCTGAATCGCTGAAGCCGTTCATGTCAAATGGCTACGAGCGGTCCTCGCAGGCGCCGAAGCCATTTGAAAACATACAGGTTGCTCCCGCAGGCTCCTTGTCCGTTTCCGCTGAAGAGATCTCGCACTTCATGATCGCCCATCTTCAGAATGGCAAATATGGCGAGTTCGAAATCCTAAGGCCGGAGACCGCCGAACAAATGCACGCGCGGCAGTCCGGCTGGCCCGCTGCCATGAATGCCATGGCCCTCGGATTTTATGAAGAGGCCCACAATGGACATCGCATTATCGGTCATGGCGGAGACACGGAGCTGTTTCACAGCGATCTCCACCTGATACTGGATTCCAATGTCGGATTTTTTGTCTCCTACAATAGCGCCGGCAAGGGGGAAGGGAGCCTCCGTGGATATCTTTTCAACCAGTTCATGGACCGCTACTTTCCCTACACGCTTCCAGCCGATCCGGCGCTGCCCTCAGCTGCACAGGACGCTGCCAGCGTCGCTGGCCCATACAAATCCGACCGCGGCTTCCAGACAAATATTTTGAGTGTAACTTCCTTTCTCGGCCAGACGGATATAGCGGTTGATCCGCGGGACAACACCCTGTACACGGAGGAACTCAGCGGCGTCAACGGCGAACCAATACATTTCCGCGAGATAGCGCCGATGGTATTCCGCAACGTGAATGGACAAGACAAAATTGCCTTCCAGAATGATGCAAACGGCAATCGAATCGTCTACACCGATTTTCCCTTCGAGACCTTACAACCCGTCCCCAGCATGGTCGACCGGAAAATTCCCAACTATGTCCTCCTGGGCTTTTCTCTCGGCGTAATTGGTCTCACGCTGCTGTGCTGGCCGATCGCAGCGATGATACGCAAACACTACGGACGCCCCCTCGTTACAGGCGCCCAGCAGAAGCGACTGCGCCGTCTGCTATTCATCGTTTGCTCGGTGGACGCAGTATTTGTCGCCGTATTGGCAATCATAGCCGGCCGCTTGTTCAAAGCGGGAGGCTTGGGCACGAGGGGAGACGTGTGGCTGGTCCTTTTGGAAATCATTGGACTTGTTGTTGGCCTTGGCGCGCTCGTTGCCGCCTGGAGCGCCTGGAAAAAATGGAGCGATGCCAGTCAGTGGATCTGGAGCCGTGTGTGGACCGTGCTATTGGCGTTGGGGTGCGTCGGATTGTTCTGGTTTATCTTCCACTGGAATTTCCTGACGTTTCATTTCCATTATTAAGTCCGGCCCCCTGGCTGGCAAACTAGCCGGAATGTGCCGGGGCCAGCAGCGCTAGCGCGGTTGCAGGCGGGATTCGACGCTTGCTCGCAGTGTTTCCAACTTGCGTCTCTGGTATGGTTCGGCATCAGCTCGCAAAAAAGCCGGCGTTGCTGTTTGAATGAGATTTCGCGCCGTTTGATAATCCGCGTGCAGATAAGCAATTTCTCCCTGGGCCAGTGTGACGTTTGCTCCCCAGTCGGCAATTCCAGCAAGTTGCGTCACCACGGCCACATCAATTTCTTTCAACAGCTTTGCAGCTTCTTCCAGCTTTCCCCGTCCAATCTGGCAACTGGCCAGCGTGTACGCGGTTCCTCCGGTCAACCCGGCGCGCGGCCCAAACGCCTTTGTGGAGATCTCAAACGATTTGCGCGCATTTGGTTCTCCCTCGGCGAATTTGCCGTTGCGGCATTGCGCCAACGCGGCATCGGAAAGGCTTGCGATTGCAAAAAACGATCGCGCTCCTTGTTTTGCCACTGCCAGTTGATACATTGTCAAATTGTCGCGCGTGGCCTCGTCCCATAATTCCAGGCTGCCTTCGGACTGCGCTCGCGTGCTCAGCAATTGCATGGTTATTTCATGATCCGGTCCGAGTTTTGCAACCAATTGCGGATAAATGCCATTGGTCTCTTTCAGGACATCCTGATGCTTCCCTTGAATCATGAAGGCCTGCGCAAGATTCAGTCGAACCCGCAAGACATGCGCGCTGTCGGCCCCGCTTGAATTGGTATAGGCGGCGATCAGATCCCGGAACAGCCCTTCCGCTTTGGCGCCATCTCCAAGCCGGATAAAGGAAAAGGCCAGCCGTTGTTTCAGATTCAACAGCTCGCTGTCGTCAAATGCTGGCAATTTTGATGCCGCGCTGAGCGCTGTCTGAAAATTACCTGCAGCCGTTTTCGCGTCATTGTCTATCAGCGCCACCATCCCTCTTGCATAGGAGAGCCACACCGGCAGATCACTTCGCGGATGAACAATGTTCGGCAGCAATGCTTCCTGCTCGGCGAGAATGGATTTCGCCAAAGGCAACGAATCGGATTGATAGGTTCTCGCCTCCATTGCCACCCGCTCCAGCTGAACAATCATGGCGTCTTGCGAAAGGGGGCCGTCGATCTGCTGAAAGAGTGCGTGGGCGCGTTCATACTCCGCTCTCGCATCCAAGTAGTTCGTTCGGGTGTCCAGGGCTTTGGCAATCGTATGGTGCAACCGGGCCGCAACCTGCGGCTCATTGCTAAATTGCCTGTCGATATTGGGTGAAGCCTGTTTGACGGCATCCAGTAGGGTCTCTGTCGCCTTTCCGCTTTGGAAAGGATTGCTGCGTCCTAGCAGATCATCGGCAAGAAATTGGTTGATCGAACTGGCAATGGCGGTCTGCCGGTTGGCATTGTCCCGGTCTTGCGCGGCTCTTCGATACAAAGTGAAACTCACCGCCAAACCGATCGCCATCGCGGAGGCCGCAATCCATATCCAGGGCCGTCGCGCGCGCGCTTCTTTCCATTTGCGTTCTGCAATCAGTGCGCGCTGCTTTGCCAGGTCCAGTTCCTCGCGTTTTACTTTGCGCCTTTCAAGCGTAGTAAGCCTTTCGGCCAAGGTCTTGGCATCACGAAGCCGTTTCGCTGGATCGCCGGAGGCGGCCTCGGCAATATCCTCTCGCAACAAGACATTCTCAACGTCTGCTTCCCAGCCCGGCGAAAGAGGTTTTCTGAAATCGCCGACCAGCAACTGATACAGCATCACTCCCAGTGCATACACATCGGCGGAAACCGTAGGCGATTGTCCGGCCAGGACTTCCGGCGCAAGGTATACGAGGGTCCCTGTCAGCGTAGCGCCTTCCTGCCCAACCGTTTGCGTAAAACCCAGATTTGTAATGCCCAAGGCGTGCAAGCGGGAAGGCTCAACCAGCGCACCACTTCCAAAATCAGCTACTTTCACCTGCCAGCCGTCGCCTGCAGTCCGTTTCACAACCAAAACGTTGGCTGGCTTCAAATCCTTGTGCAGCACTCCAATGTCATGGGCCGCCGCCACAGCACGTGCCACATCCGCCAAAACCTGCAAGCGTGTTTGGACAGGGATATTTCCGAGCCCTCCCTGGTTTTCAGCCCATTCCACCAAGTTTGTGCCGCTGTATTCGCTTTCCAGAAAGTACGGGTGTGTTTCGAAATTCCACTCGAGCACCCGGACAAATTCCGGCCGGTCACCGAGCGTCTCGCGCAGCAATCTGGCAAGCGTCACTTCGCGTTTCAGCGCTTTGAGCCGCGGCGCGTCGGAGGCGAACTTAAAGACTCTCATTTCGCGAGTTTTTGGATGCTCCGCCAGCCACACTTCGCCGCTACCGGACGCGTCCATGGGCTGTACGAGCTGCCAATGCTCCCGGCCGGGGACGGCATCCCCCACTTTCAGGCCAAGCTCCTCCCAACCGGGCGGCTCGGCAACCATCTTGCTGTGTACCGGAACCGCCAGGCGATACCCTACTCGCGGCACCGTCAAAATCACCGTCGCGTCCTCGTCACCCATGGCCTTCCGCAGTTTGGACATCGCAGTGGCCAAGGACCCATCCACCACCATCAGCCCAGGCCACACCGACTCCAGTAACTCGTCCTTGGTAACCACTTCACCGGCATGCAGCAGCAATTGCTGCAGAACCTCAATCGGCTTTGCTTCCAGTTCTACCACTTGACCGCGCACACGGAGTTCCCAGCGCGATTCATCGAACTCGCACTCTGCAAAGCGCCAGTGCCTTCCGGAATTCTCCGGACCCTGTTCCTCTGAACGGTGCAAACTCATGGGTTTAGCTTTCTTTAGACTTCTTTAGAACTCCGTCAGGACTTAACGAGCCCAATTCCTGCAAATTGCGCATGGCCGGACCGCACTGCACCGATTTTTCGATTTAGGGCCGGCAACTGGCGGGGAACAAATGTCCACTTTAATCGAACCCGAATGCGGAAGGCTATCATCCCGAACCGCTCGGCCGCAACCGCCACGCCTTGACCCTGGCTATTTGCATGAAGTGACATCAAAGCTACCCAAGTTATCGATTCCAGCCGTTCGGCAACCAAATTCGAACTTAATTTTGGAGGTAAAAATGTTTCTGCAACATATCATTTCGCGTTCTGCTCTCACTCTGGTTCTCATTGCCGCCACGCTCTTGGCCACCAGCAGCACAAGGGCTCAGCTTGCTGAATGCAGCAAGTGTCCCTCTCCAACCGTCACCGCAAAGTCCGGATTGGGAACAGCTCACGCGGTCATTGAAGGCAAACTTACGTTTCAGGACGCCAAAGATTGGTGCGCCAACTGGGAATCCGGCAGCAATCCGGATACCTGCGCCCAAGAGCAAATAAAAGAAGAGCAAGGGAGAACCTATCGTACGTCCGCAAATTGTGTGACAGGTCACCTCCTGGCTCTCGATGGCAGTCCCTATGTCCTCGCTGGAGTGTGGGCAGACGACATTGGCAAGGGACGCACGAAGTGGCGCGACACTGCGGGAAAAATTGTCGGGCAAGACAATGCCAGCAACGGCCTTGGTCTCGCCAACCAATGGGAATACCTTTGCCCCAATTCAAAACTTACGGCTGCAACTGGTGGCAGCGCTGCCGCCGCAAAAAGCGCCGCCGCGTCAACCAACCGCTCGGCCCCACCCGCATCGCAATCTGCAGTCGTGCGAAGTGCCAGCCAGGCGCCAACCCTTTGCGGCCGTCAGCCACTTTGCAGTGAAACTTCCAGCTTTGCCGCTGTCATTACCGACTTTCGCACCAGCAAAAGCGGCCGATACCGGATTCTGAGCTCAACCGTTCGCCTGCAGAACAAACTGAACCACCCTCTGGTTCTTGGCTATGTTCACAATTCCGCCATTGCCATCGACGATCAGGGCAACCGCTATGCTGACCCCAGTGACGCGAATGTCCGCGGCATCGGAATCATCGGCTCGCGCGATGTCGACACCAAATTCATTCTGCAAGCCGGCGAAGCCAGCGATGCGCGATTCGAACTGTTTTGGGAGCCGGGCAGGGAACTGGTTGGTCTCAACTTTGGAATGGATCTCTCCCTCAGGGAAATCAACCCATTGCCGGGCAATCAACTGCGCCTTGGCCAGGAACATGCCATCCACTTCCGGGGATTGAGTAACAACGCCGCCGCCGCGTCGGCCGCTCGCCCGGGGAACACCATTCCCGTTTCCGCGCCTTTGCCTTCGCCGGCTTCTGCGCCAGCAGTCCCCGAGGTCGATATGTGCGAAGGCAAATCGCGTTGCTACGGCGCTGGTCCTTTCACCGCCGAAGTTGTCCAACTGACCTACAGCCCTTCCTCCGGAAGGCAACGAAACTATCTGATTCGGATGAACATCAAGTTTCGCAACGTTTCCAATCAGCCCCTGATTTTGGGCTACAAGACCGGCACCAGCAGTATCATCGACAACGAAGGGAACCGCTTCTACTGGGGAACGGCCGGAACCCACGACACCAGCGTTACTGGAATCGGCCTCGTGGAAGGCCGCAAAGCCGATCCTCAATTCGTCCTGAACCCCGGCGAATCTCGTAGCGCTGCCTTCGGACTGTTCCGTCGCCCCGACCACAATCGCATCGGCACTTCCTACACCTACGATGTGGTGATCTCACAGCTGGAACTCCTGCCCGGCGACCAGATTCGAACCGTTCGCGACTACAGTCTGAATTTTCCCGATATGACCGCAAGCTCCGGCAGCGTAGTTCCCACTGCTGACAACCTCAACGATTCCATCCAAAAACTTGGCAGCATTTTCAAACGGAAGCCGTAGCAAGTCACAGTTTCTTTGTACGGGCCATTCCCGAAATCAAAAACGCGAGAGGAGCATCACATGTTTTCTGTAGACAAACAGGCAGTACTTGGCGCACTGAAATCCACCGGATCCTACGACCCGGACGTTCTTTACGCAAAGAAAAACGAAATGATCCAGATGTCGAAAGGAATGAAGGGCTACAGCTGGATTCCGCTGATTGCCGGCACTCTTCTGTGCATTACCATCATCGGCGCATTCATCGGGATTCCAACCGTGCTCGTCGGATGGTACCTGCGCAGCAAAGCCAAGCGGAACATGAAGATTGCCGACGAGACGCTCACTGAATATCTGGAATCCATCGGAGTCAAGCCCAAGTTGGAGGTTGAGCCGGACGCGCAGGCCGCTTCAGCATAAAAGCGATGCTATCAGCTTCTTGTTGCCAATCACTACGGCTGGAATTCGCGCGTGGGTGCCTCGCCGGCTCGTCGCGCGAATCCGCTGTTTCGATGGCCAAACAAACTCACCGGAGACCTTTCCACACGTGGCTGTAAACGATTACACTTTGATCGTTTAGAACCATCCTGCAATACCGAAAAGGTCAGCCATGAGCCCTTGCAGCCGTCGTTTGGAATCGCGGTTTTCCAGAATCAGTTTGCTTTTCATGTTTTTGCTGTCCCTCTCTCGAGCGACGTCCGCCCAGTCGATGCCGCAATCTTCGGCTGATGTTGAAAAACGTGTCGACGCTGTCCTCGCCCAGATGACTCTGGAGGAAAAAATCACTCTCATCGGCGGAACCCATGACTTCTACACCATTGCGATTCCTCGTTTACATCTCCCCGCGCTGCGCATGTCGGACGGCCCGTTAGGCGTTCACGATTACGGTCCCACGACAGCCTATCCTGCAGGCATAGCTCTTGCCGCCTCCTGGGATCCTGCTCTGGCCCGGCTGGTCGGTGAAAGCATGGGCAAAGATGCGCGCGCCCGGGGCGTCAACTTCATCCTCGCGCCTGGGATGAACATTTATCGCGCCCCAATGAACGGTCGAAACTTTGAATACTACGGCGAAGATCCGTATCTGGCCTCGCGCATGGCCGTCAACCTTATTGAAGGCATTCAGAGCCAGGCCGTCATTGCCACCGCCAAACACTACGCCGCCAACAACATGGAATACGGCCGTATGGATCACAGCTCCGACGTCGACGAACGTACACTGCGCGAGATTTATCTCCCGGCCTTTGAAGCTTCAGTAAAAGAAGCTAAAGTCGGCGCGCTCATGGACGCCTACAACCTTGTTAACGGCGTCTACATGACCGAAAACAATTTGCTCAACAACCAAGTCGCCAAAAAAGAGTGGGGCTTTGACGGCATCATCATGTCCGACTGGGGCGCCACCCACGACGGCGTAGCCGCGGCCAACGGTGGACTCGATCTGGAAATGCCTTCCGCTGCTTTCATGAATAAATCAACTCTTGTTCCCGCAATGCAAAGCGGAAAAATTTCTCAAGCCACGATCGATGATAAAGTCCGCCGCATCGTTCGCAAAGCCATCCAGTTTGGTTTCTATGATCGCGAGCAAACCAGCCTGAGTCTTCCTCTCTATAGTCAACAGGGAAGAGAAGTCGCTCTTCGAGAAGCCCGCGATGGCATGGTTCTCCTCAAGAATGACCATCACCTGCTTCCTCTCGACAAAAAGAAAATCAAAACGATTGCAGTCCTCGGACCAAACGCCTATCCGGCGGTAATCGGTGGCGGCGGCAGCTCTCTTACCAAGCCATTCAATTCCGTCAGTTTTCTTGAAGGCATCAGCAACTACGCGGGTAAAGACGTGCAAGTGCTTTTCGCAACGGAGGAAGCCTCCGTTGACTTGGCCGTTGCAAACGCTGAGTTTTTTGTATCGCCAGGCGGTCCTCGAGGTCTGGCAGCAGAATATTTCAACAACGAAAAATTGGAAGGCCCTCCCGCCGTCACCCGTACGGACGCAAAAATTGATTTTCAGTGGGCGGATGGCAGTTACACCGAGGGGGGGCCCATCAATCACTTCTCCGCTCGATGGACAGGGTACTTTGTCCCCACCACCGAAGACGACTACAAATTTATCGTTGCGGCTGACGACGGAGTTCGTCTGTACCTTGACGACCGGAGAATCATCGACGACTGGCAAGCACACGCGGAAACCGTCAACACCCACTCCGAACATCTGGCAGCCGGCCGAGCTTATAAAATCCGCCTGGAGTATTTTGAGAATATCGGGTCTGCCATTGCGCGCCTGGGAGTCGCCCCGGCCACCCAAACCCTCGGTGAGGGTACGAAAAGCATCGCCAGGAAAGCGGACGCCGTCGTTCTTTGTGTTGGTTTTGACCCCAGCACTGAAACGGAGGGCGCGGACCGCACATTCGGTCTCCCGAGCGGACAGGACTCCCTGATTCAGCAGGTCGCAGCGCTCAACCACAATGTCATCGTGGTGCTCGCCGCGGGTGGCAATGTGGACATGACGCGCTGGATCGACCACGTCCCGGGTTTGCTCCACGCGTGGTATCCCGGCCAGGAAGGCGGCACCGCCCTGGCACA
>Ga0193726_1000369_pt1 | contig 51380 bp, 50 predicted proteins | sample H2c1metaG_FD_144928 | JGI IMG/M metagenome (GOLD analysis project Ga0193726, IMG submission 144928) | Soil microbial communities from a riparian zone of the East river system, Colorado, United States - H2c1 | ecosystem: Environmental > Terrestrial > Soil > Riparian zone | place: USA: East River... | reverse complement strand
TCCTGCTGGTTAAGTGGTTGCTTTGACACTTCCACTTTGGCACACGATGTGATGCCGTTAAAAGCAGGGGCGTCCATACCATTTGCTGCCTTCGTGCCTCGACTCTACTTACCCTCCCTGGTCTGCGCGGTCTGCCCGAACAGGATCTTCTTTGCGTCTTCGGTCATCGTGGTGTTGGTGCTGACGGTCGCGCCTTTCTCGTATGCGCGCACCGTCGCCGGCCGCGACTTGATCGCTTCAAACCAGCGCTTCAGATGCGGAAAGTCTTCGAGTTTCTGTCCCTGCGCCTCGTAAGGAACGATCCAGGGATAGCACGCCATGTCAGCGATGGAATACATCCCTGCAATAAATTCGCGGTCAGCCAGCCGCTTGTCGAGCACGCCGTACAGGCGATTGGTTTCCTTCACGTAACGGTCGACGGCGTAGGGAATCTTTTCAGGTGCATACCTGGAGAAGTGATGATTCTGCCCCAGCATCGGTCCCAAGCCGCCCACCTGCCAGAACAACCACTGCAAAACCTCCACACGTCCGCGTGATTCGTTCGGAATGAACTGCTCGCTCTTCTCCGCCAGGTACAGCAAAATTGCGCCCGATTCGAACACGGAGATCGGCGCGCCGCGCTCCAGGGGCGAATGATCGATGATCGCTGGCATGCGATTGTTCGGCGAAATCGCCAAAAAGTCCGGTTTGAACTGTTCGCCCTTGCCGATGTTCACCGGCACAAGCGTGTACGGCATCGCCGTCTCTTCCAGAAACATGGTGATTTTGTGGCCGTTGGGCGTCGGCCAATAGTACAAATCGATCATCGGTGAATCTCCGCCGGTTCGAGCGCCATTTTGTGCTGGCGCAGAAGGGCAATGCAAACATCTTCCTCGCGCGATCTTATGCGCATTTCAGCAAGCCGCGTGCGCGTCCGAGAGCTCTGGGTCCAGGGCAAAATAGAAGAATCCAACTTGCTCGCGGCCGACAAGCGCCATTCCAGCAAGTGCTTGCGTTCGGCGAGGCTTTTCGCCTCCTTGCTGTCGGCTGAAATCAGGCGCCGCTCAATGCCGAATCCCACCATTTGCACGATGACGGTGTCGCCTCTTTGCATGACTTTCGCGAGTTTCAGGCAATCCTCGCGGCGCTCAGCAGATGCGGCAGCTTCCCGGCAAGCATCAATCAGCGGCGAAAATGCGGGGATGATTTCCGCGTTCGCGACTCCGGCGAGCGCCGTCAGCTTGGCCGTATCCGAAGCCACGACGCCGCCCGGAAGCTCACGGCGCACACCGTTCAACGAGTCGAACATCATCACCATGATCCGGTTGTAATAAAGATCGAATCGCGTGGCGCGCGCCATGTCTCCGAGCACGCGTTCCACCTCGATCGTGTCCTTGTCCTTGTGCGCAGTAGAGAGCTGAGCGAGCCATGCCGCGGCGTTGTCGGGATCCACCCACCGCAGCACGAACGCGGGGTCGCGGCTGTCGCACGCTGGGGTGCTTGCGCAAAGCTGCAGATGCAGCCAGCCGATCGCCGCGTTTTCCGGTGCCAGATCACTCGCGCGGGCGATCAATTGCAGTGCCGTAGGCGCTACGGCAGGCGTGGCAAAGCCGTTGGTGAAACTCAACGCTGCCGCGGTTGCCACAGAATCGGCATCGGTCCTGGCGGCAAGCGCGCGCACGGCTTCGTTGCGCCAAACCTGGAATCTGTCGGCCGGCGATGCCGATTTTGTACCGGGCGCGGTGGTCGCCAGTGCGGCGGCCGGTTGCGACATCGCCACGCCCAGAATCATCAATTTCAATCCGTGTTTGACCATGGTCAAACCCGCCTCGAGGCAGGCTCCTACAGATCGTTGCGCTTTCCGGCGGCCGTCAGCCCTGCAGTGATTGCCAAACGCATGGCATCTTCGACCGAAATGTCGAGCGGCTGAACCCGGTCGCGCGGAAGATAAATGGTGTATCCGCCGAATGCATAGCTCATCGGGAAATACACCGTGACCCAATCCTGACCGCCGTGCGCCAACAGTACCGTCGGCACATCTTCACGGGTCACGAAGCCGATGGCATGCACGTCCGCGAATCGCGCCAGTACGACCCGCTGCAGATCGCGCTTCTCGCCGCTGCCGGAGGGCAGCAGGCTCAGGACATCACGGAAACCGCCGTAAAGCGTCTTGACGAATGGTATGCGGCCTAAAAAGTCGTCCCAGTATTTGAGCAGAATCTTGCCGGCGTACGCATTCACCACGCTGCCAACGAACAACAGCAACAAGAAACCGGCGATCAGCCCCAAGCCCGGCCAGTAATGCTCGGGACTCACGATCCCCAATGCGATCAGAGCGCGCCGCAGCCAACCCTCGACCGTGTTGACCAGCCACCAAATCACGTAAACCGTCAACGCCAGCGGCAGCACGGTCACCAAACCGCTCATGGTCAGGGTTAGAATCTTGCGCATGGGATTATCATCGCATGATCGGGCCTAACCCGCCCACAGGGTCGACACTTCAATGACGCAATCAACCGGTCTCAAGATTTCACCCGCCAATGCCGCGGACGTGCCGCTGATTCTTTCGCTCATCAATGAATTGGCGGAGTACGAAAAGCTGAGTCACGAGAGCGTGGCGACCGAGGCCTCGATTCACAAGGCGCTTTTTGGACCCAAGCCGAGTGCTGAAGCAGTCATAGCTCGTTTCGACGCCGCACCGGCCGGTTTCGCACTCTTTTTTCATAATTTTTCAACATTTCTCGGCAAGCCCGGCTTGTATCTGGAAGACCTGTTCGTGCGCCCTGCATATCGCGGGCGTGCGATCGGCAAGTCGCTGTTGAGTTATTTGGCGGCGCTGGCAGTGGAGCGCGACTGCGGCCGTTTCCAGTGGCAAGTTCTGGATTGGAACAAGCCGTCTCGTGATTTCTACGAACGCCTGGGCGCCCAGGCAGACGCCGCGTGGGTCAACTACCGAATGACCGGCGATGCATTGCGACGCCTTGCCGAGAGCGGCGGATCATGATTGGCGCGGCAGGATGAAACGCAATCCCTGGTAGTTGAGCACCACTCCGTCGCGTCGAATCCGTTCCAACACAGGCCCTTCTTGAAGGGTGTTGCCTTCCTTGTACTTGCGCATATTGATGAACACGAAACGATCCGCAGGTCTCGTTGCATAGACATGCACGTCCAAGTGCATTTCAGGCAGCGCTTGAGCTCCCGTTAGATTGATCTCGTTGATCGAGGGCAGCACCTCGTCATTGTCCGTGGCTTCCTCATTTGTGAGAACAGGATCGGGACGGCGAAAGGCGTGCGGCGCCGCACGCTGTTCAATGGCGCGAGGCGCGACCAGCGCCGCCGTCGATGCAGTGGATGCAGAGCTCGTCTCAGCAGGCGGCACCGGAATTTCAGGGGCGTAAACCGGCGCCGCGCTCAAGGGACTGAAATGCTCATCGACCGCTGCCGGCTTGACGTCCGCGGGGGACGTGTTCTGGCCCGGCGACGTCGCTGCCGCAGGCCGCCCGACAGACGCCGCACCATTGCGCATCAGGACGACGATCAGCACGACAATATTAATGGCGAGCAGGGATCCTAGGAGTATGGCCCAGAGGGGCAGACGCCCGCGCCGCAATGATGTCGGCGCATCCATCAATCCCGGCATCGATTGCCGCTGGCGCTCGAGCTCAGATTTCTTTAGTGCATCGAGAATGAAGGACATGGAATTTCCTAGCCACCGCGCAGGGCGTTGGACAACAACAGGGGTGAGTTGGGATCGGCCAGCGCGGTGTCGAGCACGACTTGAGTCTGCACGCCCGCGATGCCATCGACATTGAGTCGATGTTCGCGCTGAAAGTTCTGCACCGCGATCGCCAATTCTTGATCGTAGACATCCGCGTGTTCAGGATCCGACGACACGCCCCCCAAAGCATTCAAGCTGCGGCGCAGCCACCGAACCTCGTCTCCTTGCATCCCTAAGGAAAGCAACCGGGTACGCGAGGTCTTCGGCTTCCACACGACGGTGAATTCTCCGAACCAATCGCGCGAAAGATCATCGATCGACACCTTTTCGTTGTGCTCGCCGAGATTCAGCGTAGCGCTCTTGTCGTCAAGGCTCGACAGCACGACCCGATGCCGCTGCCCGCGATCATCGGTCAGCGTCAAGATTGCGGGCCTGTTCAAAGTCTTGACCTGGGTCCAGGAGCCACGTTGATCCAGGCAGGCGAGCCCGGCTTTGGCGGCCTGCCCGCACGGATCCCGGTCGTCCGACAGGGCGGTCCCCCACAGCGCCAGAAGGCGACGAAACGCGGCTGCGTCGGTTGTGTTGGCTTCATTGGCTTGAAGCAACGCATTGACCGACGCGAGCTTGGGCGCAGGCAGGGGCAGGACCGCCGGCGCCGCGCGCGGCAGACCGGCCGCAGGAATCGGTGCTGTGGCATGGGTCGCCGCGGCACTCTTGATCGCTCGCGATGCCGAGAGCACCGGACTCTGATGGCGCCAGAATTGCCAGCCGAGGAACAGGGTGCCGGCGAGGGCGACAGCTGCGAGCGAGCCAACCAACCAACCCAGCCAGGGCGGAAAAAATCGGCGCCCGTAGACTTCGCCCGCGGCTTGGCGCACGAGCGAGGCGGTGATCTTTTTCGTTTCCTGCGTATAGGCGCCGAGCAGGGCGCGATCGCAGGCAACATTGATGACTCGCGGAATGCCCAGAGACAGGCGGTGCAATTCCGACAGTGCGCCGGGGGTAAATATTTCCTCGGCTGCGCCTGCGACGCGTAGCCGGTGGCGCACGTATCCCTTGGTCTCTTCGCGGGACAAGGGCATCAGGTGATATCGGCCGGTGATCCGCTGCGCGAGCTGGCGCAGATCTGTTCGGTCCAACAATTCCCGCAGTTCAGGCTGCCCGATCAAAATAATCTGCAGTAGCTTCTGGGTGGGAGTCTCCAGATTGGTCAGGAGTCGGACCTGTTCCAACACGTCGATCGAGAGGTTCTGCGCTTCATCCACCAGCACGATGATGCGCCTGCCCTCCGCGTGGGCATTCAGCAGCCGCCGGTTCAGCGAGTCCACCATCTGCTTGACGCTGTCCCGATCCGCCTCGGCTATGGCCAGTCCGAGCTCCTCGCAGATCGTGAGCAGAAACTCCACCGGGGTGACGCGAGGATTTAAAATCACCGCGACATCGGCGTGATGCGGAACGCGCGACAGCAGCGTGCGCACGACCGTGGTTTTGCCGGTGCCCACTTCTCCGGTCAGCTGGATGAAGCCGCCCGATTCGTTGATGCCATACAGCAAATGCGCCAGGGCCTCGGCATGACGCTCGCTCAAGTAGAGATAGCGAGGATCCGGGGTGATGGCGAAGGGCTTTTCCGCAAGCCCAAAGAAGCTGGTGTACATAGCCTAGTAGGATAATACCAACCTGCGGTTAGTTTCCGTTTCCCGGGCCTTTTGGCAGGAGGCTGGCGCGGGTGAGCAAACCCCGGCCAAAACGGTCTCGAATCCCGTCAACCGCTGAGTCCAGGCGCGATCCTGCGTCGGGCAGCGGGCCGGAGAACAGGTCCGTTTGCAGCATTACCTGCAAATCGCTCACCCCCACCCCCAGCAGACGAACGGCGGCGCGGGGCTGGGATGCCAACCAGCCGCTCAGCAGCGCTTGCGCGGCAGCCGATACGATGGCCGTATCCTGAGTCGGGGGCGCGAGCGCACGCTGGCGGGTATAGGTTGTGAAGTCGCCGCGGCGAATCTTCACGCTCACCCGGCCGGCCAGCAGTTTCTGCGCCCGCAGGCGCGACGCGGTGCGGTCCGCCAAAGCCTTGAGCTGCGCGCTCAACTCCGCCGGCGCACGAATATCCGTATCGAAGGTCTCTTCCGCGCTGATGGACTTCTCCTCGCGTTCGGATTCCACCGGCCGATCATCGAGCCCGGCGGCTCGATCGCGCATCGCGTTGCCATGCGTGCCGAAGGCACGCCACAACACCGCCTCGCCGGCGGTGCGCGCATCGCCGAAGGTACGGATGCCGGCTGCCAGCACCGTGGGCAAGGTCCTCTGGCCCACACCGAATAGCCTCTGGATCGGCAGTGGATCCAAAATTTCGCGCATGTTGCCCGCATCGATGCGACACATCCCATTCGGCTTGTTCAAATCCGAGGCGATCTTGGCCAAAAGTTTATTAGGTGCAATTCCGACGGACGCGGTAAGTCCGGTTTGCGCGGCGATGCGGCGGCGAATTTCTGCGCCGATTTGCTCCGGGCCGCCAAGCAATTGCTGGCTGGCCGTAACGTCGAGGAAAGCTTCATCCAACGACAGGCCTTCCACCACGGGAGTGAATTCACGAAAAATCGCGAAGACCTGATCGGAGATTTCCTTGTACCGGTCCATCCGTGGGCGTACGACGATGGCCTCGGGACAACGGCGCAGCGCTTCACGCATGGGCATGGCGGATCGCACGCCGAAGCGGCGTACCGCATAGCTGGCGGCCGCGACGACGCCGCGGCCGCCCGTGCCGCCCACGATGAGCGGCTTACCCTTGAGCTCTGGGCGATCCCGCTCCTCCACGGACGCATAGAAGGCGTCCATGTCGATATGCAGTATCGCGCGCACGCTAGGAGCCTGTCCGGAGAGGCTCCTTAATCCACGGTGACGGTGATTTTCTTCGAGGTCAGCGGCGGATCGAACGACTGGTGCAGGTAATCGGCGAATATCAGCTGCAGGGTGTGCTTGCCGGGGGTCAAGGTCAGCGTCGTCTCGGTTTGGCCCTTGCCGAAATGGACGATTTTGTCGGTCGCCGGCATGGGTGCATCCAATTTCAGCTCGCTCACATCGGTGTCGACCAAAAGATGATGGTGCCCGGTGTTGTCGAACTTGACGCCCGCCGGCGCAATTCCCATGCCTTTGAGGCCGAATTTTATGGTGACCGGGCTATGCAGCTTCGCGCCGTTTTGTGGGGCGATGAAATACACCTCTGCACCGGCCGGCGCCGCCATGCGATCCACCGCGACGGCTGTCGCCGCCAGCAAACAGACTCCTAGCGCAACTAATAGACGACTCATGGGAATCTCCTTGTTTAAAGACTGCAGTTTACAACTGCCAGGCCGCGTACACGAATACGCCGGCCACGGTGAGGCCGGCTACGACCGAATAGACGAAAAAAAGTACGACCGCTTTGAACGCTGTGCCAAGCCAGCTGCGCGGGAACACCCGGCGCATGGCCACTAGGGAGTAGACCGGCAAGGTCCAACCCAGAATCGTGCTCAAAAAACCTGCAACCCCACCGAGCTTCGGCCACGCGCCGGCGGCCTCGCTGGTCAATAGCATCAGGATCGCGATGGAAAAATAAAAGGCGTGCAGATGCACAAAGAAGAGCAGTTGTTCCGCGTATCGATAGCGCGGGCGCCAATACAGCAGCATGTTCAGAAAGGCGATCAGCGGCAGAAAGATGAACATCGCTTTCGGCAGCGTGGCGAGGACCACGTGCACCCAGCTCGCGCCATTGTCGCGGACCGTGGCCTCACAAGCGCGCTTGATGCGTGCGTTCCACGCGGGATGCCCGGGGATATCGACGTTCGCGCATCTGTTGATGGATTCCGCTGCCGGCAGCGACGCGTCCGCTGTCGGCCTGCCGGCCTTGAGAGCATGGTCGAAATTCATGACCTCGACGTTGTCTATATGCACGAATGAGGCGAGCAGGAAAAACAGGATGCTCAATACCAGGTAGAGCCGAAACGGCGGCAGATAGGCGACGCGTCGGCCGGCGACGAATTCCTCGGTGAGTTTTCCCGGCTTGAACCACAGCGTTGTCAGCGTGCGCCACAGACGAGAATCGGAGTGGGTGATTCCCTCGAGCAACTCATGCAGCAGCTCCCTGGTCGTCGGGACGTGCACATCGGCGGCCTGGCTGCAGTTGGCGCAGAAGCGGCCCAGCAGCATCGCATCGCAGTTCTTGCAGCGTACAGGCACGACGGCTGGGGCTTGCGCAACAACGGCTGACGCTTCAGCAACAACAGCTGAGGTCTCAGGAACGACGACCTTACCAGGAGCTGCCGACTCGATGGCGCTCACGATTAGGCGCCCGCCCCCACGCCCAGCTCATGCGGCGCGAAGTCGTCGACGTTGGTGATGTCCTGAACCTTGGCGTCGTAATCCCGCAATAGCTCAGCTTCGGTCTCGCTGATGATGCCGAGCGATGCGGCCTGCGTGATCTGCCCCGGCAGATCGAGCGCCGTAACGCGGCCGGTCTTGACGCCATCGACCCGGATGCGTTTCTCGAGCGGCTCTGCCGCCGCGGAGAGAATCAATGCCGCCTGCAGTTTCCCCAGAGGGTTGTGCCCCGCCGCGGTCTTGTAGATATGAGCGCTCAAGCGCTCGCGGGTGGCGCATGGGTTCATGACCAGATCGCCGATGGCGTGGCCCAATCGATCGCTCGGCGGCGAATAGCTAAGTCCACGCGGAAAAATGCACAGGCGCATGAACAGCGCCAAGGGGCGATTGGGAAAATTGCGCAGGAACAGGTGCAACTGCTCCTGCGCCTGATACAAGAGGCTGCGGCAGGCCCATTCGACCAGGGGAAGATCCTCTTGCTGACTGCCCTGATTTTCATGATGTTTGAGTACCATGGACGCCAGGTACATCGATGAAAGCACGTCGCCGAGCCGCGCCGAGAGCGTCTCCTTTTTCTTGAGATACCCGCCGAGCGCAAGCATGGCCACATCCGTCGCCAGCGCAAACGACGCGCTGTACCGATTGACGTGCTGAAAGTAACGCCGTGTCGCGCCCGTGTCCGGCACTCGCGTGAAGCGCGCCGCGGTCAGACCCAGAACCAGGGAGCGCACGGCATTTGAGATGGCAAATCCCACGTGGCCCACCGTCGCCGCATCGAACTCGCGCACGCCGGCCTCGCGGTTCGGATTCTTGGCGGCGTTCATTTCCTTCAGCACGAAAGGGTGACAGCGCACCGCCCCTTGACCAAAGATGATCAAGTTGCGCGTCAGAATGTTGGCGCCCTCGACGGTAATGGCGACCGGCACGACCTGATAGCCGCGCCCGAGATAATTGTTGGGCCCCAGCATAATGCCCTTGCCGCCATGAACATCCATCGCATCATTGGCAATCATGCGGCCGATCTCGGTGGCGTGATACTTGAGCATGGCGGAGGGCACCGACGGCTTTTCGCCGCCGTCGATGGCACCGGCGGTCACTGAGCGCGCGGCATCGATGATGTACGTGCGTGCCGCCATACGCGCCAGAATCTGTTCGATGCCCTCGAAGCTGCCGATCGGCGTGTTGAATTGGCGGCGGATACGCGCATAGGCGCCCGAGGCATAGACGGCAGCCTGTGCGCCGCCGGTGGCGTTCGATGGCAGTGAAATGCAGCGGCCCACGGACAATTGCTCCACCAGCATGCGCCAGCCCTGCCCCGCTGTGGCAAAACCGCCAATGATGGCGTCCAGGGGCACGAAAACGTCGTGACCCTGGATGGGGCCATTTTGGAACGGGATGTTCAAGGGAAAATGACGGCGGCCGATGGTGACGCCGGGCGTATCGCGCGGAATCAGCGCGCAGGTTATTCCCAAGTCCGCCTTTTCGCCCATGAAGTGCTCGGGGTCGTAGAGACGGAACGCCAGGCCGATGACCGTGGCAATGGGCGCCAGCGTAATGTAGCGCTTCGAAAAGTTTAAGCGGATACCGATCGTTTCCTGGCCGCCGTGCCACTGTCCCCGGCAAATGATGCCGGTGTCGGGGATGGACGCCGCGTCCGATCCCGCGCGCGGCCCGGTGAGCGCAAAGCACGGCACGTCATCACCGCGCGCGAGCCGCGGCAAGTAGTGATCCTTTTGCTCCTCGGTGCCGTAATGAAGCAGCAGTTCCGCCGGCCCCAACGAGTTCGGCACGGCGATGGTCGAGGAAGCCGTGGCCGAGCGCGAAGCGATTTTGATCAGCACGCAGGAGTGAGCATAGGCCGAGAATTCCAGGCCGCCATAGCGGCGCGGAATGATCATCGCAAAGAAACCACGCGACTTTATGAAGTCCCACACCGCCGCGGGCAGGTCCGCGCGCCGATGTGTGATATCCCAATCGTCGAGCATCGCGCACAGCTCCTCGCAAGGGCCGTCAAGAAACGCCTGCTCGTGCGCCGTCAGCACCGGCGGCTTCGCCGACATGAGCTTTTGCCAGTTCGGCCCGCCGGTGAACAATTCGCCGTCCCACCACACCGTGCCTGCATCGAGCGCCTCGCGTTCCGTGGAGGACATGGCGGGAAGCAGTTTGAGGTATTTCTTCATGAAGGGCCGCGTCAGCAGGCGAATCCGCAGCGGTCGGAGATTGAAAAGAAACAGGAGTCCGAAAGGCACGGAAACCGCCGCCTTCCACCACATGGGAGCCGCCCCAAGAGCCCAATACAAAGCGAGCAGCACCAGCAGCACGCCGGTGCTCGCCGCGAGACTGGCGCGCCGGTAGGCGAGTATGCAAATGGCGCCCACGAACAACACCAGCCAGCCGACGATGATGGCGGCGTCGATCAGCAGGTCAGGCATTGGACCGCCCCTTTTTTTTAGATCAAGTCTTTAACGCCGTCGCGCTCTTCGAGCAACTCGCGCTGCGTTGCCTGCATTTTCTCGCGGCTGAAATCATTGACGTCCAAGCCCTGGACGATGCCGTACTCGCCGCTCTTGCAGGTAACGGGATAGGAATAGACGATCCCCTCGGGTATTCCATAGCTGCCATCGGACGGCACCCCCATGCTCACCCAATTGCCCGATGGTGTGCCGAGCATCCAGTCATGCACGTGGTCGATCGCCGCCGCCGCGGCGGATGCAGCGGAGGAGGTGCCGCGTGCCTTGATGATGGCGGCGCCGCGCTGTTGCACGGTGGGAATAAAGCTGTCCTTGAACCAGGTTTGATCCACCAACGAGAGGGCCGGCTTGGCGTCGACGGTGGCGTGGTGCAGATCCGGATACTGAGTTGCCGAATGATTGCCCCAGATGATCATCTTCTTGACCTGGGTCAAGGCAGCACTGGTTTTCTCCGTGAGTTGTGCGAGGCCGCGGTTGTGATCGAGACGCGTCATCGCCGTGAAATGGTTGCGAGGCAGCGAAGGCGCGTTGCGCTGCGCGATGAGCGAATTGGTGTTGGCCGGATTGCCCACCACGAGCACGCGCACGTCGCGGCTTGCGACCGCATCCAGCGCCTTGCCCTGCGCGGAGAAGATCTTGGCGTTTTCCAACAAGAGATCCTTGCGCTCCATGCCGGGACCGCGCGGCCGGGCTCCCACCAACATCGCAAAATCGCAATCCTTGAAGCCCACGTTCGCGTCGGAGGTTGCCGTGACCTTGTTCAAGGTGGCAAAGGCGCAGTCATTCAATTCCATCACCACACCCTGGACGGCCGCACTGGCGGCGGGGATTTCCAAGAGATTCAAATTGATCGGTTGGTCGGCGCCGAGCATCTGGCCGGACGCGACGCGAAAGGCGAGAGCGTACCCGATATTGCCGGCGGCGCCCGTGATGGTGATGGTGACTGGCTTCTTCATGACGAGCTCCCGCGCAAAAACCAAGAATGGTATCCGAAATTGCACCGGATCGTCATTGACGGATGGCCAACGGCGATTGGCTCGCCGACCCCAAGCGTACACCGAGCAGTTGTGCAACGGTGGGCGCGATTTGCCTCATGTCGATCAACCCTAAGTCGCGCCCACGGGCAATACCAGGACCGGCGATGAAAAAAGCCGCCCGCATTTCGGGATATTCCGGCGAGAACCCGTGGCTGCCCGCAGTGCCCGGAACATCGCTCACGAGAGGGCTGGTTGCGTCGGCCAGCGCGTAGTAGCCGAGTTTCATGACGATAAGAAACGATGCGTCGGGAAATGCCCCGCGCTGTTTGATGGCGTCGCGTTCCAGCACGTCGGCGATGCCGTTACTCGGATCGGCCTTCATGGTTTGCAGCAAATCGCGCACCTGACTTTCAGTTTGCGAATCGGCGGGATCGTGCAGCATGACAGCCGCCATTCCGCTGCCGGACCATGGCTGCGCCTTCCAGGAGCCGCCGCTCTGGAGCAAGCCCGCACGCAAAAACGGTTGCATGAGATTCACTTTGTGAGTGACCTGCACGAAGCCGTGATCCGACACCACCAAAGCGATGGCCTTGGGATCGTTGGCGCGGGACGCGGCAAACAGTTGCGCAAGTTGACCATCTATCACTTCGAGGTCCGCCTTTGCCTCCGCGCTGAAGGGTCCATGCCCGTGCTGCTGTTCGTCGAGCGAACTCAAGTGAATGGTCATGAATTTGGGTTTCTGGGTCTTGAGGATATCCAAGGCATAGCGGGTTTTAATTTCGTCGCCGGCCGGACTCGGGTCATTTCCCCGCATGTAGGGGCCAAGACGGCCCTGCATCTTCTGCAGCAGGCCTTCGGGACGCGAGATTGCCGCCAGCAGCAAGGCGTCGGATGGATCGACATCCGTCAAGCGTGCCACTCGCCAATACTCCGGGATGAGAAAATCCACTGCCGTGGCGCCCACGCTTACCGGCCAGCCGATGCTGGCGGTGGACAAGCCGGCCTCGTGTGCGGCCTGCCACAGCGTCGGCACGCGAATTTGTTGCGCATACCAATACCAGGCGTTCGCAAAGGTATTTTTGGGATCGAATTCCAGGTTGTTGTAGATGCCGTGTTCGGCCGGCGAGAGACCGGTCAGCAGCGTGGTATGGCTGGGATAGGTCACCGTCGGCCACACGCCGGTGACGCCGCGGGCATACGCACCGCCCTGCATCAGGCTGCGCAAAAAGGGAATTTTGAGACCATGCGCATCCGCATCCAGAACATATTCGGGCTTCAGTCCATCAACCGAAATCATGAGCACCGGAGCGGCGGGCGCACGCGCGCCGCCGGCCATCACCAGCAACAACAATGAAAGTGCAAACGAGGCACGCAACAACCGAACGCGGTGGAGAATCACTTGAGGCTCGATCACTCGCTGATGGGAATGATGTAGTCAGGATAGGCGCTGCGGAAGCGGCGCAACTCCGCGTCCACCTCAGCATAGCGGCCGGCGCGGCGCAGCGCACTGATATCTGCGAGCCAAAGCACCGGGTTGCGCTCGCGCGCGGACGCAGGCATTGCGCGCGGCGGGTCGCTTTTGAAAATGCGCACGCGAACTACCTGCGGTTTGTCGTCGGGGTTTTTAACTTGCGGACCGAAGACCATCGCGAGCACCAGCGCGAGCGACAAAAGCACGCTGGCGGCGAACGCAAACGGCGCCAAGCTTTGCGGCTTGAACGGCATCTTAGAGTTCGACGAACCCGCGGACTTGAGCACCAATCGGTCGAGTTCATGCGGCGGCTCCGGCGCGGACTCTCTCTGGTACTGACACGACACGTCGCTGTCGCCGCGCAGATATTGATCAAGTTCGTCGGTTTCGTCAGGCATAAGTTCGAAGCCGCAAGGCTTCGGGTTCCTGCATCGGGCGCAGGGAGTTTTTCAATTTTCGAACCGCATAGCGCAAGCGGCTCTTTGCGGTTTCAACCGGCACGTCGGTAATGCGCGCAATCTCCTCGACGTTCAATCCCGTTTCCTCGCGCAACAGAAATGCCTCGCGCTGTTCCTGCGGGAGCGCGGCGACCGCGGCGAGGACAGCGGATTGCTGTTCGACGAATTCTGCGACTCTATCGGGTCGCTGATGCTCGGGAACTTCGGCTTCCGGCAGCTGCGAATCCGAGTCGTACGCGGGCAGCACGCGGCGCAAATTTGAATCGCGCCGGAAAAAATCGATCGCGCAATTGTGTGCAATGTGAAACAAGAACGTCGCGAATTTCGCGCGAGGTTCGTAGCGCGCACGTGTCGCGATCAGATGCGACCAGACTTCTTGAAACAAGTCCGCCGCCGCACACGCGTTACGCACATGGCGCAATAGATATCGATACAAAGGGCCTTTGTAGTTGGCGTAAAGCGCCGCGAAGGCAGCTGTGTCACCGTCGCGGTAACGCAGCATCAAACTCGCGTCATCATCCGAAAGATCCATCCCCTGCAGCATACGTGGGGCGATCTTCAGGGGCAAAGGCAACCGAAGCGGGCCAACTATTTTCGGGTTCCTTTCGAGCCATTTCGGTATTTCTTTTAAAAACAAACACTTATGCGTGAAAATATTTCACATTAAGTGCTTGCATGTAGTGGTGTTGTATATTACTATATCACCAAGTCACCGAAACACCTTCGATGACAGACTGAAGACCGGAAACACTGCTAGGAGACGATCATGAACACCTCACTCTCAACCAAACTGACAGCCCTCGCTCTCGCTCTGATGTTCAACAGCGTGATCATGGGTGGCATGGCCTACTTGTTCAACGCGCAGCTGCAACACCCGACGGCAGTCGCCTCGCTCGCCAGCACCGTGGCGAACACTACGAACGACGTGGCCTGAACCTTTACGAGCTCGGCGCTCTGGTAGATTACCGTGCTACATGTCCCCCACACGCGGGGTAGGCACATCGAGCGAGAAATGGACCCGAACTGGAACGACAACCAACCTATCTATCGCCAACTGCGCGATCGAATGGTAGCCCTGATTTTAGAGGGCGCGCTGAAGGAGGGTGACCCCTTGCCCTCCGTAAGGGCAGTGGCTGCCGACTACCGGCTCAATCCGCTTACCGTGCTGAAAGGTTATCAGCAGCTGGTCGATGAAAACTTGGTCGAAAAACGCCGTGGCCGCGGCATGTATGTCAGCGAGGGCGCGCGACGGTTGCTCCTGGCGGGCGAACGCGAGCGTTTCTTGAACGAGGATTGGCCGCAAATTCTCGCCGTCATCAACCGACTCGGGTTTTCCTCAGAAGAACTATTTGCGCAAACACCGGCGCTTACTCACCCGGCACCGCCGCCCCGCGGCGCTTCGCCCACGGAAGAATGAGACTTACACTATGGCTGCGCTCATCGAAGCTCGAGATCTGACGAAAAAGTACGGCGCCCACGTTGCGCTGGATCGCGCCAACCTCAAAGTCGAGGCCGGCCGTATCGTCGGACTCATCGGACCCAACGGCGCCGGCAAGACCAGCGCTCTGCGCGCTATCTTGGGGCTCACCAATTACGAGGGCCATTTGACTGTTTTGGGCCGCGAACCGTTTCGCGAGCGCACAGCACTCATGAATGAATGCTGCTTCATCGCCGACGTGGCGGTGTTGCCGTCCTGGCTACGCGTCGATGACGCCATCGATTTCGTCGCAGGCGTGCATCCGAGATTCCGCCGCGATCGCGCCACGGCATTTCTGGCCAAAACCCAGATCACCGGCAAACGCCGGATGCGCGAATTGTCCAAGGGAATGAAAACCCAGGTGCATCTGGCGCTCACGATGGCCATCGATGCGAAGCTCTTGGTATTGGACGAACCGACCTTGGGGCTGGATATCCTCGCACGCCGCGCCTTTTATGACGCTCTGGTCAACGACTACATGGATGAGACGCGAACCATCCTGATCACGACTCATCAAGTCGAGGAAGTCGAAAATCTGCTCACGGATATCGTTTTTATCGACAAGGGGCGCATCGTTTTGGACACTTCGCTCGAGGATGTCGCGACGCGCTTTGCCGCGGTGGCCGTGACGGCTGATCGCCTGGATGCGGCCCGCGCAGAGAAGCCATTTTACGAACGCCACATCCTCGGCAAGGTCGTGTTGTATTTCGAAAACGCCGACCCGGGCAAACTCGAGGGATTTGGCGAAATCCACACTCCCAGCGTTTCCGACCTTTTCGTTGCGAAGCTTTCGGGAGGTGCAGCGTGAACAATAGCAACTGGCTCATCCGCCGGGAATTCTGGGAAAACCGTGCGATCTGGATGATTCCCGCGGTGTTCGGCGGGCTGCTCCTGCTTGCCGCGCTGTTCGGCCAGGTCAGCATTCCGCGTCTTACTTCGCCGCAGGAATCCGAGCAAGCTGCGTCCGCTTTTTTGGTGGTCGTCGGCGCGATGTTCTACCTCGTGATGGGCGTGTATTCGACCTGGTATCTGCTCGATTGCCTGTACACGGATCGCAAGGACCGCAGCATCTTGTTCTGGAAGTCTCTGCCGATATCGGACGTCACAACGGTGCTGTGCAAGCTGTTGGTGGGCATGGTCATCATTCCGCTGGTGTATTTCGCGGCCGCCGATGCGACCGCGCTGATCGCCGCCTTCATTCTGTCCATACGGGCGCGAGCCTCGATCGGCAGCTCTCTGTGGAACGGCGATGTCTGGTGGCAGGTGCAGGTGCTGTGGATGTACGCCATCGTCACGACGGCCGTGTGGTATCTGCCGGTTGCGGGTTGGTTGATGCTGGTGTCGGCATACGCTAAGCGCGCGGTCATGTTGTGGGCCGTATTGCCGCCGCTCCTTCTCTACATCCTAGAGCGGGTATTTTTTGGGACGCGTACGGTGGGCCATATCATCATGCGACGCCTGACCGCGCTGCCGTCGGTGTCGTTCAACGGCTCGAAGTATCATTGGACGCATGAAGGCGGCGTTGTGGATAATGCGGGTTCAGCCACACACAGCGTATGGAATCTGATCAACCCCGGTGGATTTTTTACCAGTGCCGAAACATGGATAGGAGTTGCGGTGGGAATCGTGTTGATCGTAGCCGCCATCCAGCTGCGCATGCGCCGTTCCGAGATCTGACCTGATGCGGGGCCCCGCGCCCCGCGAGCCCGGCCGCCGCGCCGCCCGGCTTTTTTTGCCCATCGCCGCCGCGGCATTCATCATTTCAGGCCGCGCGCAGGCCGATGAATTTTTTCTCCTGCGCGACGAAAACCCGCTCACCCGTGGTTTCTATCTACCATTGCCGAGCGATGGCCGCTTGACCGACGGTGCTGACTTATCGGCGACGTTGTCGGTGAGCAACACGCTCAATGTGGAAAACCGCGCGAACGAGAGCCTCTTGGTGGACGGCGAGAACCATACACTTCGCCTGAGCTATGAAGACGCGCTGTTCCAGTCTTGGCGATTCCGATTTACCGTTCCCATCATCAATGACAGCGGCGGATTTTTGGACTCGACCATCGATCATTGGCATCGCTGGTTTGGGTTCAACCCGGGAAACAGGCCGTTTTACCCGCAAAATGAACTCGTCTATTCCTATTCGGGCAGAGGCAGTATCGATCTGACCCGATCGCAGACCAGCATTGGCGACATCTCCGGCGAACTCGGCTGGTATCCGATCGACGATGCGCATCGAACGGTTTCTGTATGGGGAGGATTGGAGGCGCCGACGGGTTCCGTTGCCAAACTCACCGGGGACGGTGCCTGGGATGGCGCGGTATGGGCGCACGGCGCCTTGCGCTGGACGCAGTGGCAGTTGGCCGCCGAGCTTGGGGTGACGCAGCCGTTCGGCGACGAAATATTTGCCGGGGCTGCACATCGCACTTCCCTGTTCGCGCGCTTTGCGGCCACCCGCGCTTTGGGGTCAGCCTGGGCATTGCGCGCGCAACTCGACGGCCAGACGGGTCGGGTCGAGGACAGCACCTTGCGATTCTTAGGTCCTAGCTTGCAGCTGACCGTCGGTGCGATACGCCGGCTGGGGCAAAACTGGCGCGTCGAATTTGGCTTCGCGGAAGATGCCGCTGTGAACACCGCTCCCGACATTACTTTCTTTCTTGGGATTCGCCGCCAAAGCAGTGCAAAATAGCGTGAAGGTATCGTCGTAAATTTCGAGGGGGCGTCCGATGTACAAGACGAAGATCGATCTGTCGGAGAAGGTCCGGCGCAACGTTGCCGGCATTCTGAATGATCGCCTGGCTTACGCCATTGATCTGCAAAGCCAAATCAAGCAGGCGCATTGGAATGTCAAAGGTCCCAATTTCATCGCGTTGCACGAGCTGTTCGACAAGCTCTCCGACGTCGTGTTGGAACAGATCGATGAACTCGCCGAGCGAGTCACCAGCCTGGGGGGAACCGCCGAGGGCACCGTCGCGGTCGCGGCCAAGCGCAGTAAACTGAAGAACTACCCCTTGAGCATCACTGCCGGCAAAGATCATCTATTTTATCTATCCACGCAGTTGTCGGTTTACGGGAAGGTGGTGCGCGCTGCGATCGCCGAAACCGATGAGCTCGGCGATGCCGATACGGCGGATCTATTCACCGGGATTTCCCGTGAGATCGACAAGTATCTCTGGTTCCTCGAGGCGCATCTGCAGGACAAGGCCTGATCCATGAGCGATAGAGCCGCCGCAGAGGATGATTTGGGACTCGGTACGGCGCTCGCAACGCTGCAGGGATTGCTGACGAGCGGCGAGACGCTCGAAGCGTGGGCGACCCAGCGGCGTTTATATGCGCTCACTCATCGGCGCGCGCTCATCGCCGCCACCAGCGGGCGCTTCATCTCTCTCAGCCGGCGCCTGTTCGGCGGCTACGATTCCGCCGACATCCGCTGGCAGGACCTCAAAGAGACGCGCATCAGCGCCGGAATCATCGCCGCCGACCTGACCGTGATTGCGCAGAGCAGCTCTGATCTGAATATCGGCGCCGAGGTGAATCGGGTGTGGAGTTTCGAGGGCTTGCGCAAGGATCAGGCGCAGGCAATGTATCGGATCTGCCAGCAGCATGATCAAGTGTGGCGCGAGAAGCGGCGGGTGCGCGAACTCGAGGAGCTGCGCGCGAAATCCGGCGGCGTGCAAATCAGCGGCAGCCAGCCCGCATATGGCGGCGATGCCGGCGCGGCAGAATCCGATCCCGCGCGGCGCTTGAGGCAAGCCCGCGAAATGCTCGAGGCGAAGCTGATCAGCGATTCGGAATTCGAATCGATCAAGGCCAAGATCGTATCGGGCCTGTGAATTTGAGCGGCGCGCCCGGCATGCGCGACGCTCAAACTCACCACGCCTTAGGGCCAGCATGTGATATTGACCGGCTCGAGTTCCCGTCGGAGAGGGTTGGAAGAATCTAGGCCCTGTTGCCTTCGGGCCTAGATTCTTCCAACCCTCTCCGACGAACGCTACACGAGCCGGTCAATATCACTGGCCCGACGTACTACCCCAACAGGTACGCAAAGTAGCTATTGCGCAGCCGATTCAAGGGGTCGGTGCGCTGGCGCAGTGCGCGGAACAGCTTGGCGCGCTCGCCGAAAGCTTTCGCCACGTGTTCCGGCTGCAGCGCCCGGGTCTGATTGAAAGTGGGTATGCCACCATGTGAGGACGCGAAATCGTTGAAATCGATCAGGAAGTCGTCCCAGCCCTGTTCGCCGCTCGATGAAGGTTCGAGAGTAAACATCGGACCGGAATAACTTGCGCTGAACAAGGAGCCGCGATCCTGATGCAGGCGGCTCGCGCCGCTTACGACGTTGCCGCGAAAACGATGCTGCTTGTAGTACGACTTACAAAAAGCGAAATAGGCGCTGAGCAATTGCGGAAAATCGTTTTGCGGGAAGGCCCATAGACTGTAGGTATGGCGTGCCCTCCACGCCTCTTTCGGCATGTCGCGCATCCATTCATGCGAATACATCATCACGCCGCGGGTGCCGCCGCTCAAGGCGCGGTGCATTCCCGACAAGACCGCGTTGCGCAGGCCCGGCGCCGCCAAAACGCTGCCGACGGTCGAGCCAAAGGCTGGCAGCACATTGCGCATCACGGAGTGCTTTATTTGCCAGATTCCGGAACGGCTGATGGCCGCGGATTCATCGAGCGTGCGGCGCTCGAGCGTGATTCGGTCATGGAAGGGCGAGACATGCAGACGCAGCGCGCCCTGCGACTCAGCCAACCCGGCATACCGAGACGTGAATTCCTTCAGCGTCATCACCTGGTAGTCGATCTTCACCGGCGTGAGGGGCCGCACGCGAACCACGACTTCGTGCACGATGCCCAGCAACCCGAAACTCGATCGCAGCACCCGCATCAGGTCGCGTTCGCGGTCGGTCACGTTCATTTGCTTGCCCTGCGGCGTGATCATGTTCACTTCGGAAACGCAGGACGATAATTGAGCCATGCCGTCGCCGTAGGACGCCTGCGGCAAAGTCGTCACCGCCATGGCGCCCAGGGAAATCTGGCCCATTTCGGGCGTCAGAGGGAGTTCTTGGCCGCGCTCTGCAAGTGCCTTGACCAGGGCACTGACCCGTACGCCGGCCTGGGCTCGTACGCTGTGTTCGCCGAATTCCAGGATCCGATCCAGACCGCTGGTGTCGACCGTAGTACCGCCGTCGCCGCCCACGCAACGGGTCTGCGAATAATCGGCGCCGACCATGCGCACGGGCGTGGGATAGCTCTTGGTCTTTTCAAGCAGACTAGGAAGGTCTTCGAATCGCTTCAGGCGCAGCACGAGCCGAGGCCGCCGATAAATGCCCGATGAATCCGCGCCTCGCGGATCAATGACTTTGTTTACCATTTACTTCCCCCCGGAAGCGAACCAAGCTTTAAAAACGCTTGCTGTCGGGGGCACAAAACCTGGCGGTTCTGCATGCGCTCGTGCGCTTTGAGATTCACTGGCGACCCCGCTATCGTCAGGCTTCCGAGGAAGCCCCTTAGACCGGTGGTTTTGCGTCCCCACCTTTCGGCGGGTTTGCCCTTAAACAGCTGCCAATACTATGCGATGGGGCGCCGGGCTTGTAAAGGGGTATTTCTGGAGCTAGGTTTTGGCCGATTTAACCCATTAAAAGCAGCGTTTCCGCGTGCTCCACGGCCTCCGGCGTGCCGTAAACGACCACCACATCGCCCTCCTTGAATACCGTGTCCGGGCCGGGGTCGCGTCCTACGATCCCGTCCCGGCGCACGGCGTTTACGGTCGCCTGGGAGCCGCGCTCCTTGAGATCCGTGATGCTGCGGCCGACGGCCCAGGCATGCGGCGGCAGAATCACACTGTGCAGCTCCTCGCGAAAAGCGTGAGTCTCGTCCAGATGCTCATCGCCAGCGTCGCGAAAATACTGACGCAGCATGCTGTAGCGATGGCTGCGAATGTCATTGATGGTGCGCAGTACGGCACCGACCGGCAGCTTCACCAACAGCAGCAAGTGCGACAGCAGCATCAAACTGGCCTCGAATGTTTCGGGCACGACCTCGGTGGCACCGGCGGCCTGCAACTCCGTGAGCTTGGTGTCGTCCTGCGTGCGCACCAGAATCGGCACATCGGCGCGCAGTTCGCGCACCGAGCGCAGGATGCGCAATGCGACGTCCGGATTTGCGAAGGTAATGACCACGACGCTGGCATGCGCCAGGCCGACGTTCTCCAACACTTTGACTTGACCGGCGTCGCCGTAAACGACGGGGTCGCCGGCCTGCCGGCCCGTGCGAATGCGGTAGGGATCCACGTCGAGCGCGATGTACTCGAAGCCTGACTGTTCCAGCACGCGCGCAATGTTCTGTCCAACGCGGCCAAATCCGCAGATCACCACGTGCTCCCGATCGGCGGCAGCCAACGTTACACGTTCCTGGCGCATGGCCTCGGTTTGTGGATTGCCGGTCTCGCGCAGGATGACGCGGGTGATGCGCCGGTTGTGGCGGATGATGAGCGGCGACAACACCATGCTGAGCACGGTCGCGGCAAGCAGCGGCTGCACGATGGCCGGATCGAGCAGGTCTTTCCTCAGCAGTAGAATCAGCAGCGCGAAACCAAACTCGCCGCCCTGCGATACGATCACGCCGGTGCGCAGGGACTTGAACCAGCTCTTGGTGGCGGGCTTCGCGACGAATGCAACCACCGCCGCTTTCAGCAGCAGCATGCCGAGAAGAATGGCGGTCACCAGTGGTAAATCACGCCACAGCAATCCGACGTCGAACAGCATTCCGACGGTGATGAAAAACAGGCCCAGTAGCACTTCGCGGTATGAGCGAATCGTGGCCTCGACTTGATGGCGGAATTCGGTCTCCGCGAGCATCATTCCGGCAAGAAAAGCACCCAACGCCAGCGATAGTCCCACCGCGTGCGTCGCCCAAGCCGAGGCCAGCACGGCGAGCAGCACTGCCAACGAGAAAAGCTCGGCTGAGCGCACCGAGGCGATCATCAGAAATAGCGGGCGCAGCAGCCATCTTCCACCGGCGAGCACCAGCAGCAGCGCGACCGCCGCTTCAGCGATGGCGCTCAAAATGTGCGCGGCATCGACGCTGCCGACGCCGCCGCTCAATGCCGATAGCAGCGCCAGAAGCAGTGGAAAGCTCAAGTCCTGGAACAGGCAAATTGCGACGGCGAGCCGGCCGTGAGTGCGGTTGTTCTCGGACTGTTCGGTCAGCTGCGCGATGATGATGGCAGTGGAGGACATGGCTATCGCGCCGCCGATGAGCACGGCGACGGCCGGCGGCACATCGAAGAACAGGCTGGCGCCCGAGGCGACCAGCCCTGTGGTGATCAGTACTTGCGCGCCGCCGACGCCCAGCACTTCCCAGCGCATCGCGACCAAGCGCGGCAGCGAGAACTCCAATCCCAAAGTGAACACCAGGAACACGACGCCGAAGTCCGCCAACAGCTGCGTGGTCTCATTGTCGGCGGCTAGGCTAAGGGCGTGCGGACCCAACAGCATGCCGACCGCGAGATAACCCAAGATCGCAGGCAGCGCCAATTTGCGCACGCCCGCGACCACGCACACCGACGCGGTGAGCAGAATCACTATCTGTAACAGCGGATCGTTATGCCCCATTGCCTGCTAGCATATCGCTATGAGTGCAGCTATGAAGGAACCGTTGGCGCTCGAACCGGACGGCGACGGCCGGCGGCTGCGGCTTTCCGGTGATTGGTCGCTGGCCGCGATGCCGCGCATCGAAGCGCAGCTCAACAGTTTGCCTGCCACGCTTTCGGGAAATCTGGTCTGCGATTGGACCGAAGTGCAGACACCCGGGATCAGTCCGGCCTGGGCGCTGCTTCGACGCTTGGCCGAAGCGGTGACGCCGCTCAATGTCAGGCACGAGGGCAATCCGCCGCATTTTCTCGATCTGCTGGAAAAACTCCATGTTGAACGGCACGCCGCGTACAGCAGACAGGCCCCCCCGACCCTGGAACGATTGGTCGGTAAGCTCGGGCGCTGGTCGGTTCTGCAAGGTGTGCATGCGCGCGGCGTGATTGTGTTTCTCGGCCGCATCGCGACGGTGGTCGGCGAGGCCTTCTCCCGGCCTCGAGCCTGGCGAATCTCGTCGCTGGCGCGGCATATCTACGAAACCGGCATTACCGCCATTCCGATCGTCGCGCTGATCGCCTTTCTCATCAGCGTGATCGTGGCATATCTCGGCGCGCAGCAGTTGTCGCGTTTCGGCGCCGATATTTTCGTGGTGGACCTGGTGACCATTGCTACCTTGCGCGAGATGGGTGTGTTGCTGACCTCGGTTATCGTGGCGGGCCGCTCGGGCAGCGCCTTTGCCGCCGAGATCGGAGTCATGCAGCTCAACGAGGAAACCGATGCGCTGCGCGCCATGGGCATGAATCCGATTGAGCTGCTGGTCGTGCCTCGAGTGCTGGCCCTCATCATCGCGCTGCCTCTGCTGACTGTGATCGCCGATGCCATGGGCCTTGCCGGCGGGGGGCTGCTCTCGCTCATCAATTTGCATATTCCTCTGCCGCAATTCATGGCTCGCTTACGCGAATCGCTTTCGCCCACGACCTTTTGGTCGGGACTGGTGAAGGCGCCGGTGTTTGCCGTTCTCATTGCCATGGTCGGCACCTACCGCGGCATGCAGGTGCGCGACTCGGCGCGCGAGCTGGGCCGCCTGACCACCGTCGCGGTGGTCCAATCCATTTTCATGGTCATCCTGGCCGACGCACTGTTTGCCGTGCTGTTCGTACAGATAGGGTTCTGATGTTGGACTCAAATTTCAATCCGGCGATTCGGGTGCGGGGACTGCACAATCGCTTCGGCGCGCAGATCGTTCACGACGGACTCGACATGGAGGTCGAGCAGCATGAAATTTTCGGTGTGGTGGGCGGTTCGGGTACCGGCAAGTCGGTCCTGCTGCGCTCGATCCTGGGGCTTCGCCATCCCAACAGCGGCAGCGTCGAGATCTACGGCCGCGACGTCGAAAGCCTCGCTGCCACCGACCGCAGCAGTCTGGTGCAAAGTTATGGCGTGACTTTTCAAAATGGCGCGCTGATCAGCTCCTTGACGGTCGCGCAAAATGTTCAATTGCCGTTGCGGGAGCACTATTCCTTGTCGGAGAAGACCCTCGACGAACTGGCGGACATGAACCTGCTCATGGTAGGTCTGGCGCCCGACGACGGCGCGAAGTTTCCTTCGCAGTTGTCCGGCGGAATGATCAAGCGCGCAGCGCTGGCGCGGGCACTGGCGCTGGAGCCGAAGCTGCTGTTCCTCGACGAGCCGACCGCAGGACTTGATCCGATTTCCGCCACGGCCTTCGATGAGCTACTGTTGTACCTTCACTCGCAGCTGCGGCTCACGGTTGTCATGATTACCCACGATCTGGATACCTTGTTTCAGACCTGCAGCCGGGTTGGCGTGATCGTCGATGGCCGGATGATCACCGACACGCTGCCGGGCTTGCTGAAGAACACGACTCCGTGGATTCAGGAATATTTCCACGGCCCGAGGGCACGCGCCGCCGAGATGGAAGCTACGAAGAAGGATGGCAATGGATAGAGACTCCAACTACGTTGCGGTCGGCGCCTTCGTCCTGTTGGTCATCGCCATGGCCGTGTCCTTCGTGTTTTGGTACACCGATCAACAGGACAAGCGCACCTACCAGCGTTACGAGATTTATTTCCCAGGGTCGGTAAGCGGCCTCACCGCCGGCAGCCCCGTGCGGTATCTTGGCGTGGACGTGGGCAAGGTCGTGCGCATCATGCTGGATCCGCAGCAGCGCAAAACCGTACAGGTGACCGCCGATATCGATTCCACCGCGCCGATCGATGACCGCACCCGAGCCTCCTTGAGCCTGCAAGGGGTAACGGGCCTGCTGTTCGTCGATCTCGAGCAGGATCCGAAGGCCGAGTCCACCGGCGGCTTGGCGCAAGGCCAACGTTACCCGATGATCCGGTCGCGGCGATCCGATTTCGACGTGCTATTGAGCAATCTGCCGGAGCTGACCACTCACTTGGTGGAATTGGCCGATCACTTCAACCAAATTTTCAGCGATGCGAATGTGCGCTCGATCAAGGCTACGCTCGAGAATGCCCGGCTCGCCAGCGAGCGTCTGCCCGAGACGGTGCGCGAGGCACAGCAGCTTCTGGTGGAGGCACGTCGCACGACCCAGGAAGTGCAGGGCACGGTCGCGGAGTTGCGAGGACTCGTCACCGAGGCCTCGCCGGACCTGAAGGCGACGTTCGCCAATATCCACCAGATTTCGGACAATCTCGCCAAGACCACGACGCGATTGAACACCTTTGTGACCGAGAACGAGCCCGGCTATTCGCGCTTCTCCAAACAAAGCCTGCCGGAATTCGAGCAACTGCTGCGCGAGAGCCGCCAGGCAGCCCGTGATTTCCGGGATCTGTCGCGCAGCCTCAAGCAAAATCCCTCGCAGCTGATCTACGAGTCCAACTACCGCGGAATCGAGGTACCCAAGTGAAGCGCACGGTGCTCATTGCCTTGGCAAGCGCGACGCTCGCGGCCTGTGCCGGATCGTTGTTCAAAAACAAGGCTGCGCCGCCCACCATGTACATGCTCAGCGCGACACGAAAACCGACGGGTGCCGATCCGGGGGCCGGCCAACCGTCGGGCGACAATGCTGCGGCCGATGTAGCGGTCCTGCGGCCGCGAGTGCGCGCGGGGCTCGACACCGACCGGATCGCCGCGCTCTATCCGGATCGGCGCATGGACTATTTCGCGGATGTCCGCTGGAGCGGGCCGCTGGATGAAGTATTACAAGACCTGGCGGTGCAGGAATTTCACGTAGACCTCAAGGTCAACAACGTGAGCGCGGATGCGTCCGTGTTTGCCAGCGCCTACTGGCTGGAAATCGAAGTGATGGCTTTCCAAGCAGAGTACTCCGCCGCGGGCGGACCGCCGAGCGTGCACGTGCACTTTCAGGCGCGTCTCGGCAACTCCGGCGACCGGCACGTTCTGGCGCGCTTCGAACCCGATGTGCGTGAGACGGCCGCCGACAACCGCATGAGCGCCATCGTCGATGCCTACAACCGAGCGGCCGACCAGGCGCTGTCGGATATCGCCTCGGGAGTAGCCGCGACGCTCAAGGGCCATTAGGCTGACAGGCTCCCTAGCGGCCTGGCTCGGTTTCGCGGGCCTCCGCCGCTTCGATGGCGGTGCCGATTTCCATCCACTGAGACTCAAGATACGCGGCGTCCCGCTGCAAATTCGCCCGTCTCATGGCGAGTTTGGGTTCTATTGGATTGGCGGCGAACTCGGCCTCCGCCAAGGCGCGCTCGGCGGCGACCGCGGCGATGCGCGCCTCGACTTGTTCGAGCTGTTGACGCAGCTTTGCCAATGGATCGCGGCGCGTTGCCTTAGGGGAGACAGGCGCTTTTTTCCCCGCCGCGCCGGCCTTGCCCGAACGTTGCGTGGGCGCGGCCATGGCGGCGGCGCCCGCCGGCGCCGCATTGCCGTGCGATCGAAGCCATTGCTGGTAATCATCCAGGTCGCCGGCGAACTCCTGCAACTGCCCGTCCGCCACCAGCCACAGCGTATCGGCCACCGATTTGATCAAGTGCCTGTCGTGCGATACGACGACCAGGCCGCCCTCGAAGCTCTGCAGTGCCACGGTCAGCGCCTGCCGCATTTCTATGTCCAAGTGATTGGTCGGCTCATCGAGCAGCAGTAAATTCGGTCGCCGCGCCACCAGCAGTGCGAGCGACAGCCGTGCCTTCTCGCCGCCGGAGAACCGCGCGACCGGTTCGAACGCGCGGTCACCCTGAAAACCGAAACTTCCCAAGTGGTCGCGTATTTTTTGCTCATCGCCAACCGCGTAGTCTGGTCCGCCCAGATTGCGCAGATGCCAAAATGCGTCGCAGTCGGGCTTGAGCTGTTCCAATTGCTGCTGCGCGAAATAGCCGATCGCTAGATCCGGTGCCGCGGTACGCTTTCCCGCAAGCGCAGGCGATTCGCCGGCCAGCAGCTTGGTCAAGGTGGATTTACCCGCGCCATTCGGTCCGAGCAGCGCGATGCGATCCAATGGCCCGATCGACACATTTACGCCGCCCAATATTTGCGTGCCCTCGTAACCGCACGCGGCGTCTTCCACGGTAATGAGCGGCCGCGGCGTTTTCAGCGGCTTCGAAAACTCGAATTCGAACGGACTGTCGACATGCGCCGGTACGATGCGCTCCATCCTCTGCAGCGTTTTCAGGCGGCTCTGGGCCTGCCGCGACTTGGTGGCGGAGGCGCGAAACCGGTTCACGAAGGTCGTGATCTCCGCGATGCGCTTGACCTGCCGTGCGTGCAGCACGGACTTGAGCGCCAGCTCCTCGGCGCGCTTTTGTTCGAATTGAGAATAGTTGCCGGCGTATGCGCGGATGGCTCGATTCTCGATGTGCAATACGCGATCGATGATCGAATCCAGAAATTCACGGTCATGCGAAATCATCAGCAAGGTGCCGGAGTAGGCGGTGAGCCATTCCTCCAGCCAGACAATGGCATCAAGATCCAGATGGTTGGTGGGCTCATCCAGGAGCAGAAGCTCGGCGCGCGAACAGAGCGCGCGTGCCATGGCGAGGCGCACCTGCCAGCCGCCCGAAAACTCCGCAACAGCGCGCTCATGGTCCGCCACTTTGAATCCAAGGCCGTGCATGATCGCCGCGGCGCGGGCATTGGCGCGATAGCCGTCAATGGCTTCCAAGGTCGAATAGAGATCGGCGAGCGCCATCGCGGCATCGCGCCTTTGCGCATCTTCGATGGCGAGCTGCACGCCGCGCAGTTCGGTATCGCCGTCCAGCACGAATTCGATCGCTTGCGCTGAGCTCGCGGCGATTTCCTGCTCCACGTGCGCGATTTTAATTGCCGCCGGCAGATCGATGTCGCCGCGGTCGGGCGACAACTCGCCCAATATGGCGGCAAACAGGCTCGATTTCCCGGTGCCGTTGGCGCCGGTTATGCCGACTTTATTGCCGCGAAAAACCGTGAAATTGACTTGCTCAAACAGCGCCTGCGGGCCCCGCCGCAGCGTGAGATCTCTCGCGGAGAGCATCGAGTCTTTTTAAGAGGAGAGGCGCATCGGCCGAAGCACGGTCGGCGCGCACAAGTTGCCGTGATGCGGCGTCCCGCCTTCCTGGCCGGCGAGGATTCCCAGCAATTTATTGGCTTCCATTGCATCACCGAACAAACGTCCCTGGGCGTAGTAGCAGCCATGGGTGCGCAGGAATTCAAGCTGCTCGGCTTCCTCCACTCCCTCGGCAATGACCTCGAGGTCGAGACTCCTGCCCATGTCGATGATGGTTCGCACGATGGCCGCGTCGTTCGTATCCACGGCGACATCGCGCACGAAAGACTGGTCAATTTTCAAGGTGCCGATGGGAAATTGTTGCAGCGCCGAGAGCGAAGAATATCCCGTGCCGAAGTCATCAATGGCGAGGCTCAAGCCCATGGCGTACAGCTCGTTCAGCAGCCCGATGGTGCGCTTCGGATCGGTCATCAAGGTGGTTTCGGTCACTTCCAGCTCGAAGCAGGTGGGCGATACGCCATGCTTGCGAAACACGCTGCGGCAGCGGGAAATGAAGCTCGCTTGCTTGAGTTGCCGCAAGGACAGATTGATCGCAATTCGTCCGGGGTGCGGCACGACTTTCTGCCACTCCCGGTAGTCGGAGCAGACGCGGTTCAGTACCCACTCGCCGATATCCAATATCAAACTGGTTTCTTCCGCGAGGGGAATGAAATGCGACGGCGAAATATCGCCGTAGCCCGGCAGGCGCCAGCGCAGCAGCGCCTCTGCACCGACCACGCGTCCGGTGCGCAAATCCACCTTCGATTGATACAGAATCACGAGCTCATCGCGTTCCAGCGCACGCCGCAGCTTGCTCTTGAGCATCAAGCGCTCGACTGCCGCGGCATTCATGCTGGGCACATAGAACGCGCACGAATTGCCGCCGTTCTGTTTCGAGTGATACATCGCCGCATCGGCGTTGCGGATCAGATCGATCACATTCTCGGCATCGTAGGGACAAATCGCGATGCCGGCGCTGGCGGTTAGGTACACTTCTTGCTGGTTTACGTAGAAAGTCCGGCTTATTTCATCGAGCAGCGTGCGCGCCAGGGTTCCCAGGGCGGCACGGTTGTCGGTGTCCACCGGCAGATCGTCGATGAACATGGCGAACTCATCGCCCGCGAGCCGGCCGATCACCGCGTCCTTGCTCAAATTTCGCGTCAGCCTTTCACTCAATATTTCCAGGGTTCGATCGCCGGCGGCGTGGCCGAAAGTGTCGTTGACCTCTTTGAAGCGGTCCAAGTCCAGATACAAAAGCGCGAGGGAGCGCTGGTTGCGCCGCGCGCGCGCAATGGCCTGCTGCAGCAGATGCTGGAACTGCATGCGGTTCGGCATTTTCGTGAGCGTGTCATAACGCGCGAGGTAGCGGATGCGGCGCTCGGCGCGCTTGCGCTCCGTGATGTTGCGCGCGACATAGATGTTGCCCTGAAACTGCGGGTCTTGCGAGTCGATCGCCGAACTTGCCATGGAAACCGGAATGGTCTGGCCGCTGGCGGTGCGCAGCACCGTCTCGCGCGCCTCCGCCGCGGAATGTGTCGGGTCGAAGGCGCTGCGATGCACCTCATCGATGAAGCCAAGCAACGGCTTGCCGACCAATTCTTCGGAGGAATAACCCAGCAGCAATTGCGCCGCCTCGTTGCAGCTCTTGACGACTCCGTCCGGCGTGGTGACGAACACCGCATCGCTCAAGCTGTTGAGCACGGTATTGAGGTAGTTCTTGGTGATCGTCGTTTCGTTCAGGTTCTGCCGCATGCGCTCCAGCGCAAATTGCAGATCGCCGAGTTCATCGCTGCGCATGACGGCGAGAGGCCGGGTGTAGTCGCCGTCGCTGATTCGATCGGCGCTCTTCACCAGCGCCGCGATTGGGCCGGAGAGCCTGCGGGCGAAGAACAACGCTCCCAACAGCCCCATGACAAAGAGCGGCACCGTGATGACAGTGAATACGCCGCGGATGCGCTTGGTCTGAATGCCCTGCTTGCTCAACAGCTGCGTGCGGATGCTGGACAAGGTCTCCTGCATTTCGGCACGGCTCATCCAAATCTCGATGCTTCCGGCGTGCGGCAGCTCGGTGCGCAGGACGAACGGCCCCGTGCTGGTCGGCCGGGCCTCGGGATTGCTGCCGGAAAACAGTATGTCGTTGTGAGTGCCCCAAATTTCGACCCGCTCGATGTCACGCTCGTCGAGCAACCTGGCGGCAATCGCGGCGACAGCGGCGTTGTTACCCTCCTTGAGCGCGGGAGCGAGGGAGGTGCTGGTAATATTGCTTAGAGATCTGGCGCGAGCCTGCAGGTCGGTTTCCAGCTTTTGTTCGACGGTGGCGTAGGTGAGCTGGTTGGCGTCCGAAGTATTGACACGATGCTCGTAGTAAGCCAGCCCGCCCAGAATCAGCGCAAGCACGGCGCTGACGCCTAAGGCAAGCAGCAAATAGCTCGTTTTGAGGCTTCGTGCCATCGCTTGTCTAATCCTGAGATCGGTTGACCGATAATCATACCTGTTCAGGCCAACCCCCATAAGGGGCGAGGGTACAATCTAAGTCAATGGGCGGCTTATATGCGAATTGATATCTATTCGGACACCGTCTGCCCCTGGTGTTACCTCGGGAAGCGCCGTTTCGACCTGGCGGTCGCGGCGCGCCCGCAATACGAACCGGTGGTCGTGTGGCGGCCCTTCGAGTTGAACCCCGACGTGCCGGTCGAGGGCGTGGATCGCGAGACCTACATGGCGGCGAAGATGCCGGACCAAGTTCGCCTCGAGCAAGCGCATGCGGAACTCGAGCGCCTGGGGGAAGCCAGCGGCATTCATTTTCGTTTTGAGCTGATCAGCCGCATCCCGAACACCCGGCGTTCGCATCTATTGATCGCGCACGCGGCGCGCCGCGGACTGCAGGCAGCGATCAAGGATCGCATCATGCGCGCGTATTTCGAGGAAGGCTGCGACATCGGCGACCCCGAGGAGCTGGTGCGATTGGCAGATGAAGTAGGCATGAACAAGGCCGAAGCCCGCAACGCGCTGATCTTGAGGGTGGGGCAGGATGGTGTCGTGGCGGCGGAACGCCATGCAGCCGTGCTGGGAATCACCGGCGTTCCGACTTACATTTTTGACGGTCAATACACGATTTCGGGCGCCCAGGAAGTGGGCGTTTTCGCGCGCGTGTTCGACCAAGTGGCTGAGTTCGCCTCAGCTCGCGGTGTTGCCTCGTGAACGACGCTGAGCTGACGGGGCAGGCGCGCACGCATATTGCCGCTGTTGCCGATCCTGAATGTCTGCTGCACGCCCACGTCGTGGCGCCGTTTCTGAATCTGCGCCGCGCCGCGCTAGATGAGGGAATCGACCTTCAGGCCGTGAGCAGTTTTCGCGATTTTGCGCGACAACTCACGATCTGGAACGGCAAGTTCAGCGGCGAGAGACCGATGTTCGACGCTGCGGGCTCGAGGCTCCACGCAAAGTCACTGACGCCGCGGGAACGGGTCGATGCCATTTTGCTGTGGTCGGCATTGCCGGGCGCCAGCCGGCATCACTGGGGCACGGACCTTGATCTGGTGGATCGCGGATTGAGCGCGACGGGTTATCAGATCAAACTTACGCGAGAGGAATTTGCTCCGGGCGGACCGTTGGCTGCCTTAAACCTTTGGCTGGACGCGAATGCGCCGCGCTTCGGATTCTTTCGTCCCTTTCAGGGCGTGCGTTCCGGCGTGCAGCCGGAGCCCTGGCATTTTAGCTTTGCGCCGATAGCAGAAGCAGCCAGACGACGCTTGAGTCTGCAGGTTTTGCGGACGGCCCTCGACGCTGCACCGCTGCTTGGAAAGGAAGTCGTGCTCGACTGTCTCGACGAGCTGCACGCGCGCTACGTCGCCAGGATCGACCTGCCTTAGTTCTTCGGAAAAAGTGCTAAGCCCAGAGGGCTTTGAGCCGATTCAGCATCAAGCCGCGAACCTGATTGATCTGCGTGTCTTCAGAGGTGAAGAGCGGGGGATTGCGCCGAAGCATGGGCCAGCGTTCAGTGCGCAGCACGCGATGCAAATAGCCCAGATTGCGTTCGATGGCCTCAAGATAGGGATTTTTGCCGCCGAACAGACATTCCACGTAGCGGTAGGCGTGCTCGAACTCGCCTTCGAGACGCGCAACGAAAGTTTCGCGCACGAACTCGGGAGTCTGGCGCAGCAGATCCAAACCCGAGCTGTAGCGTACGCGCAGCGATCCGTCGACAGCGGTGGTGGCGGCGACACCGCCGAGTACAAATTCCGGATAAAGCCGATCGCGGCACTTCTCGAGGTAACAGCGATCGGCCATTTGCGCGATCAAATCCGCGGTGCCGAGCAGATGTCCCAACTTGCGGTCCTTCGGATCCGCCAGCTGGATCATATTGAGCTTGATCTCATAACCCGTGAAATGGACGATCCGCGTGGCCACGGGCACCCAGTTTTCCATGCCGATGGTCGGCAGATAGCGCGCCAGAAAACGCGCGCTGCGGGTGACGTGATACAGAGTGAACTCGGCGCCGTTGCTGTGTTGGCGATCATCGAATTCGCGAATGTAGCCGGCGTCATGGAACAGCGAAGTGACCAGCGCCAGGCTGGCGCGCTCGGCGCCGAAGCGCATGCGGTTCTCGACGCCGCGCTCATAGCCGACCAGCAGGCGAGCCATGGCGAGCGTCATGTCCAGAGAGTGCTGGCGATCGTGATAAAGCGTATCGACGCCGTGATATCCCGGCATGTGGCCTGTAAAGAGCTTGTCGAAGTCTTCAAAGGCAAGCGCGACCTTGTCGAAAGCTTCCGCCGGCCACGCCGTTGTAAAAAGTTCACGGACGGCGGTGCTGACTGCAGCGGTGGAGCTGACTTGAACGGAATTCGCGACGTCGTAATCGTTACGTCTGAGGTCGTACATCAACGGGAGTTTAGGCTCTACCGGCCGGTGACGCCACGTGCCTGCTTCTCCTTATGGACCTGGCTCACAGTATTAAGTCACCAGCGGACTCGAAAATCCCGGATTTAGTAAACTTTGATCCCCCCGAATTTGGCGCGTACGCGCCGCGCCAGCGTGGCAAACCCCAGCCAAAAACCGCATGCCAGTCCGATGGCAGCCGCGATGCCGGTGATCACCGGCCAGCGAGGCGCCGCGGCCGCATGAATTGCCGCCAGCGCGCCGGATGCCGCCGGCGGCTCGATCATCGGTGCGGGTCCTGCGGCTCGCGCCGCGTCCAACTCGCCTTGCTTTGCGGCAAGTTCGAGCTTCAGCCGCTCCACTTCGCTGCGCGCGGCGGCCTCGGCCAGGGCCGGCGTGGTGGCACGGCTGCGATCCAGCTCCTCCTCGAGCTGCTTGACTCGAACCACGGCGGGCTCCTTGGCGGTCAAGAACGCTGATTTCACCCAACCCGTTGTTCCGTCACTCAATCTCACCTGGGTGAAATCGCCGTTTTGCGCCAGCGTCTCGAGGCTCGTGCCGGAATGCAGCGTTGCCAATCTTTGACCCTGGTTGTTTTCTTCCGCATAGACCCCGAGCACCAGCTCGTCGCTCACGTAAGCGGTGGCTGCCAAGCCCTTCATCGACAGCAGCGCCAGCAGCAGCGCGGCGAGCCACCTCACGCGGCGATGCCTGTTTGCTTGAGCAGAGGCCGCACGTCCGGCTGGCGTCCGCGAAAGCGGACGAATGCGTCCATTGCGTCCACGCTGCCGCCTCTGCTGAGGATGGACTCGCGAAACCGAGCTGCCGTCTTGGCATCGAAAACACCGGCTTCCTCGAAAGCCTCGAACGCGTCGGCGGCCAGCACCTCGGCCCATTTGTAGCTGTAGTAGCCGGCGGCGTAGCCCCCGGCAAATATGTGCGCGAAGCTGGCCGGCATCCGGTTGAAGGTCGCCGCGGGCACGATGGCCACTCGCTGCCGCACGGCAGCCAGGGTCGCGGCGACATTTGCGCCCAGCTTGGCATCGAAATTGGCGTGCAGCTCAAAGTCGAACGTGGCGAGCTCGATCTGCCGCAACGTGTCGAGCGCGGCGTTGAAGGTGCGCGTGCCTAGCAGGCGCTGCAGCATGTCGACCGGCAACGGCTCGCCGGTGTCGATGTGCGCTGAAATGAGCGGCAGCACCTCTGCGCGCCAGACGAAGTTCTCCATGAACTGACTCGGTAGTTCAACTGCGTCCCATGCGACGCCATTGATTCCGGCGATGCTGGGATAGGCCACGCGCGTCAGCATGTGGTGCAATCCGTGACCGAACTCGTGAAACAGCGTGATCACTTCATCGTGCGTCAGCTGCGAGGGCTGCGGGCCTACGGGAGCGGTGAAATTGCACACCAGCTGCGCAACGGGAAGCGCCTTGCCCGAGGGCAGCGCCTTGGCGACCACGCATTCGTCCATCCAAGCGCCGCTGCGCTTTTCGGCGCGCGAGTACGGATCGAGGAAGAAGCCGGCGACGATGCTCTGATCCTTATCGAGCAAATCATAGAAGCGCACGCTGGGATGCCAGACCCTGACCTCGGTGCGCTCGCGGACACTGATCCCGTAGAGCCGCTGCGTCAGAGCGAACAGGCCCTCAAGCACCTTCGGCAGAGGGAAGTACGGGCGCAGCGCCTCCTGCGAAACCTTGAAGCGGCTCTCTTGCAGCCGTTCGCCGTAGTAGGCGATATCCCAGGCGTTGAGTTTGCGGCCGGCAAACTCTTCCAACCCCAGGAATTCTTCGCGTGCCGCAGGTCTGCAGCGCCGCGCCAAATCATCGAGAAAGGCCAGCACCTGCTTGCTGCTTTTGGCCATACGTGTCGCCAGGGCGTAGTCGGCGAAATTCGCGAATCCCAGCAGCTTCGCGAGCTCGTCGCGCAGCGGCAGGATCTCAGCGATGATGCCGTAGTTATCGAAGCGCCCCGCGCTCGGACCTAAGTCCGAGGCGCGCGTGATCCAGGCCTCGTAGATATCGCGGCGCAGCTGCTCATTTTCTGCGCTGGACATGACGGTCATGTAGGTGGGTTGGTCGAGCTTGAAGAGCCAACCCGCTTGATGGGCCTCGTGCGCATCGGCCGCGGCGCGATCAATGGCGTTGCTGGGCAGGCCGGCCAGCTCCGCGCTATTGGTCACGCTGCGCGTATAGGCGCGCCCGGCATCGAGCACGTTCTCGGAAAACTTGGTTGCCAAATGCGCCAGGCGCTGCGCTACCTCGCGGTAGCGAGTTTTCTGCTCGGTGGGCAAGTCGACTCCGGCCAGCCGGAAATCGCGCAGCGCATTTTCCAGCAGCTTGCGCTGCGAAGGATCCAGGGCCTCCCCTTCCGCCTTCAGCACATGCGCGTAGGCGGCTTGCAGCGCCGCGTTTTGTCCCAGCTCCGAAGAATATTCGGTCAGCAGCGGCACGCATTCGTTGTACGCCTCGCGCATCTCGGTGGAATTCGCAACGGCATTCAAGTGCGATATCGGGCTAAAAACGCGGCTCAACCGGTAGCTCAGCTCCTCGACCGGCACCACCAGCGAGGCGAAGGTGGGGATCTCTTGCGCGGTCAATTCCGCGAGGCGTGCGCGGTTCTGGGCCAGCACCTCTTCAAGGGCGGGACGTGCGTGGCGCGCCTCAATACGGCCGAAGTCCGGCAGCGCGCCTAGTTCTAGAAGTGGATTGTTCACCCCTCGATTCTACCAGACGCGCACCGGCGTCCGGCCACGGGCGATAAGGCATACGAACACGTATCATTGAGGCTTGGCCTTTCGAAGGATGAAACCGATCGTGTCCGAGCAAGCATTTGATCTCATCAGCATCGGCGGCGGCAGCGGCGGCCTCGCCTGCGCGCAGCGCGCGGCTGAGTACGGCGCCAAGGCGGCCGTCATCGAGCCGCAGCGCTTGGGAGGGACGTGCGTAAACGTGGGATGCGTTCCCAAGAAAGTCATGTGGAATGCGGCGGGCGTCGCCTTGAGCTTGCACGATGCGAACGACTATGGCTTCGAGGTCAAGGTGGGCGAATCCGACTGGGCGCAATTGAAAGCCAAGCGCGATGCGTATGTGCTGCGCTTGAACGGCATCTACGAACGCAATCTGGCGGCCAAAGGCGTGGCGTACATTCGAGGCGCCGGCCGATTCGTGGATGCCCACACCGTCCTGGTCAATGGGCAGCGCTTCAGCGCCCGCCACGTCGTGATTGCGACCGGCGGCAAAGCGCTGCTGCCGCAAATCCCCGGCGCGGAGCTCGGCATCAGCTCGGACGGGTTTTTTGAACTGGAATCCCGGCCGCAGCGCGTCGCCGTCGTCGGCAGCGGCTACATAGCCTGCGAGCTGGCGGCATCCTTTCTGGAACTCGGCAGCCACGTAGAGCAGTTCGTCCGCAAGGACGGCTTGCTGACCAACTTCGATGTCATGCTTGGGAAGTCCCTGATTCGCGAAGTTCGCGAGCGAGGAATGATCGTCCAGGAACGCGCCACACCGGCCGCGGTGCGCGAGATGTCGGGCAAGAAAACTCTGATGACAGAGGACGGACGCGAGTTCGCCGGCTTCGATTGCATACTGTGGGCCATCGGGCGAGATGCAAATCTTGCGGGGCTCAACTTGGAGGCGGCCGGGGTAGCAATCGACGATGCCGGTTTCGTGATCACAGATGGCTTTCAGAACACCAATGCGGCCGGTGTCTACGCGATCGGCGACGTGACAGGCCGCGCGGCCCTGACGCCTGTGGCCATTGCCGCGGGGAGGCGCCTGAGCGACCGCCTATTCGGCGGCCAACCCCAGAGGCATCTGGATTACAACTTGATTCCGACCGTGATTTTCACCCATCCGCCCATCGGTACCGTCGGAGCGACCGAAGCGGAGGCCCGCGCGCAGTACGGCGATGCGGTGAAGGTCTATGTGGCGGATTTCACGCCGATGTATCACGCGCTCACGACGCGAAAAACTCACACCGACATGAAGCTCGTGTGCGTCGGGCCCGAGCAGCGGATCGTCGGTTGTCACATCCTGGGATCAGGCGCCGACGAAATGCTGCAGGGATTCGCCGTGGCGATTCGCATGGGCGCCACCAAGGCGGATTTCGACGACACGGTAGCCATACATCCGACCAGTGCGGAAGAGCTTGTCACCATGCGTTAGGAAGGGATAAGAAGAGTCGGGGCACGAAGGCAGCAGTGCCTCGACTCTTCTTATCCCTTCCTCGCGAGAACCAGGCCTATCGATGTCACACGCCGCTCAGCGTCGTGAATTGAGCTGGTCGACCGCCATCCCCTAGGCATGCTGTGCCAGTGCCTCGAGTGCAGGTCCCGTGTCCGGGCGTATTCCGCGCCACAGTAGAAAAGACTCCGCGGCTTGTTCGACCAACATGCCCCAACCTTTGGTGGTGCGAGCTGCATGTAAGGATTTCGCCCACAACGTAAACGGGGTGTGCCCGCGGCCGTAGGCCATGTCGTAGCAAATGCTTTCTTCGCTCACCAGCCCGACGGGCATCTCCGGCATCTCGCCTTGCAGGCTCGCGGAGGTGGCATTGATGATCAGATCGTAAGGCGGGCCTTGCACCTCGGCGAAGCCGCAGCCTGAAATTTCACCCAGGTCGGCGAATTCCGCGGCCAGCTTGCGGGCGCGCTCCGGCGTGCGGTTGGCAATGATGAGTTCACGCAAGTCCCGCTCCATCAACGAGCCGAGCACGCCGCGAACCGCACCGCCGGCGCCGAGAATGAGCACGCGCTTGCCGGTGAGGGACATTCCAAGATTATTCTCCAGATCGGCCATCAGTCCGAGGCCGTCGGTATTGTCACCCAACAACGAAGTCTGCTCGAAAAACGCGATGGTGTTCACGGCTTTGGCGCGTTCCGCACGTGGCGTGAGTTCGTTCACCAGTTCCGCAGCCGCTTGCTTGTGCGGCAATGTGACATTGAGGCCCTTGAGGCCGCCGGCGAACAGACGCAGCGCCTCGCGGCGGAAATTCTCCGGCTGTATGTCGAACAATCGATAGACCAAATTTTGCGCCGTGGCCTTGGCAAACATTCCGTGTATGAACGGCGACCAGCTGTGGGAGATGGGGTGACCCGCAACTCCGTACTGATCAGGCGCCTCCGACCCTACGCTCGAGTTCACCAGGAGCCTGTCTGAGTATTCCGCGTGAGCCGCGTTGGCTCTGCAAGGGAGCGGATGCAAGGCGCGCGGCGCAGGCCGTGGTGGATTCCACGGCCAAGCCGTGCAACGCCGCAGACGCCCCTTGCAGAGCCAACCCTTCGGGAGCGGACGGATTTGCCTTCATTCGTCGTTGTCGCCTCCTTATTGGGAATAAACCCAACCGCGTCGGCTCCGCCTCGACTGAAGGCAAATCCGTCACGCTCGCGGCCACGCGGAATACTCAGACAGGCTCCTTGGCCAACCACTCCGCGGCACGTTTGGCAAAATAGGTCATAATTCCATCGGCGCCGGCGCGCTTGATGCACATCAATGCTTCCATTGCGACCGCGCGTTCATTCAGCCAACCGTTGCCCGCGGCGGCCATGATCATCGAGTACTCGCCGCTGACCTGGTAGACCAGGGTGGGCATGCCGAATTTGTCCTTCACACGCCGCACGATGTCCAGGTACGGCAACCCCGGTTTGACCATGACCATGTCGGCGCCTTCGCTGATATCGAGCGCCACCTCGCGCAACGCTTCGTCGGAATTGCCGACGTCCATTTGGTAGGTGTGCTTGCCGCCGCTCCCCAGCTGCGCAGCCGATCCCACGGCGTCGCGAAATGGACTGTAGAAACTCGACGCGTATTTGGACGCGTACGCAAGAATGCGCGTGTGCACCAGCCCGGCGCTTTCAAATGCGGTGCGGATTGCGCCGATACGTCCGTCCATCATGTCCGATGGCGCGACGATATCGGCGCCGGCATCGGCGTGCGAGCGTGCCTGGCGCACCAGCGTCTCGACCGTCACGTCGTTCTGTACGTAGCCTAAGTCATCGATCAGACCGTCCTGCCCGTGCGTGGTGAAGGGATCGAGCGCTACATCGGTGATCACACCCAGCTCAGGGAATTCTTTCTTGACGGCTCTTACAGCCACTTGCGCGATGCCATCGGGATTCCAGGATTCGCGCGCGTCCAGGGTTTTCTTCGCCTCCGGCGTGACCGGAAACAGGGCGATCGCCGGTATTCTAAGCCGTACCAGCACCTCGCATTCGCGCAGCAATTGATCGACCGACAGCCGCTCCACGCCGGGCATCGAGGCCACGGGCTGGCGATCGCCGCGTCCTTCCACCACAAAAATCGGGTAAATCAGCGAGTCCACGCTCAAGTGCGTTTCACGCATCAAACGGCGTGAAAACTCATCGCGCCGCATGCGCCGCATGCGGGTTTTTGGAAATGAATTGCCGCCCATACCGGTCATCTTGAATGTGACTCCTAGCATCCAGTTTGCCGCCGCAAATTCGCCAAGTCCGTGCCCAATCGGCACATTTGAGCGTCGGCACCGCCCGTTGAACGCGGTAATATCGCAGCAACGATACCTTAAGCCGGGTTCTGATTTATACATGAACGATGAGGCTGGCGGAAAACAGAGACGCGCCCGGTTCCAGGCGCTGTGCCAGTCTCTGCGCCCGGACCTCTTGCGGTTCGCATTTTGGTTATCGCGCGACCGTGCCTTGGCCGAGGACGTCGTTCAAGAAAGCATGTTGAGGGCCTGGAAGGCCCAAGACTCGCTATTGGACGAAGCCGCCGCCAAGCCCTGGCTGCTGACCATCATCCGGCGCGAATACGCGCGCACATTTGAGCGCAAGCGCTTTGCGACCGTGGATGTGGACGAACTGATCGCCAAAGAGGAGCCGATGTTGGCTGCCGCCGAGGAACAAGACGTCAGCGACGTGCGCGCCGCCATCATGAAACTGCCCGATGAATATCGTGAGCCGCTCGTGCTGCAGGTGTTGATGGGATATTCGACCGCCGAGATCGCGCGCGAACTCGATCTCTCGGGTGCGGCGGTGCTGACCCGCCTGTTCCGCGCGCGCCGGCAATTGCGCGCGGCTTGCGGCGAGGATACGAGTCAGGATCCGCAGGAATGATGGACCACGCGCATTATCGAACCGCGATCATGGCCGATCCGCATAACGCGGACGCAGAGCTGCGTGCCCATCGCGAGGCTTGCGCCGAGTGCCGCGCATTTACCGAACGGCTTTTGAATTTTGAGTCGCGGCTCGAACGGGCCATGCGCGTGACCATTCCATCAAAGGCTGATGTGCTGCCGTTTGCCCGTAAGCGCGCAAATGCGCCGGCTGCTCCACGACGCTGGATGGCGCTTGCAGCCAGCGTTCTGCTCGGCGCGGCAATTGTCGGGGGCATTTGGCTCAGCTTGCCGCAATCCAGCCTAGCTGCGGCCGTGGTTGCGCACATGGCCGGAGAACCTGGAGCGTGGCAGGGCACCAATGCGGTTCCGGGTCCGGAGTTGGAGGGTGTGCTGAAGGACTCGAAGCTTCGCTTGAAGCCCGACGCGGGTATCGTCAGCTACGCCAGCAGCTGCATGTTCCGCGGATATCGGGTGCCGCATCTCGTGGTGCAATCATCGTCGGGGCCGGTGACTGTCATGGTGCTGGTGCATGAATCGGTGCGCCGCGTCGCGCAATTCGACACCGAAGGCTATCGTGGAACCATCGTGCCCGTCCCGGGCCATGGCAGCATCGCCGTGCTCATGCGCGATTCCGGCATCGACGCCGCCGAAATAAAGCGCATAGCTGCGCGAGTCGACGCTTCGATCGTCTGGACAGGCTAAGTATTTCGCGCCGCCTAAATACCCACTTCGTTCAGCAGGTCGATGAGGCGCCGGGCGCTTGCCGCCAGCGTCGGATGTTCGGCTTCGAACTGCACGGCCACCCTCTCCAGGCGCTCGGGCAAGGACTTGTCGACGGACGGGGCTGCCGTGTCCGCCGGCTGGTCGACCATGCGTTTGACGTCGGGAAGAATCTCGCCGAGCGATTGTCGCTTCGCGGGATCTTGTTGGTGTGCATTGGCCAGCTCGGCGTGCAGTTTGGCGAGCCGCTCGCGCAATGATTTTTGATCCATAAGCTTGTCCTCTAAAAAAAGCGTGCGCTAGTGTGCCATTCGCTCAGGCGTGAGGCGGTCGACTTCGACGTAACCTGCGCCGGGTGCCGCGATTGCCTGGTGAATCGCGGCGTAGGCATCACGCAGAAATTGATCGGCGCCGTAAGGCGGATTGACGATCATGAGCCCGCTTCCCGCAAGCCCCAATCCGGCATCGTCGGGATGGATAGCCATGTCCGCCGACAACATTTTGGGGATCTGCAGCGCCTCGAATCGCGCGTGCACCGCCCTGCGCTGCGTCGCGCTGCGGATGGGATACCACATCAAATAGACTCCGTTCGGCCAGCGGCGATGGGCCTCCGTAAATGCCTGCAACATCATTTTGAGCTCATCGAGGCTTTCGTAGGGCGGATCGATCAACACCAGTCCTCGGCGTTCGTCGGGCGGCAGGAACGCCTTCAGCGCCGCATAGCCATCCTGGATTTCCGTCCTAACCCGCCCCTGCGAATCGATCTCGCGCTCCGCGGCGCGCGCTTCCGCGGGCATCAGCTCCACGAACAGCGCGCGGTCTTGCGGACGCAGCGCTTGCGCGATCAGTGCAGGCGAGCCGGGATAGCGTGGCAGCCGCTTGCCACGCCGCGCATGGATCGCCGTGAAATAATCGGCGAGGGATTGATTGCCAAGGGCATTGACGATCAAGCGCTGCACGCCCCGTTCTGCCTCGCCGGACTTCTGTGCCTCCGGCGCTTGTAAGTCATAGTAGCCGCGTCCTGCATGGCTATCGAGGGCAAAAAAACCCGCATCCTTGCGCTTCAGTGCATTCAGGCAGTAGAGCAAGCCGACGTGCTTCGCGACGTCGGCAAAATTGCCTGCGTGATAGATGTGGCGGTAATTCATGGCGCATTGTGCCGTCTTTAGCGAGTGCGCGCCAAAGCCTCGCTTGCGAAGCACCTCTCAAGTGGGCAGTCTTGAGGCCACCTACATCTCTTGGGACGAGTCATGAAAAGCGGCATATTCGAGATCGACGGTGTCGAATATCCCGATGCCGATGCTTCGGACCCGGTTGTCTTGGGCTGGATGCAGGGTTCGCCGCCGCCGCAGGCAAAGCAGATTCGTTTCCAGGATGATCGCTTCCTCGAGTTTCCGCAGATCCGCTGGTCGTTATCTCACATGCGCGAGTTAACGCCGACCGCCGCCATTTGGCGCGCCGACACGGCGCCCAGCGATCTGGGTGTCGTGCCTCACGACCTGGAAGCCGCGATCGATGCGCTCGCATTCGCGGATTTACGTGGCCGCAAGCTCACGTGGGCGCAATCGCTGCAGCACACCTATACGGATGGCATCGTAGTATTGCATCGCGGCCGCCGAATCTATGAACGCTATTTCGGTGCGCTGCAGGCACATACGCCGCATGCGTGTTTTTCGATAACGAAGTCATACGCGGCCACGCTTGCCGCAACACTGATTCATGAACGCGCGCTGGATGAGACCAAGACGGTGTCGCATTACTTGCCGGAAATGATCGGCACCGCCTATGAGGACGCGACCTTGCGCCAAGTACTCGACATGCAGATCGGCGTGGAGTATTCCGAATTGTATGCCGACCCCAAGGCGCATATTTGGGACTACGCGCGTGCCGGCGGCTTGCGCCCGCGCGGAGCCGATTACCAGGGACCCAAGAATTTCTACGAGTATCTGCTCACCCTGCGCAAGGAGGGCGCGCACGGCGCGGCATTTGCCTATAAAACCGTGAACACGGAAGTGATGTGCTGGGTCATGAGACGGGTCAGCGGTGTCGCGCTCCCCGATATGCTGAGCCAGCGAATTTGGTCGCAGATCGGCTGCGAAGAAGACGGCTACGTGACGGTCGATGCGATCGGTGTTGCCATGGGCGGTGGCGGAATGAGTGCCAGCCTTCGCGACTTATGCCGCTTCGGCGAGCTTCTGCGATGCGAGGGCGCCTGGCACGGCAAGCAGGTCATACCCGCGGAAGTAATCGCGGACATTCGGCGTGGCGCGGACCCGGCCAAATTTGCCATGGCGGGCTACACGCTTCTGCCCGGCTACTCGTACCGCAACATGTGGTGGGTGTCGCACAACGCGCTCGGCGTCTTCGAGGGCCGCGGCATTCACGGCCAGCGCCTGTACATTGCGCCGAAAGCCGAATTGGTGATCGCCCGATTCTGTTCTCATCCAGTCGCCTCCAGCGCCGCCAATGATCCCATCACCATACCGGCATTTGCGGCCATGAGTCAGCTGCTCATGGCGGGCTAGAACCCGAAATTTCACCCTGGCCACTTAACATCTCGTGGCTGCGGCGCGTGGAATCGCGCCTCTAAAAGCGGGCTTTCCCCCCGGCGATTTGACATCTTGCAGCCGCAGCGACCGAAACCGCGCAGCAGTTCACAGTTGCATGGTGCGCGCGGAGCGTGGACGCGCATTTCTAGGGATACTGCCCGCAAGGAGAGAGCGTATGAGCACGACCGCGGCCGACAGCTTGATCGAATCGCATGAATACGACGGCGAGGACCTGGTCCGGCGTGCGACCCTCGAGCGCCGCAACTATGAGCGCAAGTCCGTTGCGATCCGCGCCAATGTCACGGTGCCGGGCAGGTCCGTGCTTCCGGGGCACATCGTCGATATGTCACGCGTCGGCGCCAGCATCACGGTGCCCTTCGATCTCGCGCACGGGCAACAATGCCTCATCGACTTGGAATTGGAAGCCTGCGGCGACATCAGCGACTTCCACATTCAGGCCGAGGTGCGCTACTGCGTGCCGATGAGCGACGGCCAGTTCCGCGCCGGCTTGCGCTTCGGCGAGACCGATGCCCCGACCTCCGCGCTCATTGCGGCAATCTTAAAAACTCCCGTCTGAATCTGGGGATCGCGCGTGGGGGACGTCGCTAAATCCCCAATGTGGAAATGCCTGCAGGGCGTCCACGTAGTTGTGGATGACATCGGTGTGCGCGTCCTCCTGCCAACCTCCCAGCTGCTGGTTTTGCGGTAGATCGCGCGGCCTGCCCTGCTCATCGATGCAGTAGAGGGTGAAATTCAGCGCCTGGCGCGCCTCGCTCGCCAAGACCGGCGAGTCGACGGCCTTCGCGTACAGTGCAAGAACGGCGCCGTAGGTTGAATTCACGCCTCCCCAGGCCTGTTTGTCTTCATCCTGCTCGTGGCAAACGATCACGCCGGATTCTCGGTGAGTAAAGTTTGCGCGCACGAATTCAATCAACTGGCCGCAGTCGCTCTGCCAGTCCTGATCCAGCCATTCCTTTCTCTCGAGCAGGTAGCGCGCGAGATTCAGGGGCGCCCAGGCGCTGCGATTGGTGGGTGTGTCGTGATCTTCGAAGAATTGCGCGAACAGCGCCCCGTCCACAGCGGCGCTGGGGATCTGGTGGTTCTTGATCCAGCGCCACAGTCCCTGCCGCGGCGCCGAGAATTCACCGTAGCCGTGCGCCGTGAGCAGATCGTAGAGACGCAATATATACGTCATGTTCCCCGCAACCGGCCCGCGGCCCTCGCCGCTGCGATAGTCCGCGCGAAAAGGCCAGGGCGAGTGGCCGCCGTCGCCGTCTTGCTGATTCGCCATCAGCACGCGCGCGTTTTGCAGCGCTTGCGTCAGGTATCTCGCCTCGCCGGTCGCTTCGAAAAGCAGCATCAAGGCAAAGCCTGCGATGCCGCCCTTGTCGGGCTGAATCTCGTACGGTCGATCGGACTGCGAACCGCAATCGGCCGGCTGCGGGAACTGAGCCCGCTTGCCCGTGGAGCGCGTGAACGCAGGATATCTGCCGGTGTCCGGTGTGAGCACTTCCTTCACCAGATAATCGCCCAGCAAGCGTGCAGTGGCCAGCCACGCCGGCTGCTGTTCTGCGCGCATGCCATGAAATTTCAGATACGAAATGATTCCCATGCCATTTTGCGTCGAAGGAATGATGTCGGTGCGTTCCGTGCTCGGAGTCCAATCGGCGTCCAGGAATGTCTCGCAGGCAAAGCGCGGATAGCCCCGATCGAACGGGCAGTGCTGGTAGAAATTCATTTCGCGGTCCAGCGCCGCGCTCCAAGAAGTCCAGGGCAGCAACTGCCCCGCTTCATCCAAACTGATGGCATGTCCGGCGAGCATTAAAGCGTCCGGTAAAAGAACGTCGTATCGCAGAGGCCGCCGCCCGGAAGCAGCGCGTAGCCGGGGATGAGCCCGCAGCGCTGCCAGCCGAGCTTGGCGTATAGCCGTTCAGCGTCGCCGCTCGCGGTGTCGAGTACCAGCAGCGTTTTGCCTGCGTTCAAGGCTTCCCTCTCGGCCGCCGCCAGCAACGCCGCACCGACGCCGAGCCGTCGCGCCCGCCGGTGCACCAGCATTTTTGCAATATCGGCACGGTGCGGCTGATTCTCCGCCTGCGCGAAGATGATCTGCACGGTGCCGATGATCTGCCCGGCCGCATTCTGTGCGACCATCAGAATTCGCTCGCGCCGCAGGGCGCTGGCGGCCACGCCCCGCCAAAATGCCGCTGCGGTGGCGCGAGCAATGGGCAACATGAAACTCACCGAAGCGCCGCCTTCAACGCAGTCGATGAGCACGTCGCTCAATTCTTGAATTTCGCGCTCATCCACTGCGTGCAGGGCGCGAACCTGAATGACGTCTGACACTGCTTTGAATTCCTAAGCTGCTCGCGAAAGACCGCGCCACATCACAAAATACCGCACAGTTTTTGTCAATTGAAAATCCTTGCGCCGCGGCCAAGCCAATCGCCCTAGAATGAGCTCCGGAGGTGTGCGCGATGACGATGCAGGAACTGTTCGGTATTCGGCTGCCCATCATTCAGGCGCCCATGGCGGGCTCACAAGGCAGCGAGCTCGCTATCGCGGTGTCCAATGCCGGCGGCCTGGGCTCCTTGCCGTGCGCAATGCTCAGCCCGGATGGCATGCGCGCGGAATTGCAGGCAATTCGAGCCGCGACTGACCAGCCTTTCAACGTCAATTTTTTCTGCCACACCCCGCCCACTGCCGACGCGAAGCGTGAAGCGGCATGGCGCGAGCTGTTGGCTCCATACTTCCGGGAGTACGGAATCGTTCCGCCCGAGAGCTCCAGTGGAGGCTTGCGCGCGCCGTTCAGTGCCGCGGCAGCCGATGTGCTGGAGCAGTACAAGCCCAAGGTGGTCAGCTTTCATTTTGGCCTGCCCTCCGCGGATCTCATCGCGCGTGTAAAAACATGGGGCTCGAAGGTGCTCGCATCGGCTACGACCGTCGAGGAGGCCTTCTGGCTGGAGCAGCGGGGAGTCGATGCGGTAATCGCACAAGGCGCGGAGGCGGGCGGCCATCGCGGGATTTTTTTGTCGCAGGATCTGACCACTCAAGCAGGGACTTTCGCGCTGTTGCCGCAGGTCGTCAAAGCCGTCAGCGTGCCCGTGATCGCCGCCGGCGGAATTGCAGACGCGACCGGCGTAGCGGCCGCGATGTCGCTGGGTGCCGCCGGCGTGCAACTCGGCACTGCGTACTTGCTTTGCCCCGAAGCGAAAACCAGCGCCGTCCATCGCGCGGCCCTCAAGGGCGATCGCGCCTCGCACACCGCCTTGACCAATCTTTTTTCCGGCCGCCCGGCACGAGGAATCATGAATCGCTTCATGGCGGAACTAGGACCCATCAATGGCGCGGCGCCGGCTTTCCCGCTGGCCGCCGACGCGGTGGCGCCGCTGCGAAAAAATGCTGAAAGCACGGGGTCCGGGGATTTTTCGCCCTTGTGGGCAGGGCAGAACGTCAGCGGCTGCAAAGAAATCTCCGCCGCGGAGCTGACCCGAGCGCTGATTCGGTGATGCATGGCGCTCAGCGCGACCGTTTATAACTTCAAGATCGAACTCGCGGATTCAGACCGTGGCGTTTATGCGCCGTTGGATCTACGCGTGGCGCGTCATCCGTCGGAGACGGAAGATCACTTGCTGACGCGCGTTCTCGCCTACTGCCTCGAGTACAGCGAAGGAATTAGTTTCTCGAATGGTTTGTCCGATTCTGATCAGCCGGCAATTTCGGTGCGGGATCTCACCGGCGCACTGCGCGTCTGGATCGATGTCGGTGCGCCCGAGGCCGCGCGGCTGCATCGTGCCGCGAAGCTCGCGCCGCGAGTGGCGGTATACACCCACAAGAATGCCGAGCAGCTCGCCGCCCGCTTGAGCGCGGAGAAGATCCATCGCGCCGAGGCGTTGGAATTGTATGCCGTGGATCGGGATTGGTTGGCCGCGCTGACCGCGCGGCTCGAGCGGCGCATGGAGTTCGCGCTAACCGTGGCCGACCGCCACGTGTATTTGTCGCTCGGCGCGGAAACGATGACCTTCGCCATCCGCACTGTGAATTTGAGCGGCTCCGCGTGACCCGCTAGGCCTTACGCGGGACGCTCAAATTCCACGGCGCGGTAGCTACGGTATGCCCCCTAGTTCGCTCAAATAGTCCCGGGGGCGCAGAAAATCCTCGTACAGTCTTGCTTCGGGTGATCCGGGCGCCGGATGCCAATCGTATTCCCAGCGAACGATGGGCGGCAGAGACATCAGGATGGACTCGGTGCGGCCACGCGACTGCAAGCCGAACAATGTGCCGCGGTCCAGCACTAAATTGAATTCCACGTATCGGCCGCGGCGATACAACTGGAATTGGCGTTCGCGGTCCCCGTACGGCAGATCCCGGCGCCGTTCCAGAATGGGCAGAAATGCCGGCAGAAAATGCTCGCCGATGCTGCGCTGGAACGCGAAGCAACGGTTGAAGCCGCCTTCGTTCAAATCGTCGAAGAACAATCCGCCGACACCGCGGGTTTCGTTTCGATGCGGCAGAAAAAAATACCGGTCACACCAAGCCTTATATTTCTCGTAAACGTCCGTCCCGAACGGCTGACACGCGTCCCGCGCGCAGCGATGCCAGTGAAGCACGTCCTCATCGTAGGGATAGTAGGGTGTCAGGTCGAAGCCGCCCCCAAACCACCAGACCTCCGGGCTTCCCGCCGGGCGCGCGATGAGGAAGCGGACATTACAATGCGTGGTGGGCGCATGCGGATTGCGCGGATGGAACACGAGCGACAGTCCCATCGCTTCGAAGGGCGCACCGGCAATTTCAGGACGCTGAATGGACGCCGACGGCGGCATCTTTTCGCCGAACACATGCGATACGGAAACGCCGGCACGCTCGAACACCGCGCCGTCACTTAAAATGCGGCTCTCCCCGCCGCCGCCTTCCGGTCTGACCCAGGCGTCGCGCCGAAATTTCACCGAATCGAGTTTCTCGATCGACGCGGTAATGCGGTCCTGCAACTCATTCAGGTAACCCTTGACCGCGGATGCGTCTGCCGAGTCGATTGTTGGCATTCGCGGCTCCTATGACTTCTTTTTTGCGGGTCCCTTTTTGGCCGTCGGCTTAGCCGTGGGCTTGTCCTTGGGCGTAGCCTTGGCCTTGGGGGCTGCAGCCGGCTTTACCGGCGCCTGTTTGTTGACCGCCGCCTTCTTTCCCTTTGCGGCAAGTTTTATAGGGGCAGCGCCCGAGGGAGCGGCAGTGTCCGCGGGTGCGGCCTTCGCGTTTTTCGCAGCCACCGCTTTCGTCTTCGCGGAAAACTTCGAGCCTTTTGCGCCCCTGCGCCCCCACTTGCCCCGTTCGGGTGCTGCCGCCAGCAGTGCCTGGCATTCCGGCAACGTCAGAGCTTTCGGATCCTTGTCCTTTGGAATCTTCGCGTTGCGCGCCTTGTCGGTGATGTAGGGTCCATAACGACCGTTCAGGACTTGGATTCCGGCATCCGGAAAATCCTGAATCAGCCGGTTGGCATCCGCAATTTCCTTTTCGCGAATCACCTCGAGCGCGCGCTCCGGTGTGATCTCGTACGGATCGTCGGTCTTCAAGGAAACGTATTTGGCGCCGTACTTCACATAGGGGCCGAAGCGACCGACATTGGTCGTGATCTCATCGCCCGCCGCCGTCGTCCCCAGCTTGCGCGGCAGCTTGAACAGCTCCAGAGCTTGTTCGTGGGTGATCTGGTCCATTTTTTGACCGGGGCGCAGGCCCGCGAATCGAGGCTTGTCTTCATCGTCCTTGGTGCCGATCTGCACGAAAGGTCCAAAGCGCCCCATGCGCACACTCATTGGCTTGCCGCTCACCGGATCCGGACCCAGGTCGCGCGCCTGCGCCACCTCTTCGCGGCTGACGGAGGTTTCGGTGTGCTTGACCAGATCGATGAACGGCTTCCAAAATTTCTCCAGGAGCGGAACCCATTCCTGCTCGCCGCTGGCAACGGAATCCAGCGAGTCTTCCATTTTTGCCGTGAAGTCGTAATCCACGTAGGTCGTGAAATACTGCGTCAGGAAGCGGCTGACGATCTTGCCGATATCGGTGGCGGTAAAGCGCCGGCTTTCAATGTCCACGTACTGCCGGTCGCGCAGCGTGGAAATAATGGAGGCGTAAGTCGAGGGACGGCCGATGCCGTACTCTTCCAGAGCCTTGACCAGCGATGCCTCGGAGAAGCGCGGCGGCGGCTCGGTGAAATGCTGAGTCGGCACGACACCCAACAGCTTGACCTGATCGCCCTCCTGCATGGGCGGCAGCACGTGATCCGAATCGTCCTGCACCGCGTCATCCAAGCCTTCCTGGTAAACCGATATGTATCCCGGTTTGACCAAGGTCGAGCCATTGGCCCGCAGTACGGTACGTTTCGGTCCCTCGGCGCCCGCGCGCATCTCAACGGTGACGGTATCGAAGATCGCCGGCGCCATTTGGCAGGCGACGGTGCGTTTCCAGATCAACGAATACAGCCGAAATTGATCGGACTCCAGCTTGTTCTCAATGTCTCCCGGCAACACGCTGGCCGCGGTGGGCCGAATCGCCTCGTGCGCCTCTTGAGCGTTCTTCGACTTGGTCTTGAAGATTCGCGGCTCTTCGGCAAGACCGGCTTGGCCGTATAGCTGCACGATGACGTCGCGGATCTGACCGATGGCTTCTTGCGCCAGGTTGAGCGAGTCGGTGCGCATATAGGTGATCAGGCCCACCTGGCCTTCGCCTATGTCGATACCTTCGTAGAGCTGCTGCGCCACGCGCATGGTCTTTTGCGCGCTGAAGCTGAGCTTGCGCGCTGCCTCCTGCTGCAGGGTGGAGGTGGTGAAAGGAGGTGCCGGATTACGCTTGCGCTGCTTGCGGTCCACCGACAGGACCGTGAGTTGACCTTTGGCGGTGTCATTGAGCGTGCGTTCGACTTCCCGAGCCCGGCCCTCGTTCGTGAAGCTGAACTGCTCCACCTTCTCACCCTGGAACTCGACTAATTTGCCGGGAAACTTCTGCTCCGAATGCGAAAGCTCGGCATCGATGCTCCAGTATTCGCGCGCCACGAACGCGGCGATCTCATCCTCGCGCTCGCAGATCATGCGCAGGGCAGGACTCTGCACCCGTCCGGCCGACAGTCCCGGGCGCACCTTCTTCCACAACAGGGGAGAAAGATTGAAGCCCACCAGAAAATCCAGTGCGCGACGCGCTTGCTGCGCGTTCACCAGGTCCACCGACAGTTCGCGCGGCGCGGCCATGGCCTCGCGCACCGAGTTCTTCGTGATCTCGTAGAAGACGACGCGGCTGACTTCCTTGCCTTTGAGTTCACCCTGGGATTTCAAAAGCTCGTACAGGTGCCAGGAGATCGCTTCACCCTCGCGGTCGGGGTCGGTCGCCAGAAACAGGCTCTTGGCCTTTTTGAGTGCGCGGGATATGGCGTCGATGTGCTTCTGATTGCGCTCGACCACCTGATATTTCATGGCGAAGTGATGCTTCGGGTCGACCGCGCCTTCTTTCGGCACGAGATCGCGTACGTGCCCATAGGAGGCCAGCACCTCGAAGTCCTTGCCGAGGTACTTCTTGATGGTCTTCGCCTTGGCAGGCGATTCCACGATAACGAGATTGCTGCTCAAAGTCGTCTAATGCAAAGCGTCGGTGCGCTCTTCGAAGACCAGGTCTTCCATTTGAGCGTAAGCGGATTCCTGGCCGGGCTGGCTGAACAGCACCATCAGCACGACCCATTTCACCTGTTCGATGTCTATCTCGTCGGCCTCGAGCGCCATCAAGCGGTCGATCACCAACTCGCGCTCCGTGCCCGAGAGAATGCGAACGTTCTCCAAGTACATCAAATAACCCCGCACGTCCGTGTCCAACCGCACCAACTCCTGGCTGCTGAAAACCCGCACGGCCCGCGCCGTGGCTTCGGCGACTTTGCCGAGTTGTTCGCCCGATAGTCCGTCCAGCCACTCCAGAGCCCGTTCGATGTCGGGTTCCGCGAAACCAGCCTTGTCCAATTCGAGCTTCAATGTATTTCGATCGGGCCGCGGTTCATCGTCGGCACTCATATAATTCTCGAAGAGATAGATGAGTAGATCGAGAACGTTATCTTTCACCTCCGGCTCCTAACGACTCGGGAGTAACGGCCCCCGGGGGCGGCCTGAACGTGGCCTTCTAGCTCGAGGATCAGCATCAT
>Ga0193726_1000368_pt1 | contig 51385 bp, 20 predicted proteins | sample H2c1metaG_FD_144928 | JGI IMG/M metagenome (GOLD analysis project Ga0193726, IMG submission 144928) | Soil microbial communities from a riparian zone of the East river system, Colorado, United States - H2c1 | ecosystem: Environmental > Terrestrial > Soil > Riparian zone | place: USA: East River... | reverse complement strand
TCTTCAGATCCAGTTCCGAACGACGCCGGCCGGATCGCCGGATGACCGTGTCCATCAGCTGCGAAGTCACCTTCAACAGTGAACGCGCCTATTTCGCGAAGGCGACTGTCGCGATTATCCATCTCTTCACGACCACCTGCAGAGCTCGAAGGTCGTGCGGAGATCCTAGATCGACATAGAATGATAATCGTCATATTTGTACTTATCGACTTCGGGCAGGACAAGAAATGCGCAGGACCGGTTACACAACTTTCCGGCAATTGATCGTGTCATCTATGGCAAAGCTGCTCTGAAGCTATCAGCGAAAAGACGGAGCGACTCAATGCAAAGCGCGTCTTCCTTATCCGGGACACCAATTTCCCGACCGTCAGCCAAGCCGACCTGGAAGGTCATCTGATCATGCGTCGCATCGTCGTTACGGGAGTGGGACTGGTATCACCGCTGGGCTGCGGCAGTGAGCTGGCATGGTCGCGGCTGCTCTCGGCCCGCTCAGGACTTGCCGCGCTCCCGGAATGGGCGGCTGTCCTTCCCGCACGAGTCGCTGGAATTGTTCCGACGAAGGCCAACGACGCAGATGGTGGCTTCGATCCGGATCTGCTCATTCCTCCAAAGGATCAGCGGAGGATGGATCGCTTCATCCTGTTCGCTCTCGCCGCCGCGTCCGAGGCCATTGCACAGGCAGCTTGGACTCCTTCAGAAGCGCATTCCATGGAGCGCACGGCAACCGTGATCGCATCAGGCATCGGAGGCTTTCCGGCAATCGTCGAGGCGGTTCGCACCACCGATCGGCGCGGAGTGGGGCGCCTCTCGCCCTTCACCGTGCCGTCCTTCCTCGCAAATCTAGCCGCCGGCCATATCTCGATCCGCTACGGCTTCAAGGGGCCGATCGGTACACCGGTCACCGCCTGCGCCGCAAGCGTGCAAGCGATCGGCGATGCCGCACGTCTCATCCGAACCGGAGAAGTCGACGTTGCGGTTTGCGGCGGCTCGGAAGCCTGCATCGATCTGGTGAGCCTCGGCGGCTTCGCCGCTGCCCGGGCCCTTTCGACGGGCTTCAACGAAACGCCAACGCGTGCTTCCCGCCCCTTCGACCGCGACCGCGATGGCTTCGTCATGGGTGAAGGTGCCGGTATCCTCGTCATTGAAGAGCTGGAGCATGCGATCCGCCGCGGCGCCAAACCGCTCGCCGAAATCGTCGGTTATGGCACGACGGCTGATGCCTACCACATCACGTCAGGACCGGAGGACGGTGACGGCGCGCGCCGCGCCATGGAAGGCGCGTTGCGGCAGGCCAGCCTCAAGCCCGGTGACATCCAGCATCTCAACGCCCATTCCACCTCGACGCCGGTTGGCGACGTTTCCGAACTGGAAGCGATCAAAGCCGTGTTCGGCCGCGACGGAAAAATTGCCGTGAGCGCCACCAAATCGGCGACTGGTCATCTGCTCGGCGCAGCCGGCGGAGCCGAAGCAATCTTCACGATCCTCGCGCGACGGGACCAAGTGGCACCGCCCACTCTCAATCTCGACAATGGCGACACGGCGGCCCAAGGCGTCGACATCGTGGCCCGCGAGGCAAGGCGTATGCCCATAGAACATGCGATTTCCAACGGATTCGGTTTCGGGGGCGTCAACGCGAGCGTCATCTTTCGATGTTGGCAATGACGGGTTCACTCGCCCATGCAGATCCTGTTGAATTCAGATTCTGCCCACTGGAACTTCCCGCGCTGTTGCTCGCGGTTTGATTGCGCAAAGTTTGGCGACCGGCCTCCAGGAGGGTGCCTGACAGCAAGCTTGTCGCCGACCGCACCCGCGAGCATCCGCAGGAAGCCTATTGCGTGGGAACGATCCAGAAGATCGCCGACACGGCCTGATAGGCGCTCAACCGCGGTGTTTAGGATCGTAGAAGATCGTAGCTTGGCGGACAGAATCGTGAAAATGGCGGAGAGAGTGTCAGTCAACCCCCACTGATGTCAAAGCTGTTTTTCATTCCAGAACGTGGGAACCTACGGTCCTGGCTACCAGCCATTGGCCCATCCCGTGCGCCCGCTGCGCCCCAAGCCTCCGCGCCATCTTCCGTCGACCTGGACGCGGCCGTCAGCCAGGCCATCTCAGCCGCTTCTTTGGGCAAGTGAGCCTTGTTCACAGCGCAATCGAGACTGACAACGACGCTTAGAGGTCATATCGGGGGTACTTTTCATTTCACCCCGTACAAGGACCGGTTACAATTCCCTTATGCAAATTCGGAAACCGCACTCACCCGCGGTACTGTCCGCAAGTCTCTGTGTGCGAGAAGAAACATTGGATAATTCAATTCAGATAATGGACCTGGAACACAACAAGCTCGTTGTGTTCAGCCGCGTAAACAGCCGGCAGCGGCGCGATACCCGCGCCGGACTTGATCGCGAGATGCACGCTCGAATCTGAAAGCAGGTTTTCGACGCCAAGGCATGGCGCAATGAAAACGTGTGCATTGCTAACGCAAATTACAAAGCCCTTGAGGATCGGAACGTGCCTGCACCACCGTCTGTCGCTGACAGTGGAGGATAACACTTGCCGATCGGAAGACGAAGTCGTGCCGCGCGCTGATTGCGCTCCGTTTTTTGAAACTCAATCTCTTTGTGTTCAAATTTGGCAAGCTCATCATGGACAGACTTCATGAAGTGCTTTTTTCCGACTTGGGTACGGGCAGCCATAACGATGGATCTCCGTCGAGTGGTTGCTCGATTGCCTCGGTTAAGCTGGCGGCTGCGTAATGGGTTTTGGGATTTCGAAGGCGATAGGAATGCCCGACGTAGCCAGGCTTTCCATCGCCGATTTCTCTTCGTTTAGGCGCCTTTCAATGAATTGGCGCTCAAGGGCTGAAAGCTCCGTCTTAAGCAACCAATGATAGCGGTTAATATTATTGCGGTATGTGCGCAGACGGGCAAATTTCTCTTCGATAATCATAGTTATCCTTTGAAATTCGGTATGCGTTTTCCTTGATGAAAGCGAATTGGTCTCTCAGAGAATGAAAGGACCACTGGTATAATCAGCGGCCTCCGAGCTTAAAAATAACGCGCAGAATACGAAAAGCTCCCTCCCCGGGGTGCACCCTCATCGTAAGCCCAATCAGGCGACTTTGTGGAGTCGAAAGTTGGATGCGGTCCAGAAGCGCGGGATTCTGCCCTGGCAGTTCTGCACCGGCGACTTTGTCTCCAGAGTCCATGTCGAGGTTCAAACGATCTCGGCGTGGCTGTCCTGCACTTCAGCCCTAGCTGCGTTGTAGTCCCACGCTAGGCTGTTTCTTTTTAGGAACAGTACCATGCGTCATTACAGCGCCTTCCAGCTTGATCCGACAGGGCATGTCGCGGGTCGGATCGATCTTAATTGCATTGACGATCGGGACGCCATGCGACAGGCGGAAATGCTGGTGGACAGCTTCGGCCTCGAGCTATGGGAGGATGATCGAATGATCGCGGTTTTCAGGAAGAAGAATCCGAACTAGCTGCAAAGTTTCAGCCGGCGGAGCGCTCTAACGAACGGTCTGCGATTACGTCGAAGGCTCATGACGACTTAAATGCCAAGGCGGGTTGTCCGCGTTGTGGTCGTACTATTTGAGCGGATCACGAGACATTGGAGCGGCCTAAAAGCTCAATGCGAGCGAATGTTTCCCGCTTCGCCCCTAAGAACGGATACCCGTCACGTCCAACGCGTATTTGATAGCTCAGGAAAGAAACAGGTTGGGGACGCCGAAAATTGGCGCGGGGTCAATGAAAGACATTCCACACGGCAGGTATCGCGGAAGTGACGCTGATGGCGTCGCGCAAGCGAAGCCGATCAGTTGATGGGTTGTCCCGGCTGTGGCTGGTTTGATATGCGCGATCTGGGCGAAGTACTCGAACACATCCCACGACGTGTCGGTTTGCGAACAGAGTCAGTGAATATCAGCGCGGCCAATCAATTGGTGTGAACTGCAACCGCCGCCCTTCCATTTCTTCGCGTAGTTTTTCGGCGTATTGCTTGACCGAGTCGCCGATCAAACGATAACGCCCGCCAGCCCGCATGTCGGCAACAACTTGCTGCCGAATGCTTTCATAAAAAACGACGAGACTCTCGTCTTTTGTATTAACAAATCTCATCAAGCTCGCCCCATCTCAACCCCGACGTATCCTTAGGAATTCATTTGCTTTCGTCCACGCTGGGTGGTTGGTTATCAACAGCATCTTGATCCTCCCGCAGCCGCAGGCCACCGCCCTTCCCGCTCTTGGCCGGGATGAATCCGCTCCTCACTTCGAAGCTGCTGGTGCAAGCGGCGCTTTTTGGGGAAAGCGCTTGTTCAATCAGTCGCTCAACGGCTTTAGCTGCATCTTGCCAGCTTTTTCGGGGCACCGTTCGTATCTTGTCATTTATCGATGTTGAGAACTTCCAAGTTCCGGCTTCGACGCCCTGAGCAAACCTAATATTGGACGCCGCGAATAAGAACGCGCAGACGCCTTGCTACAAGGGATGAGCCTACAGCTTAACTTGATTGGCTGCGACCGCTTCCTCATTCCATTCAAGGCCAATGCCAGGCGCGCATCAGCAATGTGAAGCAATCGTCACGGAGATCGCGACTGAGTTAGAAGCTCGCCCGGACATCGCACTTCCAAATCCCGGTCAGCTAACAATTTATTCAGGAAACATGGCCATATTGGTCACGGGTTGCGTATCATGCCCACGTGATAGGCCGTCGCCGATCTTCTCACCCGGCGACGGTTTTTTTCCGTTCGCCGCAATAAGGGACAGACTCGAGTGAGCGAACGCATGATCTACTACCTTGCAGCGCCGATAGCGCGGCGTGATGACGGCGCCATCCTTACCGACGATGCAGTTGAGTGCCTGAGTGCCGAGGCCGCGATCCGCAGTGCGGAGCAGATGTCTCGGCAGCCTCATTACATCGGCGCGTGGGCTTTCTCCCACACCGGCTATACTGCCATCGGCCGGTTTGACGACGCAGAGGTCTTGAAGCGGTTCGGTACGTTTTAGCGACGACTGTCTTATTTTACGGACTGTCTTATCTTGTCTTGCGTTGATGGCGCGGATGTATCCGGAAAAGGGCTGCGCGGCATCTGCCACGGAACCGCGCGGATTTCTTGCTTTGATCGGTCGATGCCCCACCTTCCAAGAGCGGTGCGCCATTGAGGACACGAGGCCGGCGGCGTGTTCCCAACGTGTTTGATGCCGCACGTGAGCAATACGCGAGCACGCAAGATCGATACTGCGGCCGCACCTTTCACGATCCCGACTGACGCCGTGTGCCACCAAACGCCGCTCTTACTTGACGTCGAACAGAAGGAAAAGCATCACCCGAAAACCACCGACTATTATAGCGATCGTCGCAGTGGCCCTCAACCGGCGAATCGGCAATTTGCTCAGTTGGTATATAGTTGCGGTAGCCGGCGCGAGGGACCCTCCATCGACACCAGATCTCTTCGTGATTGATAAAACTCAAGTATGCTTTGCGAACTCTTCAAGCTCAGACACTCAAATTCTTGCTTTCGTGTTTCCAGGTTTTGCGATGAGATACGATGCTCTGGCGCCGCGAGAAACAGGAATGACATGGTTGTGCGCCAAGAAAAGCTTAGCGCTCGTGTCAGGACCAGCAATAGATCACCTGCTTGATCGAACAGCACTCTTTCGATCACATTCACCGGAAGCCCACAAAGCAAGGACAGGCCTACCACCACTTCATCCGTTTTTCGAGACTCGGCGTATTCGGCAAGCCTATTTTCATTCAGCTCCCCGCGCTGATGGATTTTTCCAACTGACCTCTTGGCAGCAAAATAATCCTTCGACGCGGGGCCAAATTTTAAGTGAAGTTTGCCCGCAACATCCGTTACGGTGGCTTGTATATGCCGTTTCACCTTAGGGTGTTCGCTCTGAAGCTTTTGTTTTACCTCGTCAGATGCTTTGGCGATCAATTGCTGGAAAATATGCCTCGGAATATCAGTCCGCCTACCGAGATTTACCGCTAGAATAGAATCGTTTTCCGAGCGCCTGACCAAGTGTAAGAATCCGGGATCTGAGAACGCCGCACCGCTATTCTTCGTCACCGCATTGACCACTCCTCTGTCGCCTCTCACGACGAGAATATCGGTTACTTCACTGGGAACAGATTTTCTGTTGGAAATCGCAAGGAGGTGCTGCTGACTCTTTGACCGCGCGTTTTCGATCAAAATATCCGTTGTCAACGATTGCGATTGCTGCAGAATCGGACCTGCTATTTCGATCGAGTCGTCGAAAGCCAGTTCGTCAAGTATTTTTGTTGGAGCTTGATCGATGGAAGCTAGTCGTTTGGCAAGTTGAACGCGCGAAGTATACTCAATCTCGCCCGCGAGACGTCCGATGACCTCACCGAAAACCCAAATTTGATCATCGCTATACCGTCCTGCGATCAGAAGGTCCGTTGCGTGCCAGAGAGCCTGCAGCCGAGTGGCGTGTGTGCCTCTCGAAATTGCTTCATCCAGTTCCTGCAGAGAGCGACGTTTTTCAATCATACGATGAGCCGACGAGCGCTCTCTTAGTTGATCCTTTCAGGATCTAATCAACGGGACGGACGGCAATTGCCGACCTTGGATGACGGTAACAACGCAGTGACGTTTACCACTCAATCACCAGTTTTCAGTTAATATCGGCCCGGACTTGTTCATTCTGAAACATCGCCCGACGCTTAGTTTCTCTCCAATAGGCAAAGCACGTGCCTGCACTTACCTTTCCTCGAGCTCGTACGATGATGCGCCGCGGCGATCGTACGCGATCAGCCCGCTAAAGGTCGTCATGACGAACCGAGTCTCGAGCACTGGAGCGCAGCGATGGTTCTCTGCGATCGGGTTTGTCCTCGCTTCTTTAAGCCCGCTTACAATTGTCCGCGCGGATGAACCATTTGTGTTGGCCTGGCCGGTCGCATGCGAGCTCGGGCAAACTTGTTTCGTACAAAACTTTGTCGATCACGACAGCAGCGACGCGGCCAAGGATTTCAGGTGCGGCTCTCGCACCTACAACAATCATGACGGTACCGATATCAGGTTGATCGACACGCAGGCCGAAAAGAATGGGGTCTCGGTATTGGCGGCGGCGGCTGGACGCGTACTGCGCACGCGCGACGGCGTCAGCGACATTTCCATTCGCGTTGCGGGACGGGCGGCAGTGGCCGGCAAGGAGTGCGGCAATGGCCTGGTAATCGACCACGGCGATGGATGGAGTACCCAGTATTGCCACCTTAAAAAGGGAAGCGTCGTTGTGATGCCCGACGAAGTCGTCAAGGCTGGAGCGCCGCTTGGCATGGTCGGCTTGTCCGGAGAGACGGAGGTACCGCATTTACATCTAACGGTCAGGCACAACGGAACGGTCGTTGATCCCTTCGCTTACGGACAACCCCCGGAGACCTGTTCAGGCGGCCGATCGCTTTGGTCTAGGCCGATCTCTGACTCATTTCGGTATCAAGAACGAGAGATCATGAACTTCGGTTTCGCCGGCACGGTGGCGACGATGGACGGCATAGAGAGCGGCGAACTGCGTCAGCAAAAGCCCAATCGGCGATCGGATCAACTGGTTGCCTATATTCGCGCAATTGGTCTCCGGAAAGGCGATCAACAAGTCATATCGATCCGGCACCTGGACGGGAAGCTTTTTGCTGAAAACCGTATTCCGCCTTTGGATGTCAACAAGGCGGAGTTCTTTATAAGTGCGGGACGCCGTCGCGGAGAGATTGAGTGGCCCCGGGGATTCTACGAGGCAACTTTTGGCATATTTAACAACGGCAGCGAAGTGTTGACCAAGACTTTCAAAGCTAAGATCGAGTAGCGGACTAACGCATACCTTGTGTTGCCGCTAGGAGAATTTCCGACCACGCCTTCAACCCTACGTTTACTTGATGCATGGCGTGTCCTCTAATCGGCAAGAAGGCAAGTCGGACTAAGCAGCAACGCCGGACATGCGTTTCAGAACATCAGCCTTCGGACCATCGGCAACAAGCCGGCCTGAATCCAGCCAGATTATCCGGTCGACAAGCTGCAACACCGGCGCCCGATGGGTAGCGACGATAAGAGTGCGGTCGCCGATAAAATCCTTTAGGTTCTTTACTAGACGCGCTTCCAGCATTGTATCCATGGAAGACGTGGGCTCATCCAGAAGAAGCGCTCTCGGATTGGCGAGAAGCAGCCGAGCCAGCGCGACGGACTGTCGCTCGCCGCCGGAAAGTCTCTCGCCCCGAGGTCCCACGGGCATCCCGAAGCCCCGGGGATGACCGGCGGCGAAGTCGGCAACACCGGTCAGCTGCATCATCAGGCCGAATTGCTCCGGATCGAGCTGATCCAGCCCAAATGTAAGGTTTTTCATCAACGTGTCGTCGACGAGCCCGGTGGTCTGTCCCATATATCCGAGCGCCTGCCGTAGCTCCGAGGGAGCATATTGACGCACGTCAAAGTCATCGAGGAGAATTGAGCCCTTGTCCGGTTCGGCAAGCCTTGCGATCAACCGCAACAAGGTGCTTTTTCCGGATCCCGAACGGCCGACGATGGCGATCCTCTCGCCTGGTCGAATGGTCGCCGAAAGGCTATCGATCTGCGGCGCTCCCTGATCGGAATAACAAAAGGAAATGTTGTTTAGGCGCAGGGAACATCGCATCGGCGCGCGCAAGGCACCACTTTCATCGCCCGCGACCTCACTTTCGTATTTGCTTTCGTCGGCAAGCGATTTCAACATCGCGCGGCTTTGGATCATGCGATGGATGACAGAGATCAACTGGCCAATTGGCGCTATAATTCGTCCCACGAGCAGTGAGCATGTGGACAAACCGCCCACGGTCATGTTGCCGGAAGAAATTTCATAAGCACCGATAATCAGCACCAAGGCGACCATCATCTGCCCCACCGTGGCGTTGGCATAGGCTGCCACACCCTGCCACAGCCGCACGATGTGAGACGAATAGGCAAATTCATCGAAGACACGCTCGAAACGGTTCAGTATCCGCAGTTCGGTGCGAGTCGCCTTGATCATCTCGAGCACTTCCACCGCTTCGGTCAGGCGGTTGGATTGCAACTGCATCAATGCCGTCGAGCGCACCTGCTCGGCCTCCGAACCGAGATTTGTCCAGTGATGCACGCCGATCAGCGCGGCAATGCCCAGAATCGGCGCAAGAACGACGGGACCGCCGTTCAACCAAAGCAATGAGAAGACGAGAAGCAGAAAGGGGATATCCACAACCACGCCCGTCACCAGCTGCGGCACCAACTGCGTCATTCCGTCAAGATTTCGGAGCCGAAGCGAGATCGCGCCCGCCGATCGCGGTGCCTCGACCATCTTCGCCTCGAGCAGCTTCCGCATCACCGAGGCTTGAATGGCCGAGCTTGCGGCACTTGCCAACGCATCCTGGATTTTAAGCCTGGCCCAACGGACGGCAATATCGGCGAGAAGCGCCATCGTAACGCCGATCGAAATGGCCCAAAGCGTATCAAATGCGGAATGAGGTATCACGCGATCGAAGATGAGACCCGTATAGATCGGAAGCGCGAGCAACATCATGTTGGAGAATGCGGCCGCGATCAGCAACTGGACCACCAGTTTCCGATGCCTGGCTGTCATGAAGCTTAAGACGCCACGAACGGGATCGGCAGGTTCCGGACCTGCCACCGCCGAAACCAGCTCAGCAAGATTGCCGCCCGGGGCCAAACTACGCGGCCGCACAAGAAAGATGGTCCCCGCCTCTTCGGCGGCCAAAGCATCCTTATCGATGAGGTAGCTTTTGCGGGCGTGGTGAGCGACAAAACTGCGGCCACGGCGCGCGACCAGCATTCGGCCCATGCCGTCGTTTGTGAGCATCACCGCCGGCAGGTCTTCGGTCGACAACGACGCGACCAGGCGGTTTTCAAAAACGACATCGATATCATTGATCGCTGCAAATGAGACCAGCGCTTCAGGACTGTCGATTTCCTGGACAGCGGCTGCACGGTGCGTCAACTCTCCGCGCTGCTCACGCCAGACCGAGGAAATTTCGGTAAGCAGCCGAGCCAGCATATCCGGACGCGGCAAGTTGGAAACGTCGAGCCTATTCGGATCTCGCGTCTCCGTCAGGCCGATCGCCGCCAAACTATCGAGCGCAGCATCGAACCTCGCGGAAACACGGGTTAAATCGATGCTGCGAGAAAGCATATGGTCCACGCGCCCAATCTTCGTCAAAGAACTAGGCGTACGGAATTAACCTTAATTGTTCGTAAATGGTTTTTAGCTTCAATAGGTTGACTATCCCAGAAGCATGAGTCGATCTTGCATCCCCTCCGCGTTCATACCGTCACCGGCGCTGCCCCAGCACCTCGCGTTTACGAGGTCGCACCGAACGCCGAAAAGTCGACCGCTTTTCCCCGCCGCATCGACCGCATCGCTACCGAGGCGCAAGGACGCTTCGTCGTTATTCTCAGCATTTGTGCCCTTCTCGCGCTGGTATTTTCCATCGTCGTACAAATCGACAAGGTGACCCGTGCTTCCGGTCGCATCGTCACCCAGCAGACGAAGCAGGAGGTTCAACATCTCGAGGGCGGCATCATCGCGGAAATCCTGGTCAGGGCGGGGGACACAGTCGTGGCCGGCCAGCCGCTGATACGGATCGAGAACAGTTTTTTCAAATCAGAGCTTGCACAAGCCGCCATCGAACTGGGGGCCAAGCGTGCCCGCATCGTCCGTCTGGATGCCGAGACGTCCGGCGCCAAAGACATCAAGTTCCCGCAAGAAGTTTCGGCTGTAAGCCGGCAAGTCGTCGACAACGAGATCTCACTGTTTCGCCGCCGGCAGGCCAACCTGAACGAGCAACTTTCCATTTTAGTGCAGCAGCAGAGACAAAAGGAAATCGAACTGTCCGAGCTCAGATCTCGCCAACCCTCGGTGACTCGCGAGCGCCAAATCTCGGAAGAACGACTTTTAAGCCTCAAGAATCTTTCTGCAGTAGGCGCGGCATCAAACAATGACCGCCTCGAAGCCGAGCGCGTCGTGCAGCAAGCCATTTCGCGCTTATCTGACTTGGCACACGAAATTCCGCGAACCGAAGCTGCGCTTGCAGAAATCGAGCAACGTAAAGCAGAGGCTGTTTCGCGATTTCAGGCTGAAGCTGAAAAAGAGCGCGGGCAAACGGCGACCGACCTTGAGAAGCTGACGAAGAGTGTCGAAGCCTTGCAGGATCGCAGCCGCCGTTCCGACGTGAACGCCACGGTGGGCGGAACCATCAATAAATTGAATGTAACAAACGTTGGCGGCGTGGTGAAGCCCGGCGAAGCTCTGGCCGAAATCGTGCCCGCGGATGGCTTGATCGAGGTAGAAATGAAGCTGTCGCCGGCTGATCGCGCGGACGTCTGGCCGGGTCAGCGCGCAATCGTCAAGGTCAGCGCTTACGAGTTTTCGGTTTACGGTGGATTGAGCGCCCGCGTGTCGGACATTTCACCCGACGCGCATCAGGACGAGCGCGGCATCCCCTATTTCCGGGTTCGCCTGGAAGCTGACGCGACTGCGCTCGGTCCCGATCATCCGGTACTTCCCGGTATGCTCGCGGACGTGGATGTCATCGGCAATCGACAGAGCGTTCTTGGCACGATCCTGAAGCCGCTGCGCCGATTGAAAGACAACGCGCTGAGGCAGTAAGGCCCTTAGCCGTCGGCGTCTCATGAACCTACTTCGGTACATCCCCCGGATCGTGTTCGGGCGGCCTTTGGCCCGAAAGCGCGATTATAATCTCGCTCAACTGTCACGCGAAGTGGGGGACGCGAGCAAACGAGGGCCCCGTCGGATCAGGCGACAAGCGCCAGATGCGCGACCACGTTCGAATGGACGGCATCGTCATAGATCGTGAAGGTGGTCGTGTTGCCGACTACCACGCTCGAATAATTGGCCATCGGATCAGTAATATTCAAGGCGTCGCCCGCATCGAAGTGCATCGTCAGTGTGTTCGCCGCTCCGCCGTCCATCTGGCTGATCTGGCTGCCGGAGAGAGTGAGCGATGCAGTGACGTTGCTTGCGGTGAAATCTATCGACTGTACGTTGGTCAGCGATGCCAGCAGTTCGGTGTCGCCGATCGTACCTGAGTTGGCAGAGATATTGACTGAATTGTTTCCGCTTCCGCCGTCGATCGTAGTGGCGAGAATGAGCGATGAATGGTCAACGATGAAGAGGTCGTCGCCGCCGCCACCAAAGAGGTAGTCCGTACCCCCGCCACCATTGATGGTGTCGTTGCCGGACCCGCCGGTGATGACGTTGGCGCCCGCCGAACCGGTAAGGGTCAGCGCGGAGGACAGCGCGGTGCCATCGATGTTCTGGAAATTGACGACGTTGGTCGAGTCGCCGGAGGTCTGGTCGGCATTCCCCAGATTGACCGTAGCAGCGCTGCTCATCGCCAGGGTGTTGCTACCGCTGCCGCCGTCGATCGAGGTTTCGGTTCCGTGATAGGTGACCGTGTCGTTGCCTGCTCCGGCATTGATGGCGTCGGCGCCGCCTGCACCGTCGATTACGTCGTTGCCGGAACCGCCGGTGATGGTGTTTGCGCCGGTTGAACCGGTGATCGATTCCGCGGACGACAGCGCCGAGGCGTCGACGTTCTGGAAATTGGTGACGTTGGCCGAATCGCTGCTGGTCTGATCGGCGTTGCCGAGATTAACCGTGACCGCCGCCTGCAGGCTCAGCGTATTGGTGCCACCGCCGCCGTCGATCGACGTTTCCGCGCCGTGATAGATGACCGTGTCGTTGCCGCCGCCGGCAGCAATGACGTCCGCGCCGCCGTTACCGTCGATGCTGTCGTTGCCCGAACCGGTCGTGATCGTGTTGGCCGACGACGATCCGGTCACAGTCAACGCCGAGCTCAGGGCCGACGCATCGATGTTCTCGAAGTTGGTGACGCTGACGCTGTCCCCGCTGGTCTGGTCTGAGCCTGCTCCGACCGAAAAATCCGCCGCCGTGGTGCCGCCGGCCGCCGCCAGCACCAGCGTATCGCTGCCGCTGCCGCCGTCGATCGAGGTTTCGGTGCCGTGATAGGTAACGGTGTCGTTGCCGCCGCCCGCGGCAATGACGTCCGCACCGCCCGCACCATCGATGGTGTCGTTGCCGGAGCCGCCCGTGATGGTATTAGCCGCCGATGAACCGGTGAGCGACACCGCCGCTGACAACGTCGACGCATCGACGTTGCGGAAGTTGGCGACGTTGAAAGAATCACCCGAAGTCACGTCGGCATTGCCGAGGTTGACCGTGATCGCCGAGTCCAGGATCAAGGTGTTGATGCCCGCTCCGCCATCGATCGAGGTTTCCGTACCGTAGTACGAGACAGTGTCGTTGCCCAGGCCTGCGGAGATTACGTCCGCACCGCCCGCACCGTCGATGGTATCGTTGCCCGAGCCGCCGATGATGGTGTTCGCCGCTGCCGTACCGGTAATCGACACCGCCGACGACAGCGCCGAGGCGTTGACGTTCTGGAAGTTGGCGACCGTGGTCGAATCGCCGGTGGTCTGGTCGGCATTGTTCAGATTGACGGTCGCCGCCGCGCTCATCGCCAGCGTGTTGGTGCCAGTGCCGCCATCGATCGAGGTTTCCGTGCCACGATAGGTGACGGTGTCGTTGCCGCCGCCGGCCGCAATCACGTCGGCGCCGCCGCCGCCATCGATGCTGTCGTTGCCGGATCCGGTGGTGATGGTATTGGCAGACGACGATCCGGTAACCGTGAGGGCGGAGCTTGCGACCGACGCGTCGACACTCTCAAAATTGATGATGCTGACGGTGTCCCCGGTGGTCTGGTCCGAACCGGCCGTCACCGAGAAATTGATTGCGGTGATGCCGCCGGTCGCTGCCAGCACCAGGGTGTCGGTAGCCGCGCCGCCATCGATCGAGGTTTCGGTGCCGCGATAGCTCACCGTGTCGTTGCCGCCGCCGGCGGCGATCACATCCGCACCACCGGCGCCATCGATGGTGTCGTTGCCGGAACCGCCGGTGATGGTGTTGGCGGCGGACGAGCCTGTGATCGATGCGTCCGACGACAATGCCGAACCATCGACATTCTGGAAGTTGGTGACGTTGGTGGAATCGCCGGAGCTTTGATCGGCATTGCCGAGGTTGACCGTGCCCGCCGCGCGCAGCACCAGCGTGTTGGTACCGGTGCCGCCGTCGATGGAGGTTTCCGTGCCGTAGTAGGAGACCGTATCGTTGCCGCCAGCCGCAGCGATCACGTCGGCGCCACCGCCACCGTCAATGCTGTCGTTGCCGGATCCGGTCGTGATCGTGTTGGCCGATGACGATCCGGTTACGGTCAACGCCGAGCTGACGACCGACGCGTCGACACTCTCAAAATTGATGATGCTGACAGTGTCCCCGGTGGTCTGGTCCGAGCCTGCCGCCACGGTAAAGTTGATTGCGGTGACGCCGCCGGCCACGGCCAACACCAGGGTGTCGACACCGGTACCACCGTCGATCGAGGTTTCCGCACCCCGATAGGTGACCGTGTCGTTGCCGCCGCCGGCGGCAATGACGTCCGTGCCTCCGGCGCCATCAATGGTGTCGTTGCCAGAGCCGCCGGTAATCGTGTTGGCGGAAGACGAACCGGTCAGAGATACAGCCGAAGATACCGCCGAGGCGTCGACATTCTGGAAGCTGGTGACGTTGACGGAGTCACCCGAAGTCACGTCGGCATTGCCCAGGTTAACCGTGGCTGCCGCACTCAGCACCAGCGTGTTGGTTCCGGTGCCGCCGTCGATCGAGGTTTCGGTGCCGTAGTAGGAGACGGAGTCGTTGCCCGAGCCTGCGGAGATCGCGTCTGCGCCACCCGCGCCGTCAATGGTGTCGTTGCCCGAGCCGCTGATGACAGTGTTCGCCGCTGCCGTACCGGTTATCGACACCGCCAACGACAGCGCCGAGGCGTTGACGTTCTGGAAGCTGGCGACCGTGGTCGAATCGCCCGACGTTTGATCGCCATTGCCGAGATTGACGGTCGCCGCTGCGTTCATCACCAGCGTATTAGTGCCGGTGCCGCCGTCGATCGAGGTTTCGGTGCCACGATAGGTGACGGTGTCGTTGCCGAGGCCGGCGGCAATCACGTCTGCGCCGCCGCCGCCGTCGATGGTGTCGTTGCCGGAACCAGTGGTGATGGTATTGGCGGATGACGATCCGGTAACCGTCAGCGCGGAACTTGCGACCGACGCATCGATACTCTCGAAGTTTGTCACGCTGACGGTGTCGCCGGTGGTCTGGTCAGAACCGGCAACCACTGCAAAATTGACGGCGGTGATGCCGCCGGTCGCCGCCAGCACCAGGGTGTCGGTAGCCGCGCCCCCGTCGATCGAGATTTCGGTGCCGCGATAGGTCACCGTGTCGTTGCCGCCGCCCCCGGCAATGACGTCCGCGCCAGCCGCACCATCAATGGTGTCGTTGCCCGAACCGCCGGTAATGGTGTTGGCTGAGGATGAGCCCGTGATCAACGCGCCAGATGACAGTGCCGAAGCGTCGACGTTCTGGAAGCTGGTGACGTTGGTTGAGTCACCACTGGTCTGATCGACATTGCCCAGATTGACTGTGCCCGCCGCGCGCAGCACCAGCGTGTTGGTACCGGTGCCACCGTCGATCGAGGTTTCCGTGCCGTAGTAGGAGACCGTGTCGTTGCCGCCACCTGCAGCAATGACATCGACGCCGCCGCCGCCATCGATGCTGTCGTTGCCCGAACCGGTCGTGATGGTATTGGCAGACGACGATGCGGTTACGCTCAGTGTAGAGCTCAGGGCCGACGCATCGATGTTCTCGAAATTGGTGGCGCCGACGCTGTCCCCGCTTGTCTGATCCAAACCTGCCGCCACGGTAAGGTTGATGGCGGTGGTACCACCCGCCGCCGTCATTACCAAGGTGTCGACGCCAGCGCCACCATCGATCGAGGTTTCGGTGCCGCGATAGGTAACGGTGTCGTTGCCGCCGCCCGCGGCGATGACGTCCGCACCGCCCGCACCATCGATGGTGTCGTTGCCCGAGCCGCCCGTAATCGTGTTGGTGGAAGACGAACCGGTCAGAGACACAGCCGAAGATACCGCCGAGGCGTCGACATTCTGGAAATTGGTGACGTTGATGGAGTCACCCGAAGTCACGTCGGCATTGCCCAGATCGACTGTGGCTGCCGCGCGCAGCACCAAGGTGTTGGCGCCGGTGCCGCCGTCGATCGAGGTTTCCGTACCGTAGTAGGAGACCGTGTCGTTGCCGCCAGCTGCGGCAAGGACATCCGCACCGCCGCCGCCGTCGATGGTGTCGCTGCCGGATCCGCTGGTAATCGTGTTCGCCGCGGCCGTGCCGGTGATCGAGACCGCCGAAGACAGTGCCGAAGCATCGACGTTCTGGAAGTTGGCGACAGCCGTGGAATCGCCCGTGGTCTGATCGGCGTTGCCGAGGTTGACGATGGCTGCGGTGTTCATCAACAGCGTGTTGGTGCCGGTACCGCCGTCGATCGAGGTTTCCGTGCCGCGATAGGTGACGCTGTCGTTGCCAGCGCCCGCCGCGATTGCATCCGCGCCGCCGCCGCCGTCGATGGTGTCGTTGCCGGAACCGGTTGTGATCGTGTTGGCGGACGACGAGCCGGTAACGGTCAAGGCCGAACTAAGGGCAGAGGCGTCCACATTCTCGAAGTTCGTGTTGCTGACGGTGTCGCCGGCGGTCTGGTCCGAACCCGCGGCCACTGAGAAGTTGATCGCGGTGGTCCCGCCGGCCGCGGCCATGATCAGCGTGTCGGTGCCGGCACCGCCGTCGATCGAGGCTTCCGTGCCGCGGTAGGTCACCGTGTCGCTGCCTGCGCCGGCCGCAATGACGTCCGCGCCACCGGCGCCATCAATGGTATCGTTGCCGGAGCCGCCGGTGATCGTGTTGGTCGACGATGAACCGGTGATCAATTCCGCCGAAGACAGTGCGGATCCGTCGACGTTCTGGAAATTGGTAACATTGGCGGAGTCGCCGCTGGTCTGGTCGGCATTGCCCAGATTGATGGCGCCTACCGCACGCAACACCAGGGTGTTGGTGCCGGTGCCACCATCAATCGACGTTTCCGAACCATAGTAGGAGACGCCGTCGTTGCCGCCAGCCGCAGCGATCACGTCGGCGCCACCGCCACCGTCGATGCTGTCGTTGCCGGATCCGGTCGTGATCGCATTGGCGAGAGACAGGCCGGTGACAGAGATGGCGGTCGTCAATGCACTGGCATTGAGGTTTTCGAAGTTGGCGACCGCTGTCGAATCGCCGGTGGTCTGATCGACGCCGGCAGCCACCGTGAAATTGACGGCCGTGACGCTGGCGCCGGCCGTCAGGATCAGCGTATCGTTGCCGGTGCCGCCGTCGATCGAGGTCTCCGATCCGCGATCGGTGACGGTGTCGTTGCCCGCGCCGGCATTGATGATATCCGCGCCGCCGGCGCCGTCGACCGTGTCGTCGCCCGAACCGCCCGTGATGGTGTTCGCCGAGGTCGAGCCCGTGATGGACAAAGCGGAGGATACCGCCGACGCGTCGACGTTCTGAAAATTGGTGACATTCGGCGTGTCGGCGGCGGTCTGGTCGCCATTGCCGAGATTGACGGTGGCGGCGGCGCGCAGGATCAGCGTATTGGTGCCGGAACCGCCGTCGATGGAGGTCTCGGTGCCGTAGTACGACACCGTGTCGTTCCCCGCTCCGGCGGCGATGATGTCGGTACCGCCCGCACCGTCGATGGTGTCGTTGCCCGAACCGCCGGTAATGGTATTGGCGCCCGACGAACCGGTGATCGACACCGCCGCGGAGACTGCCGACGCGTTGACGTTCTGGAAATTGGTGATCGTGCCAGCGCCGAACGACAACTGATTGACGTTGGCGAGATTGAGCACGGCAGACGTATTCAGATTCAGCGTGTTGGTACCGGCACCGCCATCGACCGTCGTCTCCGTCCCATAGTAGGAAACGGTGTCATTGCCGGCACCGGCGCTGATCGCGTCTGCACCGCCGCCGCCGTCGATGGTATCGTTTCCGGTGCCCGTCGTGATGGTGTTCGCGCCTGAGGAGCCGGTGACGGTCAGGGCGGTGGTGAAAATGCTGGCGTCGACGCTTTCGAAGTTTGCAATATTGACGGTGTCACCGGTGGTCTGGTCCGCTCCTGCCGCGACCGCGAAGTTGATCGCGGTGATGCCGCCGGTCGCGGCAAGCACTAACGTGTCGGCGCCCGCCCCGCCGTCCATCGAGCTCTCCGTGCCGCGATAGGTGACGGTATCGTTGCCGCCACCAGCGTTGACAACGTCGGCGCCTCCGGCGCCATCGATGGTGTCGTCGCCCGAACCGCCCGTAATCGCGTTCGTCGCCGAGGTGCCTGTGATCGATACCGCCGCTGACACGAGGGCAGCATCGACGTTCAGGAAGTTGGTGACGTTGACTGAATCGCCCGTCGTCTGATCGGCGTTGCCGAGATTGACGGTCGTCGCGGCATGAAGTTGCAGCGTGTTGGTGCCGGTGCCGCCATCGATCGTGGTTTCCGCACCATAGTATGCGATGGTGTCATTACCGGCGCCACCGCTCAGGGTGTCCGCGCCGCCACCGCCATCGATCGTATCAGCTCCGGTGCCGCCGGTGACAACATTGACGCCGCTCGAACCGGTGATCGAAACACCCGTGGCAAGCGCGGATGCATTGACGTTCTGGAAGTTCGTGACCGTGACCAGATCACCCGTGGTCTGGTCTGCATTGACGAGATTGACGGTCGCTGCCGCCTGCATCACCAGGGTGTTGGTGCCCGTACCGCCATCGACCGTCGATTCCGAACCGCGATAGGTGACAGTGTCATTGCCTGCACCAGCGCTGATATTGTCGGCGCCGCCATTGCCATCGATGACGTCGTCACCTGAGCCGGTCGTGACATCGTTTCGACCGCTCGAGCCGGTGAAGGTGATGGCGGTAGTGAGGCTGCTGGCGTTGAGATATTCGAAGTTCGACACCGCGACCGTATCGCCGACGGTTTGATCGGATCCCGCCGAGACGCTGAAATTGACGGCAGTGACGCCACCGCTCGCAGCCAGCACAAGGGTATCCGTGCCGGTGCCTGCATCGATCGAGACTTCGGTGCCGCGGTAGGTGACGACGTCGTTACCTCCACCGGCGCTGATGATATCCGCGCCGCCGCCGCCATCGATGGTATCGACGCCGCCGCCGGTGGTGATGCTGTTTGCCGCCGAGGAGCCGGTCACCGTCAATGCGTTGCCGACCGCGCTGGAATCCAGATTCTGGAAATTCTTGACGGCGACGCTGTCTCCCCCTGTGATATCAGTGCCCGCCGCCGCGGCCAGGTTGACGCTGGACAACCCCGAAACCGAGCGAACGATCAGGGTGTTGTTGCCGGTGCCACCGTCGATGGAAACTTCCGTCCCCCAATAGTCGACGGTATCGTTACCCGCGCCGGCATTGATGGTGTCGGCGCCGGCGTTGCCCTGAATGATGTCGTTGCCGGAACCGCTTGTGATGGTATTGGCGGAGGACGAGCCGACGATCGTGACGGCAGTGGCGAGAACGCCGGCATCCACGCTCTCGAAGTTGAGCACACTGACGCTGTCACCCGTGGTCTGGTCCGAGCCGGCGGTCACCGAAAGGTCGACCGCCGTGACACCGCCCGCCGCCACCAGGGTCAGCGCATCGGTGCCCGCGCCACCATCGATCGATGTTTCCGTGCCGCGATAGCTGACCGTGTCGTTGCCACTGCCCGCGTCGATGACGTCGGCGCCGCCGCCGCCATCGATGGTGTCGTTGCCGGCGCTGCCGGTGATGGTGTTCGCGACGGACGAGCCCGTGAGCGAGACGGGTCCCGAGACATTCTGGGCCGTCACGTTCTGGAAGTTGCTGACGTTGACAGTGTCGCCAGTGGTCTGGTCCACGTTGGCGAGGTTGACGGTGACGTTGTTCTGCAGAATCAGCGTGTTGGTGCCGGCTCCGCCGCTGATCGAGGTGGCCGCCGAATGATAGTACACGACGTCGTTGCCGCCGCTACCGTCGATGGTATCGGCACCGGCGCCGCCATCGATGGTGTCGTTGCCCGAGCCGCCGGTAATGACGTTGGCCGCGGCCGATCCAGTCATGGACATTCCGGTCGCCACCGCCGAGCCGTCGACGTTCTGGAAATTGGTAACGGTCGTAAGATCGCCCGTGGTCTGATCGACGTTGCTGAGATTGATCGTCGTCGCTGCGTGCAGGACGAGTGTGTTCACTCCTGCGCCGCCGTCGATAGAAGATTCCGACGCGTAGTAGGAGACCGTGTCGTTGCCGGCACCGGCGCCGATCGAGTCTCCGCCTCCGCCACCATCGATCGTATCGGCAGCGGAGCCAGTCACGATATTGTTGCCACCGGAAGATCCGGTGACGGTCAACGCCGTCGTGGCGATCGACGCGTTCAGGTTCTCGAAATTCGTGACGCTGAGCGTGTCGCCCGTGGTCTGGTCCGCGCCGGCCGCTACCGCGAAATTGACCGCGGTGATACCGCCCACGGCGGCGAGAGTCAGCGTGTCGCCCCCGCTGCCACCGTCGATCGACGCTTCCGTGCCGCGATAGACGACGTTGTCATTTCCGGCGCCAGCATCGATGACATCCGCGCCGCCGCCGCCGTCGACCGAATCGCCACCACTGCCGCCGGTGATGACGTTGATGCCGGCAGAGCCGGTAATCGAGGCGCCGTTCGAAAGCCCCGACGCATCGACGTCCTGGAAATTTGTGACGCTGGTGAGATCGCCGACGGTTTGATCCGCGTTGGCGAGGTTGATGGTACCGGTGACGCGCAGCAGCAGCGTGTTGGTGCCGGCACCGCCGTCAATCGAAGTCTCCGTTCCCCAATAGGCGGAAATATCATTGCCGGAGCCGGCATTGATGAGATCCGCGCCGCCATTGCCGTCTACCGTGTCATCGCCGGAGCCCGTCGTGATCGTGTTGGCGGAATTCGAGCCGGTGACGGAGATCGCCGTCGTCAGGGCACTCGCGTCCAGGTTCTCGAAGTTCCTGACATTGGCGCTGTCGCCCGTGGTCTGGTCCGCGCCCGCGACAACGGAGAAATTGACCGCGCTGGTCCCGCCGGCCGCCGCCATCACCAGCGTGTCGATGCCGCTGCCGCCGTCGATCGAGTTTTCGGCCCCGCGATACGTCACCGCGTCGTCACCGCCACCCGAGGCGATGATATCCGCACCGCCACCGCCATCGACCGTGTCGTCACCGGCGCCGCCGGTCAGCGTGTTCGCCCCCGATGAACCCGTCAGGGAAACGCCGATCGCCAGCGACGATGCGTCCACGTTCTGGAAATTGGCGACCGCCGGGGTATCGCCGGAAGTCTGATCGGCATTGGCCAGGTTGACAGTCGTCGCGGCGCGCAGGATCAGCGTGTTGACGCCGGTGCCGCCATCGATCGAGGTTTCGGCGCCGTAGTAGAACGCCGTGTCGTTGCCCCAACCGCCGTTGATGACGTCGGCTCCGCCGCCGCCGTCGATCGTGTCATTACCCGAACCCGTCGTGATCGTGTTCGCGGCCGCCGAACCGATGACCGTCAATGCCGAGCTCAGAACGCTCGCATCGAGGTTTTCGAAATTGGCCACCGAAACGCCGTCGCCGACGGTCTGGTCCGAGCCTGCGGCGACCGCAAAGTTCACCGAAGTGATGCCGCCGGAGGTTGCCAGCACCAGCGTATCGGATCCGCTGCCACCGTCGGTCGACGTCTCGGTGCCGCGATAGGTGACCGAGTCGTTGCCGTTGCCGGCCGCGATCACGTCGGTTCCGCCGCCGCCATCGATCGTGTCGTTGCCCGAAGAGCCGGTAATAACGTTCGCGCCGGCCGAACCGGTGACCGAAACGCCGGTCGACAGCAGCGATGCGTCGACGTTCTGGAAGTTGGCGACGGTGACCGCATCGCCCGTGGTCTGGTCGGCGTTGGCAAGATTGACGGTGACTGCCGCCCGTAATAGCAGCGTGTTGCTGCCGGCTTCGCCATCGATCGACACCTCGCCGCCGCGATAGGAAACGGTATCGTCGCCTGCGCCAGCCGTGATGATGTCCGAACCGCCGCCGCCATCGATGGTATCGCCGCCGGAGCCGCCGATGATCGTGTTGGCGCCCGAGGAGCCGGTGATTGAGACAGAAGCGGACAGCGCCGATGCGTCAACATCCTGGAAGTTGGTGACCGCAGTGACGTCGCCGGTGGTCTGGTCGATATTGCCGAGATTGATCGTGGTCGCAACGTTCATCTTCAACGTGTTGACGCCGGTACCGCCGTCGATTGACGCTTCCGTTCCCTGATAGGTGACCGTATCGTCCCCGGCGCCCGCGGCGATGATGTCAACGCCGCCGCCCCCGTCGATGATATCGTTGCCGGATCCGGTCAAGATCGTATTGGCCGAGGACGCCCCGGTGACGGTCAACGCTGTCGCGATAGCGGTGCCGTCGAGGTTCTCGAAATTCGTGACGCCCACAACGTCACCAACGGTCTGGTCCGCACCTGCGGCGACCGCGAAGTCTATGGCCGTGATGCCACCGGAAACCGCCAGCACCAGCGTGTCGGATCCAGTGTTACCGTCGACCGAGGCTTCGGTACCACGATAGATGACACTGTCGTTGCCGGCGCCGGCATTGATGACGTCAGCGCCGCCTCCGCCATCGATCGTGTCGTTGCCGATGCTGCCTGTAATAATGTTAATGCCTGTGGAACCGGTAATCGAAACCCCGGTGACCAGTTGCGATGCATCGACATTCTGGAAGTTGGCGACAGTGACAAGGTCTCCCATCGTTTGATCGGCATTGGCGAGATTGACCGTCGCGGCCGTCCGCAACAGCAAGGTATTGTTGCCGGCTGCGCCGTCGATCGAGAACTCGGTGCCGCGATAGGAAACAATATCATCGCCTGCGCCGGCGTCGATCATGTCGGCCCCGCCGCCGCCGTCGATGCTGTCGGCGCCCGACCCCGTGGTGATGATGTTGAGCCCGGAGGAGCCCGATACGGTCAAGGGCGAGGTCGCGACCGACGCATCGAGGTTCTCGAAGTTCGCGACGACGACGCCGTCACCCGTGGTTTGATCCGAGCCGGCCGCAACGGCGAAGTTTACCGCGGTGATGCCGCCGGTTGCGGCGAGAATTAAAGTATCGGCGCCGGTGCCGGCATCGATCGAAGTTTCAGTTCCGCGATAATTGACCGTGTCATCGCCACCGCTCGCGTTGATGACGTCGGCGCCCCCCGCGCCATCGATGGTGTCGTTACCGAATCCGCCGGTGATGACGTTGGCGCCCGCCGAACCGGTGATCGACACGCCCGCGGATAACGCGGAGGCATCGACATTCTGGAAATTCGTGACATTGGCGGTATCACCCGCGGTCTGATCGGCGTTGCCGAGATTGACGGTTGACGCTGCCTTCATCAGCAGCGTGTTGGTTCCGGTGCCGCCATCCAGCGAGGTCTCGCTGCCATAATAAGAAACCGTATCGTTGCCAGTGCCGGCAACGATAACATCCGTTCCGCCGCCGCCGTCGATGGTGTCGTTACCCGCGCCGGTCGTTATCGTGTTGGCAAAAGCCGAACCGGCAACGACCAGCACCGTTGCAAGTGCGCTGGCATCCAGGTTCTCGAAGTTCGTGACGCTGACGCTATCACCCGTCGTCTGGTCCGAGCCAGCCGCAACGGCGAAGTTGACCGCGGTCACGCTGGAGCCTGCGGCAATGATCAGCGTATCTGTTCCGATATTGCCGTCGATCGAGATTTCAGTGCCATGATAGGTTACGACGTCATCGCCGGAGCCTGCATTGATGATGTCGGCACCGCCTGCGCCGTCGATCGTGTCATTGCCGGACCCGGTCGTGATCGTGTTCGCCGAAGACGATCCGGTAACGGATACGGCCGTCGCCAATGCCGACGCATCCACGTTCTGAAAATTGGCGACATTGGTGGAATCGGCCGTCGTCTGATCGACGTTGGCCAGGTTGACGGTCGCCGTGGCTTTTAGAACCAGTGTATTGGTGCCGGTGGCGCCATCGATCGACACCTCGGTGCCGTAATAGGAGACGGCGTCGTTACCGCCGCCCGCGACGATGGCATCCGCGCCGCCCGCGCCATCGATCGCATCGTTACCGGAGCCGCCGGTGATGATATTCGTGCTCGACGTGCCGGTGATCGACACCGCAGCGGACAATGCCGACGCATCCACGTTCTGGAAGTTCGAAACGTTTGTCGCGTCGCCCGTGGTCTGATCGGAGTTGGCAAGATTGACCGTTGCCGCAGCCCGCATCACCAACGTGTTGGTGCCGATGCCGCCATCGGTCGAGACTTCGGTACCGTAGTAGGAAACAGTGTCGTCGCCGGCGCCGGCGTTGATGGTGTCGACACCCCCTCCACCATCGACGCTGTCGCTTCCGGAACCTGTCGTAATCGCATTCGCCGAGGATGCACCGGTGACGGCCAGGGCCGTCGTTACGACGGATGCATCGAGATTTTCGAAGTTCGCGATACTGACGCTATCGCCGGTGGTCTGATCGGCGCCGGCTGCGACCGCAAAGCTGACCGCGGTAATGCCGCCGGAGTTGGCCAGCACGAGCGTATCGGATCCGGTACCGCCATCGATCGACACTTCGCTGCCCTGGTAGATGGCCGTGTCGTTGCCGCCGCCGGCAGTGATGATATCCGCACCGCCCGAACCATCGATTGTATCGTTGCCGGAGCCGCCTGTAATGGAATTCGCACCTGACGAGCCGGTGATCGACACGGTTGTCGACAGGGCCGACGCATCGACGTTCTGGAAATTGGCGACCGAAACCGCGTCGCCGATCGTCTGATCGAGGCTGCCGAGATTGACCGTCGCCGCCGCTCTCAAAAGCAGCGTGTTATTGCCGGTGCCGCCGTCGATCGACACTTCCGAATTGTAGTATGAGACCGTGTCGTTGCCGCCGCCGGCGTTGATGATGTCAGCCCCGCCGCCGCCATCGATGGCATCGTTGCCGGAACCCGTTGTGACCGCATTGGCCGCGGATGAGCCCGTGACGGTCAGGGCCGTTGTGAGAACGGAAGCGTCCAGGTTTTCGAAATTCGCGACAATGGCGGTGTCGCCCGCGGTCTGGTCCGCGCCCGCACCAACAGCGAAATTGATTGCAGTGATTCCGCCCGAAGCCGCCAGCACCAGCGTATCGGAGCCCGCCCCGCCATCGATCGTGGTTTCAGTGCCGTGATAAGTGACGGTATCGTTGCCGCTGGCCGCATTGATGGCGTCCGCGCCACCGGCACCGTCAATCGTATCGTTGCCCGAACCTGCCGTGATCACATTGGCCGCGGACGAACCGGTAATCGACACCGCCGAAGACAGCGAACTCGCATCCACGTTCTGGAAGCCGGCCACACCGGTCAGATCACCCGTGGTCTGATCGGCATTGCCGAGGTTGACCGTCGTTGTCGCCCTCAATAGCAGGGTATTGATGCCGGCGCCGCCGTCGATCGAGGCCTCCGTTCCGTAATAGGAGACCGTATCGTTGCCGCCTCCTGCGCCGATGACATCGGCGCCGCCGCCACCGTCGATGGTGTCGTTGCCCGAGCCGGTCGTGAGCGTGTTGGCGGAACCCGACCCCGTGACCAGGAGCGCTGAATTAAGCGCGCTGGCGTCGAGGTTCTCGAAGTTGGTGACGCTGACGGCATCACCTGTCGTTTGGTCCGCACCGGCCGCGACGGAAAAATTAACCGCGCTGACGCTGGAGCCGGCGGCAATGATCAGCGTATCGGTGCCTATTCCACCGTCAACCGAGACTTCGCTGCCGTGATAGGAAATGGTGTCGTCGCCGGCGCCGCCGGCAATGATGTCCGCTCCGCCGCCGCCGTCGATGGTATCATTGCCGGCGCCGCCGGTAATGATATCAGCGCCGACCGAGCCGGTGATCGTCACACCCGACGACAGCGCGGACGCGTCCACGTTCTGGAAATTGGAAACAATGGTGGCGTCGCCGATCGTTTGGTCGACATTGGCGAGATTGACGGTCGCGGCCGTCTTCAGTTGCAGCGTGTTGACGCCGCTGCCGCCGTCGATCGAATTCTCGGTACCGTAATAGGCGACGGTGTCATTGCCGCCGCCGGCATTGATCACATCAGCGCCGCCGCCACCATCGACGGTGTCGTTGCCCGAGCCGGTTGTGATCGTGTTGGCAAAAGCCGAAGCTGTGATGGCAAGGCCGGTGCTTAGCGCGCTGGCGTCAAGGTTTTCGAAGTTCGTGACATTGACCGCATCGCCCGTCGTCTGATCGACGTTGGTCGCCACCGCGAAATTCACCGCCGTGACACCGCCGGAAGCGGCCAACACCAGCGTGTCGGTTCCGGTACCGCCGTCCATCGACGCTTCGTTGCCGCGATAGGTCACCGTGTCGCTGCCGGCGCCGGCCGCGATGAGGTCCGCGCCGCCGCCGCCGTCGATCGTATCACTTCCGGTGCCGCCGGTAATGACGTTGGCGCCCGAAGAACCCGTGATCGAGACAGCCGATGACAGCGCCGAGGCATCCACGTTCTGGAAATTCGTGACGCCAGTGGTATCGCCGACGGTCTGATCGGTATTGGCGAGATTGACGTTTGCCGCGGCACGCATCAGCAACGTATTGGTTCCGGCGCCGCCATCGATCGAATTTTCGCTGCCGTAATAGGAGACCGTGTCGTCGCCCGCACCCGCGCCGATGACGTCCGCCCCGCCAGCGCCATCGATCGTGTCGTTGCCGGCGCCCGTCGTGATGATGTTGGCCGTAGACGAGCCGGTGACCGACACTGACGAGGACAGTCCCGAAGCATCCACATTCTGGAAATTGGCGACACTGGTCGCGTCGCCGGTCGTCTGGTCGACGTTGCCCAGGTTGATTGTGGCTACGGCACGGAGCAGCAGCGTATTGTTGCCGGCGCCGCCATCGATCACGCTTTCCGAGCCGTAATAGGAGACCGTATCGTTGCCACCACCCGAATTGATGACATCGGCTCCGCCACCGCCATCGATGGTGTCGTTGCCGGAACCCGTCGTGATGACATTGGCGGCGGACGAGCCCGTAACCGTCAGCGCGGCGGTGACGGCCGATGCATCGAGATTCTCGAAATTCGTCACGTTGGCGGCATCGCCGACGGTCTGGTCGAGGCCTGCCGCGACCGCGAAGTTTACCGCTGTCACGGTCGCGCCGGTGGCCACCGTCAGCGTATCGGCGCCGGTCCCGCCGTCGATCGCGGTTTCCGTGCCGTGGAAGATGACCGCGTCGTTGCCGGCACCGGCATCGATGACATCCGGGCCGCCGGCACCGTCGATGGTGTCGTTACCGGAACCGCCAATGATGGTGTTCGCGCCTACCGAGCCGACAATCGACACTCCCGACGAAAGCGCCGACGCATCGACGTTCTGGAAGCTGGAAACGGCAGCCGCATCGCCCGCCGTCTGATCGATATTGCCGAGATTGACAGTCGTAACCGCACGAAGGGCCAGCGTGTTGATGCCGGTTCCACCGTCGATCGAGACTTCCGAATTGTAATAGGAAACCGTGTCATTTCCCGCGCCGGCGGCCAGGATGTCCGCGCCGCCGCCGCCGTCGATCGTGTCGTTGCCGGAACCCGTCGTGATCACGTTGGCGGCCGACGAACCCGTGACCGTCAGCGCCGTAGCGGCGACGGAAGCATCGAGATTCTCGAAATTCGCGGCATTGACCGTATCGCCGGCAGTCTGATCGGCGCCTGCGGCGACCGCGAGGTCGACCGCCGTGACGCCGCCGGTGGCAGCAAGCACCAACGTGTCGTTTCCTGTACCGCCGTCGATCGAGCTTTCGGCGCCGTAATACGAAACCGTGTCACCGCCGCCGCCGGCGTTGATGTTGTCAGCTCCGCCGCCGCCGTCGATCACATCCGCGCCGGCCCCCCCGGTGATGATGTTGGCGGCCGTTGAACCGAGAATCGTAATGCCTTGCGCCGACAGCAGCACCGACGCGTCAACGTTCTCGAAATTGGAAGCCGTAACGCTGTCGCCGTAGGTCTGGTCCGAACCAGGCGCGCCGCTCAGATCGACCGTGGTGATGCCGCCGGACGCGCGCAGGACAAGGGTGTCCGAACCCGTCCCTGCATCGATCGACGCCTCGGTGCCGCGGTAGGAAATCGAATCGTCGCCCGCGCCGGCATCGATGATATCGGCGCCGCCGCCGCTATCGATGGTGTCGCTGCCGGAACCGGTCGTTATCGCGTTGGCCGCAGACGAACCGGTGACGGTCAGCGCCGTCGTCACGACGCTGGCATCGAGATTTTCAAAATTCGTGACGGTAACCGGATCGCCGGATGTTTGATCCGTGCCCGCGACGACGCCGAAATTCACCCCTGTAACACTGGTGCCGGCGGTAAGGATCAAAAGATCTGAACCGCCGCCGCCATCGACCGAGGCTTCCGCACCACGCAGGGTAACGGTATCACTGCCCGCGCCCGCATTGATGACGTCTGCACCGCCGCCGCCGTCGATGGTATCGGCGCCGGCGCCGCCAGTGACGATGTTCGTGCCCGAAGTGCCCAGTACGGAGACCGATAGCGTCAGCGTCAGACTGGATGCATCGACGTTCTGGAAGTTGGCAACGGTCGTCAGATCGCCGACCGACTGATCGGCAGCCGTGAGATCGATTGTCGCGGGAGCCCGCACCACCAGCGTGTTACTGCCGGTACCGCCGTCCAGCGAGACCTCCGTGCCCCAATAGTCGACCGCATCATTGCCTGCACCGGCGCTGATGGTGTCGGCTCCACTGCCGCCATGGACGACGTCATCGCCCGCGCCAGTCGTGATCGTGTTGGCCGAGGACGAACCCGTGACAGTCAGCGCCGTCGCCACCGCGCCGGCATTGAGATTTTCGAAATTGGTGACGCTGACGGTATCGCCCGCCGTCTGGTCAACGCCCGCGGCGACCGCGAAGTTGACTGCCGTAACACTGGTGCCGGCATTCAGCACCAGCGTGTCGGAGCCCGCGCTGCCGTCGATCGAGACCTCGGCGCCACGATAGATAACCGTATCATCGCCGCCGGCCGCGTTGATGACGTCAGCGCCGCCGCCCCCGTCGATGGTGTCGTTGCCGGCACCGCCGGTAATGACGTTGGCGGCCGCGGACCCCGTAATCGTCGCACCCGTCGAAAGCGCGGAAGCGTCGACATTCTGGAAGTTGGAAACGGCGACCGTATCGCCGATGGTCTGGTCGGCGGTTGCGAGATCGACGTTCGCCGCAGCGCGGAGCACGAGTGTGTTGGTGCCGGTGCCGCCGTCGATCGAGGCCTCGGAATTATAATATGAGACCGCATCATTGCCCGCGCCGGCATTGATGACATCGGCACCGCCGCCACCGTCGATGGTGTCGTTGCCGGAGCCGGTCGTAATGATGTTGGCCGAGGACGAGCCCGTCACTGCGATGGCGGTCACCAGGGCGGATGCGTCGACATTCTCGAAATTCGTTACTTCAACACCGTCGCCGGATGTCTGATCCACGTTCGGTGGCGTGGCCAAATTGATGGCGGCCGTCCCTCCCGAAGCCAGAAGTACCAGCGTATCGTTACCAGTGCCGCCGTCTACAGCGACCTCGGTCCCGTAATACCTGACGGTATCGTTGCCGGCGCCGGCATTGATGATATCGGTTCCGCCGCCGCCATCGATGGTATCCGCCCCCGCGCCGCCAAGGATGGTATTGGCCGAAGCAGAACCGGTGATCGATACGCCTTGCGCCGCGCCAAGCGCGCTTGCATCGACATTCCCGAAATTCGATACCGCGACACCGTCGCCGGTTGTCTGATCGGCATTGGCAAGATTGACTGTCGTCGCTGCTTTCAACTGCAGCGTATTGCTGCCGTTTCCGCCGTCGATCGAGCTTTCCGAACCACGGTAGACGACCACGTCATCGCCGTCTCCGGCGTTGATGATATCCGCGCCACCCGCCCCGTCGATCGCATCCGCACCCAGGCCGCCCGTAATGATGTTGGCAGCCGAACTGCCGATGATGCTGACACCCTGCGCCGCTCCGAGTGCACTTGCGTCAACATTCTGGAAATTCGTCACCGTCACAGCGTCGCCGACAGTCTGGTCGACATGGCCGAGATTGATGTCGGTGGCGGTCTGCAGAATCAGCGTGTTGACGCCGGTTCCCGCGTCGATCGAAAGCTCGGTGCCGCGATAGGAAACCGTATCGCCACCAGCACCTGTATTGATGACGTCGGCGCCGCCGCCGCCGTCGACCGTGTCATTACCCGAACCGGTGGTGATCGTATTGACGCCGGACGAGCCGGTAACGGTCAATGCTGTCGTCAGCGCGCTGCCGTCCAGATTTTCGAAGTTCGTAACGCTGACGGCGTCACCAGCCGTCTCGTCGGTACCCGCAACGACGGCAAAATCGACCGCAGTGACGGCAGAGCCGCTGGTAAGAACCAATGTGTCGGATCCGATTCCGCCGTCGACCGAAGACTCCGTCCCGTGGAAGGTAATCGTATCATTGCCCGCGCCGCCGCCGATGACGTCAGCGCCGCCACCCCCATCGATGATATCCGCCCCTGCCCCGCCGGTGATGATGTTGGTGCCCGAGGTGCCCACCACATAGATCAGTTGCGTCGCGGTCAGGCCGGAAGCATCGACGTTCTGGAAGTTGGTGACCGTCGCAAGATCGCCCGCAGATTGATCGGGGGCGGTCAAATCGATCGTCGCCGACGCGCGCACCACCAGCGTATTGGTGCCGGTCCCGCCATCGATCGAGACTTCGGTACCCCAGTAGTCGACGGTGTCGTTGCCCGCGCCGGCATTGATGATGTCCGCCCCACCTCCGCCATGAATTACGTCGTTGCCCGAACCGGTGGCGATCGCATTGGCTCCGGATGAACCGGTGACGGCCAGCGCTGTCGTCATCGCACTGGCATCGAGATTTTCGAAGCCGATGGTGTTGACAGCGTCGCCCGCGGTCTGGTCGACCCCAGCCGCGAGCGCAAAGTTGACAGCGGTAACGCTGCTCGAAGCAGCCAACACCAGCGTGTCGGAACCGGTGCCGCCATCGATCGAGGCTTCGGTACCGCGTACCGTCACCGTATCGTCGCCGCCGCCCGCATTGATCACATCGGCGCCGCCTCCGCCGTCGATGGTGTCGTTGCCTGCGCCGCCGGTAATGACGTTGGCCGCCGCGGATCCCGTTATCGTCGCGCCAACCGCCAGTGCGGAGGCATCGACGTTCTGGAAGTTGGAGACGGTCGTCGCGTCACCTGTCGTCTGGTCGGCATTCGCCAGGTTGACTATGGCCGCAGCACGCAGCACCAGCGTATTGGTTCCGGTACCGCCATCGATCGATACCTCGGAATTATAGTAGGATATCGTATCGTTGCCCGCGCCGGCATTGATGGTATCCGATCCGCCGCCGCCGTCGATGGTGTCGTTGCCGGTGCCTGTCGTGATCGTGTTGGCCGAGGACGAGCCGGTGACCGCTATCCCCGTGGTCAGGATACTTGCGTCAATGTTCTGGAAATTGCTGACGTTGACGCTATCGCCGGTCGTTTGATCCGAACCTGGCGCAACGCTGAGATCGACGCGCGTCACGCCACCCGGGTTGTCGAGGATCAACGTATTGGAGCCGAAGCCGCCGTCGATCAGAACTTCCGAACCGTAGAAATGCACGCTGTCATTGCCGGCCCCTGCATCAATGACGTCGGCACCGCCTCCGCCGTCGATGATATCGTTCCCCGCACCGCCAATGATAGTGTTGGCCGAAGCGGAACCGGTGATCGATACGCCCTGTGCCGGGCCGAGCGCGCCTGCATCAACGTTTGCGAAACCACCGACATTGACGGTATCGCCGGTCGTCTGGTCGGCGTTGGCAAGGTTGACGGTCGTCATCGTTTTAAGCTGCAGCGTATTGCTTCCGCTGCCGCCATCGAGCGAGGATTCAGTGCCGCGATAGGCAACGATGTCGTCGCCCGCGCCGGCCTGAATGATGTCGGCTCCGCCAGCGCCGTCGATTATATCATCGCCACCGCCACTGACGATGGTATTGGCTACCGAGCTGCCGATGATGCTGACGCCCTGTGCCGCGCCTAGCGCGCTGGCGTCGACATTCTGAAAATTCATCACCGTTGTGGCGTCGCCGTTGGTCTGGTCCACATGGCTTAGGTTGAGATCGGTTACAGCCTGCAGGACCAACGTGTTGACGCCCGTTCCGGCGTCCATCGAAGCTTCGGTGCCGTGATAGGTAACCGTGTCGTCGCCCGCTCCGGCGTTGACGACGTCTGCGCCGCCGCCACCGTCGATGCTGTCGTTGCCAGAACCGGTCGTGATCGTGTTGGCGACGGCCGAGCCGCTGACCGCAAGCGCCGTCGTCACCGCGCTGGCATCGAGATTTTCAAAATTTCTGACGCTGACGGCATCGCCGGTCGTCTGGTCGGCGCCAGCCGCGACCGCGAAGTTGACGCCTGTGACACTTGTGCCGGCGCTGATTACCAGCGTATCGGATCCAGTGCCGGCGTCGACCGAGCTCTCGGCACCGTGCAAGGTGACAGTATCGTTACCGGCCCCGGCATTTATGACATCAGCACCTCCGCCGCCGTCGATCGTATCTGCCCCAGCCCCGCCGGTGATGATATTTGTGCCGGCGGTGCCTAGAATGGAAACGCCGCTCGACACCGCACTCGCATCAACGTTGGTGAAATTCGAGACGGCGGTCGAGTCGCTCGTCGTTTGGTCCACCGCCGCAAGGTCGACCGTGGCCGACGCGCGAAGTACCAGCGTGTTGGCGCCGGCCCCGCCGTCGATCGAGATTTCAGTGCCCCAATAATCTACGGCATCGTTTCCTGCGCCGGCATCGACGATATCGCCACCGCCGCCGCCATGGATGATATCATTGCCCGAACCGGTTGTGATCGTGTTGGCCAGCAGAGAGCCGGTGACCGTGACTGCCGCGGTCAACAGGCTGGCGTCGAGGTTTTCGAAATCCGTGACCGCCGCGGTGTCGCCGACCGTTTGGTCGAGACCCGACGCAACCGCGAAATTGACCGCCGTGACCGTACTGCCCCCGGGTAGCACCAGCGTATCGTTGGCGACGCCACCGTCGATCGACAGTTCGCTGCCATGAACAAATACGGTGTCGTTGCCGCTACCCGCGGCGATGATATCGGCACCGCCTCCGCCGTCGATGGTGTCGTTGCCGGCGCCGCCGGTGATGATGTTTGCCGCAGCCGATCCGGTGATCGACGAGCCCGTCGTCAGGCCGGAGGCATCGACGTTCTGGAAATTGGCAACAGCGGTCGCGTCGCCCATGGTCTCATCGGCGTTCGCAAGATTGATGACCGCCGCCGCGCGCAATACCAGCGTGTTGTTGCCGGTACCGCCGTCAATCGAGACTTCGCTGTCCCAATACGAGACGGTATCATCACCCGATCCGGCGTTGATCACGTCGGCACCCCCGCCGCCATTGATTGTGTCTGCGCCGGCACCGCCGGTCAGGATGTTGGCGGCTGCGGAGCCAATGATGGAAACACCCTGTCCCGCGCCAAGCGCACTGGCATCCACGTTCTGGAAGTTCGCGACGGCGACGGAATCGCCAACCGACTGGTCGGCATGGGTCAGATTGATATCAGTCACATCGAGCAGCGTCAGCGTATTGGATCCGGTGCCGCCATCGATCGAGGATTCGGTACCGTGATAGGCAACGGTATCGTTGCCCGCGCCGGTGCTGATAACGTCGGCACCACCACCGCCGTCGACCGTGTCGCCGCCAGCGCCGGTCACTATGGCGTTCGCGCCCGTAGAGCCGTTTACATTCAATGAAGTCGCCAGCGCGCTCGCATCTAGGTTCTCAAAGCGGGTGACGTTGACTGCATCTCCGGCGGTCTGGTCGGCGCTTGCCGCCACCGCGAAGTTGACCGCCGTGGTACCGCCTGACGCGGCCAGCACCAGGGTGTCCGATCCGCTGCCGCCATCGATTGATGCTTCGGTGCCGTGATAGATGACGGCGTCGTTTCCGGTGCCGGCGACAATGACGTCCGCTCCGCCACCGCCATCGATGACGTCGTCTCCCGCACCACCGGTGATCGCGTTGGCCGCGGCCGAACCGGTAATGTTGACTCCGACAGTCAGTGCCGACGCGTTGACGTTGAGGAAATTGCTGACGGCGGTGCCGTCCCCCGTCGTTTGATCGGCATTGCCGAGATTGACCGTCGCCGCAGCGTCGAGCACGAGGGTATTGACCCCTGTGCCACCATCGATCGAGTTTTCTGTTCCGCGGTAGACGATCGAGTCATCGCCGGCGCCGCCAAAGAGGATGTCAGCGCCGCCAACACCGTCGATCGTGTCGTTGCCAGCGCCGCCCGTCAGAATATTGACGCCGGCCGACCCGGTGATCGAGATCGATTGCGCCGCACTCAGTTGTGACGCGTCGACATTCTGAAAACTTGAGACGTTAGTTGTGTCGCCGCTGGTTTGATCCGCGTTGGCGAGATTGACGGTGGCTTGCGCCTGCATCACGAGCGTGTTTACGTCAGCACCGCCGCTGATACTCGCTTCGGTACCATGATAGATTATCTGGTCGTTGCCGGCGCCGCCGTTGATGACGTCGGCGCCGCCGCCGCCGTCGATCGTGTCGGCGCCGGAACCGCCAGTGAGAACGTTCGCTCCAGCAGAACCGGTTATGGAAACGCCGGTCGTGAGCGCGGACGCATCGACGTTCTGAAAATTCGTGACATTGACGGAGTCGCCCGTCGTTTGATCGGCGTTTGCAAGGTTGACCGTAGCAGCCATGCCCAAGGCCAGCGTGTTGACGCCGGTTCCACCATCGATCGAGATTTCGCCGCCGCGATAGACCACGGTATCGTTGCTGCCGCCCGCAATGATGGTGTCCGCGCCACCTGCACCATCGATGACGTCATTGCCCGAGCCGCCAATCAGAACGTTCGCGCCGCCATTGCCGACCAGCGTGTTATTTCCGGTCGCTGAACCGGTCAGGTTGCTGATGCCGATCAGCGTATCGCCGTTCGCGAGACCGCCTGACCCCACCCCAGTCGTGAGATTGACATTCACGCCGCCCGTGGAGCTGCTGTAGTCGACGGTATCGATACCGCCGTTACCGATGATGGTATCGCCGCCGCCGCTGCCAAGGAACGTGTTGTCGCCGGCTGTGCCGGTCAGGCGGTCCGCAAACCGCGAGCCCTCGATGTTGGTGAAATTCTGGAGTGTATCTCCCGCAGCGTAGCCGCCACTCCCTGTTCCCGTCGACAGGTCAGCCGTGACGGCGGAGTTCGAATATTTGAAGGAAACCGTATTGTTGCCGGCTCCGCCGTCCAGAATGTCATGCCCGGGACCGGCATAGACCAGATCGTCGCCGCTGCCTGCGGAAATATTAGCGCCGGGCGGCGTAGCATTGAGCCCATAAATGATGGAACGCCCGTCCGCAGAGGCGATCGTGACATCAGAGGCTTGGGCGATATCGCGGATAACGAACGTCTGGCTGCCGGCATACAAATGGGACGCGCCTTGCGCGTCCGTCGTACCGAACAGGATGTTGAGGTTGAAACTGCCCAGGAACCCGTTCGCATCGGGCTGGGTGCCTGTGGTGGGCAGGACGTAGCGGAGTTCAAGCTGCAAATGGCTTGGATCCGTCGGATCCAGCGCGACGATCCAATTCGGACCGCTCTGTGTCCCATTATTGATGGCAAAGCCCGCGGGAAGATTGGTGATCGTTGCGGTTTTCGCGGTAATGCCGGGATCCGGAAACGTCACGCGAACGTCAATCAACCGTTCCGTTGTCCCCGACGGCATCCGATCGGGATTAGCCGCATAGATAATGTCTGCAGCCGAAGTCCCGACAATCGTTCGCACCTGCTGCTGAACTGAAAATGTCGAATCCGTCGTCGCCGGCACCTCAGAGGCCGCTCCGAGAATCTGCACGCCGCCGGATGGCAGCGTCGTAACCTGATCGCCGGAGACGCCGAACAGAATGATGTCGAGATGCGCCGCACTGACATTGCCCGTGCCGCCCCCTGGATCCGTGCTTGACCCGGAGGTCGTGCCGTCGGACGTATGGTGCGATCCCGGCGCAGCGCCCGAGGAAGCTGGAATCGCGTCATCGGGCGGCTTCTTCAGGAAACGATCGGCGGCCGGTTCCGGCGGCTTTTCGAAGTCAGCAACGCCGGTATATTTTGCACTGGGAGCGGCCGGTTGTGGCGGAGGCGATGGCGGAGCCTCTTCTGCAGCCTGATCCTTGGCCTCGCTTTGATCCTTACCGGCATTCTGATTCTGTTGCTGCGCGGCCGCGCTGGAGCCCAATATTGGCGAGCTGTTGTCGCTAAGCAAATGGAGCTCGTCAACGAACGCCAGGAGTTGCTGGGGGCTGACAGCCTTGTCGGCAAAGACCGCGTCCGAGCTATCAGGCCCAACCAGGTTGAATGCATAGCCTGGGAAAATGATCTTCCCACCGTCAGGAAATAGCAGGACAAGATCGACATCGAGGATTGCAAACTTTGCATCGGTGGTCGCAAAGTCGAGCTTGAGATGTGCACCCGACGGCACCTCGACAACGTTGATCGCACCCGGTGACGGACGGTGAACGGATGTCACAACGCTTTCGGTTGCTGGCGCAAACGCTACGTCAGTAGGCTTTGAGTCATTCGACGCCTGAGCCGGCGCATCGGTACTAGCGCCGTTTTGTTTGGTATCGGCGCTCTCCATCTCAACACTATTACCCGAACGGACTGAGCCCGCAGAAAATCTGCAGCCATACTTGGGACGTAGTATCGGCGCATTTCGTTAACTATCAATTAGCCGTACCATCACGTTTGCGGCTCGGCCTTCGCAGACTATTTTTCTTAATTAAGTCTTAGTCTGGATTTCAGAAGTCTTTAACGATTTCGTATTGGTCGTTCCGGTCGCCCAACCGGTCGCGACCACAGACTGGTTTCATCGGCGACTTTCTTCTAGATGCGAATGGCTGTTTCGACCAAACGGCCCATGTTGCGTAGAATGCCGTAGGCTGCGCGCAGTTGCTCGTACCTGGAGTTCACGGCGTTCTTCTGCATGGTGAACACGACCATTCGACTGTCGAGCACCTCGAAAACAGTTCTCTTGCCCGCTTTGAACTGCTCCAGATACAGCGAGTTGGCTTTCTGCGCCGTCGAAGTTCCCTGAATCGCTGCGTCTTCCTTGGTACGATTGGCTGAAAGAGCTTGATAGAAGCGCTTCAGGTTAAGCTCGATGCTTTCCTTCTCGTCAACCGCTCTGAATTCGTTGGCCTTCTTGTCCTCCCGGATGCGATCGGCCTGCGAAGCCATTACGCCGCCATCCAGCAGCTTGTACGAAACCATCAGCATCAAACGCGTGTCGACAACACCCGGACTGGCTGTGGCGCTTGCTCCAACGTAGTGCTTTACAAGCCCGTCGCCTTGAAGATCGACCCGGGGCAACTGCTGGGCCTTCTGCGAGGCAAGCTGCTGATCAATCGATACGCCATTTGCGTTCAATGCAAGGAGAGACGGATTGTTTTGTTTGGCGATCGCAAGTGCCGCTTCAAGCGAACGCGGCACCTGCGACGAGATGGAGGCGGGACGACCGACCTTACTCGAGTCCAGCTTGGTAAGGCGAAAGAATTCATCTTGCGCGGTACTGTAAGACGTCTTGATGTCGGTACGAAGTGCTTCCACCTCAATGACCTTGGACTTGATCCGGTTGACGTCGGCCAAGGTGCCGTTTCCTTGCCGCTCACTCTGATTGACGAGGTTCGCGAAGCTGTTGTCGTCAACAACAACCTTATCGATCAGAGCGATCAGCTCTTTTTGCTCGAGCAGGTTCAGGTAGGCATTGACGGTTCGAAGGGCGATATCTTCGGCCTGGTCCGCCAGACGTAATCGCTCGGCATTCACAAGTGATTTGCTACGGGCAATGTCAGCCTTGGCCGCGCCGAAATCGTACACGAGCTGCCTTAGCGTGAACCCGGCATCAGAGCGGGAGCCGCCCGGAATCTCCACCGAGCCGAACTGAGTCGAATAGTTTGAATAACTACCGAGATACGATCCGCCGGACCCTGCGTAAACCTGCAACTGCGGCTTGGTCGCCCCCTGGGCCGTCCTGACATCCGCGAGCGATCCGGTAACCTTGGCCGCCTGCGCTCCCATCAGGGGATGGTTTAGAACCGCGGCAGCTATCGCGTTGCTGAGCGATACTCCTTTCCTTTCAGCGCGCACTCCCAGCGACGACGTAACGTCGCTGCCTGGCGGCGGCGCCGAGGGCTTGGCGGCAGCGACGACTTCCACCATCTTGCGTGACGCGCTGGCGATCTGCGGATAAACGCCGCTGCGATCTACCGCCGGTTCAATCGGCGCATTGCCGGCAGGAACGACCGAACCATTTTGCCCCTCAGATTGCGGGCCCGAAAACGGAACAGCAGTCACCGGGGGAATCGAGCCAGTCGTTGTCTCTTCGCTCGCCGCAGCATTAGCATTCATCGCTGACGGCGAGGGATCTGTCGCCGCGCCATTGGCGTTTGCATTTGCTTGAAAAGGACTAAGGCGCGCGACAGCTGTAAGGAAAGGACTGGATGGCACGGATGCCGTCGTTACGCATCCAGCGAGCGGGAATGACAGCGCCGCGGCACATAAAATAAAGCGCCCTGAGCGGGCGCATTTGCTTGCAAACTCCACGCAAACCTTTGCTGCCTCGGACCAACGAGATCGAACCTCGACCTCGCGCTTGTCCAAGCCGAGAGCGGCCTGCGAAGAAAACTCTTTGAAGACACACATGCTTTACAGTGTTGAAAACCACAATACAAACTCTACAGCGTTGTTAATACTTCATTATCGTTAATCGCCAGTTAAGTGCGGTGTAAACAGCTATGGAGATAGAGCGTCCTGGCCGAGCTAATCTTTGAACGGCAAAAGTAACGCCGACGGCAAGACAGCATTACACCCTCGTCTCACGGGCCACCGTAACAATACGGATGTCGCGCGGGACGCGGCGTAGTAGCGTGACCACAAGCTGAAAGCGTTCTCGATCGCTGATCGTCAAACGACGAAGCCGTGAATTTGAGAAATTAAACGGATGACGCAACATGACAAACGTGATTTTCGCGCGGCACTGACAACCACCGATAGCCGACAGCCACGCTCAAGTCAGCGCGCACATCGAAAGGAACCAGAAGCACTCCAGTCTCATACTTGCCCTTTGCTTGCCGACGCGAAGCAATTGCGCCGTCAACGAGATCAATTTCGTTTTGCGAGAAACGACTCCGAGACCTTAAAGCCATACTGTTCGACGATCCGACTGATCACAGCTTCGTCGACCGCATCGAAGAACTGAACACCATACCCGTCTGCACGTACCGCTCGGATACGCCCCTCTGCATCGAAAAATTCAGTGTGAATTAGTACGGATTCGTTCAAACGGTCCAAAACGAACATGCTTGCCTGCCGGAAGGTACATCCTCCACATGATAATTCGAGCAGCGCTCCGTCGAACTCGGCGCCAATATCTATCACCTTCATTGTGCCTATGACGACACAGTCATAGCGGCTATGACGCCTTGAAAACGTTTTCTGCTTGGGCTTGAGCATTTTTGGAAGCGCCAGGAGCGCCGGGCTGCTTGAATTCTCTGTGGCTGCGTTTTTCATTCGAATTCTCTCTCGTCTATTTTCTTCACCAAGACAGTCGCGTGATAAAGCTCGCCTAGCCTGCTACATTATCCATCTTGCGCGGAGCGAATTCGCGTTCGGAGACAACGCCCGCGTCGGCCTTGTCGACCGCGGCGACAGCCAATTTCAAAACACCTGAATATGCCAAAAACGCAGCCTCGACGTTTTGATTCAGACGATCAAAGCCCTCTGAAATCCTGTCTTCCAAGCCTCTCATCGATCTATTGGGCTCGCTGGATGACGGCACAGAGCCACGCTCGCCCGACATCTCCGCTGCGATTTCGTGGCGGTCTCTCGAAAGCTGCGAGAAAGCCCCCTCGATCCTATGCATTTGCTGGGTTATCGACAGCCCCATAGGGCGCACTGCGTCCTTGACCGCATCATCGATTTTCGTTTCTATATTGGCACTCACTTGAAGCGGCATGCGCTCAACCAGCGAGGCATTTTGTTCGATCGCTGCGGCAATCTGGACGGCGGTCTGTGCGTGATTGTGGGACAACAAACGAAGATTGGTCGAATGGGAGTGTTCCATTTCCCGGATCATGGCACGTGTCGCTGCCAGTTCTGTCATTACGGTTCTAGAGACGCCATCCGTGAGAGTCTCCAAGCCGGCACCGAAACGCGACAGGTTTTGCGCGATGTTGTCCATCTGCCTCGCTTGGTGTTGTTGCCCAACCTGAATGTCGTTCAGCAATCGCACGGCGCCGTCAAAACTAGCGGCCACCCTGGAGTAGTCCGCAAGGATGCTGCCTACCGTCTGGACCAACGATTTGTCGTGTAAGGCTTTTGCTCCCTTGGTCGAGTCGGAAGCGGTGCTATCGGTATCTTCCTCGTCGCCGATCTGAACAACGCCCGCCAGCCAGGATTCGAACTCATACTTCAATACGCCGGCTGCCTGTCCTGCGAAACGGCCGAGCAAGCCGATGACCAGCGAACTGAACAATCCGAACAACGAAGCAGCGAAGCCCGACGCCATGCCCTTGAGCGGCTCCTGCAACGCGCCAAGCAACTGTTGGATTGCATCGGTGGCACCAGCGCCGCCGGCTGAAGTTGCAAGCGAGCCGATGATACCCCCCATCGATCCGACCATGTGCAACAAACCGATGAACGTTCCAATCAGGCCCATGAAGACCAGCAGGCCGGACATGTAGCCAAGCAACGATTTCTCGTCATCGATCGTCTGGCTGATTTTATGCACCAGCGTGTTCATCGTTTCGACGGAAAGGCGGATTTTCTTCGTCCGCGCGAGCTCATCGGTGACAAGATCATAAGCGTGGCCAAGCAGGCGGGGGCGCTTGAAGAGCCGCCCCGGTCTCGAACAGCGATAGTGACGCCAGAGCGGATCTCTGGCCTGTTCATTGGGACCGATCCGGATGTCGTCCCACATCTCTTTTAGAGCATTGAAAGCGATGACTTCATTCTTCAGTTTGAATACGAAGATAAAAGCCATCACGATCCCAAACGCGAAGGCGCTTAAGATCGACCCCGTCGTGTAGACGTGAGACATCACGCCTTCGACGATGAAGTCCCATTGCCATGCGCTGCCCATCGCGATGAGGACGATCAGTCCGATCATCTTGTAACGGATGTATGCAATCTGCTTTTCCATCACCGTGTCCTTTTCGGGAGACTGCGGGCTTCCCCACGCCCCTCAATTAATGGGCGCCGCCGCCAGTAGCGACTATCATTTCGACGGTCGAACCCTTTTCCTTGTCTGCCGTGTCGTAAACATTGATACGAATACTGTCCGGTCGTACCTTGTCGTCGACTAACTGCTTGCGGGCCGTCATGGCTCGATAGTAAGCGAGGCGTCTGGCTTCGGAGAGAGCACCGTCCCCCGAATAGGCGTAAGCGTTTATGATGACGTTCTGCGCCCGCTCAACGACCTTGTTCTCATCGACAAACTTTGCCATCGACTGCGCGCGTTCCTGCGCGATTCTGAAGCTTCGGTCTTCAAAATTGACTGTTATGCGAGGCGCATCGGCCGGTGTTTGAACAGGCGTTTGGTTATCGCGAGATCGCTGGCCGCTGAAGCGCATTCCCACGATTTTCTCCGAGCGGGGATCATTTGCTGCATCGGCTGGCTTGCTTTCCGGACCTTCAGCGGAAATTTCGGGCGGCTTACTCGCTTCGGTGGTCGAATCGGCCGATTTCAGCCGCCGAAGCCGATCCATTACCGCTTGCGTCATCTGCTTGATATTGTCAGTCGGCTTCACGTCGGCATTCACCGCCTTTGCGATGACCTCGACAGCGTGTTTCGAAGCGCTTTGCGATAATGAAAATACCGCCAATGCCAGCATCATCATGACGAACGCCAGCACCTGGACCATCGACGTCAACGCATCGACGTAACCCGGCCAATAGTTATCGCCTTCGTCCGAACCGTGTGACATGGAATGGCCGTCGCTACCTCACGATGCCAAACCCGGTACGCATCGGCTTATCAAGGTAAATGTCATTGGTTACCAAAGTGTGCGGCGAGGTCTCGGTGAAAAATTCATCGCCGGACGCAACCCGACGGCCATTTCACCGTAGAATTACGGCCGGGCTCGATCCCTAAAACCTCATATTGAAACGCCACGGCCTGTGGGTTTACTTGAGCACTCGCCTGGGGAGCGCGACCTGTATCGCCAATCAGAGTCAACACCGCTGTCCGTCCACTATATTGGGCGCGGCGCCGACGTTGGGCTTCAATGGAGTCCTGACGGCTCTTTCTGGTTGCGGGGACAGGATAGCGTCCATGCTATCGGTAGTCGCGATCTATCGTTTCGCAATCAGTTTGAAAGCGCCTGTTGGATGCTTGCCTCAGATCCCGCGGTCGAATGCAACTTGCCGGCATACTCAACGACGCTGGTTGATCGACAAGACACGTCCATTGTTACGCCCGGCCAAGACGCAAAACTTTGCCCACTCCGACATCAACCGTCGGCGCTTTTCGAACAGGTCATCTCGCCAGTATGTGAATAAGCGCCCGAGTGTGACCCCTCCACCGCAAATTGGATCAATAGCTTAACGCGCCGATCGGCGTCGGGACCCCGCGCCGATTCACACCTGGGTCGAGTTGAAGAACCGTCTTGTCGTGCGACTGCCAGCTCAGCACGAGCGGCTCGTAGGTGTACCTGGGCGAGCCTTCCCTCTCGATCCAGAACTTTGGCGTATACGGATGACCGGGTCGCGCCGATGGGCGGGGACCACTTGCCTGAACGCTATATTCAAATCGAGCTAGGTTCTCACTCACATCCGCCAGCTCGGCGACAGGAACGAGCGCGGAGAAAACATGACGATGCCCAGTATGAGACGCATCATCGAAGCTCTGGATTTCCGCGACCACAACATCGGTGTCGGCCCAGGGATCAATGTCCCGGACATGCGCGAGTGGTTTCGGCCACCAATTTTCACGTGTCTTGTTCTCCTTCGCCATCGCCTACTCTACCCTTGGACGCCTCGGTTGTCCGAGAGAGGGCACAGAACCACATCTTGTTGAAATTCATAAGTCCCTCGAAACGTTCGAATTTCGAGAACCGTACCGAATCCGAAGAGTCCAGAGCCTAGGAGATAAACGGGCCTTTTGGAGAATAATGAGCGCGCCCTGCCGAGAAGGAGTCCGGAGTTCAAAAGGAGAATCGCGGCCGCTGTTGGGCTTAATTGCCCACAAGCTCACGCGGAGAATATGAAGCTTCGGTCAAGGTGGCGGAGGGAGAGGAACTGGGTTCGAACCTTCTCCACGTAGAGCAACGTGGCCGAAAGTAACCCAGCGTGCGTCACAGTCGCTCCGTCATGGCCTCACCCGGATGGCGATCGAGGCCCGCAAGCAAGCGCGCCAGAGCTGGCCTAATGCCAAAGCACGGCCACGGTTAGATCCGCGCCGGGTCATCTCAGATCGCACTTTCAGCGTTCGCCGTGCGGCTATAGCTTCCTGACGACGGCGCCAAATGCGATCGTCGAGCCGATCCATCTAAAAGCCATGCCCGTGATCCTGACCACGGACGAGGAGCGCGACGTTTGGATGCGACCACCTTGGAACGAGGCAAAGGCACTCCAGCGACCCCAATCGGACAATGCGCTCAAGATCGTCGCGCGTGGCCCCGATGAGGATCGGGGACGCAACTTTCCAAGGTATGTTCGGCTAAAACCTTCTTAGCTTCGGTGCGCGCCTCCGCGAGCGTGAGCGATCTGGCTTTCGCCTAACATACCTCATAGTCCTAGCGGCCGCAGCAATGCGCATGCCGCCGCTTTCAAGGACACGCATTCACCGCATCTTGGAGCCTCAGCATCGGTACACCGGAGGTTGACTTCGCACTGCTGTTGTAGAGGCATGCAAGCGCAGCTTCTCCCGAATAATTCGGACGGACAAGGCGGAACAGAACTAAACCCGCAGCGCAGTAGGGCGAAGCCATGGACGTTCCACTCATTTCGCCGTAGGCAGAACTTGACTGCTGTTTGTTTCCATCGAAAGCGACGGTGCTCAGGATATCTACTCCAGGGCAAGAGATATCGCCTCCCTTATTAGAGAACGACGCGCGCTTACCTTGCTTATCATGGGCTTCCACGATGACACCGTTTTTGATACCGCGCTCGCGGGCTGTGATAGCGGCCCAATTGAACGGACTTGCATACTTGGCATCAATAGGGGGATTCAAGCCGGTGCTATCGTTTCCTGCGGCGGAGAAAATGACCTTGCCCTTTCTTGCTGCACTCTGCAAAAGCGTGACCAGCAAAGGACCCTGAATCTCGACTATTGCTCTCCAGTTACTGGACCCTGGATCATCGGGGTTGATCCCAAAGTTGCTCATCCAGTTGTAACCAAGGCTGATGTTGAATGTGTTTACATCGTCAAAGCTGTCGACAAAACTTGTTAGTGAACCAAGGATCTGACTGAAAAGCGCGAAAAATTTTGTGACCTGGCCTCCCTCCGTGCTCTGGAAAAACACATCGCCATAACGGGCACGCACAAAGCAGTTCGGCAGAACGCCGCGTATCCCGCGCGGCACTGAGTGGCTAGCGCAGGCGATGCCAGACACATGCGTGCCGTGATCCGCCGCAGGTGTGCCGTCTACAAAATCGAGAAAAATCAGATTATCGTGCTCAACAAACCCAACATCCATAATACCAATAATTACGCCGCGCCTCGCGCCTCTTCGGTCCCACAATTGGTCCGCCTGGATGTCTTGTACGCCCCAATCCGTCATCTTCGTATCGGCGCCATTCATGATGTTCGTAACAGTCATGAGATTGGTGATATCGGATTGACCGCGCAGCACAACGTCTGGTGTGGCTTCGCGAATGCGGGGGTCCTTTTTGAATTCCGTGCTGGCTTCGACAAGTCCTCTCAAGATGGCATCGTTGGCGCTGTCGTCCGAGATTTGTGGCTGGAAGAATTTACTAAGATCGGTCTTTACCTGCACCGCACCAATACTGGGGAAGGTTTGCACTACTTCGAAGTTATTCGTTCTAATGTAATCATCCACTTGGCTTTGGGTCACGTTCGGTTCGAACTGTAGGATGATAGAGTCGTGGGCGACGAATGGGACATTTGCTTTACCCGTCGCATCGACCGGAGCCTGCGCGTCCTTGCTGGGCGGCAGCCTTAGCGGATCGACCTTGAGCTCTTTTAAATTGCTCGGTGGTAATTCTGGTCGGAGGTTTGGGACGGGCACTTTACCGACTGCCGGGGGTGTGAGTGCCTGGATTGCTTGTCTAGTTCCTATGCTTGGAACCGCCAGCATATCTTTTAGGGGGCTGCCTGCAGAAGCCAGATCGACGTTCGCACTAAGCAGCGCGCCGACCAGTACGACTTTGAGATGCGTGACCATGAGGGATCTCCATAGATAGTTTCCTGTAATTGCAGATTGCAAAACACTGAAGCCAGCTGTTAGTCACTCGATAACCAGAAAGACGTTCTCACCGTGATTTAACCTCGCAATTGCATCTAAGTCCTTTAGGGATAAAGGCGTACCGCGGACCTCGCTCAACTCGATTTTCTTCTGAATGTCTTTTAGCTCGGACATGTGAGCGCTATTCAGATCTGCCGATTGCTCGGCATAGACGCGATCCTCTGCCAAGGACATTTTAGCTCCAGTGGCCACAATCGTACCTGCTGTTCCTACAGTCAGCTGATCTGGCACAGTAAAGATGCACTTCTCACCACACGGAACACCCTTGGCGAGAACACCCCAATGCGGACCGAAGGTGTAAACAGCAAAGTACATAGTCTTGGCTTTGATGACATTGACGCCGTTCACGAGCATGGCTTGGTAGAAGACACGTGCAGTGTCACGCCACGTCCTGACCCGATGGACACGCTTCGTGTAATGGTCATGGATCACGGCTGCCGGCAGGTAGTCTGATTCGAACGGACCGCCTATGATTTCCTTGAACAGCGGAGGTATGCTGGCCCCATCGGTCACGTCACCTTTTCCCGCCTTCCAAACAAACTCATCAGGGTCTACAAAAAAGAGATCGTCAGCCAAAATCTTCGTCGCGCCAGTTGCATCGGAGGGATGGTCAATTAGTTTTAACGTACCGATAAAACACGGACTACAGGGCAAGGGGTTCGGCAAGTCTGCTGCTTGCCCAGTTTGAAGGGAGCTTGCGAGCATCAGACCTATGAAAGAGCTACACTTCTTCACCCTAGCTGCCATTTCATTCTCCTGGCTGAAGAAAGCACCCGCAATCGAAGCTATTTCCCCAGTGCAAATTTGTCTCAACTGAAAACACTCGCTCCTAGCGAACCCCTGCCTCAGCAAGCTTTCTGCGGACTAGTTAAATCTGGTCGGGACTGCCATATCACAAAGGCCTAGAACGGTGAGCGCAAAATGGAATTCAGTCCTCCCGTTGGTATCGATTTTGAAATATTGTCGATTTTGTTGATATCAGACGGCGACAGTTTAATTTCCGCTCCAGATGACGACGTGATCGCTTGGGAACGAATAGCTTTGTTCACAACATCAGCCGCGTCTGGCCTGTTTGAAATAGCCAGCCCAGTTAAGGCGCTTTTACTCAATTCTTCGCTCAAAGGCCGCTCTAGTTGGCGGCCTTAGTTATCAAGCACTAGCTCCGAGATGCCAACTTCAGTGCGGCCTCCGATTAGTAACGAAGTAGCCGGGCTTCTGAATTTCCTCCTGACGCTGCACTGTGATGGCCTGAACGGCCTCACGCGTTGCAGCTTTCTGGGCGCTAGGGTCTTTTTGGGCACGAGCCGCAGCGACGAGGCCTTGCCACCGCGATTGCCGCGCGCCCTCTAGGGAAATCGCGGCATTGGGCGCTGGAGACATTGCGACCGGAGCCGCCTCAATGCAGACCGCATCCGCGAGTCTATCCTGTCGGAAGGGCAACAACACGTCGGTCAAAGCTGGCGAGAGCCCTCCATCCTCGGTAACGTGCACAAAACCGGCACTTGCCGGCCATAGGATTGGGTTTCCCTTTACGCGCCCTACTTCCTTTCCAGCTGTGAATTGATGGCAACCACCACAGCTTACTGCTCCTGCGCGGTTGAGCGTATGGGCGCTGTTCGGCTTCTGCGCGACATCAATTACGAACTGGTTTAGCTTCCCGTCGATACCTGCCTTCAAAGCGGTTCCAGCTTTTGCCTCCGGGTTGTCTTCATCACCTTGAGATACGCTCTGGAACTCGTTGAAACGATTTTCAAAACGCGCGCCGAAGCGGTTAAGAATATCGAGTCGGTATTTGGCTTCATCGAAAGCAGCATTCTTCGGATCGAGTTCTGGACGATATCCTGGTTGGCCGGCCGCTAGGAAGTTGCGCACAACATCTGGCTCTAGCAGCCGTGTTACAGAAGTGCTCAGGAACTGGTTCTGGAATTCCACACGCTCAGATGTTTCAAGCGCGGCATCCTTTGGAGCGTCAGGGCCGCTCCCATTGCCATCGAGATAGAACTGAGCCAACGGGTTGTCCTTGACAGTGACGGAGACGAAACTGGCAGGCGTCGGTTGGCCCGAGTTAACGACGATCCATTCGCGCAGTTGCCATTTAGGCGACGTGCCGGCCGCGTTCACAAAAATGTTGCCCCGAACCTGCCCAAGGGGTCCACCATAGTTCTTGGCTTGCACAACCGGCCCGGAGGCGCCAGTGATACCCGTGTAGTAAAATTGTTCGAGCCGTTCTGCCCGTTTGCTAGAATCGTTCTCGTCGGTAAGATTCCGCCAGAAATTTGCAGTTGCTCGGCAACCCTCGAAGCCGGATTTTTGCGGACTCGCATTGTCCGTTCGAGCCTCGAAAATTAGAACCATACGGCTCGGCGGCCCACCGGCACTTGGAATGGGCGCCTTAAACGAATAGATGATGCGGTGCTCGCCGCAATTCGACCAGTCGGCCGGAGCGGCATCAAGACGATTGAATAGCGCGACGGGCACAAGTCCCGCCGGGTCGGTCGGATTGAGGAGTTTTTTTGGATCGAGGCCGGCCTCGAGCGGTCGAAGATCCACGCTCATGCGTAGCCCGCTGACCGGATTCACCATGTCATCATCCTGAAACGATGTCAGGAGTGATTTGACAAAATTTTCGCGGTTCTCGGCCGTCTTCGGAATGCTGAGGCTGCCCAGAATCGCGTCGATCGTTCTGGAAAAAGCAAATTTCGTCTTGTCGAGAGCCGCATCTGTGACGACAAGAGAACGTGTACGATCTATCGGCGGTGCAGTGCATGTCGGGCCCTGGGCAGACGCGATTGTGCATAAGCCAACAGCCCATGATAAACTCAGCAAAATTGCTATGACCGTAATCTTAGAATTGGAAGCGTTCGCATCAGACATCTGAGCCTCCTCATAAACGCACTCTGTGCGCGAAGGTGGGGCCGAGGATAAGTCCGCGAATATAGTGTGGGTACAACCACAAGTGTGTAACCTAGCTCACACTGCGACAAAGAAATATCACGACATCGGCACTCTGCGGAGAGTCGGCGAGCGCATCGCGCCGACTACGATCATCGAGCGGTTATCCATTTCTGCTTTTGGCAGATTTGTTGCAGAAGTCGGCCGCAACGAATAGGGGCCTTTGGCCTTCGTTAAGAGCCGCGGCTTTGCGCTCCCTGAGGCGGTTTACTCAACTTCACCGCTACGCGATGCACAGAACCTGGGCTGGTGGTGGCCGAGCGACCAGCGCTGCGAGCCGTCGCAGGTTCTGAGCGATGGCAGCGAGAACAAACTCATCCTGGGCGCCGCGTGGGCCATGCGGTCGAAGTCGACCGAGCCTCAGGATGCGCTTCAAGTGTGCGAACCGCATCTCGATCTTCTTGCGCTCACGTCGCGACTGCTCAAAGCCCGTCGGCGGTTGAAGCTGAGGTGTTTGACGCGCCTGGCGAGTCCACGGGCGTCAAGTTCGTTGAACTGGCCGAGGACGCCGGACACCAATCCTACTTTGCCGTCATCGCTCCACATGGCGGCAAGATCGAGGAACACACCGACGAACAGGTCGCGGCGGTCTTCACGCAGTTGCGGACCGCCGGATTTTCGGCATCGACGTGGGCATGCAAAGGATTTGGTGACGCGACCAAGGGCGCTTCCGACCGTTGGCACATCACCTCGGACGACATTCATCCGGCAAGCTTCCCGTTGCTGGGGTCGCTTATGTCGAGACGGTTCTTCTATGGTGTTGCCTTCCATGGCTTCATGCAGCACGGCGAAGAAGCGGATCTCTATATCGGCGGGGCGGCACCGCCACGGCTGAAAGCAGCGGTGCTGCAGGACGTTAGTGGATCGCCTGGATCCTTCGCTCAACGTCAAGATCAGCACTCGCGAGGACAGCCGGAAATTCCAGGGCTCCCGCCCGGAGAACGTGATCAATCGTCTCGCTCCGCGCCGCGGCATTCACCTCGAGCAGTCGGCAAGAGCCCGAGTGTTCCACAAAGAAATCGCCAACGCGGTCGGCAGCGTATTCGCTTCACCGTGGCGACGGCTGGCGTGGATCTTGCTCGGCGCCTTAACGTTTCAACGCGGGCGATCACCGCCGTTCCCGGCCGTGGGACGATCGAGATCGAGCTGGGCAAAGCGCGGTCGAGGATCTCGGGGGCGGCTGTGAGTTTGGCGCACGGGCGTAGTGGTGATGAAGTCCGCCTAGGATGGCAAGTGACCTGACCACACCGATTCGCTGAATCGGGCGAGAAGCGGGCGCATCCTTGTCCAAGGCCAAGTGCGTCCGCGTCTCATTATAGTAGCGAGCGTAAGATTTCAGAATCCGGCGCAGATGTGCCTCACCCAAGACAATGATGTGGTCCACACATTCACGCCGGATCGATCCGATCAGCCGTTCGACAACGCCATTCTGCCAGGGTGAAGCCGGAGCAATAGGCTTGTCCCGAATGCCCATGGCACGCAATCGGCGTGTGACGACCGTGCCGTAGATCCGATCGCGGTCTCGGATCATGTAACCGGGAGCCCCGTCCCAAGGAAAGGCCTCGGTTATCTGACGTGCAACCCACTCTGCTGTCGGGTTGGTTGTGACGCTGATCCACGCGAGGTCCCTACGATCGAGCCGCACGATAACGAAGGCATAGAGCAGATCGAAACCAATGGTCGGGACAACAAACAAGTCCATGGCGGCAACGTCCGGAGCATGATTACGCAAGAAGGTTCGCCATCCCTGACTGGGCGGCCGCCGTCGTTTGACCATGTACTTGGTGACGCTCGACTGCGCGACTTCAAACCCGAGCTTGAGCAATTCGCCGTGGATACGTGGCGCGCCCCAAAGCGGATTTTCGACGCTCATTCGCCGGACCAATGCGCGCAACTCCGTGTCGATCTGCGGTCGCCCTCCCCGTTGGCCCGACTTCCAACGCCAGTACCCGCGAAAGCCGGCCCGATGCCAACGCACCAGCGTCTCGGGTCGGATGATTGTGAGAACCTGCAGGATTGATGGAAACCAGCGATACAGCTGAATAAAGAACCAGCGATCATTGTTTGTGAGCCGGACGCGGCCACGCACCCTGCGCCTCAAGACCATCAACTGATGTCGAAGCATCGCGTTCTCGGCCTCAAGCCGCAACTTCGACTTGAACGGCGAGGCCAGGATGGCCAGAACGAAACAAAGCAGCCCGATCATTCCGCCAGCTTAGGCGATTCCATCACGTCATCAACTCGAATAAGGTTTTCGGCACACACAGGGAGGTCGAACACTTCCCGGCAAGTGCGATACGCGAATATTCGCCTCGGCTGACGCGCAAGGTTTAACTCCTGTGATTGAAGCGTCGGCAAACCATCCTTCGCGACATGCTGCCATCGCACGAGCTTGGTCGCTAACCGTCAAGTCGAACATCGGATGGCAAAGTCCACGAGCGTTTCAAGTACGGTACGGCGCCTTCCGGGACGTGCTGCGTGAGATTTCGCCTGCGGACTGAATTAGAAGCGTCGGCGTGCGGCGGTGTATTGGTCCGGTGATGGCACTTTTGAGACATGCCGACGGACGGTAACGATGTCTGTTTGTGGGGGTACAGCGGAATTCGTCGGTACACGGTCAAACCGACGCGATTGACCCTTAGCTGACCTCAAGCGTTACTCTGCAGGAGGTCCCCAACCCTTTCGAGCCGCCTTACGGGATCGAGGGTCGCGAGCAGCGCCAGCTTATCCGGGATCGAAAGCTCGATATGCGATGCAATCATATCGGCGAGCCGGCCAGGATCGCGGATCCGTTCAAACGGCGGCTTGATTTGCGGCACACGCGGATTACCTTGCTTTATTATATCCCGAAATGAATGGGCAATGAAATACGCTTTGGTTTTCATCAGGATCAGGTCCGACACATCCGGAGCAGGTT
>Ga0193726_1000367_pt1 | contig 51493 bp, 43 predicted proteins | sample H2c1metaG_FD_144928 | JGI IMG/M metagenome (GOLD analysis project Ga0193726, IMG submission 144928) | Soil microbial communities from a riparian zone of the East river system, Colorado, United States - H2c1 | ecosystem: Environmental > Terrestrial > Soil > Riparian zone | place: USA: East River... | reverse complement strand
CGCCAGTTCGTCAAGAAGCCGTTCGCGAGCAGCTTCCTGCTCTGCATAAACCTGGGCGCGGGCCTGTTTGAGGGCGCTTTCATACTGCTGGACCTTGGCGGCGGCAGCGGCCTGGGCTTCTTCAGCGGCCTTCTGCGCGCCCGTGGTCCGGGCTTCGCGTTCCGCCAGGATTTGCAGCAGCGGCTTGAAGAAAATGGCCCGTAAGATGAAGTAAAAAAGGAGGATGATCAGGACTGTAGGCACAGCCTGAAGGAAGAGTTCGCCAAGTTGGTGAACGATATCTTGCATTTAAAAGGTTTCGCCTAAACTCGTTTTGTGGCCGTGAAGCGCCCCACAGGTTGGCAGCCACGCCGTAAGCCTGACCCGACAGACTACGGTGGGCTAAGAGCTGCCGCTTCGAACCCTATTTTTATAGCATCCGCAGCGTCATTCCGTCAATGCAACTAGCGATAGTCTATTTGCAGAATTTGCGGTCTTGCCGGCCCCGGGCACGATCGGGCCCGTCCTGCTTGCTGAAACGGAGCAAGCCCAGTACGTCTCCCCGCTATGTAAATACCGAACGAGCCGGATTTCGGCTGCTCGTCAGTGGGCGGCGGTCACATCCGTCCATACCTCGTGAATTGCCGACACGATCGTGTCCGGACGTTCCATGGGAATCATGTGCGAGCTGTCGGGGACCATGATTCGTTTTCCGCGCGTCGAGAGTTGTGACTCCTTGACCTGAAGATCGTTGACCCAAATTTCGTGGAACTCGTCAAAATCCTTCTTGGTAAGCCCCGGAGGAAGCGCGCCCAGTTCCGGAGACTTGCCGGCCGTCAGAACGATGAGGGGCCGATCGCCCAATCCATGCGTCGCCCGAACTTCGCTGGCGCTCTGCGAAAAACTCAGCATTTCGCCGGTGATTGCGGAAATATACTTGGACTGCCGTTGCAGATAGGTGATTTCTGAAACAGACTCTTTTGAAAGCTTCCCGCCCTCTTCGTCTTTTGAAAACAGCCGCGAGATACCTAGATGAATCATGATGGGAGCCAGAATTTTCTGCATTTTCAAGCTGGCCATCTGTTTCCTTGAAAACTCCTGAAAGGCAGGCGTCATGCTTTTTTCCTGATCTTCGTGAGATGCATCGACAAGCACCATGCCGGCCACCTCGGCCGGATAATGCTCGGCGAAGACACGAATGTTATAGCCGCCAAAGGAGTGACCTACGATGATGTAGGGGCCCTTTTCTCCAGCTGCTGTTAGGAGTTCTTTGAGTTCTTTGGCAATTTGTTCACTGGTGCGCGGGCCCGGGCTAGCGCCGCTCCATCCATAACCGGCGCGGTCATAGGAGCACACCCGCGTAAATTTGGCGACGTCCGGCTGCACAAGAATCCAGCCAGCCGCGGGAACGCCAAGTCCACTATCCAAAATCACAGTTGGACCACCGGAGCCGCTGCAATCGATATTCAGTGCCACATCGCCCGCCTGAAATGTCTTCCCGCGCTGCGGAAAGCGTTTCGCATCGCGACGCTCGCCGATCAGCTCATAAATGACACCGCAAATGGCCACCGCAACAGCGAGACCCAGCAAGAACAAAAATATTCTTTTTGTCCAACGAAGCAGCATGCGTCCCAACGATGGCCTACCTACGGCTGATGAAGTGTCCAAGAGAAGCTCCCGCAAGATAATTTCAGGATGGCGCGCGCATGGTAGTCCCACACCGCGGCTGCGTCAATAAACTTCTGGACTAGGGAAACGTACAAGTGGGTCGTGCTATTTGGCGGCTGGTTGGGACGGCGGGGGGACCAGATCGTAGACGTAGCGAATGTTGACTGAGGTATTGTTTCGGCCAATGGTTAACAAAAGCGTTTCATAGAGCTGCTGACCGCCGGGCGCCGATTGAAAGGAACGTTGAATTTTGCCGCGTGGCCCCTTTTCCTCGGCTGTAAGCACATACTCATCCCACTTCGCGGCAAATTCCTCGTAGTTGGAATCTTTCTTGGGCTTTTTCAGTTTGCGGCCATCTGTGAAAAATGCGCGTTTCCGATTCTGATCGTCGGTCAGGTCAATTTCCGGCTCTTTTTGTACGATCGTGATCAGCGACGCGGGCGAGACTAGTTCCTGCATACGCGCGCGATCTTCCTCACTCTCTCCGCTGCGCGAGCGTCCTCCATAGCCGCCGCGACCGCCACCCATTCCTCCGCGACCACCTGCAGGACCGCCGCCGCGGCTTCCGCCCCGCGCCTCCTGCATTTTTTTGCGGGCGTCGTCGCTCTCCTCGGGATTCAACTTCCAAGATCCTGCAATATTTTTGGTACGCGTTTGATCTACAGGCGCCTGGGTCGGTACTTGCGATGGCTGCCGGTCCTGAGACTGGGCCTGCGGCAGGGGCCCAGCCGCCGCCTGTGCCAGAGAAGGGGAGGGTGCCGCGAACCCTATAAGGCTCGCGGCACTCATAAACAGCAGACAACGGACTTCTTTCATCCGCATGGAGCTCTTGAAAGAAAGAAGCCAACACACGTTCATGCTCTCCTTTCCCTGGAGAGCGGAAAAAGGTTCCCGGAGTTATTTTATTGTTACAGGACGCCGGCGGCGCCCAGTTCTGTGAGCCTGCGGCGGAGAAACCTGCATTCTATTTCATTGGAGCACAACGACAGCGCCCTGCGGTAGGCAACCTCAGCTTCTCCTATTCGCCGGAGACGTCGCAGGAGGTCGGCCCGCGCTGCCGGAAGAAGATGGAACTCGCTAAGCTCTTCCCTCCGCTCCAGGTCGTCAAGAAGCGCCAGCCCGGTCTCCAGAGGGCCCGCCATCGCAATGGCAATCGCGCGGTTGACTTCGATGATGGGTGACGGCTGGTGCCGCAAGAGCAGGTCGTAGAGGCCAACAATTTGCCGCCAGTCCGTCTCTTCTGCCGTTTTCGCATGCGCATGAACCGCGGCAATGGCTGCCTGCAGGGCATAGCCCCCCGTGTACCCGCGACGAAGGGCTTGCCTCGTTAGTTGACTGCCTTCCTCAATTTGGTCCTCATGCCAAAGACGACGGTCTTGTTCTTCGAGGAGAATTAAGTCGCCTGCCGTACTAGTGCGGGCGTCGCGCCGGGAGTCCTGAAGCAACAGCAGGCCCAGTAAGCCCTGCGTTTCCGCATACTGGGGAAGGAGTTGACACAAGACCCTGGCCAGGCGAATGGCTTCGGCACAGAGATCGCTGCGAATCAAAGCACTCCCTTTGCTGGCCAGGTAGCCTTCATTGAAAATGAGATAGACAACGAGCAACACGGCATCCAGCCGTGACGCCAAACTTTCCTGTGCAGGGATGCGATAGGGAATTCCTGCATCACGAATCTTGCGCTTGGCGCGCACCAGGCGTTGCGCCATGGTCGCCGGAGGAATGAGAAAGGCACTGGAGATTTCCTCCGTCGTTATTCCGCAAACTGTTCGCAGGGTAAGCGCTACCTGAGATTCCAGAGCCAATGCCGGATGGCAGCAGGTGAAAATCAAACGCAGTGGATCGTCCTGAAACATGTCTTCTTCGAATTCGCTTAACGGCGAAACGCTGACCTCGGCGGTTTTCGCGATTTCCACCTGCTTTACGGCAAATCGCTGCTCGCGCCGCAGTCGGTCAATGGCTTTGTGGCGCGCCGTGCTGACCAGCCACGCGGGGGGATTCGCGGGAATCCCCTGCGCTGGCCAGGTCTGCAAAGCCACGGTGTAGGCTTCCTGCAACATCTCTTCGGCCAGATCAAAATCGCCCAGCAAACGAATCAGAGTGGCAAGGATGCGGCCGGACTCTTCACGATAGTGTTTTTCAAAGTCCATGGCGACCAGCAATCATCATGACCGGTGGCCCACATGGGTTGTCAATGAATCTTCGGGCCGGGTTAAGTCTTGGTGCTCACGCTGGCTTGGGCGCCTGGGGAACAACCAGGGGACGCACTTCAATCGATCCCATCCGAGCCGAAGGGATTCGCGCGGCAATGGCAATCGCTTCGTCCAGGTCTTTGGCGTTTACCAGGTAGAAACCGCCCAATTGTTCTTTGGTTTCCGCAAAGGGGCCGTCGGTGAGCAGGCGCTTGCCGTCTCGCAGGCGTACTGTCGTCGCCGTCGCGGTGGGTTGCAGTTGATGGCCGGCGACGTGGTTGCCACTTTGCTTGATCTCCGCGCCAAATTGTCCGTATTCGGCGTACATCTTTCCCTGTTCGGCCTGGGACATTTTTCCCCACACTTGCTCTTCATCATAGATAAGCAGCAGATATTGCATGGTGTTGCCTCCTGTCATCTAGACGAACGAACAAGGCCCAGATCGACAGCAACGGACAATTAATTTAGAGCCAATCGTTCAGGTCGGTAATCCGAGGCAGCAAGGCGAGCGCATCCAGCTCCCGGAATCGCGCCGCTCTCGCCCGGTAGTCCGGATCCGTCGGACCCAGTATGCCCATAAAAGCCACACCGGCGGCTTTCGCCGAGAGCGCATCATCAATGTTATCTCCCAGATACAAAGCGCTCCCCGGATCACGTCTGCCTAGAATTTTCAGTACCCCGTCGGGGGCTGGTTTTTTGTGTTTCACGTCGTCCATGGTCACGACCATGCGGAAATATTTGGCAGGCGGCCATTTTTCAAATGTGTAGGAATACTCTTTTCGCGTGCGGCCGGTGAACAGGTTGATTTCAAATCGCGCGGCCCATTTTTCCAACTGCTTCCCGCTCAGCAGCAATTTCTCTTTCACTACATTTCCAGGTTTGCCATCGGTTCCCCAGTAGAATTTCTGAAATGCGGCCCGCGCTTCCTCATAGCTGATGGGATGGCCAAGTGCTGTCACCCAATTCGAAATCATGCTCCAATCATCGTTGTTGCCCGGCTTGCTCTTCCACGCATGAAGCTCATCCCACGTCGCGCGCTTCCCGGTGAGTTCGCGCACCGTTTGCAGAGCCGACAACCAGAATGTTTCGCGCACGTCTACCATCACGCCGTCGACATCAAAAATCAGTATCTCGGGAACTCTTTCAAGGACATTTCGGCTTCGCGCGGGACGTTTCGCTGCGACAGATTTCTTGGTGGGCACGGATCCTCATTTTTCAGCAGATACATTCATGCAATCCTAAATTTTCGCTGTCTAGCAGTGCCAGCGTCAAGTTGCGGCAGCTTCCTTGGTTGCCGGGGCTTCGTCGCCATTTTGGAGCTTGAGTATCGCCATCCAACTTCACTACTCTGAAATCCGCTCCAATGCAACGGGAGGGCAACTCCATGAAAATCGAAACACGTGCTGTTCATGCCGGCACTGAACCGGATGCCGTAACAGGTTCCATTGCGCCGCCGATTCATCTTTCGACTACCTTTGAGCACGGCCCTGCCAGCGAGGAAGTTCACGGCTACATTTACATTCGTGACAAAAATCCAACGCAGGATCGCCTGGAACAGGCCCTAAGCCAGCTGGAAGGAGGCGAAGATACTCTGGTTTTTGGTTCTGGGATGGGCGCAGCCAGCGCGATGCTGCAGCAGCTCGATCCCGGTTCGCATGTAATTTTCCCGCAGGATGTCTACGTCCACGTTCGCGTGGCGCAAAAAGATTTCCTGCATAAATGGGGAATCGAGTCCACGGCAATCGATATGCGGTCCGCGGAAAATGTGAAGCAAGCACTCCGTCCCAATACGAGACTCCTGTGGATGGAAACTCCTTCCAACCCACGCATGGACATCATCGACATTGCTGCCCTGGCAAAAATTGCCCGTGAAGCCGGAGCGCTGAGCCTGGTTGACAATACCTTTGCAACGCCCATTCTGCAAAGGCCCATCGAGCTCGGAGCAGACGTCGTCCTTCATTCCACGACAAAATTCTGCGGAGGACACAGTGACGTGCAAGGCGGGTGCCTGGTGGTTGGGAAACGAGACGCTCTTTATGAGCGTCTCGTTCACGTGCGCACCGTACTCGGCGCAGTTTCCTCTCCTTTTAATTCCTGGCTGGTGCTGCGCGGCCTGCATACGCTGGCCTGCCGCATGGAGCGTCACAGCGCGAATGGCCTGGCCGTTGCTAGAGCTCTGGCACAAAATAGGAAAATCGAGACCGTCTTTTATCCCGGACTCGAATCCCACCCAGGACATGCAATCGCCGCGAGGCAGATGTCCGGTTTTGGCGCCATGCTTTCGATTCTCATCAAAGGTGGGCGCGATGAAGCTGTCGGGGTGGCCTCCAGAGTTCGTTTGATTCGCAATGCCACAAGCCTCGGAGGGGTGGAAACGCTTATTGAACATCGCGCTTCAGCCGAAGGAAAATCCAGCACGACAGCCCCCAACCTGCTTCGTCTGTCCATCGGCCTTGAGCATCCAGACGATGTAATCGATGATCTCCTGCAGGCTCTTGGCAGCTAGGCTGGTCCCGCTCGGTTGCCGCTGCCGGAATGCCCTTGTTACAATCCGTGTGTAAAAACAGCGGAGCTTGCAAGACACGGCATTTTCCCCCGCTTGGCATACTCGAATATCGCCTGGGACCGGCGAGGGGCAGGAGTAAATTATGGCTGGCTATGGCGGCGTGGATTTCATCGACTTTGACTCGCAGCTGAACGACGAAGAAAAACTCGTGCGGCAAACCGCGCGGCAGTTTGTTGAAAACGAAATCATTCCAATTATCGAGAAGCACAGCCGGGAAGGAACGTTTCCCCAGCACCTCGTTCCGCAGCTCGGAGAATTAGGTTTTTTTGGAGCAAACCTCCAGGGCTACGGCTGCGCCGGCATGTCCAATGTTGCCTACGGCCTCATGACCCAGGAACTGGAGCGCGGCGACTCCGGCATTCGCAGCTTCGTCTCGGTGCAGAGCGCGCTTGTGATGTACCCGATCTACGCCTACGGCAGCGAAGAGCAAAAAAACAAATGGCTGCCGCTGCTGCAACAAGGCAAGGCCATTGGCTGCTTTGGACTTACAGAACCGCAATTCGGCTCAAACCCCGGCGGAATGCTCACCCGTGCTGTACGAAAAGGCGACACCTACATTCTGAACGGCGAAAAAATGTGGATCACCAGCGGCTCAATCGCGGATGTTGCTGTGGTATGGGCAAAACTAGAAGACGACAAGGTGCGCGGCTTCCTGGTGGAAAAAGGCGCGCCCGGATTTAAGACTTGGGATGTTCACGGCAAGTGGTCGCTGCGGGCCTCGGTCACCTCCGGTCTGTCTTTCGCTGACTGCGAAATTCCCGAAAGCAACCTGCTACCGGGGGTAACCGGATTGAAAGGTCCGCTCGGCTGCCTCAATCAAGCCCGCTACGGCATCGGGTGGGGGGCTCTTGGCGCGGCAATGGCTTGCTATGACACAGCGCTGCAATACGCCAAAACGCGCAAGCAATTCGCAAACAAGCCCATTGCATCCCATCAGCTGGTGCAGGAAAAACTGGCGTGGATGATTACCGAAATTGTCAAAGGGCAGTTGCTTGCCCTGCATATCGGCCGTCTGAAAGACAACGGGAAGCTGGACGCCGCGCACATCTCCATGTTGAAGATGAATAACGTCAACATCGCTCTTGAAATCGCGCGCAAGTCCCGGGACATCCTCGGCGCCAACGGCATCGTCGACGATTACTGCATCATGCGCCACATGAACAATCTCGAAAGCGTTTTCACCTATGAAGGCACGAACGACATTCACAAGCTGGTCATCGGTGAACGGATCACGGGCATCTCCGCGTTTGTCTAGGCGCCGCGGCGAAGTTTGGGTTTTTCTGATCCAACCAAATCCCCGCCCCTCTGAATCTTGTATCCTGTAGAAGTCGCCCACTGGCCTGCTGCACCGGCATGCCTCGACAGGAGCCGCCGTCCCATGCGCCCATCAATCAAGCATTCTCACGCCGTCCGGACTTCACCTATCGCCGTCATCCTCGCGATGCTTTTATGCCTGTGCGGCGCCGCGCGCGGACAAATTCAAAAAAAGGCAGCAGCCTCTCCCGATAAAGCCAAAGTCCGCACCATTACAGCGTTCATCAATCTCGATCGCACGCAATACCAGACGCAAATCGCCGACACGCTGAAAATGTTGAAGTACGCGCGCACGGTTTTTGAAACCCGTGGCTACGAAGTGCTGACCATTCGCATCGCTACTCAGCCCTTCCCGCAATACACCAAAGGCCTCAGTGGCGACCAGACTGTTGCATTCTTCAAAGAGCTGGAAGCGCTCGCCGCGCAGAACCATTTCGTGCTCGGTATCGGTCCAGCGCTTCTGAACTCCGGCGATGATCCCGCAGAAGCCAATCAACTTCTACAAATCCTGCAAAATACCAAATCCGTATACGGCAGCCTGGTCGTCGCAGGAGATGAAGGCGTTCGCTGGAATGCCGTCGGTGCCGCCGCCCGGATCATGAAATCTCTTTCGCAAACCACGGAAAACGGCGAAGGAAATTTTCATTTCGCCGCAATCGCCAACGTACAGCCGCTCACTCCTTTCTTTCCAGCGGCATATCACACCGGCTTTGGCCATCAGTTCGCCATCGGACTGGAATCTGCAAACGTTGTCGCCGCTGCATTCCGCAATGTTTCAGACCTCAATACCGCGCGCCAACGTCTTACCGATCAGCTGGGAGCTGAAGCTTCTTCGGTCGAGGCACTGGCTATGCGCGTCGATCGCGACATGGGCTGGGCGTACATGGGCATGGATCTTTCTCCCGCCCCCATGGGCAATGTGTCCATCGGCGCCGCGATTGAGGAACTGACCTCGCAGCCGTTCGGCTCCAGCGGTACGCTCACAGCCGCTGCCACCATCACCGCGGCCATCAAGAATATCGCGGTGAAGCAAACCGGCTACTCGGGCCTCATGCTTCCGATTCTCGAAGATGCGCGTCTTGCGCAGCGCTGGAGCGAAGGTGCCGTTTCGCTCGACGCGCTGCTCAGCTATTCCGCCGTTTGCGGCACTGGATTCGACACCATTCCCTTGCCCGGTGACGTGAGTATTGAAAAGCTCGACCTGATCATCGGCGACATGGCCAGTCTTTCCGTTAAATGGCACAAGCCCCTGTCGGCGCGCCTGCTTTTGGCGCGCGGCAAAAATCCCGGCGACGTTACCGAGTTTCACGATCCCAATCTGGTAAACGCCACTTTGCAGCCCTTGGACCACGTCGCCACCCAGCCATAGGCCGCGCGCCTTGCCCGCCCTGACCTGAACAAAAGAACAGGAACGGTTAGAGCACACCAATCATGGTTTTTGCAGGTGCCTGGGTATTGGTCTGCGAAACTGAGATGCGTACGTAGTGTGGTCGGGAGACGCAGGTTATGTCCGAATCCGTGTCGGGGAATTCCTCGACGTCCAAATCACTGATGTTTATGATGATTGCGCTTTTCGTGGGCGTAGCCATCCTGCTCGGTGGGGGCGTATTTCTTGCCGGTCGCGTCATCCGGTCTGCCGGGCTTTCCGCTTCGACCCGCAAAGACACCGTGCGCCTATCAATGGGCAGCTTAAGAGTCGAGCCGCGAGCAAAAACCGGCCCGGGCCTTCCCGTTTATCCCAATGCGTTGCTGGAAATGCCAGGCGACAATTCTCTCGCGGAGGCCGTGAAAGATGCCAAAGCAAATATCAGCTCCACTTTGTATGTGACTTCCGATACGCGCGATTCAGTGGACAAATGGTACGTTGGGCATCTGGGACAGGAATATGCGCGCCATGAATCGGGAGAAAAACCATTTCCGGAAATTCTGACCCTGGCACGCGTTAAAGAAGAGGCGATTTCATTCATTGCCGAGCGTGGCCAGCAGGTGCGCATCGTCGCTCTTTCTGAAGACAACGGAAAAACCAATATTTTGCTCCTGCATCTGGAAAAAGCCGCTCCGCAATAAACCCGCGCCGGGTGAGGCGAACTTGCCGGCGCTGGTCAGAACAAATTCCGACCCAGTAAGCGCGGCCCATGAACCAAAACTGTACGCGCGGCCAGTAGTGCCTTGGGGCAAATTCTTCTAATGTCCCCTCACCCAATCCTGTACCGCTAACAACGAGCGATTGAAAAAAGAACAGACCTAATTACGTCTGGGATATTCCCGGGGTGTACCATGCCGAGCACCCGGAGGGGGCTGCCGCCGTGAAACGGAAAAGAGCTCTTTTACTTGGAATATTTGTTCTCGTACTGAATGGCTGTGCTGGACTTACGAGTTCGCATGGCGGAGGCTCGAGCCAACCTCCGCCTCCTGAAGCAGGGCAACTTGCGGTAACACCTGCCAGTGCCACGCTCCGTGGTGGCGACAGCCAGCCCTTCAGCATCACCATGAGCGACAATTCTGCTGCGCCACCAGTCGGTTGGTCAGTAAACGGAGTCGCCGGCGGCAATGCGGCAGCGGGCACAATTACTTCCTCCGGTGTTTATAGCGCCCCGGAATTCCCGCCGGCCTCCAACCGTGTCACCGTTGCCGCCACCGAAACGGCGGACGCTTCAAAAACAGTTTCGAGTACTGTGACGCTGGAAAATCCGATTCCGCAAATCTCATCGATAGCCCCCAGTTCGATTACCGTCGGGAATTTCAACATAACGGCAAAAGGAGCGCATTTCGCTACCGGCGCAACGCTTTATCTTGGCTCGACCGCGCTCGCCACTACGCGCGTCTCTCCCACGCAACTGACCGCAACCGGCACGGCCACCAGTTCGCAGATGGGGACCATTGCAGTCACAGCAAAAAATCCGGATCCTGGCACAATCTCCTCTGCTGCCGTCAATGCGCAGATTGTAGGGGCTTCGGCGATTTCCGTGGTCGTTTCACCCGCCAACGCAACCGCTCATGCTGGAAGCGCTGCCAACATTAATTTTGGGGCGACGGTTACCGGCAGTACCAACCACGGCGTAACGTGGGCGGTAAACAACACAAGTGGGAGCGCGACCATTGGGTACATCACCGCTCAAGGAAATTATCGTCCACCTGTCGCGCTGCCCAATCCGGCCACCATCACCATTACCGCTACCAGCTCCGCCGATCCCACGAAACACGGGACAGCCATGGTCACAATTCAAAATCCTGTCCCCACAATTACTTCGGTGAATCCCGGCACAATTGGCATTGGAGCTTTTGTTCTGAATCTGACGGGAACCGGTTTCATCAGCACCTCCACAGTGAATTTCGGCGGACAGCCCGCCACGACGATGTTTGTTTCTTCCACGGAACTGGTCATCAGTGGCACAGTCACAGCCGCACAAGCAGGCACGGTTTCCATTACGGTGGTCAATCCGGATCCGGGCGGAGCAACATCAGCGCCCATCACCGCGCAAATTATCAATGGCACAAGCTCCGGGGTGTCGGCAGCCAGTGCCATACGCTTTCTGGAACAATCATCGTTCGGTCCCACTCCCACGCTCGTAAATCAAGTTCAGCAAATTGGGCTCGATACCTATCTGCAAAACCAATTTTCTGCGCCGGCTTCCACCTACCCGACTCCGGCGGCCACCGATTCTGGCCTGGGTAACATCCAGTTGACGTTTTATAAAAACGCCGTCAACGACAATGATCAGTTGCGTCAGCGCGCAGCATTCGCTTTGCATGAAATTTGGGTTGTCGGCGCTAACAAAGTGAATGATCCCACGGGCTACACAAATTACATGAGGGCGCTCAGCAAAGACGCGCTCGGCAATTATTACGATGTAATGAAAGACGTAACCTTAACTCCCGCCATGGGGCACTGGCTGGACATGGTCAACAACGACAAGCCAGGCAACGGCCAGCATGCCAACGAAAACTATGCGCGCGAACTGATGCAGCTTTTTACTCTCGGATTGAGCCAGCTCAATGCCGACGGGACAGCAATCCTTGACGGCACGGGAAATCCGGCGCCGACGTATACGCAAGACGATGTCATGGCTCTAGGCCGCTCGCTGACCGGATGGACCTACCCGCCGGAGGCCGGCGCGCCTCCGCAAAAGCACAATCCATTCTATTTTGGCGGGAACATGGTTCCGTTCGAATCCAACCATGACAGCGGCGCAAAAACATTCCTCGGACAATCCATCGGCGCCGGACAATCCGCCGAGCAGGAACTTGACAGTGCTCTAACCGTTATTTTCAACCATCCGAATCTTCCGCCGTTCGTTTGCAAACAGCTGATTGAAAAACTGGTAACCAGCAATCCCAGCCCGGGATACGTGCAGCGGGTTTCTCAGGCCTTCACGAGCGGACGGTACAATTCCTACGGCTCTGGGAAGCGGGGAGACCTGCAGGCGACCCTGGCAGCGATTCTGTTTGATCAGGAAGCCCGCCGTGGAGATTCCCTCACTTCGGCTGATCCCAACGACGGCAAACTTCGCGAACCGATCGTTATGGAAATTGGCGTCGCCCGGATGTTCAACGCGGCGACCGACGGCTCAGGCTTCAATAGCTGGAGTGCGAATATGTCTCAGGACCTTTTCAACTCACCCAGCGTCTTCAACTATTTCCCGCCGGAGAACTTGATTCCCCAAACCACACTAAATGGGCCGGAGTTTGCCATTTTTAATACCAACACCAGCCTCACACGCGTGAATTTTACCAATTCAATCGTATACGGCCAGATCAGCGGCAAAACTACGATCGACCTCACGCCAGTCATCAACGCCGGAACTCCGGATCAAATGGTGGCTTGGCTCAACACGCAACTTCTGCACGATTCGATGTCCGATTCGATGAAGCAAAGTATTTTGACGGCCATCGCAGCAATATCCACGGCAAATCCGCCGACGGCCAAGGATCTGAAGAATCAAGCGAGGACGGCAGTCTATCTGGTGCTGTCGTCTTCGCAGTACCAGGTGCAGCGCTAGCGCGAAATAAGGGAGACACGAACATGACGCCTCATTCACGAAGAGACTTCCTGCGATTGACCTGCTGTTCGGCTGCGGCAGCATCCATGATCAGCGGACTCAGTAAATTTAGCCTCGTCAGCGCTCTGGCCCAGGGCAGTTCCGACTACAAGGCGTTGGTATGTATCTTTCTGCTGGGCGGAAATGATTCAAACAATATGATCATTCCGTTTGATTCGGCTGGCTATACCAACTACCAGACGATTCGCGCCAATCTTGCACTCGCCAAAGGTGCCGTGTTGCCGTTGCAGATCGGCGGCCAGGCGGATTTTGCCTTTCACCCGAACCTGCCGGAGTTGCAGGGCCTCTTTAATACTCAAAAATCGCTGGCGGTACTCGCCAATGTCGGAACGCTGGTGCAGCCGACGACTCGGGATAACTACAAGAAATATCAGAAATTGCCGCAGAATCTTTTTTCCCACTCCGATCAGCAGGAACAGTGGCAATCGGCACAGCTCGCCGGAATGCCCAATGCAGGCTGGGCCGGAAAAGTGGCCGACAGAATCACTCCCGTTTACAACGGCAGCGCGCAGTTTCCGCCGGTTCTTTCGGTGGCAGGCAGCACCATCTTTGGGACCGGTGACGTCACGCGGCCCTTTACGATGAGTGCTGGCAGCACTCCCGGCGTTCAGGGCTTTGACACCTCGGCGGCCGGGCAAGCTCGTCTGGTAGCCGTGCAACAGCTGCTCACTCTCGATTCCGGGATTTCCCTGGTCGAGGCCTCCAGTACGGTCACCGGTCAGGCAATTCAACAAGGTCTGGTGCTGTCCAATGCGCTAAAAAACATTCCCGCAACCCAGACGACATTCCCTGCCAGCAACGGCCTGGCTTCACAGCTCAAACAGGTCGCGCAGGTAATCGCGGCCCGCAGCGCACTCGGCGTTGGGCGGCAGATTTTCTTTTGCTCACTCGGTGGTTTTGACACGCATAGCGACCAGGTTACGAGTCAGGTAGGTTTGTATACAAAGTTGAGCCCTGCCATGGCCGCGTTTTATCAAGCAACACAGGAACTTGGGGTCGCCAACAACGTCACGACCTTTACGCTTTCCGAATTCAGCCGTACCTTCCAGCCAGGAAGCAACGGGGGAACCGATCATGCGTGGGGCGGGCATCAATTGATGATGGGCGGTGCGGTGAAGGGCAACGCTCTTTATGGGACATTTCCAAACCTGGCGCTTGGAGGTCCTGACGATACCGGAAGCAACGGTCGCTGGATTCCCAGCACCTCCGTTGACCAGTACGCCGCTACCCTCGCATCGTGGTTCGGAGTTTCGGCTGCGGATCTGCCGAGCATTTTTCCAAACCTGGCGAATTTCACCGATACCAATCTCGGCTTCCTGTCGTAGCGCCGCACGAATTCGGCCAGAGACACGCCCGGGAGCTCCTCCGAGGGACGGGGGGCTCCCCGGGCGTTTTTTATCTACGCCGTTTTTGTGTGAGTTCCTGCAAGGTAGCGCAGACTTCTGCGATTTGTTCCGGCGTGATGGTGTTGAAGAATGGCAGCGCCAGGGTGCGCCGCGCAATCGATTCCGTCACCGTCAGGTCCATGCACCGATGAGGGGTTCCGCGATAAGCGGGCTGCAGATGAAGGGGAGCAAAATATCTGCCGCATCCGATTCCGCGCCGCTCCATTTCCGCTAAAATCCAATCGCGGTCTTCGCTGGAAAATTCCGGCGTTAGCCGCACCACATAAACAAACCAGCTGATTTTCCCGCAGGCAATTTCCAGCTCCGGCGGCTCCAGTCCGTCTTGGCCCTGCAAATGCCGATGATAGGCTTCTGCGACTTCCGTTCGGCGCTTCAGGATCGAATCCAAGCGCGCCAATTGCGACAGTCCCAGAGCACAGTTCATTTCAGAAACCCGGTAGTTGTATCCGATTTCTTCGTGTTGGAGCCAATTTTCGGCCCCGGTCCTGCCGTGATTCCTCAACGAGCGCACCCGCGCCGCAATCTCCGAATTTTGCGTGACGAACGCCCCGCCTTCTCCTGTGGTGATCTGTTTGTTCGGATAAAATCCGAAAACGCCGACGTCACCGATCGCTCCCGTGCGCTTGCCGCGATATTCGGCTCCCAATGCTTCACATGAATCCTCCACCAGAAAAAGCCGCCGGCGCGTGGCGATCTCCCGGATGCGGTCTATTTCCGCGGGAACTCCAAACGTGTGCACGACGATAATTGCTTTCGTCCTCAGCGAGATTGCGGATTCTATTTTCTCCGGGTCAAGGTTCAATGTCCGTGACTGGACATCGACAAACACGGGAATCGCATTCAGGTACCGCACGGCATTGGCCACGGCTATGAACGCAAATGAAGGCACAATCACTTCGTCGCCTTCCTGCACCTGCAGTGCGCGCAGGCTCAGATGCAATGCGCTGGTTCCTGAACTGACGGCCACAACTTCGCGCGCGCCCAGGTAAGTTCCGAGGGCTCTCTCAAACTCCCCGAGCTTCGGCCCCAGGCTCAACTGCGTTGTTCGCAGCACCTCGCTGACCGCAGCGATGTCGGCTTCACTCAGGTCCGGGGATGAAAGGGGGATACGCATTTACCAGCGTGGTTGGATCTAGGCCGAACCAAAATCTTCGCGATGCCTCTTGCAAAGCAGTTTTTCACCGAGGGGCACCGTCGTCAAAACCTTCACAATGGTTTCAGCAGCCGTTCCGTTGCCGTAGGGATTTGCCATCCCCCGCAAAGCTTTGCGAAATTCCGGGCTGCGGGCCTTCCCTATCGCTCTGATGATCGACTTCGCCTCCGCCGCCGAATCGATGGTGTTCTGCGCGCGATCTCTTCCCTGTTGTCGTATACCCACGTTTACCGTTGGCAAGGCGAACGAAGCCGTCTCCATGATTCCGCTGCTCGAATTTCCCAAAAACAGGTTCACTTGCCGCAGCAAACTCCAATACGCAAGCACATCCAAATTCACAAACACGCAAGCGTCACTGCGCTTGGCCGCAAATAATCTTGTTCTCTCAATCAGCGCGCGGCTTCCGGCATCGGCATTGGGAAAACAAAACAGAATTTGTCCCGGCGTCGCATCCAGCGCGGCAAACAACGCATCAGCTTCGAACAAGGTATCCTGCGCGATGGTAACGGGATGATAGGCCACCAGCATTGAGTCGGTCTGCAGCCGAATTTTTAGTTGCGATTCGAGTTCCTCCCGCACAAACAATTTTCTGCGCTTCAAATGATCCAGCGACGGCGCGCCCGCCTGGTGCACCCGCCATTCTTCTTCATCCATCGCAATAATCCGCCGGCGCGCTTTTTCCGTTGATGTGAAATGAATGTGACTCATTTTTGTCAGCGCGTTTCGCACCGCATCATCGATTGCCCCCTCGCTGATCTCTCCGCCTTCGATGTGCGCAATCGGGATCCGCAGTGCCAGTGCGACTGCCGCGGGCGCCAGCATTTCATAACGATCCGCAATCAGCAGCACAATATCCGGCCGCATTGCTCCAAGAGCGTCCGCCAGGCCCAGGGTGGCGACCCCAATCGTCTTGGCCATGCCGACATCAGTATCAGAACTCAACAGACATTCAATGCGCGCATCGATCGAACGTCCATCCTTGATGATTTCCTGAACGGTATTTCCAAATTCCGGCGAAAGATGCGACCCCAAAACAATCAATTTCAATTCCACCCGGGAATGGGCGGCGAGTTCCTGCAGCGGCCAATACAGGTGGCTGTAGTCGGCCCGCGAAGTGGTAATAACCGCAATCTTGCGTTTCACAATTTTCCCCGGATTTCTTGAGGCCTCGGCAGGCCCAACAAAGTTGCACCCGGACAATATCCCGGAACCAGTTCACAGACTGCATCGAGCAGCGCTGGCAAATTCCGTTCGACCACAGCTTTCCTCAATTGCTCGAAACTGGCGTCGAACGACAGGGGATTCAAAGCTTCCCCGCGCACGCGAACCAACCCCGGCTCCGCCGTCGCTTCCGGCGATTCGCCGTCAGCAATCAACTCTTCCGTCAGTTTTTCTCCCGGACGAAGTCCTGTAATTCGAATCTCGATTGCGCCCGCAGTGTCTCTGGCCTCCAACGCAATCAAGCGCTTCGCCAAATCCACGATCCCCAACGGTTCGCCCAGCTCCGGTAAAAAAACCCCGTTGCCATCCGCCAGAGCGGCCACCGACAAAATCAATTCGATGGCCTCCGCCGGAGTCAGGAAATATCGCCTGGCGTCCGCATGAGTCACGCAAACTGGCCCGCCCGCGGCAATCTGCTCACGAAATCGTGGCACCACGCTCCCGTTTGAGCCAAAAACATTCCCAAAGCGCACCGAGCTCATCTGCGTTTTCGAACTGTTGAGTCGTTCCAGCGTCAACTCGGCAATCCGCTTCGAGGCTCCCATAATGCTGCGCGGATTCACCGCCTTATCGGTTGAAATCAAGATCAGCCGGGGTACTCCGTGTTCCGCCGCAATCTCAGCAAGCACCCGCGTTCCCAGCGCATTGTTGCGAATCACCGCGAACGGATTTTCTTCCATTAGTGGAACATGCTTAAAGGCCGCGGCGTGAAAAATCACATCCGGCTTCGATTTTCGCAAAATCTCATGCAAGAGGCTCTGGTCGGAAATATCTCCTAGAATGGCGCGATACTCCCGTGCCGGGAATTGCTCTTCGAGCTCCAGATTTATGCGATACAGATTTTCTTCCGAATGTTCGAGCAATAGCAGTTGTCGTGAATTCGCCGCCAGAACGCTTTTCGCCAGCGCCGCCCCGATGAACCCTCCGCCGCCGGTGACTAAGACACTCTTCCCTGCGCAAGTCGCGGCGCGCGGCGTTGACACCACTCGACCCGAGGGGCTCAAGAGTTCTTCCCAACGGCTCAACCGAGTCCTCCACGATTGTTCATATCTCGTAAACTCAAAAAAGAAGGGGACGCAGCCCGCCGCGCCCCCTTCCTGAATGAAAATTCATTCTGCCAGTGCCTAGTTTTGGCCTTTGGTAATCGCCAGAAACACGCGGTCGTCCACGGCCACCGACTTTGTAAATAGCGTCGCCGTGCGCGCTGCTGACACTGCCACCTGATCGGCATTTCCGCTCAACGCCGGCCCTGCCTGTTTTCCCGTGGTGTTTGAACCATCGCCCGGCTGCAATGAGATCCGCGTGGTCTTCGGTGTGCAACCCGTCGCGCCCAAGCACGTATCGCGTACAAAGACCTGTCGCAATCCGCTATTCACTCCACTCGCGCTGTTGGCTCCCGACTTTGCCGCCGCAGTTCCCTTCCTTGTCGGTGCTGGCGTAACCGCGATGAAAGCCACAAATCTTCCGGACGAACTCACGGATGGCAAAATACTTTCCAGTCCGCCGAGCGCTCCCTTCTCATCGGTAGAAAGCAGCTGCGTGGAAGGCTTGCAATCAGAAGCCGCTCCCGCACATGTGTCGCGCAGATAAATCTGCCGGCCGGTCGGTGCCGCTGTTGCAAGATTGCTGGCACTCGAACTGAACGCCACGTACCGCCCATCCGCGCTTATAGAAGGCGTATGGCTCTCCGCGTTAGCTCCCGCTCCATCGCCGGCCACAGAAACTTGCGCGGTCTTTTGCTGGCAATCGGAATTTGCTCCCTGGCAGGTATCGCGCACAAAAATCTGCAGGTTCTCGCCTTCCGTTGCCGTGTAGGAGACGAACCTTCCGTCCGCGCTCACCGCCGGTGTTTCTTCTGCAGCGTCGCCCTGCTTGGCGACATTTGCGCCAGCACCAATTGTAAACGTTGGGGCGTTGGCGCTTGTTCCGCCTCCACCGGCGCCGCCGCAATTCAATGTCGGATTGCAATTGGGATCCTGTGCCGGCGGATTATAAACAGAGATGGTTGCCGTTCCAGCCGTCGCCAAAAAAGCCGCGGGAATCGTCGCTTGAATGGAGGTGGCCGAAATACTGCTGGCACTCAGCGACTGCCTTGATCCGGTCGTCCAATAAACTTGCGATCCGTGTGAAGGATCGCTCGCGGCAAGAAAAGAGGTTCCGGTAATGGTCACGGCTGTGTCGGCGCTGCCGACGGGGGCGCTCGAAGGTGAAATGCTGGTAACCACCGGCAGGGGATTCGCCGCAGGGTTAATGATAAAGGCGACGCTATTGGACAGTCCGTTCTGTCCACTTCCTGAAAACGGATTCAAAGTATTTACACTCGCCTGGCCCGGAGCAGCGATCAGACTGGCCGGAACCACAGCGGTCACCGACAAAACGTTTCCTGTGCTATCGGTTGTAACCGTGGTTACCAGTTTTTTTCCGTTCCACTGCACCACGGTCTTGGCAACAAATCCGGCCCCGGTTACCTTCAATACCAGGTCGGGCCCGCCGGCATTGACGTCTGCCGGAGAAAGAAAGCTGAGCTGCGCTCCGGTGTTTCCCTGAAACGTGTTGCCATAGTCATTGCAACCCGTGATTACAAATATCGCCGCAAACGCGACAGCCAATGCTGTCCAGAACCGCTTCATTGATGCTCCTTCGTTCTACCCTCGTCGCCGCTACGCGGCACACATATATTTAGGCGTTGGTATCTAGGTGCTCGCCGGGGAATCCACTTCGCCCGCTTGCTTTTGGGGTGAGATGCGCTTTCCGCGTTTTACGTTGACCGCTCCGTCCCCACGGCAAATTGTTGATGTCCAAGCAGCTGGACCAGTCGCCAGCCGGGCCCGGGACACCTTCCAGTGCTCGCCTGCCGGAAAAGCAGGGCTGACGCAACCTTGTATGAGTATCACCCCGGCAAGGAAAAGGTCAATCTCCTTGCGCTGGAAGCAAAATCGCCAAATAGCTGGCTCCGTGTCACTGCTTGGCTTCCGCCTGCGAGCCCCCCTGTGCGGCACTTGCCAGGCGTACCAAGTCTTGAATCTTTGCCCGGCACTCCCCATCTTCTACCGGCATCGCCTCGGCAGCCTGATAAGCGGCCAGCGCCTGTTCCCGGTTCCCCAATTTCCCGTAAAGGTCGCCCTGGGCCATCTGAAACAGGGGATTTCTCGGAAACTTTTCAACCAGCGGCCCGATGACCTGCAAGGCCCTTTGATACTGTTGGTCATAACGGTGAAGGTTCAAGGCGAGATACAATCGCGCTGCATCTGCGGTAATCACCCCGTCGGCCATGTCACGCTCCAGGAGACGGATGCCTTCCTGCTTTGATCCTCCGGGAATTCCCATCAGGAAGCGCAGCATTCGCGCAATGCCACTCAGCGTATCGACGTAGTAGTTGTAAAGTCCCAATCCCAAATCTGCGTCGACAATGTCTTTGTCCAATGAAAGCGCACGCAGGAGCCGCTCGCGAGCCCGCACTCCGGCACGCGCCGCATTGCGATTTTCGCCTCGCAGGGCGTAAAAGCGCGCCGCCAGCGCGCCACTCATGCCCGCATAAAATTGCATTTCGGCGCTGTCTTGTTTTTGAATCTGTTTTTCTGCCAGCGCTGAAATCTCTGCCACCAGATCCAAATAGCTCTGGTCGGCATCGAGTTTTGCGCGATGCCGAGCGTCCACCATGCCGTACTGGTATTCTGCGGAGGTGCACCAAATCTTCCACCAGAGCGCTTCGGCTTCTAACAGATAGCCCAGCGGGTGCTCGGGTCTTGCTTCCTGCATCTTCTGTGCATCTCTGACCGCTCCGTTTACGTCAAACTGATAAATTTTTTCGACGATTTCAGCCGTTTCCGGTGGCACGGAAAGCTGCGCAGCCTGTAAGGGAACCCCCGGGGAAAAAAAGAGTCCCAGCAACGGAAAGCAGACCAGAAATCGGGATTTGCATGCGCCCACGGCGGGTCTCTCCAAAGTGCGTTCCTGACTACAAGTCTGGAGCCGTTCATGCAATGTTGCAAATTACTTTTGCCCCTTCGCGCCGCTTTCCCGCACAAAATGGGGGTTAGGTGGCACGACCCGCATTTGCTATTCTCGGCAAACGCATGCCAACGGCTGAAAAAACGCCTGCTCCCGGTCTGGAACGCGGCCTCGGCCTGAAAGAGGCCGTGGCACTCAACATGATCGAGATTGTGGGCATCGGTCCGTTCGTGGTCAGCGCACTGGTGATCAAGGCCATGGGCGGCCCGCAAGCCATACTCGCCTGGGTCGCCGGCGCCTTGCTGGCCACTCTGGACGCCTTCGTGTGGTCCGAACTCGGCGCGGCAATGCCCAAAGCCGGCGGCACTTACGTTTTCCTGCGCGAGGCCTATGGGCCGCTTCGCTGGGGACGTCTCATGTCCTTCCTTTTTGTTTGGCAAACCTTTGTGCAAGCCCCTCTTTCGGTGGCCTCAGCTTCAATCGGATTCGCGCGTTATGCGGGCTACATTCACCCTTTCTCTAAATGGCAGGCCAAAGCTATTTCCGGGGCCCTGGTAATCGTTCTGGTGATCTTGCTCTACAGAAAAATTCAGACCATCGGGAAAATCTCCGTCTTTCTTTGGGTCGGTGTTGTCGGCACGATGCTTTGGCTCATCTGGGGCGGCCTCACGCATTTCAACAAAAACATTGCTTTCGATTTTCCTCCTGCCGCATTTCACTTTTCGCGTCTGTGGTTCGCTGGACTGGGTTCGGCGATGGTTAGCACCGTCTACAGCTACTGGGGTTACTACAACATTTGCCATCTGGGTGGCGAAATCCGCGACCCTGAAAGAAATATCCCGCGCGGAATTTTCCTTTCGGTATTGGGAATCGCCGTTCTTTATCTGGCGCTGCAAACCAGCATCCTTGGCGTCATACCCTGGCGTGAAGCGCAGGACTCCAAATTCCTCGCCAGTGTTTTTATTGAAAGGCTATACGGCCCGGCCGCCGCGCATTTCGTGACGGGAATGGTTTTGTGGATCGCGCTGGCCAGTGTTTTCTCGCTTCTCCTCGGTTACTCGCGGGTTCCCTATTCCGCTGCTCTGGACGGCAATTTCTTCCCGGTCTTCGCCAAACTTCATCCCACCAAGAAGTTTCCCTACATTTCGCTCCTCACTCTGGGCGCTCTCGCTCTTCTCTTGACCCTCACGCTGGATTTGGAAACCACCATCGCGGGAATCCTGGCGGTGCGTTTAATCGTCCAGTTTATTGGCCAAGCGGTAGGCGTAATGCTTCTCCGCCGCCGCTGGGGCACGGAGCGCTTACCCTTCAAGATGTGGCTCTATCCGCTGCCCGCCATTCTCACCATGTTCGGTTGGGCCTGGCTTTTCTGGCAGACTGGCTCTGTCCGCAAATGGGGATTGCTCGAAATCGCGATGGGCGTGGTCGCCTTCCTCATCTGGACCAAAGAAATGAAGCAGTGGCCCTGGGCCCCGCCGGCCCGAGTGGTCTCGCCGGAATAGATTTGGCTGGATTGCTGTAGCGCAGCCCGGCGTTCGGTCACCGGTCGGGTGTTAGGGTTGTCGCACCAGTACAGCCTGCAACGAGTGAGCGGCACCGCACGTCTGAGGAAGGGGGCCCGATTGACCAGCCAGCGCAAACTCTTCGCCACCAGTCTTCTGCTCATCTCCTTGTTTCCTCTCGCCAGCGGGCGTCCCGTCGCCGCCCAATTCCCTCCCGCAACCGGAACAGGTCCAGGCCTTGCCGAAACCATTGAAGCCATCGACGCCGCCCGGGTCACCACTCGCATCCTCTACATCACCGCCCATCCTGACGACGAATCCGCCGCTGTTCTCACCTACCTGGCCCGCGGAGTGCACGCCGATGTCGCGCTCCTCTCACTCACGCACGGGGAAGGCGGACAGAACGCGCTTGGTCCCGAGCAAGCTCCGCAACTCGGTTTAATCCGCACGCAAGAGCTCCTTGCCGCCACCCGCGGCTACGGTGTAAAACTCTATTTCACCCGTGCCAGAGATTTCGGCTTTTCCAAGACTCCCGAGGAAAGTCAAAAAATCTGGGGCGATCAAGTCCTCGAGGATATGGTCCGCATCATTCGCTCGTTTCGCCCCAACATCGTTATTAATCATTGGGGTGGAGTCCATTCCGGCCACGGCCACCATCAGGCTTCGGGCTTGCTGACGCCTAAGGCTGTAGCAGCTGCTCGAGAAACCTCCTTCTGCCCCGACTGTGGCCAAATTTGGACCGTCGAGCAAATCCTCGACGTCGAACGCAGCGAGCGGCCTTCGGGATACGTCCTTCCCCTTGACGAAGTTTCTCCCCTCTGGGGAAAAAACTGGCGCGAAATCGGCATCGACGCCTTCGCCAACCACAAAACGCAAGGGGTCTCCGTATTCCTGGGGTCCCCCTTCATACGCCGCCCGGTGGCGCTGGTTCCAGAAGCGGCGACTGTGTTTGATCCGAAATCACTCGCCCGACCTTTACACACACTCGCTCGGGATAGTAGTGGCGACGATTGTATGCCTTCGGCCACCGACTGCCCGATTCTTAAAAACTCTGAAAACAAGATTATGGAAGCAGAAAAAGCCGCGCTAGTTTTGGACTGGGAGAAATCCTCCGCTGCGCTCGAGGGAGCGGTTCAAGGTTTTCGCCAAATTTACGGGAAGGGCGATTCGACGAACAGAAACAGGCTTATGCTGGATGGAATTTCCGAAGCCCTGCTGCGAGTGAATCGCGCCCTGGTTCTTGTAAACGGGGTCGAGCTCGACGCTGCTTCTGATCGCGCTGCCGTGGTGGCGGGCGAAACGTTTGAAGTCACTGTCGCCATGCGCTGCCGCGTTAAGAGCAGTTGCGCGCACAGTGAGCCAACACTGGTTCTTCCGGCGGGCTGGAGTGAAACCAAAAAAGATGGCTCCGCAGACAAAGGACTGCACTACACCGTCCGGGCAGGCCAGTTGCCAGCCAGAAACGTCTGGCAGTTGCTGCAGCCCACTCCGGACGCGATCGTCTCCGCCCAGGCCGCTGTCAACGCCGGAAACTACTCTTTTGAAGTGCGGCGCGCGGTCACGCACATTGAATCAACAACTGTCCACCTGGAGCGAGTCCCGGTACGAGTCGTTCCGGCCTACTCGCTTGAAGTACAACCCAGGCAAGCGGTCGAAGTGCAGGGAGACAGGAAAAAACCACTCGAAGTTTTTCTGCATGTCCATTCTCATTCGGCCCAGCCAGCGAAAATATATATCGGAGTCGAAGTTCCAAAAGATTGGACGGCCGGTCCGCCAATCCCGGTTGAGTTCGTTGGTTCAGACGATAAATACGTCAAGCTGACGGTCACGCCTCCGGCCAATTTACCGACGGGCGATTACACCATCACCGCTTACGCTAAACGTGACGGAGAAACATTCAACAGTTCTCTGGAACCTCTTGCGACCGTGCCCACTCTCCTCTGGAGCGAACCCGCGGAATGCAAAGTACACGCTTTCGACATCAACGTGCCTGCCAATCTCCAGGTTGGTTACATCAGTGCGGAAAACGAGCCTATTCCTGAAGCTTTGAGAAATCTTGGCATCAACGTTGAAATGCTCGACGCCAACGCGCTTAACTTTGGCGACCTCTCGAAATTCAGCGCCGTCGTCGTCGGCATCCGCGCCTACGAGATTCGCAGCGATCTTCCCGGCGCCAATCAACGCCTCCTCAACTATGTCGAAAACGGCGGAACACTCCTGGTCCAATACCAGCGGGATTTCGCCTGGGACCACGCCAGCTTTGCTCCCTACCCCGCAAACATCAGCGGCACTGCGGGAAATTCACTGGCCCGCATCACGGACGAAACCGCCGAGGTAAAATTTCTAAAGGCCGACGACCCGCTTCTCAACAAGCCCAACAAGATCACGCCGGCAGATTTCCAAGGCTGGATCCAGGAACGCGGTCTGTACTTCTGGACCCATTTTGACGACAAATACACGGCGCTGCTCTCCATGCACGACCCCCAGGAAAAGGATCTAAATGGCGGACTCGTTTACGCCCATCTCGGCAAGGGCACGTACATCTACACGGGCCTGGCCTTCTTCCGTCAGCTTCCTGAAGGTGTCCCCGGCGCCTATCGCCTCTTCGTCAATCTGATCAGCGCATCACGCACAAAATAATTCGCCCACGAGCCCATTCGACTGCGGCACCTGCCTGCCGCTTTCAGGCACACCCACCAAACACACTTTCCGTGTCGTCAAACTCCTCATGCTATTCTCTTTTTCCAGAGGAGCTCGTGCTTCCATGAAAATGCCTTTTACCAGTTATTTTCTCGGTCGAACTTCGCGCCTAGTTTTTCTGTCCGCCCTCGGCGCAATTTTGCTGCTCGCCAACGCCTCGCCCTCTGCCGCGCAAAAGAAGAAAAAGAAAGACAACACTCCTCCGGCCGACAGCGGCAATCTGGTCATACCCATGTCGGATGAACAGCGAATCGACTATTTGATTTCAGAAATGCTGGGCGCCTGGCAATTGGGCGACATCGAAAAACTTCACAAGGATTACGCTGACGACGTTTCAATTGTGAGCGGCGCCTACGCTCCTCCGGTAATCGGCTGGGCAAACTATCTCGCGTCCTATCAGCTTCAGAAAGCGCGCATGTCCGAGATCCGCTATGACCGCAGCAACACCTACGTCAAGGTGCGAGGGACGGTGGCCTGGGCTTGTTATCAATGGGATTTTGCGGCTGTAGTAGCTGGGCAGGCTTCAGAATCTCGCGGTCAGACCACCTTAATTCTTGAAAAGCGCAATGATCGCTGGATCATCGTGCATAACCACACTTCACTCCTGGAAACCGTAACTGCACCGCAGCCGGGCACACCGCCCGCTACGCAGCCACAGGCCGTCAAACCGCCGTCGCCATAACGACGTGGCGCTAATTGCCTGCTTCAATCGGCCACCGTACTGTGGCGGCCCATCAGAGCAATTAGAAATTCTTCAACCCGTGATAGACCCACATTCCGGCAATCAGCAGGAGCAACGCTCCTGAGGTAATGCCGGTCGTGGCCAAAGGTTTCGCGAGGCCGTTGATTTTGGCAACCAACTCCCGCTGTTCCCTGGCCATGTGGTCCTGGCATGGATCGAGAAATATCTGATCGTCTTCGTGGTTTGTCAGCACTGTGCGCCGTACCAGCAAAATCACAAATACGGCCGTGATGACACCCCAGACCATCAGTAAGTAAGAAATGGGCCCCGTGAGTGTGGATTCCACGTCCATGGAAACCTCCCCTTGGCACCGATCCGCATTGCCTGTCCCGAGCGGCAGGCAAAGGAAATTGCTTTTATGGCGGGAGTATACCATCTAGAATCTGAATCTCAAGTACCAACTATCAGAAAAATGAATATCCTCATTCTCTGTCTTTTCAACACAATAGCGCCGTTTTACGCTCGTTGGCAGTTGTATTTTTGCCGGGCAGTTTCGCCCTCAGCGCCGGGGGCCGCCCACTCGACCGACCTGCTAAAATGATCCCGGAGGTCCGTCATGTCCAACTCCATCCCGGTCGCCATCATCACCGGAGCCGCCCAAGGCATAGGTCGCCGCACTGCCGAACTCCTCGCTTCCCGCGGCTACGCGCTGGCCCTGAGCGACCTGCGCACACCCATCGAGACCCGCCGTGCCGTCCAGCAACTCGGCTGCCGTGACATCGTCGAATTGGTCGGCGACATTTCCGACGAATCCATCGTCAACAAATTTGCCGCTGCCGTTGAAACGCGCTGGGCTCGCGCCGACGTTCTCGTCAACAACGCCGGAATCAGTTTCATTGCTCCGGCCGAAAATATCTCCGCCTCCGAATTTCGGCGCGTCCTGGAGATCAATCTTCTGGCTCCGTTCCTTCTCGCAAAAGTCTTTGGAAAGATGATGCTCGCGCAAAAATCCGGAAGCATCATTAACGTAGCCTCCGTTGCCGGGCTGGTGGGCATCGCTGATCGCGCTGCCTATAACTCTTCCAAGCATGGTCTGATCGGTCTCACCCGCACTCTCGCTGCCGAATGGGGCGGCCGGGGAGTCCGCGTCAACGCCGTGTGTCCGGGCTGGGTCAAGACCGAGATGGACGTGGCTGATCAAGCCGGTGGCAGCTATACCGATGCCGACATCGTCAATCGCATTCCCATGGCCCGCTTTGCCTCGCCAGATGACATCGCTAGCGCCATCGCTTTCCTCGCCGATCCCAAACTAAGCGGCTTTATAAACGGTCATGCTCTCCCGGTCGATGGCGGCTGGACCTCCGATGGCAGTTGGGAATCCCTGCGCCTCCGCCACAGATAGCGGAGCCAGCGTTTCCAGCAGAATTTCCGGGTTCCCGGATTATTGAACGGGATCGATCAGCTTCATACCCGACACATCATCGAGCTTCTTTTTGAGCGGCGCGTTGTTGGCGGTGAGGAAAACCTCAAGCGTTGGGTTTATGTTGAGCTCAAAGACATGGCCGCCCACGGTGCTCCCGTCCTGCTTGCTGAGTACGGCATGCATATGGACAACTGGCTTGTCGGTGAAAAGCGCGATGTCGCCAGTGAGGGAAACAACTTCCGCCTGCTGCCCCACGGCGATTCGGCGATAGCTCTTCCTGCTAAGCTCGAGCCAGGCCAGCGTGGCGCTGCTAACGGCTCCGATCGCCGTGAAGTGCGCGTCCACAATATTGTGGGCAATGGCGAAATCGGTTAGTCCGCTAAGCGCCTCATCGCCTTTATGGAAAACGATGGCGTAGATCTTTTCATCGGGCGTGTCTTTGACGAGTTTTGCCCGCATAGCCGGCGCCTTGCCCGTCGCCACGGGACGTGACGGCGAGATAAAAGCGTCATCGGAGTGGGCCGAAGTCTGGGCCACGGCGGGTGTTGCGAGCATCAGCAGAACCGCGATAGCGGTAAGTTTCATGGTTCGATTCGCCTCCTTGCCTCAATCGCTTTGCAACGTCGGACGCGATCTCACACCATGATATCGCTGTGTTTTTTCTGCCGCCACTGCGGCTTTTTCTTCCATTCGTTGCTCACAAGAACGCGGTCAAGGTAGAATACATCCAGTGCCCGAATGGCGGAACTGGCAGACGCGCTAGACTCAGAATCTAGTGATCGCAAGGTCGTGGAGGTTCGAGTCCTCTTTCGGGCACCAATTTTCTCCCCTCTTTCCGTTGCTTGTTTCACTGCTACCATCGCTTCCTGGGATTTACAGGAAATCACGCCGCGGCCAGGTACACGTACCGCAAAATAAACAACGCCGTCAGTATCCACAGCAGCACACTGATCTCGCGGAATTTCCCCGCGCCGATTTTTGCCACGGTGTAGGCAATCAGACCCAAACTCAGTCCCGTCGCAATACTAAAGGTCAGCGGAGTGGCAATCATGGTGACGAAGGCCGGAAACGCTTCTGTGTAATCGTCCCACGCGACGCGAGAAATCGATTGGGTCATCAGGGCACCCACCAGAATCAAGGCGGGCGCAGTCGCAAATCCAGGAATGATGGCGACCACCGGCGAAAAGAATATCGCCGCAAGAAAGAGTGCCGCCACCGCTACATTGCTTAACCCCGTGCGCGCTCCCACTGCCACCCCCGCTGCGCTTTCAATGTAGCTGGTAACGGTGGAGGTACCGGTAAGCGACCCAAACACCGTACCAACCGCATCGGCCAGCAGGGCCCGCCCGACCCCCGGAATTTTCCCGTCTTTTACGAATCCTGCCTGCTCGCAAACGCCGACCAGTGTTCCCACATTGTCAAACAGGTCCACGAACAAAAACGCAAATGCAATTTCCAGCAATCCCAGATGCCAAGCCCCAGGCAGATCCAGTTTCAGAAATGTCGAAGACGGATGCGGCATTGCAACTAGTGCCGCTGGCCAGTGCCCCAACCCGCGAAAAATTCCGTACAGCGTTGTTCCCAGAATCCCGATCAGGATCGCGCCCTTAACTTTTCGCACCATCAATATTAAGGTTACAACCAGCCCCAAGCATGCTGCCTGCACTTCGGGATCAGAGAAATTCCCAATGCTCACAAAGGTCGCCGGATTGGCCACGACCAGCTTCGCACTGCGCAGCCCGACAAACGCAATAAACATTCCAATCCCCGCCGCCGTCGAGTGCTTCAGCGAATCCGGAATCCCGTTCACAATCTGTTCGCGAATCCGCGTAACCGTAAGCACCAGGAAGAACATTCCTGAAAGAAAAACCACACCCAACGCGGTCTGCCAGCGAACATGCATCCCCAAACAAACCGAATACGTAAAATACGCGTTCAGCGACATGCCCGGCGCCAACGCAATGGGATAATTCGCGTAGAATCCCATCACCAAACTAGCTACCGCCGCCGAAATGCAGGTGGCAAACAACACCCCATCGGCCGGCATTCCCGACTCCGCCAAAATCTGCGGATTCACGACGATGATGTAGGCCATTGTCATGAACGTTGTCACGCCGCCCAGCAACTCCCGCCGCACCGTAGTCCCGTTCTCCGAAAGCCTGAAAATTCGCTCAAGCAAGAAGCTCACCCGCCCTCGATTATTTTCTTCCACCCGATTGCCGCGTCCAGCCTAGCCGCAACCCGCGAATATGGAAAGAGCTTCACGCGGCAAAACGTCAAGGAAACGTCGCTCTGGCAATGGAATTGTGGAAATTTAGATTTTGCGGGATGGTGTGAAAAAATGAGGAGGCGGGCCAGGTCTTCCCGCCTCCTCAACTTCCTCTTTCGAGGAATTGTCCGACCAGTCTGACGGAGGGCGACTAGTCGGTCGTGTGTTGGCCTGGTCTGTTAAAACCTGGCCGGCAAAAAAAGTTGCGGGGAAATCAAAAAAAGTGTCTAGAATATTTCCAGGGAACCCATGGCCAGCTTGGGACCCCCAATACGATGCCTCGTCCATCCCACCTCAGCCCCGATAACATATTACGTTTTCTGCAACTTAGAGGAGATTCTGCCTCCTCTGGGGACATTGCCGACGCTCTCCATCTGAAAAAGTCCGACCACAAGCCGCTGTACAAGATGTTGGCGCAACTCGTCAAACGTCGGGCCCTTGAAGAACTTCCCGGCCACCGCTATCGCCTCCCCGGCCGCAAAGCGCCGTCTGAAACCTCCCAGGCGCGCTTTGAGGGAGATGGCTCAAGAGGAAGCGAACAGCGTCCCGCACTCTTGAACCGCGACGAGGTCAAAGGCCGGCTCGTCCTCCATCACGACGGATACGGATTCGTGGTCCCCGATACTCCAATACCGCAACTCGACGGCGACGTGTTCATTCCCCGCGATTCCGTGGAGGACGCCATGCACGGTGATCACGTCCTCGTGAAAATCGGCCGTGTCGGCGGATTTTCCGGCTCGCAGCGCGCCGAAGGGCGCATTGTCAAAATTCTGCGCCGCGCCAATCCGAGCGTTGTCGGACTTTTCCGTTATGGGAATCGCGTCAATCACGTACTTCCTTATGACATCCGTATCCAACATGAAATCGAAATTCCCCCCGGCGACGAACTCACCCCCGCGCTCCGTGAAAAATTAGGCTTACCCGCGGCGAAAGAGCACGGCGCAAGATCTAAACGCGTCCCGCACCTTGCAGAACTCGATGGCGCCGTCGTCAATGTCGAACTCGTCCGTTATGCCCGCTCCGGCTCGGCGCCCACCGGGCGCGTTATGGAAATTTTAGGCCGTCCCGGCGACCTCGGCGTCGATACTGAAATCATCATTCGCAAGCATCACCTCCCGCACACATTCTCTCCCGAAGTTCTCGCGGAAGCAGAAACTCTCGCGCAGCCGTTCACTGAGTCTGAACGCGCCGGACGCGAGGATTTTCGCCATCTTCCCATCGTCACCATTGACGGTGAAACGGCGCGCGATTTTGACGACGCCGTGCATGTCGAGCATCGCCCGGACGGCGGCTGGCACCTGCAAGTTCACATCGCCGACGTCGCGCACTACGTTCGCACACAAACCCCTCTTGATCAGGAAGCGCGGCTCCGCGGGACTTCTGTTTATTTTATCGACCGCGCCGTCCCCATGCTGCCTGAAGCGCTTTCCAACGGCATGTGTTCGCTCAAGCCGCAAGAAGAACGCCTGGTGATGTCCGCGCTCATGGAGTTTGACGCCCATGGCAACATGCGCAGTTCGCGCATGGTTGCTGGAGTAATTCGCTCCGCCGAGCGCATGACCTACACCAACGTCAACAAAGTCATCGAAGGCGATCCCGAGGCCACCGCTCGTTACTCTGCGCTGGCGCCGCGTTTTCGCGAAATGAAAGAACTTGCTCTGCTTCTCAACGCCCGCCGCGCCGAACACGGCTCTATCGACTTCGACCTTCCAGAACCGGTCATCGAATTTGACGACCAGCAGCGCATGACCAATATCACGCGCAGCGAACGCAACATTGCGCATCGCCTGATTGAAGAGTTCATGCTGGCCGCCAACCGTGCCGTCGCCGGTTATTTGCTGAAGCGCGGAATCGAAGCGCTCCATCGTGTTCACGAAAAGCCCGACGCCAAAAAAGTCTTGGAGTTTGAAGAACTGGCGCAGGCCTTCGGCTATTCGCTCGGCGTGGAAAATCTCCACCAGCGCGAAGTCGCCGTCCGCCATGGCCGCACGCCGGCTCCCGCCCGCGCAGGCCGTCCCGATTCCTACGGCAAGGGCCGCGAGCGCGGCATGAAAGTGGCCCTCCCGGGCGCCACCGAACTGCACATCACGCCGCAGCACTACCAGCGTCTTGTTCGCAAGGTGATGGGTAAGCCCGAAGAGCGCATCGTTTCCTACCTGATGTTGCGTTCGCTTAAGCAAGCCCGCTACTCCGCCGATTCTCTCGGTCACTTCGCGCTGGGCTTTGACGAATATGCGCATTTCACTTCGCCCATTCGCCGCTATCCCGATCTCGTCGTGCATCGCGTCCTAAAATGGGCGCTCGAACACTCCAAAGCAGCCGCGCCGCCACCAACCGCGCACTTCAACACGCCGCGCGGCGAAGAAGCCACTTTGTATTCGCATCGCCAGCTCGAAGAAATGGCCGTTGAAACTTCCGAAGCCGAGCGGCGCGCCGCCACCGCCGAACGCGAACTGAAAGACTGGAAAACCGCGCAATTCATGGAGCAGCATCTCGGGGAGGAATACGAAGCGCTCATCATCTCGGTGCAAAAATACGGCTGCTTTGTGGAACTGTTCGAGGTTTTCGTGGAAGGCTTGCTGCCCATAAACGCGCTCGAAGATGCCGCCGGAGCTCGCTGCGTCTATCGCGAGCGCGATCACGCTATCGTCGCGCTCTCTGGTGACGACGGCCGCCGGGGTCGTGGCCGCGGCGCAAAACCCAAACCGCGCGAGTGGCATCTCGGAGACAAGGTTCGCGTCCGCGCCGAACGCATCGACCCCATGCGCAAACGCACCGAATTCGCTCTGGTCGGAGAAATTTAAAGGAACCAGATTCAAGGCTGGACAAAAGAAGTTTTGTGAAAAGCTTTTCTGTCTGAGATGGCACGGAAATAGGGACTGTTTCGCCAGCCTTACGGCCATCCGTCGTTCTCCATATCCTGGTGCAGCAGCCCGTCTCCTCCTCACGGGTGCCACGCTGGTAACCGCGGGAGTGAAACGATTTTCGAACAACACCTGCAATTCCAGCCATTTCTCAATTCTGTTATTCTGGAGAGCTTACAGCGTAGCGTTTATTCACCCAGCGGCGCTGCGACGACACCAAGAGAGGAATTCATCAACGTGACTTCATCCACAGGCTCGGCAACAATCGCCAAACGCGTCAGCAATTTCAACGCAGGCCCGGGCGCTCTGCCCCTTTCCGTCCTCGAACGCATCCGCGAAGAACTCCTCGACTGGCGCGGCTCCGGCATGTCGGTCATGGAGATGAGCCACCGCTCGCCCGAATTTGAAAGCATCAATGACGGCGCGGAAAAACTTCTGCGCAAACTCCTCGCCATTCCCGACGAGTACGCCGTAATTTTCGTCCAGGGCGGCGGCAGCATGCAGTTCACCATGGCTCCTATGAACCTCTGCCTCCCCGGCAAGCCCGTCGACGTCCTGCACACCGGCACCTGGACCGCCAAAGCTATCGGCGAACTGAAAAAAGGCATCCTGCACAACATCGCCGCAACCACCGAAGCCGAAAAATTCGCTCGTCTCCCGCGCAAAGACGAGATCAAATTTTCTCCCGACGCCTCCTATGTCCACATCTGCACCAACAACACCATCGAAGGCACCGAGTGGACCGATCTGCCTGAATCCAACGCTCCGCTGGTCGCCGATATGTCTTCAGACATTGCCTCCCGCCCGATCGACGTGAAAAAGTTCGGTGCCATCTTCGCCGGTGCGCAAAAAAACCTCGGACCCAGCGGCGTCACCATCGTCATCGTCCGCAAAGATCTGGCGGAGCGCGCCGATAAAAATCTCCCCACGCTTCTCCAGTACCGCACGCACATCAAGGAAAAGTCGCTCTATCACACGCCGCCCACCTTTGCGATCTACGTCGTCGGTCTGGTCCTGGAATGGATCGACTCGCTCGGCGGCGTCGCTGGCATCCAGAAAATCAACGAAGGCAAAGCCAAACTGCTCTACGACACCATCGAAAACAGCAACGGCTACTTCAAGTGCCCGGTCGAAAACGCCTCGCGTTCGAAAATGAACGTGGTCTTTCGCGTAGCCGGCGGCGACGAAGCCAAAGAAAAACAATTCGGCAAAGACGCCGCGTCCGCGGGCCTGGTCGGCACGCCCGGCCACCGCTCCGTGGGCGGCATGCGCGTCTCCCTGTACAACGCTGTCACCCTGGAATCCGTGCAAACCCTAACCAACTTTATGAAGGAATTCCAGCGCAGCAACGGCTGAGTCGCGGTCGATGCAAAACGAAAGCCGGCGCAATGTAGCGCCGGCTTTCCTTGCAGGTGGTCCAGGCCGAGAAATATCGTAAAGTGAATCGAACTTCCGGTATCAGTGGGTTTGCCGCGTTTTCATTGGTTTCTTCTGTTCCGCTTTCTCCAGCCATTTGCTTAGCACGCCCGCAAATCGCGGCTGCATGTCGTTGAATTGCAGCCCCATTCCCATTTTTGGCTCCTGGAACGCCACGATCGCATGCGTTTCCATGAAATCGTCGTCCGTATAAATCTCCAGCATCACGGACGTGCCTTGCGGAAACGGATTGGGTAGTTCCACGTAACATCCTTCCAGGCTTAAATCGCTGATGTTGGAAGCGATCCGCGCATTTTCCTTTTCATCGGTAATTTCAGCGGAAGCAATAAACGAATATCGCGGACTCCGGCGGCGTTCAACTTGCATAAGTTCCTCTTTCCGGGGGGCAGGCAAGCCTGATGCTACTCCTGTGACCGTCCCGAGGAAAAACAATTTAGGCCCGTGCCACGTATCTGTAATCCACTCCACCCGTGACCCCGCTGGGGCCCCCCGGGGAGTTTCTGTTTTGATTCCAACTCTCGGGCGGTGAGTTGCGCCGGCTGCGGAGCGGCACGGCTCACCACCTTATTTCTTGCTGCGAAGCAGCATCTCGACCAACGTGTTTCCCAGCCATTCCACGTAGCGTTCCGCGCTCCATCCGCGCTCGACGACCAGCATCCGATAAGGTTCGCGCCCCGTCATGGTCCACAGAATATCCCTGGCTTGTGCGGCGGTAATTCCCTCGCGCAACATATTTTTCTTGGCGATCAAGTCCACGGTCGGTTTCTGCCGCTCCAGGCGTACGCCTTCCCGCTCCCGGATAATGTCGGGCGTAATCGCATTTGCCCCGTGCAGCAATTGCTGCTCCTGGCGGGTCCCCGCATAGATCTGCGCGGCAATCCGTGCCGCCAGTCGCAGACGTTCGCCCGGATCGTCCGAGGCCAGCGCCTTTTGCACCAGCTCTTTATACTCAGGTCCAAACGCTGCGCATTCCAGCAGCCCTTCGATGATCCCGCGCTTCGAGCCAAAAATGGCATACACCGTTTGTGCCGACACTTCTGCTTCGCCGGCTATCGCATCAATCGTGGCCTCCGCAAAACCACTCGCAATAATCCGTTTCCGCGCCGCATTGAGGATGCGCTGCCGCGTTTCACCGGCTTGCTGCTGCCGGCGGGTCGAATTGTAGGTGCGCTGAGGCCGTCTTGTCATATTCAGTGAAGTACGCTATATTTGATATAGTTAGATATATCGAATATGTATCTAGCTATTCTAGCAGGAGGCGCAACACATGACAGTGTACTCCGCAGTCCTTTTTTGCACCTGGCCGGCTCCCTGGTCCTGTTCGCAGCCCTGGTCCTGGAATGGTTCGGCGTTGATTTCCTGCATCACGCCATTTCCGCCGAGCAGGCCCATCTCGGATTTCGACTCACAGCTGTCGCGCCCCGACTCGCTGGTCCTTCGGCCGCGGTGATTGTTCTCTCGGGAGGATATCTTTCGGCCCATATTGCCGGATGGCGCCAGGGATGGGTCCAGGTTTCGCTGCTCACGGTCCTGGTGATCGCCGTCGTCGGCATCGCGTTCTCCGGCCCCCAGATGCGCGCGCTCCGCAAAGTACAATTCGAACCGACCGGCCGGCTTCCTTCCGATGTTCGCCTCCGCTTGCAGGATTCCCGTCTGTTGGTCTCCATCTGTTTGCGAAGCGCCCTGCTTCTCGGCGTGGTTTTTCTAATGGCCAGCAGAACGGGATTCGCTGAAAGTCTGGCGGCCATGGGCTGCGCCGCAATCTTGGGCCTCATTCTCGCTTTCTTCATCGGCAACCAACGGCAGAAATTGCCGTCCCCGGCTTCGTTTCGCGGCGAGCGGGCCCGATTATCTTCACAGAAGGAAAGGAGCAAGGCATGAAACTCTTCGTTCTGGGTGCCACCGGAGGAATCGGAAGCGAAGTGCTGCGGCAAGCGCTGCTTGGCGGCCACGAGGTAACGGCCTACGTGCGCTCGCCGGAGAAAATTCAAACGCGTTCAACTTTATTGCGAATCGAGCGCGGTGACCCGCTGAATTCATCTGCGCTCGGCGCGATTCTTCCCGGTCACGACGCGGCTATTTCCGCTCTCGGACCGCGTACGGGCGGTTCCCACACTCTTTTGGCGGAGGCGGCCCGCAGCACGACAGAAGCCATGCAGCGAGCCGGAGTCCGGCGCCTGGTGATCGTCTCCGCCGCCTTACTTTTCCGGGATGCTGGTTTTCTAGTGGCGGTGGTGCGTTCCCTGTTCCTACGAAATGTCGCGCGCGACTGCGCCGCCATGGAACGCATTGTGATGGATACAGATCTCGCCTGGACTGTCGCCCGCCCGCCGCGCCTGACCAATGGCCCGCTGACGCAGAACTACCGTGTGGCCGAAGGCCAGATGCCGAAACGAGGATTCTTGATCTCTCGTGCCGATGTCGCCCACTTCCTGCTCGGCGCAGCGCACGATTCTCTGCATACCGGCAAAATCGTGGGGCTGGCCCGCTAACCAGTCCGGCAGCAACGGCGCAGCCCTGGCCACGCGGAGAGGCTCGCGGCGGCTTATGTGTCTACCGCTGTTTGTAAACCGAATCGGGAAGCGTTGTGTCATTCTTATGTCGCGAGGATTTCATGACACTCTATTCAACGATTCTTTTTCTTCACATCGCCGGCGCCATCGGCCTTTTTATCGGCTACGGACTGGAATGGACCATTTCCACCCTGCTCCGCCGTGCCACGACCGTTGACCAAGTCCGTTCCTGGCTCCGCGTCTATCGCGTCTCGCCGCCACTGTCCGGCGCGTCCCTTGTTGTGCTGATTCTAACGGGCGGCTACCTCGCGTCGGCGATCGGCGCCATGAAGCAGGGCTGGATGGTCGCGTCTCTGGTAGCCATCCTGGTGGCCTTCAGCATGGGCTTCATTTTCAATCTTCCCCGCATCCGCGCTCTGCGCGATTCGCTGGCGGCTCTGAGCGGAACACTCTCGCCAGAAGTAGTAGCCCGTCTGGAGAACGCGGTTCTCCCCACGTCAATTCGGGTGCGAACCATGCTGGCCTTGGGCATCCTCTATCTCATGACCGCCAAAAGCTCGCTCCTCGTTTCTTTCGTGGCGCTCGGCATAGCCGTTCTTCTGGGATTGGTATTTTCCATTCCCGCGTGGTCGCCAAATGAAACCGCGCGAAGATAGCGCGCAAAAAAAGAAAAAAGGCAGACGATAAACTCGCCTGCCCGGTAACCATCGCAGGTCGCCGCTCGCCCCGTATTACACCAGGTCAAACAGCAGCACTTCCGCGTCCTTTACCCCGGTCAGCTCGAGAGCCTTCTCTTCTGAAATTTCCGCCCCATCGCCGGTCTCCAGAGTCGTCCCATTGAGCTTCACGCTCCCGCGCGCCACTTGCACATACGCGTGACGCTGCGGCTTCAACTCATGCTTCACCGTTTCGTCCTTGCCCAGCACCGTCGCGTACAGGTCGTTGTCCTGGCGGATTTTCACCGAGCCATCGCGTCCATCGTGCGAAACCAGCAAGCGCAGTTTCCCGCGCTTGTCCGCCTCAGTAAAAGTTTTCTGGTCGTACGTCGGCTTTAGGCCTTGCTTCTCGGGAAACATCCAGATCTGATACAAATGCGCGGTCTCGGTCTTCGACGCATTGAATTCACTGTGCGCCACGCCGGTTCCCGCGCTCATGTATTGCACGTCGCCGGGCTTGATTACCGAGCCGTTTCCCATACTGTCGCGATGTTCCAGTGCGCCTTCGAGCACGTAGGTTACGATTTCCATATCACGGTGCTGGTGGGTGGGAAATCCGCCGCCACCGGCGATGCGGTCATCATTCATCACGCGCAAGGTGCGAAATTCCACGTGATCCTGATCGAAATAATCCGAAAACGAAAATGTAAATCGGGTATCAAGCCACCCATGGTTTGCGCGGCCCCGGTCATTGCTCTTTCGAATGTTGATCATACGCTGCCTCCCTATTTCACAGAGGGATGATACTCGTTATAACGACTATTGTCAAGAGGTATATATAAGGGCTTGTTTTCCTGCATTTTGCCGCTCTCCGGCCTTCTACCAACTCTCTGAATCCTCTGCCACTTACCTGTCCATATACCCGCCCTTCCCGCCATTTCCGGCGACCCCCGCTTTGGTGTAGAGTGATAAAGAATTGGAATTTTGCTCCGCTTCTCACCGAGGTCACGGAATGGATTCGCCGTCGTCCACTACCCAGTTGAAAAAACCAGAAGGCTCTGCCATGCCCCGCGAAACGCTCACCATCACCGACAATCGCACCGGAAAAAATTACGAAGTCCCTATCACCCACGGCACCATCCGCGCCGCCGACCTTCGCCAGATCAAAGTCGACCCCGCTGAATTCGGCATGATGAGCTACGATCCGGCGTTCAATAACACGGCATCGTGCGTCAGCAAGATCACCTACATTGACGGCGACGCCGGAATCCTCCGCTATCGCGGCTATCCGATTGAAGATCTCGCTGAAAAAAGCACGTATCTTGAAACTGCTTATCTTCTCTTAAACGGCGAGCTCCCCACCGCCGAACAGCTCAAGGATTGGACTTATCACGTCTCGCACCACACCTTCATTCACGAAAGCATCAAGAAATTCCTCGATGGCTTTCACTATGACGCCCATCCCATGGGCATGATGATCTCTACGATCGCTGCGCTTTCAACCTTCTATCACGATGCCAAAGATATTTTCAACGCCGACTCACGTAAGAAACAGACCTACCGCCTGATTGGCAAAATGCCCACAATTGCCGGCTTTTCCTATCGCCATTCGCTCGGCATGCCTTTCGTTTATCCCGACAACGAACTCAGCTATCCCGGCAATTTTCTCAACATGCTTTTCCGCACCACCGAAACGCGCTATCGCCCCAATCCCACTCTGGAACGGGCACTCGACGTTCTCTTTATCCTGCACGCCGACCACGAACAAAATTGCTCCGCCAACACGATCCGGGGTGTCGGCAGTTCACACGTCGACCCCTACTCCGCGACCGCGGCAGCCATCGCTGCGCTCTACGGCCCGCTGCACGGCGGCGCCAATGAAGAAGTCCTGCGCATGCTGATGGAAATTGGCTCCGTGCAAAAAGTTCCTGAGTTCATCAAGAAAGTCAAAGCCGGCGAAACCAAGCTCATGGGCTTCGGCCATCGCGTTTACAAGAACTACGATCCGCGCGCGCGCATCATCAAGCGTGTCGCTTACGAGGTTTTTGATTTAATGGGGAAAAACCCGCTGCTGGAGATTGCTCTCGAGTGCGAACGCATCGCCCTGGAAGACGAATATTTCGTGAAGCGCAAACTCTACCCCAACGTCGATTTCTATACCGGCCTCATCTATCAGTCGATGGGCTTCCCCATGACGATGTTTCCTGTCATGTTCGCCATTCCGCGCACCTCCGGATGGATCGCCCAGTGGGAAGAAATGCTTCTCGATCCGGAACAGAAAATCGCGCGGCCTCGGCAAATCTACCTTGGCCATGACACGCGCCACTATGTTCCGATTGATCAGCGCTCCTGAGAATTTCGCCCCGGCACAGGAAGCGTGGCCTTGGCCCGCGCCCTTCGTGTCATTTTCAGCTGCATCTTTAGGTACTATTAGTTGGCAAGCTACTCGACTTTATCCCGGCCCCCGGTATAGTTAATGCAGCGAGGTTGTATGACCCAAGTATCAAATCCATCGACGAATCCGGTCGCGCGCCGGCGCAGCCAGCGCGTGCTGATGCAAGTTTCGGTGCGCATTCGTGGAATGGATGCTCAGGGAAAACCATTCGAGGAACAGACCGAAACTCTCGCCATCAATGCCCACGGCGCACTCATCCTGCTCAGCGCGCGAGTTACCAGCGGCAGCATGGTGCACATGAAGCACAATCGAACCGAAGAAGAGCAGGAATGCCACGTGGTCTTCCTGGGTCCCGTGCGGTCCGGTAAAGCGGAAATTGGCCTGGAGTTTTCCGCAGCTCGCCCGACCTTTTGGCGCGTTGCCTTTCCGCCCGAAGACTGGACCACGAAACATCCCGACGCCCGCGCCGCGTCCGGCGGCCGCGCGGCCCAGAAGACCGAGAAATAAGCTCTCCTGAAGTTTCCCGCTCACTCCGTCCAGCTGTTCCACTGCTTCGATCGGACCTGCCTTTGCCAGCGCTATCTATTCCGCTTTAATCACCGTCCACGGGTAGGCCTTCATATCGCGAAGTTCCGGTTTTTCCCAGGACAAGTCCGGATGCTGCTCGAGATGTTTGGCGGCAATAAAATCCGTTCCGCATGCGTGGCCGGCCGCTGCGGTGAATGACATCCGTTCGGCCATCGCTGCGTCTGTCGCCTTGTTCTGCACGGCTCCGGCGGTCCCGTAAGGCGCCTGCCAACCACCCATTCCGCGCGAAGACTTCTCTACGTGTCCGCAAAGCGTTCGTTCGCTCGGGTCCGTTTTTCCCGTGACACTGTCGACATGATCTGCCAGAAAGGCTTGCGCCAGTTCGGCATCAATCTTTCCCTTGTTTTGCGCCATCAGCTGTTCCCAGCGCTGGTGTCGCGCATTGGCGCTGACGCCCATATCCTTGGCGGGAAATGTCGTCTCTTCCGCCGTCAATTTTGCATTGATGGGAAAATTCGATCCCACAAAATAGCCGTCGGTTGTCCGCGCGAGCGTCACATTCTTTAGCCCCAATTCCAGGCTGGCAATTTCATTCCTGCGGGTATCCGCAATCAGCCAGTCATTCGCGTAACCGCCATTATTTCCATCCTTGAATATCCGCGCCACGTCATCGATCGACGTCGAGTACTGCATGGCTTTTCGCGCGCGCACAAACTCCGGCACTCCCTTCATGTCATACCCATGAAACGCCGTAATCGTCGTCTCGGTAATCACAATGCCCATGGAATTTATGCTGAAGTCATCGCCGCTGTGAATCAAACCCGGCAATCCATCCATCAAAATCCGGTAACCTTTGGCCGGCACTATGTCGAACACCATCGTCCACCGCGCCCCGTCCAGATAATTCGTCCAGTTGTTGTGCGCAATCACGATGCGCCCGTCCTTGGTGTATTTTCCCGTGGCCACAAATGCGCTGCAATGATCCGGCGCCACCACCGTCGCGGGAACGGGTATCGCGTGCGCCTGGTCATACGCTTCCACAAAATAACTCCACTCCTCATCCGCATTCATCGCCACGATGTCCCAGACATCCAGTTTCACGCCGCGCGCCGTCGCTCCCTCCGCGATGCCCTGCAGCTCTTCGCGATATTCCGCATCCACGTGCGGCCACAAAACATCCCTTGCCGCGTCGCGGAAAAAATTCCAATCTTTCCCGGTATCGTGCGCAAGCTCCAGCACAAACACTTTTTTCAGATCCGCAATCTCAGGCGCCAGCAAAACCCCGTGTTGGTAGCCGATTTCCCCCGGCGTACCTTCCAGATGCACCTGCGTCCAGCCAGCGACCGGGGCCCGCCGCGTCGCGTTCTTCATCCGCGGGTCTGCCGTGGCGGTTTTCAGCGGGTCCTTTGCATTGCTTCCGTCCACCATCCCGCTGTGCAGTGCAAACACGCCCCCTGCGAGCAATCCGAGCGAAACCACTCCTGTCGCCAATCCTCGACGCATTTCTCCTCCGCGCTTTCCCGTTTAGAGCCCTCACGCTATTACTCAATTGGTTTTTCGTCAATCCCAGGTCGGGCCTTGTGGCTCATGCTTCCAGCTCTTCAGTAAAGATGAAAGAACCCGTCATGCCGGCCCACGCGCAGCTGCACCCCAAATAATCCTGATAAACTTTCCGCCGTAAGAACTTCTTCCTTCGGGCCGTCGGCGAGTATTTTCCCCTGGCGCAGCAAAATCACCCGTTCAATTTCCGGAATGATTTCAGAAACATGGTGAGTGACCAGCAATATTCCCAGTCCGGATTGTGCCAGTTGCCGCATCGTTTCCCGTAATTGGATCTGCGCCGAAATATCCAGTGCGTTGCTCGGCTCATCAAAAAGCAAAGCCTGCGGATGGTGCACCAGCGCCCGCGCAATCAGAGTTCGCTTGGCTTCGCCCGACGACATCTGCCCCAGGGTACGGTCTGCCAGATCGAGGATTCCCAATTGCTCGAGCGCGGCGTCAGCACGCGCCCGTTGCGCCGGTTTCGGATGGTGATGTGGAAAAATCCGCGTGCTGCTGAAAAAACTGGAAAGCACCACGTCGCGACCGGTAGCCTCGGTCGTACAGCGGGCCAGCAGATCCGGCGAAACCAGTCCGAGCAGCGAGCGCAATTCGAATATATTCCAGAGTTCTTGTCCCAGTATCGAAATCGAAGACCCGGGGCGCGCCAGCGGATAGCATTCGCGGGTAATGGTTTTGATCAGCGTGGACTTCCCGCAGCCATTCGGCCCCAGGATACAGACGTGCTCCCCACTCAGAATGCGGAGGCTTATGTCATCCAGGGCCGGCCGCGCCGGTGGGTCCGCTCTCTGTACAGTCACATGCTTTAGTTCTAGCAGGGGTGAAACAGACGGTGCGTACATAGGTCAGAGGCAGCTCCCTCGGCAATGGTCTAGGCTGACAGTGTAAACCCTGAGCCGGTACCAACGTCAGAAGGCCCCCCTCAGACAAACATCAAGTGTATGCAAATAAAAGGTTTACTGGATTCGTCCGGAGGCAAAATAGTAGGAGGTGAAAACAAATCGTCTTCACCTCCCGGGGTGGGGTGGGGTCGAGACAATACCTTTAGCGGCTCAGCAGACTGCCCTGCCAGGCAGGTCTGCGGCCTCACTCGCGCGATGGTAGTCGCATTACGAATAGGAGACTCACCACCAAAGGGCTTGCCTTGTGCGGTTATTTAACACCGGCAACCGCAGGTGTCAACGCAAAAAACACCGTATAGACCAGTGGATCTGGGTACTCCGTTGGCAGGAAACGAGTTTGCGGCAGGGTCCGGGGTGCCGGCTAACCGTCAATCGAACACCAGCGCTCGCCTTCAAGCGTCCGCCCGTAACGGTCGCGCCGGGGCGGTTGCGGTTTCACGGAGCGTGACGGTATCCCGTCGCAGCCCTGTTTCAGCGGTATCGAGAAATTTCAGAAAGGAAGTGCCGTCGCTCGCCGACCAGTAGCGCACGCTCACGCCGAGTTCAAGTGCCGCCCGTGGCCCGCGCGCCTGGTTGCGCGCCGTGAGCCGTTCGTCAATTCGCTGTCGCAGGATCTCCACACTCGGTTCCAGCGCATCTTCTGCAAGCACCGCAAATTGCGCTTCGCCGATTCGCGCCAGCAGGTCGGTTCCCCGAAAACTTTTGACCAGGACTTCGCCCACTTCGTGTATGGCCTCGTCTGCCGCGGCCGGTCCAAATTCCGCCCGGATGGCTCCGAAATTTTTCAGCAGTGCACACAACAAAACCAGTGAACCGGCATGGCGTCTTCCGGTATCCATGCTGCGGGCTCCCAGAGCCAGAAAAGCGTCTCGATTGTGAAAACCTGTCGTTGGATCACGCAGCAGGTCGGTCAGCCCGGCTAGCGTGTTGCGCTCGAGCGCCGACCGAAACACACGATTGACGTTTTCCACATCCATGGATTCCCTCAGGATGTAGTCCATGGCGCCTTCAGCCACGCATTGCGTTGCGCTGTCTCTGCTGGCCTGGTCGGCAAGGACAATGATGGGCACCCCGGGGCTCGCGCGGTGCAACCGCCGCACCACATCTTCGGCGTCGGGTTGCACAAGCTTCAAATCGATAAAAACAATTTCTGGAGCGACCCGTTTGATTGCCGGCAGTAATGTGGAAACACTCGTGACCACGGTTACCTCCGGCGAGGGTTCGATCTCGATCCTGGGAAGTACGGACTGCAGTGATTCCGCAGAGTCATTCGGCGAATCTTCTGCGACCAGAACGCGCAGCTTTTTTGTGCTCATGGGAAAACCCTCATTTCGCTCCCCCAGCACGCGCTTACTGGCGGGAGCAGCCAACTGGCGATTTTTGTGAAATTCAGATCTCTCAGGCTTGCCTTTCCACCCGCGTCGTCACGATGGGCACCCTTGGGCGAGACGGGTGAGTGCGGTCTTTTGGACCGCAGACTGGAAGGAGGGGCTACGCTCCATTTTCCCGCAGGTTGTGTGTATGTCAAGGAAAGCCTGGCGGGACGGTAGCCAATGGACTAACTAGAAATCTTCCTGGATTCAAAATGCCGCAGCAGGAAGGTCAGCCCTCCGGCCGCCACGTTCCCTGCAATGATAATTCCTTCCCAGGCGAGGCCCGAGGCGAGCACCAGAGGTCCTGGGGCACCGAACGGAGCCAGCAACGCGACGAGTGCGGCTTCGCGCACTCCGATTCCGCCTTGTGTCAGGGGCAGAATCGCCGCGAGTTTCGCCAGCGGCCAGGCAAAAAGCCAAATGCGCAGCGGCAAAATCAATCCGCAGGAAATTGCCAGCAGCGCCGCGAGAACCAAGAGCAGCCCTTGTACGGCGGTTCCCAAAAGCCAGCAAAAAAACAAAACGAGCGGACGCCGGGCGACCGCACGCAGCGCGTGACGCAAGCGGGCGATGCGCCGCCGAAAACGAATCGAGCGCCCGCGCAGAATCGGTTTGTACAACAGCAGCGCCAGGACGGTGAGAACCATTGCCAAAGCTGCCAGCGCGAGAAGCACGTGGCGTGCAGCGGACTGCAATTGGGCCGGCACCGAACCGGGCAGCAAAACCAGTCCCAGCAGAACCAGGCCGCCCTGCGCGCACACATCCAAGAAACGATCCGCGAGGTTTCCCGCAAAAACCGCTGCCGGCCGCGGGCTGCGACGCAGACCGACGGCCAGACGAACAACATCTCCACCCACGATGGAAGGCAGAAAGAGCGTGCCGAACAGTCCGCCGGCATAGCACTGGGCGCTCGTTGCCAGATCAAGTTCAGCGCCCGCGGCGTTTACCACCATGCGCCACTTCAGGATTCCGACCGAGTGTGCGATTCCGTAGCCGATCAGGATGGCCAGGAAGCGGGTCAGCGGAACTTGCGCCAAGGCGCTGCGCAATTGCGCGAACGGCAGAAAATGCAGCAGCACGGCCAGCACCGCAATTGTGGCGGCCCAGCGGATGGCAACCACAATCCACCCGCGAGTTGTGTTCTGTGGCTGGTGCGCGCCAATCATCTAGGAGGGTAGATCATTTGTTCACCAGGTCCTCGGGGCGAACCCGTCCGCGAAAACGTCGGGAGAAAATGAATGCAACTCACGCGGCGAAGATTTCGTTTATTTTGGCGGCCAGATCGAAATCCAGACTGCTGATTCCTTTTGCGTCGTGGGTGTTCAGGTCAACTACAACTTTGTTGTAGACGTTGAACCATTCCGGATGGTGGTTCATGGATTCAGCGATGAGGGCGACGCGCGTCATGTTTCCAAAGGCGGTTACAAAATCTTTGCATTGAAATTCGCGGTGGAGTTTATCCTTTACCAGACTCCAGCCCTTAATTTGGCTCAAGCGTTCGGTTACTTCCTCTGCCGTTAGTTTTTGCGGGCGCATGAATTCTCCTGTGTGTTGCTCTGGCTGGAGTCGAACCATTATGCGGGTGCTGCTGGGTGCCAGCAACCGGAAGCTCGGTTGGGCAACGGTCTCGCGCCAGTGGGCGATGGTTCCGCTCCATATTGCTTCGGCGGCGCATCCAACAGGCAGCTTGGGGATTGTGTGACAGGCAGAATTGATTTATCGTTATCGTTTCGCTTGTGCTGAAAATTTGCAGCGTATGTGGGCCGTTTGCTAGATCGCGCGACGGTTGACGCTGCTGGAGACCAACGGAGAACGTCGTGAAAAAGAAGATACGCGCCATACAGTACGGCATCGGACCGATCGGCGCATCAATTGCGAAACTGATGCGGGAAAAGCAGGCGATTGAGATTATTGGGGCAATCGACACGGATCCGGCCAAAGTAGGCCGCGATCTGGGCGAAGTGGTGGGAGCAACGGATGCCCCGTGGGGCGTGAAAGTGTCCGGCGACGCGAAAGAAACGTTGGAATTGAACGCGGATGTGGTCTTGCATACGACTTCGTCATCGCTGCCGGCGGTAATGGACCAGTTGCTGGAGTGTCTGGAGGCGGAATCCAGCGTGGTTTCGACCTGCGAGGAATTGTCGTATCCCTATCGCACACATCCAGAACTTGCGGCAAAGCTGGACGCGGCGGCAAAAGATGCCGGTGTCGCGCTGATCGGCACCGGTGTGAATCCGGGATTTGTCATGGACAAGTTGGTAGTGACGCTGGCGGCTGTTTCGCAACGGATTGAACATGCCAAAGCCGTGCGCATTGTGGATGCCTCGAAGCGACGTTTGCCCCTGCAGAAAAAAATTGGCGCGGGAATGACCGTGGATGAATTCAAGGCGAAAGTTCAAGAGGGTGTGATCAAACACGTTGGCTTGCCGGAGTCGGTGGCCATGGTGGCGGATAGTTTGAATTTGCCAGTGACGGAAATCACGGAGACGATTGAGCCGAAAGTTGCGACCGAGCGCGTGCAGACCGAATTCTTGACCGTAGAAGCGGGACAAGCCGCAGGCGTACACCAGATCGGGCGCGGACTCGCAAGCGATGGCCAGGAGCTCGTATACCTGGAGTTGCAGATGTATGTGGGCGCGAAGGATCCGGCGGACACGATTGAACTCGCCGGTCATCCGAATATTCGTTTGGTGATTCCCGGCGGGACCCACGGCGATGTGGCTACGGCCTCGGTGGCGGTGAATTCGATTCCGGTGATTCTGGATGCTCCGGCAGGATTGCGGACAGCGCGGGATTTGCCGATTGGTTTTTTCTCGCCGGATGCCCGGCCGTGACACGGCAGTGAAGTAGAGATGCGACGGGGGCAGCGGGAGCCGCGGACAAGTTGTCCGCGGCTTTTTCTTTTGGGCAGAGCCCCGGAAGTGGCGTGAACCGTGAGGCCTGCCGGCCCGTGGCGGAGTGCGGCAGCGGGGTCAGGTACTCCAATCGGGAAGCTCGCGGCGGCCGAGCAGGGATTCGGCGGCCCAGTCGCCGAGATACACGCTTAAGGCTACGCCGTGGCCACTAAAGCCCGCCAGGATCAGGATATTTTTGTTGCGGGGATGATGGCGGAAGATGGGGATCATTTCTGGGGTGAAGAGGATGGGGCCGCCCCAGCGGTGGGTGATTTTAACATTGCGGAGGTCGGGGTGCAGGTGGCGGACGCGGTGTTCGAGCGCTTCCAGGCGATCGTAAGCCGGGCCTTTTTTGTAGATGTTTACGGCCGCCAGGGGATTGGCGTCGTTCTGGTGGAATTTTTGGCGTTTGGCCGTTGCAGCGGTGGGAGGAACAACGGCTAACGCGGCTTTGACCTGTTTGGCGGCGCGGTTGCCGCCTGCGCCTTCGACACCCACAATGCCGGCACCGAAAATGGCGGAGTTGTTTTTCATCAGGCGTCCCCAGAGGTACGGGAAGTCGACGGTGTAGAACGGCTGGCGGCTTTCCAGGCCCAGGGCTGCGCGTTGCCGGGCAGTGAGCGGCGCGGTGGCGATGGCCAAGGTGAGCATGGGATCGCTGGTTTTCTGGAGATGCGTCAGCTCGAGGGAGGCGGCGTTGGTGGCCAGAAGAATTTTTTGCGCTGTGATTGTTTTTTCTTGAGTGGCTTTGCTCGATTTCGCGCGCAGGCGGATTTGCAAAGGATTCCGCACGTCGATGGAGAGGACTTCGGCGTGTTCGACGATTTGCGCGCCGGACGTTTGGGCGGCTCGAGCTAAGCCTTCGACTACTTTTCCCGGGTTGATTGTGCCGCCGGGGACCCGTTTGACAACCCCCAGCCAGCCGGAATCATTCCACATGATGGGAGAGTTCTTTTTGGTTTTTTCGCGCGCGAGTTCAAGAGCGCCGGGGAGTGCGATTTCGGAATCGACTTGGAGTTGCTTGAGGATTTTCCTGTAGCCCCGCAGGACGTCGCCGAGGCCGGGGAGTGACCCGGCGGCAGTTTCCGCCAAGGCCATGCCGCCGGTGCGGCCGCTGGCGCCTTCGCCGAGCGAGAAGGCTTCAAGAACCAAGACGGATTTATCGGGATCGCGGCGGAGGAGACTGGCCGCGGCCGACAGGCCCGAAAAGCCTGCGCCTACGATTACGAAATCCACGGAATCGGGAAGACGTTTTTGTTGCGGGCGGAAGCGAACGGTCCAGGGAGAGCGGCCCCAGGGATGCGGAATTTTGCGCATGATTTTTCTTGGATGTAGGAGCGAGCGGAAAAGTGATTTGCGGAACGGGAGAGTGGATCACCCCGGCGCAGAGCTCGGGAAGACGGCAGAAAATTGCGGCCCGGGGTTCTAGTCTCGGCTACTTGGTGGACCAGAATTTCAGGACGGCGGAATAGTCGAGGTCCTCTTTGGCGGCGGCTTTTACGGCGCCGTAAGTTTTTTGGGAGGCGGTGGCGGCGGGCAAGGTGACACCGTTTTGTTTGGCGAGTTGCAGGGCCAGGGTCAGGTCTTTGTACATTAGACGAAGGGGGAAGCTCGGAGTGTAATCGCGCTTGAGGAGATTCTGCGATTTGATGTCGAGGACGCCGGAACGGGCCATACTGGACTGCAGGACTTCGACCAGTTTTTCGCCTTCAAGGCCAGCGCTGGTGACCAGCGTCAGGGCTTCAGCGAGGGCTTCGACCTGCAGGGCCAGGATCAGGTTCATGGCGAGTTTGATGGTTTGCCCTGCGCCACTAGGCCCCAGGAGAAACCATTTCTTGCCCATCGCGCCGAGAAGCGGTTCGACTTCCTTTAGCGTTGCTTCTTCCCCGCCGACCATAAACACGAGTTCCCCTTTTTTTGCTCCCCAATCGCCGCCGGTGACCGGCGCGTCGAGGAATTTCACTTTTTGTTTCGCGCAAGCGGTGGCGATTTTTCTCGCCAGTTGCGGAGAGACGGTGCTGGAGTCCATGTAGATGCTGCCGGGCTTGAGAGCTTTGAGCGCGCCGTTTGCTCCCCACAGGACTTCTTCAAGCGCCGGAGGATCGCTGACGATCGTGAGTAGGAAATCGCAATCGGCGGCGACCGCTTGCGGGGACGTGGCGAGCCTGGCACCGGCTGTGACAAGTTCATCGGCGCGCGAGGCTGTGCGGTTCCAGACGGTGAGCGGATAACCGGCTTTGAGGAGATTCATACCCATGGGGCGGCCCATCAGGCCCAAGCCGATCAGGCCGAGTTTTTTGGTGGCGTGTTCGGATTCCACGAATGCCCTCCTGCAGGGAGTAACGACAGAGAATAGATGATTGTAGCCGAATCGCGTTATATGAGCGCACGGTCGATTCGCGGCGGACGGGCCGAGGAATTACCTCCCCGCTCCCCAAGGCGCGGACCAGATCTCAGGCGATTTTAGGACGGTGAGAAAGAGGAATTACAACGGCTGAACCTGCGCCGGCGGCGGCGCTTGCCGAGTTTTGCGGTTCCACTTCCAACTTTTTCGGCGCGGAGGAGTCCGGGGAAAAAACCTTGGCAGCAGCACCTGAAGCGGAGCTAGCGGTCGCAGGGATCAGTTCGTCCGGCTTTTCTTCCAGACGAACGATGCATTGATACGGGATTTCCCAGCGGAAATGCTTGTGCTGGCCACGCTGCATGAAACTCTGCTCGAGAAAAATGGAGCGGCCTGAATCAGCAACGAAGGTGCCGGAAGCGGGCAGAAGAATATCCCCGGCGCGATATTGCACCTCAACCCTGCGTCCGAGAAATGCGGAATAACGGGCCATTCTGTATTTAGTTTCTGCGGGGGCTGGTAACAAGGTCAATAGTACGGAAGGACCCCCCCGCGTGGAATGTGGAAAACACGAGAAGTTGAAACCGGCGCACGTTTCCAGGCGGAAAAATGATCGTGCGAGCGGGGGGAACGAACGCGCAGCCGGAAAATCGCGGATTGGCATCCGGTGCGCTTCTGCTGGGTGCCCGGGGGGTGGGGTAAGGCAGGCCGCTGCAAACTAGGACCATTCAGGTCTGATATGGCACCATTCAAGAAGAAGGACGGCAGTTGGGTGCAGGCCAGTTGACAACCGTTTGCAGATGATAGGAGAATATCTACAGTTGCAAAACATTTGCAACTAACTATAGCGGACTCGTTCAGTCCTCGTTCACTCGTGTGGTGGTTGAAAAACAAGTCTGGGTCGGTTGCCCGCGGCAGCGGGACGGAGGGTGTTGTGAGTCGCAGGGAAAAGAAAATTCGCGTGGCGAAGCAGCGAAAGGGAATCTGGCCGGTGACCTACCGCCTCGTGGCGATGGGCACGCTTGTAGCGTACTCGGCCGTCGGCGCGACGAAAATTGCGCTGGCTGGACCACGCGCGCTGCCGAAGAGCGGCAAACCATCGGACGGCGAAGGACAGTCGCAGGCGCTCGTCGTACGACGCTTTGACATTCCCGCCGGAACGATGGAGGTCGTGCTCGCCGAATTTGAGAAGGTGACATCGATTCACGTGACGGTGTCGGAGGAAGGGATTCGAGCGCTGCAGTCGCCGGGTGTGAAAGGACTGTATGCTTCGGAAAAGGCGCTGCTTCAGTTGCTTGCAGAATCCGGAGTCACCTACCGCTTTACGTCAATCAATACGGTGGTACTGCGGCTGCAGAGCGTGAGTTCGTCGGTCGAAGTGACGGCCGAAGAACTGAAAGTGGAGGGGACGCCGAAATTTACCGAGCCGCTGCGCGAAACACCGCAAACCATTGACGTAGTGCCCCAGCAGATTTTGCAGGATCAGGGCGTGAGCACGTTGCGCGATGCGTTGCGGAACGTGGCGGGGATTAGTTTGGCGGCGGGAGAAGGCGGAGCCCAAGGCGACAACCTGACGATTCGCGGGTACTCGGCGCGGAACGATATTTTTATGGATGGGATGCGGGATTTCGGAAGTTATTACCGCGACTCGTTTGACATGGAAGAGATCGAGGTTCTGCAGGGGCCGTCGTCGATGACGTTTGGGCGCGGATCGACGGGCGGCGTAGTGAATCAGGTAACCAAGACGCCGGAGCAGGGACATTTTATTGGCGGGACTCTGCAATTCGGGAGCGATTTGACGCGCAGAATTACAGCCGACATCAACCAGCCGCTCGGGAAGACTACGGCGTTTCGTTTGAATGTGATGGGACACGACGGCGATGTGGCGGATCGGCATGCCGCAGAAAACCGGCGGTTTGGTGTGGCGCCGGCGCTGGCATTTGGACTGGGGACACCGACGCGCGTGACGCTCACCTACCTGCACGAACAGGAAAATGACGTGCCGGATTACGGAATCCCCTGGTTATTCAACGGGCCGGCTCCGGTCGATCGCGAAAATTACTATGGCTTCCGCGATACGAATTTCTTGCGGACCCGGGTGGATGTGGGCACGGCGCGCGTTGAACATGATTTTGATCATGGCGTAACGCTGCGAAATCAGGTGCGGTATGGGCACTATCATCGCGCGGCGCAGATCACCGAAGCGCAGGTTATCAACACGACGAGCAACCCGGTGAATCTCGACACCCCGCTCGACGACATCATGGTGAATCGAAACCAGATTACGGTCGAGAGTCTGGAAACATTTTTGAGCGACCAGCTGGACGCGACGTTCAAGTTCAAGACCGGGTCGCTCGAACATGCGGTGGTGGCGGGCGTCGAAGGAGCCCGAGAAACTTCGGCTCCCCAGCGATTTAATTTCCCGTTTGCGACAGGACCGGGCGTACCAGTCGCCGTGCCGCAGACGAGTTTGCTAAATCCCGACGAAAACCAGCCGTTTGTGGGCTTTGAGAGACCCACGTCGGCCGTGGATACGCTCGCCACCAGCGTGGGATTGTACGCAGTGGACACGGTAAAAATTGGAAAGTATGTGGATTTGATTGGCGGAGTGCGGTGGGACCGCTTTGATGCGGACTATTCCTCGCTGACGTATGCCTATCCTCCGACAGTTCCGCAACCCACGGTAACTCCCCTGCACTTCAATCAGGTGGATAACATGCTGAGTTACCGGGCGGGCGTAGTGATTAAGCCGACGCACAACGGTAGTGTCTATTTTTCCTACGGGACTTCGTTCAATCCGTCGGCAGAATCGTTGTCGTTTACTGCCGCTACGACCGGGCTAGATCCGGAGAGCAACCGAACGTTTGAGTTGGGCACCAAGTGGGATTTGCTGGGGAAAAAATTATCACTGGCGGGAGCGATTTTCCGCACGACGAAGCTGAATGCC